>Ga0068859_100006612_pt1 | contig 11773 bp, 12 predicted proteins | sample KBSSwiS22_FD_66585 | JGI IMG/M metagenome (GOLD analysis project Ga0068859, IMG submission 66585) | Switchgrass rhizosphere microbial communities from Kellogg Biological Station, Michigan, USA - KBS Switchgrass S2-2 | ecosystem: Host-associated > Plants > Roots > Rhizosphere > Soil ... | reverse complement strand
CGCGCCGCCGAGGCGCGCGTTGTACTTGCGACGAGCGGAACTGCCCAAGCTCGGGCAATGATTCGCAAGACCGCGAAGCCGCGAAGACCGCATGAATAGCACTTTCCATGAGCTGGGCTGTGTGAGCCCTGTGTCGTGTGTCCCCGTGCGGCGCGCCCCCAACGGCGCGTCGAGTCCCGCTGCGTCACGCAAATGGCAGGGCAAGTGATCGAAAACGATACGGCTGGGCAATAGGTTGCTGTGCGCGGCGCGGGCCGCGACCTCTACGAAACAGAATTTGAAAGCTACATTTTTCTGGTGGGGCAAGCGCGTTGGCGAGCGCGCTTGCGAAACCCCGGTGCCAGTGACCGCTCGAGCATGAGGTCTCTGATGAAGTATCTATTTTTGGTTCCGGTATTTGCCCTGCTCTCGCTTGCCTGCACGGGCATCATCGACGGTCAGAGTCATAGTAACCAGTCGGCTGAGAATCCGTCACCGAATCAGCAAGCGACGGCCGGAGGCAGCGGCTCCACGACGTCGACTGCGACCACCCCCGAACCGGCAAGCGTGCCCTTCAAGGTGCGCAACACCGAGCCCGAGCTGGTGCCCTTCGAGATGCGGCTGCGGCGCGTCGCCAATACCTTGGGCGTGTCCATCGACAACCCGATGTTCGCCGACATGAACAAGAATAGTCTCAAGCTGGGCGACTATGACTATGCAAACGGCGCGCTGCCGGACGGCAGCTGGAACGCCAACCGCATCGCGGCTTGGCTCAACGCGCTCAAGCTGGTCTGCAATTCGCCCGAGATGAAGGCCAAATTCCCAACGCTGCCCGAAAGCTTGCCGGCGCTCATCCGCGCAGCGTGGGGACACGTGCCGTCGGCCGACGACACCGCTGACTTCCAAAGTGCTATCGCGGCCACGGGCGGCGACGCGGTGGTCAACTACGAGTCCACCTGCATGGCCGTTTTCACAGCGGCGGAGTTCGTATACCGATGAAGAACGTCCTCCTGTCGGCAGCGCTGCTGGCCACGACGGGCCTGTTCACAGCTTGCTCGACCGTGGGGAAGGGTGGGGCCCTCGGCAACGACCTTCCGAGCAGCCCAGCCAACAGTGGTAACGGCGACGCCACCGAGCAAACGCTTGGTGGCGTCTCGCCGACGGAAACGCTGCCGGTCGACGACTCGTTCAAGCCGACCGCGCAGCAGACGCTCGACTACATGCGCTACATCGGCCCCTCGCTGATCGGTCGCGTGTTGTCCGACGAGGAGGAAGCCAAGCTCACGCTCGGCTCTGCCAGCGCGATCGAGCCTATCATCGAGAGCTGGGTGAAGGACGACGGCTTCGTCGAAGCAGTCAAGAGCATGCTGGAGATCCGCCTCGGCTCGAACGGCAAGCGCGGCAGCGTCGACTTCAACCTGCCTGGTTACATCGTGCGCCACGTCGTGAAAAATAATCTGCCCTGGTCGAACGTCGTCACGAGCCAGAGCTGTTACGACGCCGCGGATCAGGCAATTCCCTGCGACACGGGGGCGCCGTACACGGCCGGCGTGCTCACCACGCGCGGCTTTCTAGCGGGCAACGAGGGACGCTTCAACCTCGGTCGCGCGCGCGCCATGCTCCTCACCTTCATGTGCCGGGACTATCCGATCGATCCCGAGCTGCAGCCGTACATCGAAAAGCCGCGCCTCAAGCTGATGTTCCGCGCTTCGAACGCCGAAGAGCAGATGGTCGCCGAGGTGGCAGGCGGTTTCGGCAACGGCCTCGCTTGCTTCACCTGCCACGGCCAATTCAGCAACCACGCTCAGCCCTTCGTGAAGTTCGACGGGAGTGGTACTTGGATCAACGACGCCGACGGCTCGCAGAGCAAGACCGGGCAGCTGGGTGAGTCCGATCGCAACCTGATGGCGTCGCACTTCGAAAACGCGGCGGAAGCCGCGTCCGAGAAGGCGCAATGGTTCGGCGCCGAAATCGACAACTTGGCCAGCGGGGCCGCCATAATGGGTAACAGCCCGCGGTTCCAAGAGTGTGCCGTGCAGCAGCTGATCGACATGGGCGTCGGTCTCGACCTGGGCTTCGACACGGAGGTGAAGGGCCTGGCGGTCCTGGAAAGCTTCCTGACCGACATCGCCAGCAGCGTGACCAAGACCAGCCCCGACCCCACGATTCAAGAGCTAGCGATTGCGACGTATTCGGACATGCGTGTGGTGGCCGCAACCCTCAACGGTTTGAAGCGATAGCCCCCGCTCGGGAGACCGAAGATGAAGATCAAAGACGAAATTTCTGCCATGCACCCGACGGAGCGGCGTCGGTTTCTCAAGCTGATGGGGGCGGTCTTGGCCGTACCGGCCATGCCGGCGGCCCTGCGCTACGCGTTCAACGAGCTGGCCGTTGGCGAGAAGCTGGCCAACGCAGCCGTAGCCAGCGAAGGCACCATCTTTCTGGAGTTCAACTACCGCGATCAGGTCGACCTGATGCACGTGTTCGTACCGCCCGGCATCGCGCAGTACCCGGGCTTGAAGCCCGGCGTCAATGGCGAGCAAATCTCGCTGTTCCACGCCACCAGCACGCTGATCAAGTCACCCACCACGAACCACTACTTGACGCCTGACTCGGCGGAGCTTTTGCCACACGTCGACAACATCGCCGTCATCGACGCAGGCGAGGCCGGGATCGGCAACGTTCACGGCCACGAGGGCGGCAACGGCATGCGCTCTCCCGGGCGCGTGATGGACGGCGGCGCGTCCGGCAAGCAGGCCATGTATCTAATCGACGCGCCCGTCGAAGGTGCCAACGGCGCTGGCAGCGAGAAGCTGTACACGACGACGCCCACCCCGGCGACGCTGCACAACTACTATCAAAAGAGCCTGGACGCCTCACTCAAGAACGGCTTCACCTTCAAGGGCATCAGCCGCTTCAAGCACTCGGTGTATCACTACGGCGCCGACATGCCGGGCGCCGAGCTCGATCGCTACAAGTCGAAGGACAGCTTGTTCAGCGCTTTCCCGGCGGTGGCGGCCGACGCCAGCTTGGTGCCAACCGCCGGCCAAGCCGAGCTGCTCGTGCGCTTGATGAAGAGCGTAGATACGCGCTTGTTCAAGCGCCGCTACTCCGATTCAGCGTTGGCCAATCACGTGGCCCAGCTGGACGAGACGCGCAGCCTTCTGCACATCGACAACCCCAAAGTCGTGCAAGTCCCGCTGACCAGCGATGAAGCCGCCTATTGGGGCACGGACGTCCCCAATCAACAGTGCACCGAAGGCGACATCAAAGTCGTGGAGTGCAGCACGGACACCAGGCAAGACGCCGCCAGCGCCATCTTCTCGAAGGCTCAAATCTGGGAACAGTTCGGCTACGCCGCCAAGATCCTCGGCTCCGGTATCACGCGCAGCGTGGCGCTGGAGTTCGACTTCATGGATCTGCACGGCGACGGCGCTCGGCCGCAAAAGGTGCTCGAGGTGCAAGGCCAACAAGCGTCGAAGCCCCTGGCCCGCATGATCAAGTTCATGAAGGACCTGGGCGTGTGGAACCGCACGTTGATCGCCCTCTACACGCTCGACGGCAGCCGCCGACCCGCCGCCAACTCGTACGGCAACGACGGCAAGGGCACGATGATCCTCGCCGGCGGCATGATCAAGGGCGGCTATTACGGCGACATCCAGATCACCAGAGACCTCGCCGACGGCCACGAATACGGCTTGCTGCCGCCAGATCCGGCCACGGGTGTGCCGATCGGCCCTCCCATCATTTCCTGGGGTGACGCATCGAAGCGCATACCCAGCGCTGACCTGTGGCTCACGGTCATGAAAGCGCTCGGCGTTCCGGATGAGCTGGCCAAGAAGTTCCCGGATACAAAGAACGGCAGAGCGCACACCTACATGTTGAACACCTAGACCCAAGGCCACCGATAGTACCGTCGGCAGCGTTCCTTGGGTCGAGCACGAGCGGCGCACACGGGCGCACGGCTCAGTGCACGGCGGCGCGGTGCGGCAGCCGGGTTACGAGCTCGGCTTCGAAGTCGAGCATTTCGCCGCCGCGGGCTTTCACTTCGGTTTCGCTGAAATAGAGGCGCGCCATGCGGAAGAAGAACGCGTGGTGGCGCGATTCGGCGCGTGCAAGCTCGAGGTACGGCGCGTGCAGCAGGGGATCGCGTTCTTTGAGCGCTTCGGCCACCATGAACAGACGCTCGCAGCCGCGCGCCTCGACCACGCCCGAAACCAGGAGCCGGTCCAGAAAATGGACGTCGCCGCCGGCGCGAATCTGCGATCTTAGCGCGTTGACGTAAGGATCTTTGTAGTCGTCGGCCAGCGTGAGTCCACGCTCGGCGCAGATGCGATACATGACGTGAAAGTGTTCGAGCTCTTCTTTGGCGAACTCGATCATCGGATCCAAAAGCTCGTGCCGATCCGGATAGCGCGCCACGAACGACATGCCGGTCGCCGATGCTTTGCGCTCGCAGTTGGCGTGGTCGAGCAAGAACGCGTCGAAGTCGCCGAACACGGCGTCCAGCCATTGGGGTGGGGTCTTGACCCGCAGATCGAGCATGGCGGGCGTCTTATAGCTCAGTTTCTGCTAAGTCTGGCTGGGGCAGGGGCCCCAGCACGACAAGACATGTAAGTCCTGGAAGAACAGATCACGATCGGCGAGAGTAGACACGACCTACGAGACCAAACCGGCGAGGCCGGCGCCCGCCTCCTCAAAGCCCGCCATGGTCGCCAGACCTAGCTTCAAGCCTGCTCCACCCACACCCATCAGCCAAACTCGACTCATCTGTCACGAAAACCGCTTTTCAAGGAATCTGTCGCGGTGGCTGGCTATTCGGGTACACCTCTGCCGCAGAAGCTCGGCATCAAGCCCGCTGCCAAGCTGGCTTTGTCGAACGCGCCTGCGGACTTCAAAAAGACGCTCGGCAAGCTGCCGGCCGGGGTGAAGGCCGTCGAGCTCGGGCGCGCCAAGGGACCGTTCGATGTCCTGCTCGCGTTCTTCGATAGCGAGGCAGATTTCAAGACCAAGCTGCCCAAGCTCGAGCAATTGCTCGAGCCGCACGGCGGCTTGTGGATCGCGTGGCCCAAACGTGCGTCGGGCGTGCCGACGGATATGACCGAAGACGTGGTGCGCAAGCACGCCTTGCCACGCGGTTTGGTCGACAACAAAGTGTGCGCCATCGACGCGACGTGGACGGGCCTGCGCCTGGTGATCCGCGTCGAGCACCGCCCGAAACGTTAGCCGGCGCTTCGGTCGGCGTTTCGCGAGCTCGGCTATGTATTCTTGATGCGTGCTTCGGCAATTCTTACGGCATCTTGATCCTGCGAGCCGCAAAATGGGCGAGATGGGCAAGCTCATCCCGCTGTCGCCACCGCGCCCCTCGCGCGCCGTAGAGCCCGAAACGGAGTTGCGACCGGCGCCGGACCGGGCCGACTTGGAGCTGCTGCCTGTCGCCGGACTTTTGTTCGCGGCAAGCCTGGTGCGCGTGGCGCACGCCCTGTGGCGCCACGAGGCATTCGACGTGGAGCCGACAGTGGCACTGTTCTTCGTGCTCGGCTTGCCTTGGCTTGCCATCCGATCGCGCGCGAAAAGGCCTTGAAACCCGCCGAACCGTGTCTTGATCATTTCTTTATGCACGGGGGGAGCTTCCTGATCCTTTCCTGAGCTTGGCGGAGCCACCTTAGACAGCGCTTCCCCATGTCCCCCACCTTCCGCATTCGTCGAGCGCTCTTCGGGGCGCCGCGCGACGTCAAAGATCCGCACGCGTTTCACAAGCTTTCGCTGGTGGCGCTACTGGCCTGGGTCGGCCTCGGTGCCGACGGCCTTTCGTCGAGCGCCTACGGTCCGGACGAGGCGTTCCGCCAGCTCGGGCAGCATCAAGGCCTGGCGGTGTTTTTGGCGCTGGCGATGGCGGTGACGGTGTTCATCATCAGCTACGGCTACAGCCGCATCATCGAGCAATTCCCGTCCGGCGGTGGCGGCTACGTGGTCGCGTCCAAGTTGCTCGGGCCGCGCATCGGCGTGCTGTCGGGCGCGGCGCTGCTGGTCGACTACGTGCTCACGATCACGATTTCGATCGCGTCGGGCGCGGACCAGATCTTCAGCTTCTTGCCCGCAGGCTGGCTCGGGTTGAAGCTCGGCTTCGCCTTCGTCGGGCTCGCGGCCCTGACCGTGATGAACCTGCGTGGCGTCAAGGAATCGGTGACGGCGATCGCGCCGGTGTTCGGGCTGTTCTTGCTCACCCACGCCATCGTGCTGTTCATCGCCATCGGCGGCCACTTGCCGCACGCCGGCGCGGTCGCAAGCCAGGTTCGGACGAGCGTGGCGCACACTCGCTCGACGCTCGGTCTTTTGGGCATGCTGGCGCTGTTCGTGCGCGCCTACTCGCTGGGCGGGGGCACCTACACTGGCATCGAGGCGGTCTCGAACGGCGTGGGCATCATGCGCGAGCCGCGCGTGCGCACGGCTCAGCGCACCATGGTCTTGATGGCGACGTCGCTGGCGCTCACGGCGGGCGGCATTTTGCTCGCCTATTTGCTGGTCGGCGTCACGCCCCAAGCCGGCAAGACCATGAACTTCGTCTTGTTCGATCGCGTGGCGGGCGCTTGGCAGGTGGCCGGTTTGCCGGTGGGTCGCATCTTCGTGGTGCTCTCGCTCCTGGCCGAGGGCGGACTGCTGTTCGTCGCCGCGCAGGCGGGCTTTCTGGATGGGCCGCGCGTGATGGCGAACATGGCCACCGACTCCTGGTTGCCGCACCGCTTTTCGGCGCTCTCCGAGCGCCTCACCATGCGCAACGGCGTGATGTTGATGGCGGGTGCGGGGGCGCTGTCGTTGATTTACACCGGCGGCGACGTTTCGCGGCTGGTCGTCATGTATTCGATCAACGTCTTTTTGACGTTCACGTTGTCGAATGTCGCCATGACCCTGTTTTGGTGGCGCGCGCGAAAACGCGACAAGCTGTGGTACAAGCACCTGCCCGCGCACGTGATGGCGGCCTCGCTGTGCGCGGTGATCTTGGTCATCACGGTGTACGAGAAGCTGGCGGAGGGCGGCTGGCTCACCGTGCTCATCACCGTGCTGCTCACGCTGGTTTGCTTCGCGATTCGTCGCCATTACCAGCTGGTGGTGCGGGCGCTGAAGAAGCTCGACGGCGAGCTGCCTGGTCACGAAGAGAGTCCCGAGTTGTACGGAGTGCCGGCCGACCTCGCGCCGGTCGGTCCTGCGCCGGCGCTGCTCGACGTCGAAAAGCCGGTGGCGATTCTGTTCGTCGGTCGCTATAGCGGCCTCGGTCGTCACGCCCTGCTCACTTTGATGCGCATGTTCCCCGGGCATTTTGCCAGCGTCGTCTTCGTCAGTATCGCGGTGGTCGACTCCGATAGCTTCAAGGGCAAAGACGAGCTTTTGCAGCTCGAAGAGCGCACGCAAGCGGACCTCGATCGCTACCGCTCGTTCGCGCACGCGCTGGGCTTGCCTTCGCAGAGCCGTTACGCCGTCGGCACCGAGGTGGCGGTCGAAGCCGAAAAGCTCGGCCAAGAGCTGCTTCGCCGTTACCCCAAGGCGCTGGTCGTCGCCGGCCAAATTATCTTCGACGAAGATACGGCCTGGAATCGGCTGCTGCACAACGAGACCGCGTTCATCATTCAGCGACGGCTACAGCACGTCGGCGTACCGATGGTCGTCTTGCCCGTGCAGCTCAACCTGAGCGCCGTCGGCACCGGCGGCACCGTCCGCCGCCCCGTCACCGACCTCGCCGCCTGACGAGGCGAGGCTGAGCGTCGCCCGCCGCGTCTCGGGCTGCTTCCGTACTGGCAGCTCGACACGAATACCTCCGAGAAATTCGCAGGGAGGATGGGAGGACGGGAGGTCCGCGAGGTTTTGGGGCGCAGTAGCGCTACGTCATTGCGTCGCTCTGCGGATCGAATAGTACAGAGCGATACACATCTGACGTGTCGACGCCCGCGCTCAATCATCTCGGCGCCCGAATGCTCGCCCTCGCGGACCTCCCGTCCTCCCATCCTCCTGTGAAATCTTCAGGGACTCGAGACGACGACCGACCAGCAAGCGAATGGCCCGAAAGCGTCAGCGCGGCCGGCTTACAGGTTTGCCTGGAGACGCTTGGAGACGCTACGGCAGCTTCTGCGATTCGAGCTGCGGTGTGGCAGCCTCGCGGTCAATCGCCGGCGATGTGGACGACGAGGGAGCGGGTGTGGGGGCGGGCGCGGTGTTCCCAGACGTAGAGCCCTTGCCAGGTGCCGAGCGCGAGACGACCGGCGGTGACGGGGATGGTTTCGGAGGTTTTGGTGATGGCCGAGCGTGCGTGGGCGGGCATGTCATCGGGGCCTTCGTCATCGTGGACCCAGGGGCGCGACTCGGGAGCCAGGTCGCTCAGCCATTTTTGCAGATCGTGGAGCACGTTCGGATCGGCGTTTTCTTGAATGACCAGGCTGGCCGAGGTGTGCTGAATGAACACGGTACAAAGCGCCGTTTTGAGCCCGCTTCGCGCCACCGCGGCCTGCACCTTGGCGGTCACGTTCGTGAAACCACGCCCGGTGGTGCGAATCTCTACGACTTCCTGATAGGCGCTCAACTTGCGGCGGACTATGCGATCATCGGCGCCCGCGTGCCAGCTCCCGAGTCTAGAACCAGCAGCGCTCCGTCGGGTCGCCCGTCGCTGCGGACGCTCGAGCTCGGCGGGTTCGAGCGACGGCTCGAGGCGCTGAGTCGCGGCCATCGCTTCACCCACGTCAGCTTCATGCTCGGGCAGCTGCTGGTGCGGCGTGACATCGGGTCGGCCGCCAGCGCCATGGCCTTCGACCTATTTCTGGCCGCGATTCCCATGTTGGCGCTGGCAGGTTGGCTGTTCGGCAAGCTGCTCGTGTCCAATCACGATTCGGTGCTGCAGACTACGGCTCTGCTTTTGAACTTGACGCCCAACGAGGTGCAAGCCGTGACCTGGTCCCAGCTCAATCGCTTCGCGCTCGGCAGCGTGGCGCCGTTCGCGCTGCTCGGCGCGTTGTGGACGGCGTCGGGCGCCTTTCATACTTCCATGACCTTGCTCGAAGCTTCGGCCGGAACCGCGCGACGCCCGTGGTGGCACAAGCGTCTTTTGGCGCTGTTCAGCGTGCTCGTCAGCATCGCCCTGTTCGGATCGTGCGCGCTGTTTGCGGTTTGGGTTTCGCTCGGGCCGTCGCGCTTGTTCGTGGCCATCTCGGGCGGTGACGTGCAGCTCAATCCGGGGGTGACCCACTATTTGCTGCTGCTCTTGCTGGCGCTGCTCGGGGTGCTGCTCCTGGCGTTCTTTTTTTACGTGGCTTCGCCCCGGCCCGGTGTGCGAAGGCGGGTGTTTCCGGGCGCGGTCGTCGCGGTGCTGGCGGGCAGCGGTGTGTCGGCGGCGTTCGCTTATTACGCCGGCCATTTGGCGCGTTTCGCGCTCTTCTACGGCAGCCTCGCGGCCGTCGCCGTCACGCTGGCCTGGCTTTGGTTCGTCTGCTTCTCCGTCTTGGTCGGCGCCGAACTGAATCAGCTGCTCGAAAACGGAGAATGACTATTTCACCGGTCCGACACAGATCCCGAAATTGGGCGGCAATTCCGAAGAAGCCTGGCACTTCTGCTCGCCGCAGTCGCTCTTGGTCGGATCGGTGTTGCAGATTTTGACACAGCGGTGCGTCACGCTCGAGCAAACGTGGTTCCAGGCGCAGGGCGAGGGCGAGCCCGCGCTGCACTCGTCGCCGACTTGACCCGTTCCCGGCTTGAGGCAAGTCGTGGTGCCATCGTCGCGCACGACCATGCACGCTGTGTCGCCTTGGCAGCGGCACTGGCCGTTGGCCGGGCAGGGAAAGACGTCTTCGAGGCTGCAGTTGTCGGCCGGCACGCACACCGGCACGTGCGGCTGCGCGGCGTTGCTGGCATCTGACGGCGCCTTGAGCAGGGCGCGCTCGGCGCAATACGAGCTCGAGGCGCACGCGGTGCCGGGTTTGCAGCAGTAGGGTAAGCAGCGCCCCGTGTCGCCCTCGCTCACGCACGCCAGGCTCGGCGCGCAATCGGCCGCGGAGAAGCAAGGCGCGTTGGCCCCGCCGCTGCCGGCGGGCACGCATTGCCTGATCGTCTGGTTGCTTTCGAAGGCGACCTGGCAGCTGTACTTTGCAAGCCCCGAAGGGTTGTCGGCGCCGCCTGCACCTGCCGCCCCCGCGCCGCCGCCCGCGCCGAGGGGGCCTTCGCCGCCTTGCGCGCCGCCGATGCCGTTCGGCGTGCCGCCGGTGCTGTTCGGTGCGCCGCCCGCTCGGGCGCCGCCGCCGCTCATGCCGCCGTCGCCGGCGGCCCCGCCGCTCGCGGCCTCGCCGCCTGCGTTTGCCCCACTCGCGCCGCTCGCTCCCACCGGCGTGGGGGGCATGTAACCGCTGCAGGCGTCGGCTTGGTCCGGCACGCAGGTGCCGACCATGCCGCAAAGCGGATTGATGTTGTCCGGCGCGCCGCCATTGCTCGAGCCGGATTGTACGACCATGGGGCCGCCCATCCCCGCTGAGCCGCCGTTGCCGCCGTTACCGCTGTTGCCGCCGCCGAACCCGCTGGACCCACTGGGTGAGTTGCTAGCCGAGCACGCGCCCGCCGGCATCCAGGCGAAGCCGATGAACAGCGCGCTGACCGCGAATCGTCTCGACCTGCTCATGCTAAATCCTTCACAGCGCCGCCGCGGTCGCGCTCGCCAAATACAGCGCGAGCGTGAGTACCCACAGCGTGACACGTCCGCGGAGCTTCGCCTCGTAACCCCAATAGGGCGCGAGCGGCGGTACCACGAAAGCCACCAGGCCGTGCCACCACGGCTCCCGCCGCAATAGGCCTATGACAAGCGTGACATGGGCGACGAGGTGGAGGCCGATCGCGACGCTGATCGAGCCGAGCAGGGCGAAGTCCAAGGGGCCTCGACGTTAACGGTTTCCCTCGGTTTTCGGGAACATTCCGGCCTGTGCGGTGTTCGTCCATGTCGCTCTAGTAAAACTGCCTGCAAAAACCGGCCCTGCCCAGGCCAAGCCTTTATTGTAGACTCCCACCCCTTGCGTCACACCTCCTCGCTCCTCGCGCTAGCCGCGCTCGGTTTGCTCGCCACGCTGCCCCTCGGCCTCAAGACCGCTCGGGCCGGCAGCGCCACCTCCCGACCCGACACCATGCCGGTGAGTCAGATCCACCGCGGCATGAAGGGCTACGGCCTCACCGTGTTCGAGGGCACGCGGCCCGAGCGCTTCGACGTCGAGGTCATCGACGTGCTCAAGAACTTCAGGCCGCGCCAGGATCTGATTCTGATCAAGACGAAGCATCCCCGGCTCGAGGTCGCCAAGGTGGTGGCCGGCATGAGCGGCAGTCCCATCTTCCTCGACAACAAAATGATCGGTGCCTACGCCTACGGCTGGAGCTTCGGCTCCGAGCCCGTGGCGGGCGTCACGCCGATCGACAACATGCTCGAAGAGCTGCAGCGTCCGCTGCCGGACCAGATCTTCGGCTGGCCGCTGAAGCCGGGCGGCAAGGCGAGCCCAGCGCACGGACCGCAGGCCATGAACGACGCCGGTCGTTTCCGCGGCGCCCGCTACGATTTGAAAGAGCACGCCGACGCGCTGGCGCAGCGCAGCGCCCCCGCCGGCGCAATCACGGCCGCGCCCGTCGCCACGCCGCTGCTCGTCGGCGGCATGACCAACGGCGCCATTGCGCTCACGCGCGACTTGCTGTCGCCGCTCGGCATCGAGCCGCTTCAGGCCGGTGGCGGCGGTGCGCAAGATCCGTCCGCTCCCACCCGCTACGAAAATGGCGGCGCCATCGG
>Ga0068859_100006611_pt1 | contig 11773 bp, 10 predicted proteins | sample KBSSwiS22_FD_66585 | JGI IMG/M metagenome (GOLD analysis project Ga0068859, IMG submission 66585) | Switchgrass rhizosphere microbial communities from Kellogg Biological Station, Michigan, USA - KBS Switchgrass S2-2 | ecosystem: Host-associated > Plants > Roots > Rhizosphere > Soil ... | reverse complement strand
ACTCGCCACGGTCCGCAAGGCACGGCTGTGCTCCGCGGCATACAATGACGGTCCGCGCGGGCAGCGGGCGTCGGGGCTTCGGGATCAGGCATGGGACAAGTGGGCACGTCCAACGGCACGCCGGCCGACATGGCGGCGCAGGTCATTCGTGCGCAGCGCTTCGGTGCACCGCGCGAAGCCTTCCGTCTCGAGCGCCTGCCGCTGCCGCGGCCGCGCGCCGACGAGGTGCTGCTGCGCGTCATGGCCGCGGGCGTGAACCACAACGGCGTGTTCGCCGCGCTGGGCCAGCCGCTCGACGTGATCGCGGGCCACCGCCGCGCGGGCTGGGACGTGGACTTCCACGTGGCCGGCTCGGACGCGGTGGGCGAGGTCGTGGCAGTGGGCCCGGAGGTCACGCGCGTGCAGCCCGGCGACGCCATCGTGGTGCACGGCGGGAGCTGGGACCGCGATTGCCCGCACGTCCGCTCCGGCGGCGACCCCGCGCTGTCGCCGACGATGCGCGCGTGGGGCTACCAGACTCCGTACGGCGCCTTCGCCGAGTACGCGGTGGCGCAGGCGCACCAGTGCCTGCCCAAGCCCAAGCGCCTCACGTGGGAGGAGGCCGCCGGCGTGATGGTGGGCGCCGCGACGGCCGTGCGCATGCTGCGCGGCTGGCCGCCGCACGTGGCCGGGCCCGCCGACCTCGTACTGGTGTGGGGCGGCGCGGGCGGGCTGGGCTCGCACGCGATCCAGGTGGCGCGGGCGCACGGCGCGAGCGTCGTGGCCGTGGTCTCGTCGCCCGAGCGCGCGGCCTTCTGCCTCGGCCTCGGCGCCGTCGGCTGCGTGGATCGCCGCCGCTTCACGCATTGGGGGCCGCTGCCCGACTGGCGCGACGCGGCGGGTCACGCGGCCTGGCGCGAGCAGGCGCGGGCCTTCCGCGACGCCGTGCGCGAGGCCTCCGGCGCACGGCGCGACCCGACGCTGGTCGTCGAGCACCCCGGTGAGGAGACGCTGCCGACGTCCATGTACTGCTGCGCGCCGGGCGGCATGGTGGTCACGTGCGCCGGCACGTCGGGCTACGGCGGCAGCTTCGACCTGCGCACCGCGTGGATGTGGCAGAAGCGCCTGCAGGGCAGCCACGGCATGAACGATGCCGACGCCGCCGCGGCGCTGGCGCTGCTGGAGGACGGGCGCCTCAAGCCGTGCATCGCCCGCGTCCTGCGCTTCGACGAGGTGGGCGAGGCCCACCAGATGCTGCTCGAGAACCGCCAGCCGCCCGGGCACCTCGTGGTGCTGGTGGGCGCCGCGCGGCCGGGCCTCGGGCGCGGCCGCTGACCATGGCGCGCGGCGACGGAACCGCGCGGCGCGCCGCGGGCTCGACGGCGCTGGACGTGCTGCTCGGCGTGCTCGGCTTCGTGGTCGGGGACCTCGCGCTGCGGCCGCTCGTGCCGTGGCCCTCCGAGCTCGGGCTGCGCGCGAAGGTCGAGCACTTCGCGGCGCACCGCGACGAGTACGACGCCGTCGTCTTCGGCACCAGCTTCTCCCAGTACGGCCTCGACCCGCTCGTGCTGGATGGCGAGCTCGAGCGCCTCGGCCGGCCGCGGCACACGTTCAACTTCGCGGTGGCCGGCATGAACGCCTACGAGCTGGACCATCTCCTGCGCCGCGTGCTCGACCCGCCGCCCGCGCGCCTCTCCGCGCTGGATGTGGAGACGGTGGCCTGGAATCCACCCGACGTCGCCTGGCTCGAGGGCGAGTTCCAGCCGCGCGCGGTGCACTGGCACGACCCGCGCGAGACGCTGTCCGTGTCGCGCGCCGTGCTGGACGCGCCCGGCGACGCGACGCGCGCCGCGCGCTGGGGCCTGGTCGCCGTGCACCTGCGGCTCATGGTCCAGAACCTGACCAACTTCGCGCAGGGCCCGGCCATGCTGGACAGGCTGCTGGGCCTGGATGACCCGTTCAGCTACCTGCAGCCCTACGATCTCTCCGAGCGCCGCGGCTTCCGGCCGCTGCTCGAGGCGGACGACGTGGAGATCGCCGCCCGGCGCGCGCGCTTCCTGGAGAACGTGCCCGCCTACGCCCGGCGCGTCGCGAAGATCGAGGCCGCCAACGCGCGCCTCGCGAAGGCGCACCAGGCCAACCTGCCGGCGCTGGTCGGAGAGAAGGAGCTGCTGCTGGGCACCGGCGCGGTCGTGACGTGGTACGTGCCGCCGGCCGACTCGCCCTCGGCGGAGTTCTACGCGCTCGGCGAGGACGGCACGCTGCCGGGGCTGCTGCGCTTCAACCGGCCCTCGCGCTATCCCGAGCTGTACCGCCTCGACAGCCGCTTCGACCGCGGCCACCTCAACGAGCGGGGCGCAGCCGCCTGGAGCCGCGACTTCGCAGCCGAGCTGGTGGCCGGCCCGGACGCGCCCTGATGCCGCAGCCCATCGCGCCGCCCGCCGTGCTGACGCTGCTCGAGGGCGCCACGCGCGCCGTCGCCGGCTCGCTGCGCCGCGAGACCGCCATGAAGGGCCTCGCCGGCTGGGACTCGCTCGGCATCGTGCAGTTCCTGGCCGAGGTGGCCGACCGCACCGGCGCCACGTTTCACGTCGCCGACGTGCGCCAGGCGGCGACGGCAGGAGAGCTGGTCGATCTTGTCGTGGCGCGGGCGGGCGGGGGCTGACGGCCCGCGGCGGTCACGCTAAAAAAACAGGTCGGAGCAGTTGCTCCTACACGTTTTTTTACTCTGACCACGCTGCCCCAGGAGCGGCGCTGCGCGCGCCCCAGCCTTTCGCCTCCTCCGCGCTCGCGGCCCCTCAGAACTGGAAATAGAGGAAGGGCGCCCGGTTCGCCGCCATGAAGGGCGGCACGAGGCTGGCGAGCAGGCCGTAGCCGAAGGCGAACGCCGGCGCCGGCAGCGCGCGCAGGGCCGGCCGCAGCCAGCCGCGGAAGGTGACGAGGTGCGCCAGGGCCAGCGCCGCGACCAGCGGCCAGAAGACGGGCGGCACCAGCCCGCCTGCGCCGTCGTGCACGCCGGCCAGCGCGCGCAGGTGCAGCCAGGTCTGCGCGAGGTCGGGCGCGCGGAACAGCACCGCGGCCGTGGTGACGCAGGTGAAGGTGAGAGGCACGCCCAGCGCCCGGCCCGCGGCGGCCAGCGCGGGGTGGCGCGCCGCGCGCAGCGCCCACTCGCGGTGGAGGAGGAGCAGCACGCCCAGCACGCCGCCCCACAGCACGAAGTGCCACGCTGCCCCATGCCACAGCCCCACCAGCAGCATGGTGAGCAGGACCTTGGCGTAGATGCGCGCCGTGGTGCCGCGGCCCATCATCGAGAGCGGCACCAGCACGTAGTCGCGGAACCACGACGAGAGGGTGATGTGCCAGCGCGACCAGAACTCCGCGATGTTGCCCGCCAGGTATGGGTGCGCGAAGTTGAGCGGCAGGCGGTAGCCCAGCAGCGCCGCGCTGCCGAGGGCCATGTCGCTGTAACCGGAGAAGTCGCAGTAGAACTGGATCGCGTACGCGATCCAGGCGGCCCACGCCGCGCCGGGGCCGTAGGCGGCGGGGTCGTTCCAGTAGGTGTCCACCCAGGCGGCGAAATGGTCCGCGATGCAGGCCTTCTTCACGAAGCCGGTCAGGAACAGGATCAGCGCGGCGCGCACGTCCACGTCGGCCCAGCGGCGCGGCGTGCGGATCTGCGGGAGCAGGTCGCCCGCGCGCGAGATGGGGCCGGCGACGAGCTGCGGGAAGAAGGCCACGAAGAGCGCAAAGTCGAAGGGGTCGCGCTCGGCCGGCACGCGCTTCCAGTAGACGTCGAGCGCGTAGCCCAGCGACTGGAAGGTGTAGAAGGACAGGCCCACCGGCAGCACGAGTTGCAGCGTGGCGGGGGAGGCGCGCACGCCGAAGACGTCGAGCAGCTGCACGCCCGACGTGACGAAGAAGTCCCAGTACTTGAAGAAGAACAGGACGCCGAGGTTGCCCAGCACGGAGAGCGACAGGCCCGCGCGGCGGGCGCGCTGCGTGCCGGCGCGGGCCATGAGGAGGCCCGCGGTGTAGTCGGTGGCCGTGGTGAACAGCAGCAGCCCGAGGAAGCGCCAGTCCCACGAGCCGTAGAAGACGTAGCTGGACAGAAGCAGCAGCAGCTTGCGCGCGCGGTCGCCGCGCAGCAGCCAGTAGGCCGCCAGCACGGGCACGAAGAAGGCAAGGAAGACCGGATCGGTGAAGATCACGCGCGCCCCCCGACGCTGGCGTCCCCGCGCCGGGGACCGCCCGGCGCAGTCTACCGTGGCCGCCCCTTGCGCCCGCCCGCCACGCTTCGCATCCTGCGCGCACGCCGCCCGGCGAAACCCCATGCCCCTCCCGCCGCTCCCCGCCGACGACGCGCTCGAGGCGCAGGTGCTGCAGCGCTGGCAGTCCCACGACGTGCGCGGCCGCTCGCTGCGCCACCGCGCCGACGCGCCGCACACCTTCGTGTTCTACGAGGGCCCGCCCACGGCCAACGGCCGCCCCGGCCTGCACCACGTCTTCGCCCGCACCCTCAAGGACGTCGTCTGCCGCCAGCGCCTCATGGCCGGCTTCCGCGTCCCGCGCAAGGCCGGCTGGGACACGCAGGGCCTGCCGGTCGAGATCGAGGTGCAGAAGACCCTCGGCATCACCACCCGCGACGAGATCGAGAAGCTGGCCGGCGACAAGCGCGCCAGCATCGCCGAGTTCAACCGCCTCTGCCGCGAGTCGGTCTTCAAGTACCTCGACGAGTGGCAGCGCCTCTCGCTGCGCATGGCCTACTGGCTGGACTACGAGCACCCGTACATCACCTGCGAGCCCGCCTACATCGAGAGCTGCTGGGCCATCCTCGCGCGCTTCCACCGCGAGAAGCTGCTGGTCAAGGACTTCAAGGTGCTGCCGTACTGCCCGCGCTGCCAGACGGGCCTGAGCAACCACGAGGTCGCGCAGGGCTACGAGGACGTGCAGGATCCGAGCGTGTACGTGCGGTTCCGCGTGGACGCGGCGGAGTGGGCCGCGCACCTCGCGCGGCGGCGCGCGGATCCGGCGGGCGGCCTGGCCGGGCTGCAGGGCCCGCTCTCGCTGCTCGTGTGGACCACCACGCCCTGGACGCTGCCCAGCAACGTCGCCATCGCGGCGCGCGCGGACATGGACTACGACATCGTGCGCTGCGGCGACGAGCACCTGATCGTTGGCGCGGAGCGCACCGCGGCGCTGTTCGGCAAGGATGCGCAGCGCGTGGGCAAGCTGCGCGGCGCGGACCTCGAGGGCCTGCGCTACCAGCGCCCGCTGCCGCAGGTGAAGATGTCCGAGGGCCAGCACGCCGGCGAGGTGCGCCTGGCCGACTACGTCAGCGCCGAGGACGGCACCGGCCTCGTGCACACCGCGCCGGCGTTCGGCGTGGACGACTTCTCACTGCGCCAGCGCGACGGGCTGCCCATCCTCAAGCCCGTCGATGACGGCGGGCGCTTCACCGCGGACGTCGGCACGGACGACTTCGGCAGGACGCTCGTGGGCCGCTTCGTGAAGGACGCGGACAAGGACATCATCCGCCACCTCAAGGAGCGCGGCCTGCTCTTCCGCCACGACACGCTGCAGCACAGCTACCCGCACTGCTGGCGCTGCCGCAGCCCGCTGATCTACATGGCGCGGCCGAGCTGGTACCTGCTGACCACGAAGCTGCGCGACCGCATGGTGGCGCTCAACGCGCAGATCGACTGGCACCCGCCCGAGATGGGCACGGGCCGCTTCGGCGAGTGGCTCGCGAACAACGTGGACTGGGCCATCTCGCGCGAGCGCTACTGGGGCACGCCGCTCAACCTGTGGATCTGCTCGAATGGCCACGAGACGGCGGTCGAGTCGCTGGAGCAGCTGCGGACGCTGGGCGCGCAGCCGCCGGCCGACCCGCACAAGCCGCAGATCGACGACGCCACCTTCGCGTGCCCCCAGTGCGGCCAGGTCGCGCGGCGGACGCCCGAGGTCATCGACTGCTGGTTCGACAGCGGCGCGATGCCCTTCGCGCAGGTCGGCTGGCCGGTGGCCACCGGGGGCCGGCTGCCCGAGGACTACCCCGCCGACTACATCAGCGAGGGCCTCGACCAGACGCGCGGCTGGTTCTACACGCTGCACGTGCTGTCCACCTTCGTGTCGGGGCTGAAGGAGCACGGCGCCGAGGTGAAGGCGCGCAAGGGCGGCGCGGCCGGCCTGCCCGCCTCGCGCGCCATCCTCGTGGGCAACCTGCTGGTGGACGCGCAGGCCAGGAAGATGTCCAAGTCGCGCGGCAACACGGTGGACCCGTGGGCGCTGTTCGACGCGGTGGGCGTGGACGCAGTGCGCTGGTTCTTCCTCGCCAGCGGCCAGGTGTGGAACCCCAAGCGCTTCGACGAGAAGGCCGTGGCCGAGGGCGCGCGGCGCACCTTCGGCACGCTGCGGAACTGCTACGCCTTCCTCGCCCTGTACGCGAACGTGGACGGCTGGGAGCCGGGCGGCGCGGTGCCGCAGGTGGCGCACCGCGCGAGCATCGACCGCTGGCTCGTCTCGCGGCTGCAGACGCTGACGCGCGACGTGGGCGAGGCCTTCGCGCGCTACGACCTCTCCGAGGCCGCGCGCCTGCTGGACGCCTTCATCGACGCCGAGCTCTCCAACTGGTACGTGCGCCGCAACCGCGCGCGCTTCTGGAAGGGCGCGGACGACGCCGACAAGCGCGCCGCCTTCGCCACGCTGGCCGAGGCGCTCGAGCGCGTGGCGCTGCTGCTGGCGCCCATCACGCCCTACATCGCGGACTGGCTGTGGCAGGCGGCCTCGGGCGCGGCCGAGTCCGACTCCGTGCACCTCGCCGACTGGCCGGCTGCCGACGGCGACCTCGTGGACGCGGAGCTCGAGCGCCGCATGGCCGTGGTGTTGCGCGCGGTGGAGCTGGGCCGCTCCGTCCGCGCCGCGCACGACCTGCGCGTGCGCCAGCCGCTGGCCGTGGCCAAGATCAAGGCCGCCGACGCGCAGGACGCCGAGCGCCTGCGCGACCCGGAGCTGGCGCGCCTCGTGGCCGAGGAGCTGAACGTGCGCCTGGTCGAGGTGGTCGACCGCGCCGACTTCCGCACGCTCTCCGCCAAGCCCGACTGGAAGCGCCTCGGCCCGCGCCTCGGCGCGCGCATGAAGGCCGCCGGCGCCGCCATCGCCAGGGTGAGCGAGGCCGAGCTGGAGGCCTTCGCCGAGAGCGGCCGCCTCGCGCTGGCCATCGACGGCGAGACCGTCGCCTTCGACCGCGAGGACATCGTGCTGGTGGAGAAGGGCCGCGAGGGCTACGCCGTCGCCGGCGGCGGGGGCCTCGTGCTCGCGCTGGACACGCGCCTCGACGACGACCTGCTCTCCGAGGGCCGCGCGCGCGAGATCGTCAACCGCGTGCAGAACGCGCGCAAGACGGCGGGGCTCGACGTCTCCGACCGCATCGTGCTGCGGCTGTCCGGCAGCGAGGATCTGCTCGCGGCGGCGCGGCGGCACGAGCGGCTCATCCTCGGCGAGGTGCTGGGGACGAGGATGGAGATCGGCGCGGCCGCCGGCGCGCAGGAGTTCGACGTGGACGGCGCGATGCTGGGCGTGGGCGTGGAGAAGGCCTGAGCGTCGCCCCGCCGGCTCGCGCCCGCGGGCCGGCGCCCCGACATCCAATCGCCCTCGGCCGGCGTAATGACTTGTCCATGTCCGTCCCTCGGTGACGCGACGGCTCGTCTTGCCTTCGCTCGCGCGGTCCGCCTACCCTGCTCGCGGCGCGGCGACGGCCTCGGGCATGCGGCGCCGGCGAACCTTCCCATCCCTCACCCGTGCGGAGCGATTTCATGAGCAAGCTGTCGATGATGGTTGCGAGCGTGTGCCTGCTGGCGCTGGCCGGCTGCTCGTCCGAGAACAAGACCTCGTCCACGGTGGACATGTGCTCGCACTGCGCGGGCACGCAGGCGATCACGTCCAAGGGCACCTGCGAGGCCTGCGGCATGAAGGTGGACTGCTGCACGATGTGCCCCGGCGACCAGACGCTCACCGCCGACGGCAAGTGCCCGGCCTGCGGCATGACGGTGCCGACTAAGGGCTGATCATCGGCGCTGCAGCGCGGCGGCCGGACGGGCTCTAGCCCGCGGCCGCTTCGTCGCTGCCGTCCTTCTCTGCCTTCTTCTTCTTGCCGCGCCGTCCCAGCCGTGCCGGCTCTGCGCGCAGGTCTTCCGGTCGCCGCCCGTAGATGAGCGCCCGCCCCGCGCGCTTCGCTGCCAGCAGCGCGTCGTCCGCGGCCCGCACGGCGTCCTCCACCGTGTGCACCTGCCCGTAGGTCACCGCCGACACGCCGAAGGACACCGAGAGCGGCACGTTCTTGCCGTTGTGCTCCACCGCCAGGCGGGCCACGAGCTGCCGCACGCGGTCGGCCACCAGCGCGGCGTCGTCGAGGTCGCTGTCCGGCAGCAGCGCCACGAACTCGTCGCCGCCCACGCGCGCCGGCACGTCGGAGGCGCGCAGCGAGGTGCGCAGCGCCTGGGCGAAGGCGGCCAGCGCGCGGTCGCCGCACTCGTGGCCGTGGGTGTCGTTGATGGACTTGAAGTCGTCGAAGTCCATGGCCATCACGGCCACGGGGCGGCGCGTGCGGCGGGCGCGGGCGGATTCCTCGCGGCAGCGCTCGGTGAAGTAGCGGTCGTTGAACAGGCTGGTCTTGAAGTCCGTGATGGCGTCGCGCGAGAGGCGCGCCTGCTCGGCGCGCACGCGGGCCAGCGAGCGGCGGCGGCCGACGACGAAGCGCACGCGCATGGCGGCCTGCAGGGGCGTGGCGTCGGGGGGCAGGAAGTCCACGGCGTCGGCGACGCGCGCGGGCAGGCGCTCGGGGTCGTCGGTGACGACCAGCAGGGCCGGGCCGTCGGGCGCGGCGGCGAGGGCCAGGAGGCTGGCGTACTCGGGCGAGTCGGCGTCGTCGGTGAGGGGCACGAGCAGGATGGCGTCGGGCGGCCGGGCGCGGGCGGCCACCCAGGTCTCGGCCATGTTGCGCGTCACGGCCAGCTCGAGGTCATGGTCGGAGAGGCCGTCCGCCAGCGCCGGCGAGGCGGACACGCCGTGCAGGGCCAGGAGCACGCGGTGCGCGGTCACGGGGCGCGGCCTTCCCCGCGGGCGGGCGCGGACGGCCGCGGCGCGGCCCGGGGGCACAGGCGGGGGATCACGGCGGCTCCGAACGGCGGCGAACGGACCAGTATGCCCCGCGCGCGGCGCGGTAGCGGGCGCCCCCCGGGTTGTGGCCCGGCGGGGCCGTTTGCTACCGTTCTCGGCCCGCTTGTCCGCGCCACGTGGCGTGGATGCGAGATGCCTGATCCAGTCCCGCGAGGAAGAAGCACCCCTTGGCCGCACCGACGATGAAGGATCTGCTCGAGGCAGGAGTCCATTTCGGCTCCCTGACCCACACGTGGAACCCGCGGATGAAGCCCTTCATCCATGGGAAGCGCAACAAGATCCACATCATCAACCTCGTGCACACCGTGCGCGGGCTGGCCAAGGCGGGGCACTTCCTGCGCGAGGTCGCGGCCACCGGCCGCCAGATCGTGTACGTGGGCACCAAGCGCCACATGCAGGGCATCATCCAGCAGGAGGCGCTGCGCGGCGAGATGCCGTGCGTCACCGAGCGCTGGCTGGGCGGCACGCTCACCAACTTCAAGACCGTGCGCTCGCGCCTCTCGCGCCTCGAGGAGCTGGAGGCGTCCGAGTCCAGCGGCGCGATGGCCCAGCTCAGCAAGAAGACGCAGTCCATGCACATGCGCGAGCTGCGCCGCATGCGCAAGAACCTCTCGGGCCTGCGCCTGCTCAACCGCATCCCCGGCGCGCTGCTGGTCATCGACCCGCGCCGCGAGCACATCGCCGTGTCCGAGGCGCGCCGCGTGGGCGTGCCCGTCGTGGCGCTGCTCGACACCGACTGCGATCCGGCCGAGGTGGACATCGCCGTGCCCTCCAACGACGACTCCATCCGCTCGGTCTCGCTGCTGCTCGCGCGCCTGACCGACTCCGTGGTCGAGGGCGTGCAGCGCTTCAAGGGCTCCGGCCGCGCCCCCGAGGACGCGCTGGGCGTGCGCGCCTCCGGCGACGAGGCCCACGACCGCACGGCCCACGACATGCTGGCCAGCTCGGGCCTCGCGGCCCGCAAGGCCGCCGCGGGCGCGCCCGAGCCCGACGCCGCCACCACCGAAACCGTCACCGAGAGCTGATCCTCCATGGCCACCACCAACTCCTCCCAGGTGCGCGAGCTGCGCGACGTCTCCGGCGCGCCGATGATGGACTGCAAGAAGGCGCTCGACGAGGCCGCCGGCGACATGGACAAGGCCATGGACTGGCTGCGCAAGAAGGGCGTGGCCTCGGCCGCCAAGAAGGCCGGGCGCACCGCCGCCGACGGCGCGGTCTTCAGCTACATCCACCACAACGGCAAGGTGGGGGTGCTGCTCGAGGTCAACTGCGAGACCGACTTCGTCGCGCGCTCCGAGCCCTACCAGCTCTTCTGCCGCGACGTGTGCCTGCACATCGCCTCGATGAACCCGCAGTGGGTGCGCCGCGAGGACGTGCCGGCCGAGATCGTCGAGCACGAGCGCGAGATCGCGCTGGCCCAGGTGGACAGCAAGAAGCCGCGCGACATCCAGGAGAAGATGGTCGAGGGCCGCGTGACCAAGTTCTTCGCCGAGACCTGCCTCATGGAGCAGGCCTTCGTGAAGGACGACAAGCGCAGCGTGGAGCAGCTGCGCACCGAGCTGGTCGGCAAGCTGGGCGAGAACATCGTGGTGCGCCGCTTCGCGCGCTTCGAAGTCGGCGCCGAGTGAGCGCGTGACCTACCGCTCGGTCCTGCTCAAGCTGAGCGGCGAGGCCCTCGCGCGCGACGGCCACGGGCTGGACCGGCCCGCCATCGACCTCATCTCGGGCCAGATCGCCGAGGTCTCCCGCACCAAGGTGCGCCTGGCCATCGTCGTGGGCGGCGGCAACATCCTGCGCGGCCGCGACGTGTCCGACGTCGTCACCGTGCGCGCCACCGCCGACCAGATGGGCATGCTGGCCACCATGATCAACGGCCTCGCCCTCATGGACGGCCTCGAGCGCGCCGGCTGCGAGGCGCGCCTCATGTCGGCCGTGCCCGCGCACCAGATCTGCGAGCCCTTCATCCGCCGCCGCGCCATCCGCCACCAGGAGAAGGGCCGCGTCGTCATCCTCGCCGGCGGCACCGGCAATCCCTTCTTCACCACCGACACCACCGCCGCCCTGCGCGCTTCCGAGCTGGCCTGCGACGTGATGCTCAAGGCCACCAAGGTCGACGGCGTCTACGACGCCGACCCGCGCAAGAGCACCGGCGCCAAACGCTTCGCCCGCCTGACGCACCGCGAGGTCATCGAGCGCGGGCTGGGGGTGATGGACCTGACGGCGATCACGATGTGCATGGACAACGGGCTGCCGATCGTGGTCTTCGACGTCTTCAAGCACGGCAACCTCGGCCGCGTGGTGGCTGGTGAAGCGGTCGGGACCCTGGTCGCCGCGCGCTGAGCGCCGTGAGCGCGCGTCGCGCGGCGCGCCGGCACATTGAAGAAATCAGTCGGAGTCGGGACTCCGACCAATTTCTTCAATCTGTCCAGGATCGCTCAGGACGCGCGCTGCGCGGCGAGTCGACGCGCGGCCTCGGAGGGATCCTCGCTGCGCTGAGGGCAGCCCGCGCTGCGACGCGGGATCGGCAGCCCCGGGCCGGCTGGCGCCCGCTCTTGCGCTCGCCGTGCCCTCCGCCGTTTCCTAACATGCCGGCCGACGTCCTGCTGCCCTCCGGAGACCC
>Ga0068859_100006604_pt1 | contig 11776 bp, 8 predicted proteins | sample KBSSwiS22_FD_66585 | JGI IMG/M metagenome (GOLD analysis project Ga0068859, IMG submission 66585) | Switchgrass rhizosphere microbial communities from Kellogg Biological Station, Michigan, USA - KBS Switchgrass S2-2 | ecosystem: Host-associated > Plants > Roots > Rhizosphere > Soil ... | reverse complement strand
TATAAATTCTTCAACACCTATTATGGATTAGACCCTGAATGGGATAATACACAAATTGAACAGGCATATATAAATTGTACCGGGGTAGCTGGAACCGATCTGGGTTGTACTCCCGATATACGTAATCTTTGTACGCCGGTTCTTAGCTGTTCTACATTTAAATACATTGTGCAGTTGTTTAATGCACAATATTATGGAGTAAGTCTGCCCAATTGTTCCGACACGTTTGCATTGTTCTTTAACCAGTATATGAACACCAACTATAGTTATGGTCATATTGAACAGTTATATCTTCAATATTGCGGAACATCTTTAAATGTTTGCAGTACATTAAGTATAAACTGTACTGATATGCTGGCCACGGTGGATTCTTTTTTAATTCAGTTAGCACAATACGGATCTACATTTCCATGCGCCACCATCAATAGCATGTTTGCTGATTTCTTTAATGCACAATACGGTACGAGTTATTCTTATGCCGATATATCCGGTTTGTATGGCCGCAACTGTTCGTACAATTTAAATCTTTGCCCGGGTCATGGAATTATTTCTCCTTCAACAATGATGGATGTCTTAAATGACTTTATCTCAAAATATCCTGATCCAAGCAGTCAGTTTGCCCGTATCAATGTTGGTGCTAACACTTGTGAATCTATTTTTGCCGCATATTTTAATGGCCAATTTGGTACAAATTATTCTTATGCCGAACTGCAAACCTATTATCTAACACAATGTCAATATGTATTACAAATTTGTGATAGCAGGTGTAGTCAGTATATTGATTTTGTAAATGATTTCAATAGCAGGTATAGCAGTTTGACCATTCCATTGACAGTTAAACGGCAACTATTTGCCTTTGAGTACCATAAACATTTTGTGAATGAAGCTGTTGGAGCAGCACCGATAGATGCATCGCAGGATTATGACTTCTTTGCAATAATGCAAGGTTTAATGGATTGTATTGATACTTCCGCTATAGGTGGATCGGCCTCACAATCGCCTTATGATCCTCAGGTGCTACTTTCCATGAAACAGGTTTATTACCTGATGCATCCAAGTGGTCTCCCTGAAGATTGTGAAAGCGATTTTACAAGTTGGTTTAACCTGGCTATGAGTACTGCTTATACTTACAGTGAATTAGCTGCGCAATACAATAATATTTGTGGCAATAATGCCGGATACATTTGCCCTGTTGCAGACGATGGTAAAACAATAGTAGTAGACCCGCCAAGCCCTTCATTATCCCAACCACCATTATTATGTGGCCTTAACGAATCCGTTTTCCATCCAATATCTGTAAATTACAATCCTTGTAAAGATTTAGATAAAATAGCTTTTACTGCAGCTGAAGAAAAATGGCAATTGTATGTGGATAGTATTAAGAATGTATTTGATACTGCTTACTATAACAAATGTATAAAAGCAAAAGATATTGAAAGCTTTACAGTAACCTACGAAACTAGTGAGTACCATTATACACTTTATTATTACGATCAGGCAGGTAATATCGTAAGAACAGTACCTCCTGCTGGTGTAGACGATAGACATAACGACGTTACTTTTTTACAAAATGTAATGGCTAAACGCTTGAATGTACAAAATGGGCAACCGGAAAGCAGCAATCTATTAACGCCAAATCATACCCTGGCAACTGAATATCGCTACAATACCCTTAACCAGGTGGTGATACAAAAAACGCCTGATGCAGGGATAAGCAAGTTTTGGTACGATAGGCTGGGGCGATTGGCCGTTAGCCAAAATGCAAAACAGCGGGCTGGAATGGGGCTTAAATTTTACAGCTACACAAAATATGATGTATTGGGAAGGATAACCGAGGTAGGTCAAAAATTGCAAAGTACAACAATGACGCAGGCAATAAGCACAAATGATGCTTCATTAATAGCATGGCTTAATGCAACCCCCAATACAATGCCCAAAACGCAAATAACATCAACTGTGTACGATGATGCTTATACGCCTTTGCAGGTAAGTACCGCAGCCAATGGAGGGTTTTACCAAAAGAATTTACGTAACCGGGTAAGCTATACTTACATAAAAAATACAGATAACACCACCGACCCTTATTATGTATGGAATGCAGCTACACTATATAGTTATGATATACATGGTAATGTAGATACCCTGTTGCAGGACTATGGAAGCAGCCAGAGTACGCTAAGCGTTAATGTTATGAACAGCGCTGGCGGTACTGCAAGTGGCAACCGCTGGAAGCGTATAGTGTATAATTACGATTTAATAAGTGGCAAAGTAAACAGTGTGGCATATCAACCGGGGCAGGCAGATGCCTTTTACCACCGCTACAGTTATGATGCAGAAAACAGGGTAACCGATGTGGAAACCAGTCGCGATAAATTGGTATGGGAAAAAGATGCCCGATACAGTTATTACAAACATGGTCAGATGGCACGAACAATTATTGGCCAACAGCAGGTGCAGGGCATAGATTATGCATACACTTTGCAAGGACAATTAAAAGGCATTAATAGTACCAGTGTAGGTGATGGAAGTTTTGATATGGGTCAGGATGGAAGTGCAGGAGGCTCTAATAGTAATATAGCAAGAGATGCTTATGGCATCAGCCTTAACTATTTTACAAACGATTATAAGCCCGTAGGAAATATTGCGTCATTTGCAGACATTAATGTAGGTAATGATTTATTTAATGGCAATTTAAAATCAATGGTGGTTAATATTCCTAAATTAGGAAACCCATTGACTTATGGATTTAAATACGACCAATTAAACAGGTTACTTGAAATGGATGCTTATAATGGTTTAAATAATGCCAGCAACAACTTTACCGCAATAAGTATACAGGATTATAAAGAACAGGTAACTTATGATGCTAATGGCAATATCAAAACCTATTTACGTAACGGAACAGGTGCAACGCTTAATTTGAATAATTATAGCTACACTTACACGGCAGGTACTAACAGATTAAGCAGTATTACTAATTCAGTAAACGCACAAACAAAAACTTATGCTTATGACCAAACAGGCAATACCACTGCGGATGGGATGCAGGGTGTGCAAAGCAGTGTATGGAACCTAATGGGTAAACTGCAGAGTGTAACTAAAACGGATGGTACGCAAATAAGTTATACTTATGATGCAGGGGGGAACCGCATTAGTAAAACTGTAGGTAGTGTGCAGGAATGGTATGTAAAAGATATTAATGGCAACACCATGGCGACGTATAAAAAAGATGTGACAATAAATAGCGGGCATTTAACGGCTACAGAATTTAATAAATACGGTAATGGTTTGATTGGTACAAGTAAAAAATTAATAGATGTAGAAGTGCCGGTAGCTGATAATGGTACAACAACATTTGTGCGGGGCGAAACAGAATATTATCTTTACAATCATTTAGGCAGCGTGTTGGTAACAATAAGTGATAAAAAACTCCAAAATAGTAGCAACAGCAATACTATAGATTACTTTACAGCAGAAGTTGTTACTGCAACTTATTACAGTGCTTATGGGGCGATTAGCAATTCATTTAATGGCGATAAAGCAGATTTGGCTCATAATGGCCAAAAACGCAGTAAAGAAATAAGCCCGACAGCGCAAACAGCATTATTTTGGGAATATAATGGAGATGTAGGGCGCCGATGGAATGTGGATCCGGTAGTAAAAGTTTGGGAAAGTTCATACCTGGTTTTTGCAGGAAATCCAATAATGCTCAGTGATTATTTAGGCAATGATGCAAAAGATAATGGCAGGAAAAAGGGTAAAAAAGCTCCCGATCCCAAAGTAATTACACTTCAGGAAGTAGTTATTATTTCACCAACTAAAAACTATAGGCATAAAATATCCAATTATTTGGCAAAATACTATGAAGATGTACATAATGAAAACTTAAACACAATTGTGGAAGATATTGCAAGGGAATTGGCTGACGTGGCATTGGATAAATCAGGACTGAAGGACCTTATGCCCAAATCACCTAAGACGCCAGGAGAAATAATAATAGATAAAATTAAAAAACTTGGAGGAAAGGAAATGGAAAAATTATCTGAAATTGTTGAAACACTTGCGAAAAATGCTGGCACTGGAAGCTATGATGATCAATTAAAAGCGCTTATGGAAGTTGGAAAAGACATGCTATTGAAAGAGTTAGGTCAAGCGGGTTTAGAAAAGGCGCTTGAATTCTTTTTTCAGGCAACTGAAGACTATGAGCAGAAAGAAATTGACTTTCCGCTTAATCTCGTTGTCGTAAGAGGACTCGAAGAACAAAAAACTACATTGCAATTTGAAACTTTTGTAAAAAATAATATGTATATCAATGGGAAGAAAAGCGAAGGTGAAGTGAATTTAATCCATAGCGATGATATATATGTAATGGCCATAACGAGGCAGCAATTAACCGAAATCATGAATACTGGTTATTTTATTCCACCAAATAATCCAGGGACGAAGGTTTGGGATTTTCAAAATAGCGGAAGTAATGATTTTGTAAATAAAAATTATTTTAACGGGGGGGCGCCTGCATATTATATTTATTTTAACCGAGCCTTTAAGAAAGGTTACTTACGTAAAGAAGAAATTGGTGTATTCCCTATATTAACACAAAAGCCAACTTATTAAACTATGAAAAAAATATTCCAATTGCTTGCTATTTATCTGCTATATGCAAATATTAGTTGTTCGCAAAATACAAATACTGTGAACGAAAAATCTTATCAGGAAAATAATTATAAACTAGATGACTCTGTTTTTATTGACAGGTCTGGTCGTTTTTGCAAAATTTATGTAAACAATATTGATAACAAACTGAAAATGTTTAAACTTTATGCTGACTCACAACGGTCGCGACTACTTATCATTTATTTTACTAAGGACAGCATAAAAAATGGACCTTTTACAATTTATGCACCTGATGGATATTTATCTACTGCTGGATATTTTTTAGATAATCAATATGAAGGTAAATGGTTAGATTATAACGCAAAGGGCATAATTGTAAAAGAATATTATTATACAAAGGGAGTTAAAAGTGGCATTTGGAAATTTTTCGATGATGATGGAAAATTACTCCGGGAGGTTAATAACCAGAAAGATAATAAGTAACATGCCAAACGTGTTGCTTGAACTGGATTATTAAGAAAAATAAGGAGAATATAAGTTGTCAAAAATGTGAACTTTCTGTTAGAGAATATTTAGTGATTTAAAAATGCTTTTTGAAAACATACGATCTTATGATCCAAAAATTTTCTATTAAAATTGATTTTGCCATTTAAGCCAGCAACTAAATCTATCAAGGAAAAATCGAAACAACGCTAATCAGTCTAGTTTAACTGTATACAGTAGTTATTTACTACAAAACCGAATTGAGTTTTTTATTAGTGCATTTATACCTAAGTCAAATTATAATGAACTTTATGAGAATTAGAAATTTTTCGATAGTAATATCAATGGTGACCAGCTTATTTTTTGTACAAAGCTCAACGGCACAAAAAAATATTGGAAACTATTTTAGTGGTGAAACCAACGTAATGGTTGATTCTGCAGGCAGAGGATTTGTAGATTTGATAGATGGTACAAGGATATACGGGAACAAAGTAGATGTTGGTGGCAATTTTAGAGTAATTATAATTGTTGATAAGGTGAAATATGAGTTAGATAAAGTAAAAGGAGTTCAGTTAGGTAAAGTAAAGGGAAGTATGTATAGCAGCGAATACTTAACAAATTTTAATGGAACGCTGTGCGAAACGATTGTACTTGGTACAAAAATAAGTGTATATAAAGGTAGCACCCAGGTAACCGTGGATAATAAAATGGAAATATACAATGACTATTTTTACATAAAGAACGGAGGTAAACCTAAACGATTGAAAAGCCTTGAAGATGCCGTAGAAGCAATAGGGGATTGTAAGGCTACTAAAGATATAAGTAGCTTTACTTTTAAAGATTTAAGGCAGGAGCTTAAGGAAAATAAACAGTTTCTGAATGAGTATTTCGATAAATATAATAAAGAGTGTAAATAGCTAATCACTCATTTCCTTCAACTGAACAACTGATCTTGGCATGCCTCCTATAAATTGTATGTGTGGATTGGGGCTTAAATTATTCTTTTATTTGCCTTTTGGTACAAGATTTTCAATAGCTCTATAACCTTTAAAGCGTCCATAATTTTATTCAACTCACCTCTGCTAAAGCTACAAAATAAAAAAAGAAATTATATACCCAAATCCTGTACAAGTTAAAGTGATCATTAATATTCCTCACTAATTACAAAAGGTTCCAATCCTGCAAGGGGTTGGAACCTTTTTCCGTTTGGCGTAATTGAGCCGACATATTTATTAGCAATTATCTTGTAAATTTGTGATCCTTATAGAAAAAAATTATGGGTAACGAAAAAGTACATTGCTTAATTATTGGTTCAGGACCGGCAGGATATACAGCAGCTATTTACGCATCAAGAGCAGGATTAAACCCCGTTTTATACCAGGGTATTCAACCAGGCGGACAATTAACTATTACAACAGAAGTGGAAAATTATCCCGGTTATCCCGATGGTATACAAGGACCGGATATGATGGTACATTTTGAAAACCAGGCCAAGCGCATGGGAGCCGATATCCGCTATGGGCTTGCCACAAAAGTTGATTTTTCTGTAAGGCCATTAAAGGTGGAGATAGATGAAGAAAAATGGATTGAGGCCGATTCAGTGATCATATCTACTGGTGCCAGTGCCAAATGGCTTGGACTGGAAAGTGAACAACGTTTAAATGGCTATGGTGTTAGTGCATGTGCCGTATGTGATGGATTTTTCTTTAAAGGAAAAGAAGTAGCCATTATTGGTGCAGGTGATACTGCTGCCGAAGAAGCCCTGTATCTATCCAAAATTTGTTCGATGGTACACATGATCGTACGCAGGGGAGAGATGAGGGCCAGTAAAGTAATGCAGGAAAGAGTTTTAAAAACAGCCAATATAAAAGTAAACTGGCACAGCGAAACGGATGAAATTCTGGGTGATAAAAAAGTAGAAGCGGTGCGTATAAAAAATAATGAAACAGGAATAAAAACAGAAATTCCTGTAAGCGCATTTTTTGTTGCCATTGGCCACCAGCCTAACAGCGACATTTTTAAAGAATGGATTGATATGGATGAAGCTGGTTATATCAAAACAATTCCGGGCAGTTCAAAAACAAATATCGAAGGTGTTTTTGCAAGCGGTGATGTGCAGGATAAAATTTACAGGCAGGCAGTAACGGCGGCGGGCAGCGGGTGTATGGCAGCGCTGGATGCAGAGCGTTATCTCAGTGAAAAAGGATTACACTAAGGAATGGATAATTGATAAATGAATAATGGATAATTTTTTTAACCAGTTAATCTCTTCAATTATTTAAACCTTTTTCAAATTGAAAAAATTATTCATTATCCATTATTTCATTATTCATTATTTCATTATTCATTGATGTTCACCATCCATCTTCATCATTTACGTTTTTTTTCTTTTCATGGTGTGCATGAAGAGGAGGGAATTTTGGGCAATGATTATGAAGTGAATGCAGATGTAACGTTTAATGCAGCAGAAACTATCACCGCTTTGCATCAAACTGTAAACTACGTAAAAATTTATGGTGTTATAAAGCAGCAGATGCAAATACCAACTGCTCTTTTAGAAACTGTGGCACAGGATTTGGCTCAAAAGATATATGCTTCGGATAACCGTATTACATCAATCAATATCAACATAAAAAAATTACATCCTCCAATTCCAAATTTCGTGGGTTCAGTTGGAGTGAGTTATAAAAAAGATTTTTAGAATGAAATTGCTTTTTGTTTATCTTTTTTCGATCCTTACTTTTTTAAGTGCTGCAGCGCAGGATGTTGATGCTATTGTTAAAGAAGCCGACAGGTTAGAAGCAATACCCGATGAAAAAGCTGCATTAGCTAAATTTAAAGAAGCACTTAAAATAAAGCCTACTCATTTACATGCATTAAGCAAAAGCAGTGAGTTGTGCAGCCGCATTGGCCAGCGGCAGGCAAATACCAAATTGCGTGATGAATATTATGCTGCAGCAAAAATTTATGCGCAAACTGCATTAAAGATCGATTCCACCAGTTCAGAAGCCAATACATCCATGGCGATAATGCTTGGCCGCAGCACTTTAACCAAATCGGGTAAGGAAAAAGTAATTGCAGCCAAAGACCTTAAAAAATATGTTGAAGCTGCCCTTAAAAGCGATCCCAAAAATTTTTTAGCCTGGCATATATTGGGGCGATGGCATTATGAGATCAGTAATTTGAATATGGTGGAAAGGGCTGCAGTAAAACTTTTTTATGGCGGATTTCCGCCATCATCATTAAAAGAAAGTATCGCTGCATTTGAAAAATCAAAAGCGATCACTTCGGGTTTTATCCAAAATTATTTAGAACTGGCAAAAGCATACCACCGCAACAACCAGGATGATAAAGCTATTCCTTTGCTTAAACAGATGATGCTTGTTCCCAATCGCACTGAAGATGATCCTGCTATGAAAGAAGCGGGCAAGAAATTATTAAAGGAATGGCAGTAAATTTTCCGTAACTACTCCATTATTATTTATACGGTTTCACCAATATATCTGTTTTATCTATCTTCATTGTATAAAATCATACTCATGCATAAATTTTTCCTCCTTTGTATCGCACTATTATCCTTTAGTACAGTAACGCTTGCTCAAAACGAAGAAAATATCGACACCAAATACGATCCTCATGCTTTGTTCTCCCCATTATTTTATCCTGTGGGTGGCACCATCAGCAGGGCGGCAACCGGCGAGCCGAATGTTGGTTACTGGCAAAATAAAGCCGACTACCAGATTAACGCTTCATTAAATGATAGTACACATGAAATAAAAGGCAGTGTAACCATTACGTATAAAAATAACAGTCCGCATATACTGCCTTTTTTATGGTTACAACTGGAACAAAATTTATTCAACAAAAACAGCCGTGGGCAGGCACGTATGCCCATAGACAGCCGCAGCCGCTATGGCGACAGTAAAAGTAGTTTTAACGGTGGTGATAAAATAACCAGTGTTAAGTACGATGATGGAACTGATGCCAACTATATCATCACGGATACTAGAATGCAGGTGCGTTTACGCAACCCTGTTAAGCCAGGCGGCGATGTGATCAAATTAAAAATTGATTTTTCATTTACCTTACCGGAATATGGTGCCGATCGTTGCGGCATTTTAAAAACTAAGAATGGTGATATTTTCACTGTTGCACAATGGTATCCTAAAATGTGTGTGTTTGATGATGTGCGTGGATGGAATACTGACCCTTACCTGGGCCCAAGTGAATTTTACCTGGAGTATGGTGATTTTGATGTTGCCATCACTGCACCTGCAAGCCATATAGTGGTGTGCAGTGGCGAATTGCAGAATGCTGCTGAAGTATTAACGCCAACGCAGGTAACAAGAATGGAGGAAGCAAAGAAAAGTGATAAAACGGTAATGATAAGAACAGAGAAAGAAGTTACAGATCCTGCATCAAGGCCAAAAGCCACAACATTAACATGGAAATATAAAATTATCAATGCCCGTGATGCGGCCTGGGCTTCATCAAAAAGTTTTATCTGGGATGCGGCAAGAATTAATTTACCCAGTGGTAAAACAGCACTTGCCATGAGTGTGTACCCTGTGGAAAGCAGCGGTAAAAAAGCATGGAGCAGGGCAACTGAATATACAAAAGGTAGTATTGAAAACTACAGTAAACGCTGGTATGAATTTCCTTATCCCGTTGCTACCAATGTAGCCAGTAATGTAGGTGGTATGGAATATCCCGGCATTGTTTTCTGCGGCAACAGAGCTACTGAAGCAAGTTTATTTGGAGTAACGGATCATGAATTTGGGCATACCTGGTTCCCGATGATTGTAGGAAGCAACGAAAGAAGATATGGCTGGATGGATGAAGGATTCAATACATTCATCAATACGTTAGCACATGCTGATTTTAATAAGGGCGAATACAAAAATGATCCGCAATCAATGGAAGGCACTGCCAATTACTGGTTTGGCGATCGTTCTGAGCCCATCTTTTTAACACCAGATGCAATGAAAGAAGGTAATATTGGTACAGCACTATATTCTAAACCTGGTTACGGGTTAGAGTTGTTACGTAACGAGATACTGGGGCCAGACCGTTTTGATTATGCATTCAGAACTTATATCAGCCGCTGGGCTTTTAAACATCCCACACCATGGGATTTTTTCAGAACAATGGAAAATGTTGGGGGAGAAGACCTGGCCTGGTTCTGGAAATCCTGGTTCATTGAAAATTATCGTTTGGATCAAGCTATCATTTCTGTAAAGTATGATAAGGATGTTGTTACCAATGGCGCTGTTGTTACCATTGCTAATTTAGAAGAGATGGCCATGCCGGTAAATATCAGTTATGAAACAAAGAGCGGTAACAAAGGAACTTTAAGATTACCTGTTGAAGTATGGAACAATACCGCAGTATGGAAAGTAAAACTGCCTACAACAGAAGAATTGAAAAAAGTGGAGATTGATGCTGCAAAAGTTTTTCCGGATATTAATTTTGCCAATAACGTTTGGAACGCAAAGTAAACATGAAATATAAACAGGTATTCCTGATATGGTTTTTAGCTGATGTTTTTTTAGCATTGGGAGTACTGGCTTTTTGCATTTACGAACAATTCAATGGAGGCAGTACAGACGATCTTCCTATGTTCCTGGGATTTGTAGTTTATGGAACATTGGTTTCATTGCCTTCTTTATGCGTCATGCTGCTGTTTCATTTTGTGTATTCCAAAACTGCCAAAGATATTACACAATACAGGATGCCATATATTGCATTGATCATCTTCATAAACATATTATACCTCTTAATTGGCGAATACGGGTTTGGAATGACACCTGAGTTTAATATTTTTTATTTGGGCAGTACTGCGGCAGGTTTGCTGGCTTTTTATTTTGTGGATAGAAAAATAAAAAAGAAGACCGTAGTTGTAAATGATAAAACAATGTAAGATGAAGTGGTGCGTTATAGTTGTTTTTATTTTTTTCATTCAATATTCTTATGGTCAGCATATAACTGCTGCTAAGCAGGGGATAGACTATGACTCATTAATAAAAGCAAGAGAGGAGCAAGCCGTGGGTAAAAAATTCCCCGCCTTTTCTGCAGCATATAAAAACAATACTTTCTCCAATAAAGATATTGCCGGAAAAATAGTTTTTGCCAATTTCTGGTTTGCCGCATGTCCGCCCTGTATGGAAGAAATGAGCGCCCTGAATGAATTATACGATTCATTAAAAGGGAATAAAAACTTTGAGTTCATTTCTTTTACTTATGAAAAACAGGATAAAATTGATTCGGTAGCTAAGGTTTACAACATTAAGTATAAAATTGTATCAGTAACACAACAGGATTGCTACCGGCTAAACCAGAATAATGGCTTTCCCACAAGCATTATTATTGATGGTAGCGGCACCATTAAATATTTAAAAACTGCCGGCTTTTCCGAAAAAGAATTGAACAGGGGTACCATGTTCAGTTTGTTTTATCCCAGGTTGTTACAAGCACTAAAGGCAATCCTATAGTATTGATTCTTACAGGGTCACGACGGCTCTAAACCGTCAGACCCTTTCTTGCTAACCCCTGGAGGGTTTGGAACCACTCTGCAAGTTTTACAGTGTTTGGTATAGTAAGGAAGTTCAACTCAAAGAATATCACGAATCCTCCAGGGGTTTTAGCAGCAGCTTTCCGCAAAGCCGTCAGACCCTTTCTC
>Ga0068859_100006601_pt1 | contig 11777 bp, 8 predicted proteins | sample KBSSwiS22_FD_66585 | JGI IMG/M metagenome (GOLD analysis project Ga0068859, IMG submission 66585) | Switchgrass rhizosphere microbial communities from Kellogg Biological Station, Michigan, USA - KBS Switchgrass S2-2 | ecosystem: Host-associated > Plants > Roots > Rhizosphere > Soil ... | reverse complement strand
CGCCGGTCTCTCCACCGCTTCGACCTTGAGCACTTGGGGCGGGCCGTACTCGCAGTGGACGACGGCCTTCATCGGGTTGGCGGGCGTGGGGTGGGACTCGTCGCAGACGTTCTTCGATCGGGTGTAGGCGATGACGAGCAGCGCGAAGACGAGAACGACGACGACGGCGATCCCGCGGATCGTCCAGCGTGCGATGCGGCGCCAGAGCGGGGGTTTGTCTCTCATGCGTGGAGCCCGCTCCGGAAGATGAAGTAGGCCGCCCCGCACAGGCACAGCGCCGCCCACAGGTAGTCGAGCTTGATCGGCTCGCGGAGGTAGTAGGTCGCGATCGGCACGAAGACGGTCAGCGCGATCAGCTCCTGCAGGATCTTGAGCTGCGCGATGCTCATCGTCCCGTAGCCGATGCGATTCGCGGGAACCTGGAGCAGGTACTCGAAGAGCGCGATCCCCCAGCTGACGAGCGCCGCGACGATCCACGGCTTGTGGCGCAGCTCCTTGAGGTGCGCGTACCACGCGAGCGTCATGAAGACGTTCGAGGCGGCGAGCAGCGCGACGGTCCGGGCGAGGGGCGTCAGCATCGCGGCGGATTCTACGCCGCCGGCGCCCCCGGGGGCGTCTCGGAGCGCTTGGCGTCCTCCGCGATCGACGCCAGGAGGTTCAGGACCGACGCCGGGTCGATCGGCTTGACGAGATGCCCGTCGAACCCGGCCTGCTCGGTGCGCGCGCGGTCCTCCTCCTGCCCCCAGCCCGTCACCGCGATCAGCATCGCGCCCGCGGTCGCGGGGTTCGCGCGCATGCGGCGCGCCAGGTCGTAGCCGTTGAGCTTCGGCATGCCGAGGTCGATGAAGGCGACGTCGGGATGCAGGCGCTCCGCGGCGGCGAGCCCCGCGAGGCCGTCGTGCTCGACGCGCACCTGGTAGCCCCGCGCGCGGAGGAGGCGCGCGAGGGTGAGCGCGAAGTCCTCGTTGTCGTCCACGACCAGGATCGCGGGGCGGCCGTTCCCGTCCACGGGCGCGATCCGGCTCGCGGCGTCGATGCTGTGGATCGAGATCTCGGCGCCCGCCGCCGGCATGCGGACGATGAACGACGCGCCGCGGCCCGCGCCCCCGCTCTCGGCCTCGATCGTGCCCCCGTGCAGCTCCATGAGGCGGCGCGAGAGCGACAGGCCGACGCCCAAGCCCATCGTCGTGCGCTCGAGCGAGCGGTCGGCCTGCGCGAACATCTCGAAGATCGGCTCGATCATGTCGGGGGCGATGCCGACGCCGTCGTCCGTCACCCGCGCCATCAGCTCGCCGTTTCGCACCTCGAGGGCGAAGTCGATCTTGCCGCCGGGCTCGGTGAACTTCGCGGCGTTGTTCAGGAGGTTCAGGAAGACCTGGGACAGCCGCGTCGGATCGGCGTCGATCGTGAGGCCGGGCGGGGGGAGCGAGACGGTGAGACGGTGCCCGCGGTCGCGGATCATCGGCTCGACGGCCTCGAGCGCGGCGGTCGCGACCTTGCGGACCTCGACGCGCTCGCGCCGCAGCCTCAGCTTTCCGGTCGTGATGCGGGAGACCTCGAGGAGGTCGTCCACCAGGCGCACCATCTGCTGCACCTGGCGCTCGATGATGGCGCGCGCCTCGGCGTGGGTTTCGGCGTCCGCTCCGTCCATGCGCAGGAGGTAGAGGGCGTTGCGGATCGGGGCGAGGGGGTTCCTCAGCTCGTGGGCGAGGGTCGCGAGGAACTCGTCCTTGCGGCGGTCCGCGGTCCGCAGGGCGTCCTCGGCGGTGCGGCGCTCGGCCATCTCGCGCTCGAGGTCGGCGAGCATGCCGTTGATCGCGTCGGCGAGGATCCCGATCTCGTCGTCGGTGGTCTTCCCGGCGCGCATCGAGAGGTCGCGGCGCTCGATGACCCGGCGCGCGGCCTCCGCGACCGAGAGGATCGGGTCCGTCACCGCGCGCTGGAGCCAGGAGGAGACCAGGAGCGACGCGAGGAGCGCGCCCAGGGTCACGGCCAGCAGGATGATGACGTAGGCGAGCAGGCGCGCCCGCAACCCGTAGCGGACGTCGAGCACGAGCGTCCCGAGCCTCTGCCCGTCCTCCAGGATCGGGTAGGCGAGCGTCACGCGCTCGCCGTGGATCCCGAGGCCGCTCTCGTCCACCCGCTCCGGGATCGGCTCGACGTTCCCCTCGCGCGTGTACGCCGCGAAGAGCGTCCCGTCGACGCCGTACACGGCGGCGTGCACGACGTCGGGGCGCGCGGCGAGCGTCGCCAGGTCCTGCTCGGCGTCCTTGGGGTCGTTGAAGGCGAGCGCGGGGGCCGCGGCGCGGCCGACGACCTCGGCCTGCGTGCGCACGTCGTCGAGCTTGGTCTCGCGGTAGTCGCGGAGGGTGTAGTAGATGAGCCCGATCGCGCTGACGGCGAGCGCGGCCACCGTCGAGAGCACGACGAGCGCCGTGATCTTGCGGCTGATCGAGCGGCGCAGGAAGGCGGGGAACTTCGGCTTGAGGTTCACGGCGTGTCCGTCTCGACGTGGGCCGCGATCGCGAGCATGCGCGAGCTGATGCGCACGCCCTTCCTCTCCGCCGCCAGAGGCGCGACCTCGAAGCGGACGTGGTCGGCCTTCCGGAGGAGGTTGATGGCGGCCCCGCGCTTCAAGGCGCCGTCGACCTCGCTCACGACGACGGCACCGTTTCCGGAGGCCCATTTCGGAAGGCCCCCGGCCGCCGACTTCCCGACGAAGATCAGATGGACGCCCTTCGCGTCGTCGCCGTCCTTCAGGCGGCGCACCTCGACGGGCCGTCCCTGCGCCAACCGTCCCTGCACGATGTCCTTCAGCGCGTCGTAGACGTCGTCGGCGCCGATGACGCCGATGACGAGGGGCGCGCCCTCGCCGCTCGGGGCCGCGGGCTCGGACCATTCGAGGTAGGACAGGAAGCGGAACAGATACGCGGCCTTGACCTCGTTCTCGAGATCGGCGCGCGCGAACCCCGGGGCCAGGAGCGACGAGGCGAGGAGGATCGGGGCGACGGCGCGCATCGTCAGAACCGGATCAGCGCCTTGACGAAGTAGCTGCGGTCCAGCTCCTCGCCGGGCGCCCACTCGACGTGACGGTCGTCGAAGACGTTGCGGACGTAGACGGACAGCTCGACGCGGCGCGCCAGGTTCCACCCGAGGCGGGCGTCCACCGCGGTGTAGGACGGCACGTCGATGTTCTCGAGGCGGTCGTAGTACCGGAGCATCACGTCGAGCTCGAGGCTCCGGCCGATGTCGAGCGCGGAGCGGACCTTCGCCCACTGCTTGGGGTCGGACCCGATGCTGCTCTCGGGCTGGAGGTCCGTCGCCCCGGGACGCACCGAGAGCGTGCGGTCGAGGTAGTTGTACCCCGCATACAGCCGCCACGATTTGAGGACGTGATACGAGGCCCACGCCTCGGCGCCCCACTGGTGCCCCTCGCGATCGTTCTCGACCGTGGCCCCCGCGGGCCCCGGCGCGATCGAGCGCTGGCGCTGGAGATCGTCGTAGTAGCCGGTGACCGCGAACGAGAGCGCTTCGGACGGCTGGCCGCGGTAGCCGAGCTCGTAGACGTAGGAGACCTCCGCCTGGAAGTCGGGCCCACCCGCGAGCAGGAACGGCGGCGCGCCGGGGAGGAACAGCTCGCGGTCGAAGCGCGACGGGGCCCGGATTGCGCGCGAGGCCGCGGCCCAGACGAGGTTGTCGGTGTCCGGGTGCCACCCGAAGCGGAGGCTCGGGAGGAACTCCGCGCCGGTGTACTCGTTGCTGTCCACCTTGGCGCCGATCGTTCCGACGAAGCGCTCGCCGAACGCGATCTCGTCCTGGAGGTAGACGTTCCAGCTGTCGAGGTCCTTTTTTTCGGGAAGGAACGCGAAGGTGCCGGGGACGTTGTCGATCCGGTCGCGCACCCGCCTCACGCCCGCCCCCCAGAGGATGCTGTGGGGGCCGCGCGAGCCCAGGACGTGATCGAGGGCGAGATCGACGGTGTCGAGGTGCTGCTGGTTGCGCGAGGTCGCGTCGTAGTACGCCTGGACGCGGATCGAGTCCTTCTCGTGGACGTTGCGGCTCCAGCGGGCGATGACGTTGCCGCCGTGGAGGTCGCCGGACTCGTACAGGTCCCCCTGGACCGTGAACTTGTCGCGCTGGGTGCCGAAGTCGCTGCGGAAGCCCCCCTGGAGGCGGTCGTGCGGCGAGTCGTCCAGGCTGTTCGACATCCCGTAGACGCGGTACGTGCCCGCCTTCATGTTGCCGCCGAACTGCGCGACCGCGCGGGACTCCTCGTCGCCGAGGCCCCCCGTGACCAGAAGATCCCGCGTCGTCTCGGCGGCCTTGGTCACGACGTTGATGACGCCGTTGACCGCGTTGGCGCCCCAGAGCACGCCGCCGGGACCGCTGATGACCTCGATGCGGTCGATGTTCTCGAGCGGCAGGTCCTGCGCGTCCCAGAAGACCCCCGCGAAGGTCGGCGTGTACAGCGACCGGCCGTCCATCAGGACGAGGAGCTTGTTGGCGAAGGGGCCGTTGAAGCCGCGCGCGGTGATCGCCCAGCCGTCGGGGCCGGTGCGGGCGACCTGGAGGTTCGGGGCCAGGCGCAGCGCCTCGGGGAGGCTCGTGGCTCCCGAGCGGCGGATGTCGTCGCCGCTGATCACGTACACGGAGCCGAGGGCGCGCGAGAGCGGCTCGCTCCGCCCCGAAACGGAGCTGACCGCGACGTTCGAGAGCTGCTCGAGCGTGAGGTCGCCCAGGTCACGGGCGCGCACGCTGGCGAGGAGCACTCCGGCCATCAGGACGGCCTTCAGGTCAGGCCCCGCGCGCGTCCAGGATGGACATGAGGGCGTCGAAGTCCACCGGCTTGACCATGTGGTCGTCGAAGCCCGCGTCCTTCGTCCGGCGGCGATGCTCCTCCTGTCCCCAGCCGGTCAGCGCGATGAGCATCATGTCCTTGCCTCCGGGCTGCTCGCGCAGGCGGCGGGCGGTGTCGAAGCCGTTGAGCTTGGGCATCCCGAGGTCGAGCAGCACGACGTCGGGGTGGAACCGCTCCGCCGCGGTCAAGGCCTCCTCGCCGTCGCGCGCGGTGCAGGTCTGGTGCCCCTCCATCGAGAGGAGCATGGCGAGGGAGGCCGTCGAGTCGGCGTTGTCGTCCACGACGAGGAAGCGGCGCGGCGCCGTCCTCACCGGCGCGCGGGCCGTGCGGTCCTGCGCGGGGAGGGCCGGCACGACCGGGAGCCGTACGACGAACTCGCTGCCGCGCCCGAGCCCTTCGCTGCGCGCGATGACGTTCCCGCCGTGCATCTCGACCAGGCGCTTGACGAGCGTGAGGCCGACGCCCAGGCCCCCCTGCGTGCGCTCCGGGGAGCGGTCCACCTGCATGAACGCGTCGAAGATGTTCCCGAGGCGGTCCGCGGGGATCCCCATGCCGGTGTCGGAGATGCTGACCAGGACGTGGCCCGTGCTCTGGCGCTCGGCCTTGATCCAGATCGAGCCGGTGGGGTCGGTGTACTTGCAGGCGTTGTTGAACAGGTTGTGGAAGACCTGCGTCAGGCGCGCGGGGTCGGCCTCGACCCAGATCGGCTCGTCGGGGAAATCGACGGTGACCTTGTGCTCGGGGCCGGCGCTCCAGGCGCGGGAGGAGTCCACGACCCGGGTGAGGATCGGCGCCAACGCGATACGCTCCTTCCGGAGCTCGAGTTTGTTCGTCGTGATGCGGCTGATGTCGAGCAGGTCGTCCACCAGGCGCACGAGCTGGGCGAGCTGGCGCTCCATGGTGCCCCGCGCCTGCTGGATGAGCTCGCGGTTCCCCTCGGCGCGCTTCATGATCTCGAGCATGTTGCCGAGAGGGGCCAGGGGCCCGCGCAGCTCGTGGGAGAGCATCGCGAGGAACTCGTTCTTCCGGCGGTCCGCATCGCGGAGCGCGTCCTGCGCCGCCACCAGCGCCTCGTGCTGCTTCTGGCTCGTGAGGTCGGTGACGAAGACGCCGATGAGCGCCCCCTCGTCGACGGGCAGGGCGTTGAACACGACGTGCGCCGGGATCACGCCGTCCCCTTGCCGCGCGAGGCGCACCTCGCCCCGGGCGGACCGCTCCCGGCCCTCCGCGAACAGCGACGCGTAGGCCGCGCGGTCGTCGGGGACGACGAACTCCTCGAGCGTCTGCCCCACGAGGCCGTCGTGCGGGACCCCGAGCATCTCCGCGAGCCTGCGGTTCGCGTAGAACACGGTGCCGTCCCGGTGGAGGGTCGCGACCCCCTGCTGCATCTCCTCGACGAACATCCGGTACGGCCTGTCCGCGCCCTCGAGGGTGTACACGCGATGGCGGCCGAGCTCCTCGAGGACGAACGCGTCCACCGCGCCCTGCTGGATCGCGCGGATCGTCTCTTCGGCCTCGAGCAGGCGGGACCTCAGGTCGGCGTTCGCCGCGCGGAGCAGGTCCACGATCGCGGGGGAGGTGTCACGCGTGGCGGGAGGCGTCATGGGGCGCCTCGCAGATCGAGGCCCGAGAGCACCCGGTCTTCGTCGGAGAGATCGCCGATGAGGCGGCGGAGGGGGAGCGGGAGCTGCTTGACCAGCGTGGGGACCGCGGTGATCTGCTCGTCGCGGGCCTTTTCGGGCTGCTGGCGCAGGTCGACGACCTCGAGCTCGTACCGGCCTTCCAGATGCTCGCGGCAGAGCGATCGGAGCGTGGCCAGCGCGTCCTCGGACCGGGGTGTCGAGCCGGTGACGAAGAGGCGCAGCACGTAGCGCTCTCTCACCACTCCCGCTTTCCGGGCTTGAGGTGCAGCCCGACGAGCGTGCGCTCGGTATTGCGGAGATCGCCGACGATGCGGCGCAGCGGCTCCGGGAGCTTGCGCACCAAGGTCGGGATGGCGACGATCTGGTCGCCGGCGGCGAGCTGGGGCTGCTCGATGAGGTCGATGACCTCGATCGTATAGCGGCCCGCCAGGTGCTCTTCGCAGATCCTCTTGAGGTTCGCGAAGGCGGTGACCGACTTGGGGGTCTGGCCGGCGACGTACAGGCGCAGCGACCACACTTCGCCGTCGTTCCGGGTCTCCGGCTCGTCCTCGAGGTAGTTCGCGGTGTTCTCGATCATCGGCGGTTCTCCTTCCGGCTGATCGCCATGCGATGGCGATCTTCGGCGATCGTCTCGGCCCGGTCGCGCGCCTGGGCGAGGACGCGTTGCGCTTCCTCTTCGTCGGACTCGAACTCCTTGCGGAGCGCTTGGATCCTCGCCTCGAGCACCTCGCGCTTGCGCTGCAGCTCGCGCTGCCTGGCCTCGAGCTCCTGCCGTCTCTTGGTCTCCGCGTCCCTCTCTCGCGCCTCCTGAGCCTGGCGTGCGGAGCCGGTCAGGACCCCCTCCGGGCCCAGGTAGACGTCGGTCAGCTCGATGCCGTGGTCCGTCAGGAGGAACTCGCGGAGCTGGTTCGAGTGGGGCATGCCGCGCGCCTTGAGGACGTACATCGCGCGATTGCGCTCGCCCCCCAGCTCGATGTCGCGCAGCAGGAGCCACGTGTCCACGAGCGAGGAGACGTCCGCGTCGGTCCGCTCGAGCCCCGCCTGGCTGTCCGTGAGGCAGGTGAGGACCGCCGTGATTCCCTTGACCTTGAGGAAGTCGATCAACCGCGTGAGCATCGCGGTGGCATCGGCACGGCCCCCGACCTGGCTCAGGTTGCTGATCGGGTCCATGACCACCGACTTCGGATCGTGGATCTGGACGAGCTTGTGGATCGTCGCCAGGTGCATCTCGAGGCCGTACTGGTTCGCCCGCGACGCGTGGTACCTGAGGAGCCCCTGGTCCACCCACGGCTGGAGATCGAGCCCGATCGACCGCATGTTGCGGATGATCTGGCCGGGCGACTCCTCGAACGCGAGGTAGAGGCAGCGCTCCCCGCGGCGGCAGGAGGCATCGGCGAAGTGCGCGGCGACGCTGCTCTTGCCGCTCCCCGCCGTCCCGGAGACGAGCACCGTGCTCCCGCGGAAGTACCCCTGCCCGCCGAGCATCACGTCGAGGCGGGGGATCCCGCTCGGCACGCGCTCGTCGCTGACCTGGTGCTGGAGCTCGAGCGAGGTGATCGGCATGACGCTGATGCCGTCGGCGTCGATGAGGAACGGGTACTCGTTGGTGCCGTGCGCGGACCCCCGGTACTTGACGACCCTCAGGCGCCGCGTCGAGACCTGGTCCGTGATGCGGTGGTCGAGGACGATGACGCAGTCCGAGACGTACTCCTCGAGGCCGTGACGCGTGAGGGTCCCGTCGCCGCGCTCGCCGGTGATGATCGCCGTGACGCCCTTGTCCTTCAGCCAGCGGAACAGGCGCCTCAGCTCGGATCTCAGGATCGCCGTGTTCGTCAGCCCCGAGAAGAGCACCTCGATCGTGTCGAGCACGACGCGCTTGGCGCCGATCGTGTCGATCGCCAGCCCCAGGCGGATGAACAGCCCCTCGAGGTCGTAGTCGCCGATCTCCTCGATCTCGGCCCGCTCGACCCGCACGTAGTCGAGCACGATCTTCTTCTGCGCGACGAGATCGTCCACGTCGAAGCCCAGCGACCGGACGTTCTGGGTGAGCTCCTCCGGGGACTCCTCGAAGGTCAGGAACACGCCCGGCTCGTCGAACGCGGTCGCGCCCCGGATCAGGAACTCCATCGCGAGGAGGGTCTTGCCGCACCCGGCGCTTCCGCAGACCAGCGTCGGCCTCCCGCGCGGCAGGCCGCCGCCGGTGATCTCGTCGAGACCGGAAATCCCCGTGGGCGCCTTCGCCAAGCGCAGGTCTTCGGCTCTCGAGCCCGCACGCGTCGTCATGCTCTCTCCTTGATCCTGTGGTCCTCCGGCGGCAGGTGCGCGATCACGTCCATGAGCGTGTCGTGATCGACGGGCTTCACCACGTGCGCGTCGAACCCCGCGTCCTTCGACCGCTTCCGGTCGTCGTCCTGCCCCCAGCCGGTCAGCGCGACCAGGACCATGTCCTTCCCCCAGGGCTGCTCGCGGATGCGGCGCGCAACGTCCACCCCGGAGAGCTTCGGGAGCCCGAGGTCGAGGAGGACGACGTCGGGCTGGAACCCTTCCGCGGCGGTGACGGCCTCGAGGCCGTCCATCGCGGTGCGCGTCTCGTAGCCGCTGATGCCGAGGAGCATCGCCAGCGAGCTGGCGCTGTCCGGGTTGTCGTCCACGACGAGGATGCGCTTGGGGGCGACGGGCCTCTTCTCCAGGACCGGGAGGCAGAGCTGGAAGCGGCTCCCGCGGCCGGGGCCCTCGGAGAAGGCCTCGACGGTGCCCCCGTGCATCTCGACCAGGCGCTTGACGAGCGTGAGGCCCAAGCCGAGCCCGCCGTCCGCGCGCTCGACCGTGCGGTCGACCTGAGCGAACATCTCGAACACCGTCGCGAGCTTGTCCTGCGGGATCCCGAGGCCGGTGTCCTCGACCGCGACCACGCCCTCGGCCCCTTCGAGCTCGAGGCTCACCGTGATCCTCCCGTGGGGGTCCGTGTACTTGCAGGCGTTGTCGAGGAGGTTGTCCAGCACCTGGGTCAGGCGGGCGGCATCGGCGTAGACCGCGACCGTCTCCCCCGGAAGGCTCAGGCTCAGCTCGTGGCCGAAGCGCTCGGCGAGGGGGCGCGCCGCCTCGACCGCCTTCGCCACGATCTCGCCCAGGTCCAGGCGCTGCTTCTTCAGCTCGAGGCGGTTGCGCGCGATCCGGTTGACGTCCAGGAGATCGTCCACGAGGCGGACGAGCTGGCTGAGCTGGCGCTCCATCGTCCCCTGCGCCAGGCGGACGACGTCTCCGTCCCCCCCCGCGCGCTTCAGGATCTCGATCGTGTTCCCGAGCGGGGCGAGCGGCCCGCGCAGCTCGTGGGAGAGGGTCGCGAGGAAGGCGTCCTTCCGGCGGTCGGCCTCCTCCAGCTCCGTCACGAACTGCTTGCGCAGGCGCGCCATCTGGAGGTGCGCGCCGACGCGCGCGAGCAGCTCCCGCGCGGAGAACGGCTTGATGAGGTAGTCGTCGGCGCCCGCCTCCATCCCCTCGACGCGGCTCTCCTCGCCCGCGCGGGCGGAGAGCATGATCACCGGCACCTGCGCCGTCGCGGGATGGAGACGGAGCTCGCGCAGCAGGCCGAAGCCGTCCAGCTGCGGCATCATCACGTCGGTCAGCACGAGGTCGGGCGGCTGCCGCTTCGCGGATTCGAGGGCGACCGCACCGTCCGGGGCCGTCTCCACGTTGAAGCGCTCCGAGAGCAGGCGCGCGACGTACGCGCGCATGTCCGCGTTGTCGTCGGCGACGAGGATCCTCGGACGCTGCGTCTCCGGAAACGAGAACGAGTCCGACGGCTGGGGGGCGGACTCGGTCACCGGCAGCCAGCGCAGCGCCTCCTCGACGAACGCGCGCGCGTCGGTGGAGGTCGAGGCGAGCGTGCGGGGCCCGCCGATCCGCTCCACGGGGAGGTGCGCGCTCCCCAGGGGAACGGCGACGTGGAAGGCGGTCCCCGTGCCGAGGCGGCTCTCCACCCGGATCGTGCCGCCGTGGAGCTTCACCAGCTCCTGCGTGAGCGCGAGCCCGATCCCCGTCCCCTCGTGCGTCCGGCCCCGCGCGTTCTCGACGCGGTGGAAGCGCTCGAACAGGCGCGGGACCTCCTCGTCGGGGATCCCGGTCCCCGTATCGCGCACGGTGAGGACGGCGTGACCGTCCTCCTCGGCGAGCGACACCAGGATCCGGCCCTCGAAGGTGAACTTGAAGGCGTTCGACAGGAGGTTGAGGACGATCTTCTCCCACATGTCCCGGTCCACGTAGACCGGCTGGGAGAGGGCCGGGCAGCTCACCTCCAGGGAGATCCCCGCCTTCTCGCACGCGGCGCGGAACACGCTCGCGAGGTCGCCCGTCACGCTTCCGAGGTCCGCCGGCTCGTAGACCGCCTGCACGCGCCCCGCCTCGATGCGCGAGAAGTCGAGGAGCGTGTTGACGAGGCGGAGCAGGCGCAGGCCGTTGCGGCTGACGATCTCGAGGTCGCCCTTGGTCGCGGGCGACAGCTCCGTGTGGCTGCGCGCGAGCAGGTCGTCCACGGGGCCGAGCATGAGCGTGAGCGGCGTGCGGAACTCGTGGCTGACGTTCGAGAAGAACGCCGTCTTCGCGCGGTCGAGCTCCGAGAGCGACTCCGCGCGCCGCCGCTCCGCGTCGTACGCCTGCGCCTCGGCGATCGCGGTGGCGACGTGCACCGCCGCCATGTCGAAGAAGTTCCGGTAGTCGTCGTCGAGCAGTCGCCTCGGGCTTGCGCCGGCGACGAGCAGGCCCGCGAGGCGGGCCCCGCCCGGGGCGGCCAGCGGCAGCAAAAGCGCGTGGCGTGCGGGCTCCGGGTACGGCCCGCCCGGAAGCCCCGCCGTAAGCGCCGCCGGGTCGCGCAGGTCTTGCGGCTGCATCGTGCGCGCGGTCGCGGCGAAGGGCCACGGGGAGGGGAGGTCGTCGGTCAGCGACGCCGACGTCGGCAGGAGACCCGTCCCACACTCGATGCGCGACGTCGCGACGAGCGTCGCCTTCGTCTGCGCCTCGTCGACGTGGTAGAACGCCGCGAACGGGACGTCGTGCGGGTTGTCCCGCAGCACGTCGGCCATCGCGAGGCACGCCGCCTCGAACGTCCTCGCCTCCGACGGGCGCACCGCGAGCCGTCGCAGCGTCTCCAGCCGGCGCGCGCCGACGACCTGCTCGGTGGTCTCGGTGCAGGGGCAGAAGATCCCGTCCACCGACTTCCCGTCGGGGCCCAGGATCGGCCCGAACGTGAACCGGACGAAGACCTCCTCGAGCTTGAGCGC
>Ga0068859_100006599_pt1 | contig 11778 bp, 12 predicted proteins | sample KBSSwiS22_FD_66585 | JGI IMG/M metagenome (GOLD analysis project Ga0068859, IMG submission 66585) | Switchgrass rhizosphere microbial communities from Kellogg Biological Station, Michigan, USA - KBS Switchgrass S2-2 | ecosystem: Host-associated > Plants > Roots > Rhizosphere > Soil ... | reverse complement strand
TCGGAAGCCGCGCGAGCCACGGCTGAAGTCGCGGCCTCGATCGGGCGCGACTTCACCTTCGACATCCTGGCGCAGGCCAGCGATCTGGAAGAAGACGCGCTGGTCCGGGCGCTCGACGAACTCTGGCAGCGGCACATCGTCCGCGCGCAGGCCGACGAGCGATGGGATTTCAGCCACGACCGGATTCGCGAGGTGGCGTACAGCGGCATCGGCCCGGCGCGGCGCCGACTCATTCACCGGCGCATCGCGCAGGCCATGGAAATTCTGTTTGCCGACCGGCTGGACGATGTCAGCGCCTCGATTGCCGCGCATCTCGATCGCGGTGGGCAGGCGCCGCGAGCGATCCCGTTTCTCGAACGGGCGGCGACTGTCGCGATGCGGTTGTCCGCCGTCGAGGAGGCGATCCGCTGCTTCACCTACGCGCTGGCGCTTCTCGAGAAACTGCCGCCGGGGCGCGATCGCGACGAGCACGAGCTGGCGCTGCGTTCAAGCCTCTCCGGCGCGTTGAACTCAGGACGGGGATACGCGGCGCCCGAAGTCGAAGAGAACCTCGATCGAGTGTTCACGTTATCGCGGTCGGACGGCCGCGGACACGTGCCGGTCCGCTGGCTCTGGGTGGCGTTCACGATGCATTTCATGCTCGGCGATTTGAAACGCACACGCGAGGTCTCGGAAGAAGCGCTCGCCCTCAGCGAGGCGGATCCGTCATGCCGGTGCGAAGCGCATCACGCGATGGGCGGCATGCTGCTGGCGGTCGGGGAACTGGCCGCGTCGGACCATCACTTCGCTGCGGCACTTGGCGCCTACGACGAAACTCACCCGCAGAGCACCGCGCTTGGATCGGACCTCGGAGTGTTCGCGCACGCCTGGTCGACGCACACGCGATGGCTGATCGGCGACGAGGCCGGCGCGGTCGCGCGCGCTGACTACGCGATCGCCCTCGCGCGGCGGCGCGATCACGTCTACAGCGAGGCGCTCGCGCTTGCCTATGCGGCGCTCCTGCATCAGATGCGCCTCGACACCGAGCAGACGCTGGCCTACGCGGAAGCGGCCCTGGAACGATGCGAGCGGCACGGCTTCGCGTACTACGGCGACTGGGCCAGCGTGTTGATCGGGTGGGCGCGCGGACAGCGTCGGCCGGACGACGGCGCGGCGATCATTGAATCGGCGCTCGAGCGCCTCGACGCGAACCGTGCCTATGCCCGCCGGCCCTACTATCTGTCGTTGCTCGCGCAGGTGTACCGCCATCACCGACGCGACCGGGCCGCGTCGATTCTCGATGACGCGATCGCAATGGCCGTGGAGCGCGGCGATCAGTGGTGGCTGCCCGCGCTCTACCTGCAGAGGAGCGAACTCGAGGAGGGTCCGGAGCGGCAAATGACCCTGGACCGCGCGCTGGCGCTGGCGCGCGCCCAACAGAGCCGCGCCCTGGAGCAACGGATCCTTTCCGCATCGACGTCTGGCGAGATCATCGCGTAATGCGTGTTTTTTGCCTGATTTCCCGCCGATCTGCTTAGAACGTTTTCCCGAACGGTTTCGGAACGCTGGTCTTCATAAGCTCCCGGCCCTGGAGGGAGTTTATGAAGAACACACGTCTTGCCGTCCGCTTCGCCGTCGTCGCTCTGAGCCTGCCGTTCTGGGCCGGCGCCGCCTTCGCCCAGGCCCCGGCGCACGTTCTGGTGCCTGCCGACAAAGTCCAGTGGGGACCGGCGCCGCCGATTCTCCCGGCCGGCGCGCAAATCGCTGTCCTCGAGGGTAATCCCGCGGCTAAGGGCCCGATCGTGATGCGACTGAAGTTTCCGGCCAATTACAACATCCCGGCGCACTGGCACAGCATGGCCGAGCGCGTCACGGTGCTCTCCGGATCGTTTCATGCCGGCATGGGCGACAAGCTCGATCGCAAGGCGAGCCAGACGCTCGAACCGGGCGGGTACGTGATGCTGCCGGCGAACATGCATCATTTCGCCTGGACCAGCGCGCCGACCGTGGTCCAGATCAATCTCGACGGACCGTTCGACCTGTTCTACGTCAACCCGGCCGACAACCCGCAAGCGAAGCCGACGCGGTAACGGAGACCCTGATGGCAGCCATTCAGATCGAGCAGTTACGCGCCAGTGTTCGCGGCGCGATCGTTCAACCCGGCGACGCCTCGTACGAATCGACGCGGTTGGTGTACAACCGGATGATCGACAGGCGCCCGTCGATCATCGTGCGCTGTGTCGACGTGGCGGACGTCATCGCCGCCGTGGACTATGCGCGCACCAACAATCTGCTGACCGCCATTCGCGGCGGCGGACACAACGGTGGCGGCCTCGGGACCTGCGACGACGGTCTGGTCATCGACCTCTCATTGATGCGCGGCATTCATGTCGATCCCGCTGAACGGACGGTGCGGGTCGAAGGAGGCGCGTTGTGGGGCGACGTCGATCACGCCACGCATCCGTTCGGCCTCGCGGTGCCGTGCGGATTCATCGCGTCAACCGGCGTCGGCGGCTTGACGCTCGGCGGAGGCATCGGTTACCTGACCCGCGAATACGGGCTGACCATCGATAACCTTCTGTCCGCGGACGTCGTGCTCGCGGACGGCAGCGTGGTGACCGCAGACGAGACGGCGAACGCCGATCTGTTCTGGGCGCTGCGCGGCGGCGGCGGCAACTTCGGCGTCGTGACGTCGTTCGAGTTTCGCGCTCATCCGGTCAGAACGGTGTACGCGGGTCCGACGTTCTGGCCGCTCGAACAGACGGTGGAAGTAATGAAGGCCTACCGGTCGTTCATTCTTGACGCGCCGGAGTACGTCAACGGCTTCTTCGCGTTTCTCACCATTCCGCCGTCGCCGATGTTTCCCGAGCACCTGCATATGAAGAAGGTGTGCGGGATCATGTGGGTGTCGAATGGTCCGGCGGCTCGGGCCGCGGCCGCGACCGAGCCGATGCGCCGCGTCGGCAAGCCGCTGCTCGATCATCAGGCCGAGATGCCGCTGCCGGCCGTCAACAGCCTGTTCGACGGACTCTATCCGCCGGGGCTGCAGTGGTACTGGCGCGCCGATTTCGTCAAGGAGCTGAGCGACGACGCCATCCAGCGCCATGCCGAACATGGCTCGGCACTGCCAACCATGCATTCGACCATGCATCTCTACCCGATCGATGGAGCGGCGCACCGGGTCGGGAGGAACGACACGGCGTTCAGTTATCGTGACGCGAACTGGGCGCAAGTGATCGTCGGCGTGGACCCGGACCCGGCCAACGCGCCTGGCATCACCAAATGGTGCAAGGAGTATTTCGACGCCTTGCATCCGTATTCGACCGGTGGCGCGTATGTCAATTTCCTGATGGAGGAAGGGCAGGATCGCGTGCGCGCGTCGTATCGGGACAATTACGACCGGCTCGTCGAAATCAAGTCCAAGTACGATCCGAAGAATCTGTTCCGTGTGAATCAGAACCTTCGTCCGGTCGGCATGACCGTCTAATCCGGAGCGAGCGCCGCGTCGGCTGATCGTCGTAGCCGGCGCGGCGTTCGGGACCGCCAAATCCACTCGGCCAGCCCCTTAGATCCCCATCAGATCCCCGCAGGCCGGCACGCGGCGGTGTGTTTCAAACAGCGTGTTCCAGGCGTTTCTGACGAAAATCTACGTTTTGTCACGAGTTTGCCTTCAATTGTGGGCCGTCCCGACGCAACTTTATGGCCCGGGAAGCGTAAGATATTCAAACGAAGCCGTTGTCCTGGAACGCTTGCGGCTCGAACACCCCGATCGCCTTCACGGAGAACAAGATGAATCGTGCACTCAAGCCAATTCGATGGTCGGCACTTGGCTCGTATTTACTCGCCTCAGGCGTCGCGTCGGCCCTGGTGATATTCGCGAGTGTCGGCATCAGCGCCCAGGCCACGACCGGCCCAACCTATACCAAAGACATCGCCCCCGTCATTCAACGCAGCTGTGAGAACTGCCATCGCGCCGACGGTGTGGCGCCAATGGCCCTCACCACCTACGAAGAAGTGCGGCCCTGGGCCCGCGCCATCAAGCAGCGCACGGGAATCGGGCCACATGCCGGCGTGATGCCGCCGTGGTACGTGGAAAAGAACATCGGCATTCAGGAATATCAGAACGATCCATCGCTCAGCGACGAAGAGGTCGCCATGATCGCGAAGTGGGCCGACGCCGGTGCACCGCGCGGCAATCCTGCCGACATGCCGGCGCCGAGGCAGTATCCCGATGGCAAGTCGTGGACCATCGGCACGCCCGATTTGATCGTGAAGCTGCCCGAGGTCACCGTCAAAGGCAATGCGCCCGACTGGTGGGGTGAGATTCCCTCGACGCCGACGGGGCTCGGCGAAGACCGCTACGTGGCGGCGCTTGAAATCAAGGAATTCAACGACGTGGACAACGGCGGAAGCGGCCGTCAGACGGTTGGCGGGCGTTTCGTCTTCCACCACATGATCTGGAGCACCAGCGTCGCGGCCCCGGGGCAGTCCGGTCCGCCGCCGGCCGGCGCCTCGCTGGCCTGGCCGGTGCACGAAGTCGGACGCAACGCCGATATCTTCGATCCGCGCTCCGCCAAATTGCTCAAAGCCAACTCGTGGGTCACGTCCGACTCCATTCACTTGCACTCCAATGGCCGCGATACGAAGGCACATCTCGAAATCGGCTTCAAGTTCATGCCGAAGGACTACAAGCCGATGTATCGCCAGGCGCTGGTCGCGCTGGGCAACGGCGTCGACATCGATATCAAGGGCATGACTGCGGATCAGCAGCTGCACGCCTACGCGGTCCTCCAGGAGAACATCAAGATCGTCTCCTTCGAACCGCACCTTCACGCGCCCGGTCAGCGGATGTGTCTGGAAGCGATCTGGGGCTACAACATCCAGACGCTGAGCTGTGTCGGCTACGATCACAATTGGGTGCGCGGATACACCTACCAGGACGATTACGCGCCGCTCCTCCCGAAGGGCACGATCCTGCACATCATCGGCTTCATGAACAACTCGACGTCGAACAAGAACGTGCCGGATCCGCGCAATTGGCAGGGATCGGGAAACCGTTCGGTCGCGAACATGTTCATCGACCTGGGCCAGCGCGTCTCGATGAGCGATGAGCAGTTCCGCGACGAAATGGCCCGCCGCCGAAGCAAATTGCATCTCACGAAGAACGACAATCTCATCGGATGCCCGTTGTGCACCGTCGAGAAGCCGGCGAGCCCGTTCGGCACGTCGCAAAACCAGAACCAGCAGCAGTGACACGAATTGCCACGGAAGCATCTGAGATGAGCACTAGATTGAGCAGCAAATGGGTGATGGCGGTATCCATCACCCTGTTAGTCGTCGGCAGCCGGATGGCTGCGCAGTCGTTGACCTACACCAAGGGCCAGAACATCGCACCGGCGTATGAGGGCTGGGAGCAGGATGCAGACGGCTCGAAGTGGTTCGTGTTCGGCTACATGAATCGGAACTGGGTCGAGGAAATCGATATTCCTCCCGGCCCCAACAACACGCTCCTGCCGGGTGGACCAGATCTCGGGCAGCCGACGCACTTTCTTCCGCGGCGGAACCGCTTCGTGTTCCGCGTGGCCGTGCCGAAGAATTTCACCGAGAAGGACGAACTGATCTGGACCCTGACCGCTCACGGCGTCACGGAGAAAGCATGGGCGACGCTCAGGCCCGACTACATCCTCGACAACGTCGTCAAGGCGTCGGAGACCGGTGCACTCGGCGCGGGCACCAGCAATCCCGAGGTGCGGAGCAACGTGGCGCCCGTCGTCAAGATCGACGGCGCGACAACGCTATCGGCGAAGGTAGGCCAGCCGGTCACGCTGACCGCGATCGTCAAGGACGATGGCATTCCCAAGCCGCCCGCAAGCGCAAATCCGTTGGCCGCGTTGTTTGGCGGTCGCACGGCCCCCGCAGGAGAAGGTGGCCGCGGCGGAGCCTCGACCGCTCCGGCACCGGCGCCGGCCCCGGGGCCCGCGCTTCCACCCGGTCTGCTGAAGGTGCTGAGCGGCCAGGCCACGCCGGAAGAACGCGCCGCCGCGGCAGAAGCCTTGGGTGTGTCGGAGACGCAGTTGCAGCAGCTCATCGCCGCTCGTCGCAATCCTGAGATGAATCCACCGGCCCGGATCACGGTTGGGAAGATCACGGGCTTGCACCTGTCCTGGTTTGTGTACCGTGGGACAGGCAAAGTCGGCTTCTCCCCCGAACAGGTCAAAAGCTGGGAAGACACGCGCGCGGGAATGAACTCGCCATGGGCACCGCTGTGGACGCCTCCGAGGCTGCCTGCTGACGGAAAGATCGTGGTTCAGGCGACGTTCGCCGAGCCTGGTACGTATGTCCTGAAAGCGCTGGCCGACGACGGAGCGTTGCTCGGCGAAGACAAGATCACCGTCACGGTCACCCCGTAAGAACCTCGAGCAACAGGCTGGCGGCCTCGCTCTGCGGCGAGGCCCGCCGGCCCTGGCCTCTCACCTTCAGTCAATGAAACGCGCGCTGCAGATCGCTGGCACCATCATGCTGTTGATGGGCACCGTCTGGTTTTTTCAGGGAATTGGTGTGTTGCCAGGAAGCTTCATGTCCGGTCAACGGCAATGGGCCGTGAACGGCGCGATCCTGGATGCCGTCGGAGTGGCTTTGCTGGTCGTCGCGGCCCGCCGCTAACGGGCGCGTCCGAGCCAGCAGCTTGAATCGGCTCTATCGGTCACGGTTCGAGATCCGCGCCATCGAATAGAACAGGGCGGACAGGGTCAGACGGGCCGCGGCAATCCCCAGCGCCGATGACACCGCCAGGATTACAGCCATCGCGAGCAATTCCATGTCGTCTCCAAAGTGCAAGACGGAAGCCATAACGGCTTTCCCGTCCCACATCTGGATCATCGGCATTTCGCGCCGCTCATATTAGGGCCTGCGCTGCCGCCGCAGCCCGATCTCACGCCAGTCCGGCCGGCGTCTTCGTTTTCTCAACGAACGACGGGCACCCTATAATCGCGCTCCAACTCGCAGGTTTTTTGACAAGGCAGGCCAACCCGTGAAAAAGACTGCATTCGCCCTTCTCGTTGTCGTGGTGGTGACTGGTGGCGGCCTCGCAGTCGAGAGAAGTCTGCAGGCGCAAGCCGGCCAGGGCGCTACTCCGCCGCTGAGCACATTCGCCGCACCGGCGTGGTCGGATATCCCACTCAATCCCAATCAACCCGACCGCGTCACGTATTGGTCTGTTGATGCGTTTGCCAAAGCGCACGCCGAACTGGCATCCCGCGCGGCGAAAGGACAGCCGCTGAACGCCCGCGATCTGCTGCCCCTGCCCATGACGCGCACGCACGGCTACACCGTCGGCTACCGCACGGGCAAGGAACCGCCCACCGCCGAGCAACACGAGGGTGTGACGGATGTGTACTTCGTCATGGGCGGCAGCGCGACGTTGACCACCGGCGGAGCGCTCGTCGGCAAGCGGACGTTGATCGACGGCGAATATCGAGGGACGTCAGTCGAGGGTGGCGAGAGCCATCGCCTGAAGGCCGGCGATGTGGTGCTCGTTCCGCCCAACCTGCCGCACGCTGCACAGGCCGATGCCGGCGGCTTCTCCTATCTTTTGCTCAAGATCAACGTCGGTCTGTATCCGTGGCCGATCGTCGCCGGCGGCTTCGGCGTCGGGGACGTGGGCGCCCCGCTGGCGCCGAATCAGCCGGAGAAGGCGATCTACTGGTCGGTGGACGACTTCCGCCGGCAGCATCGCGCGAGCGCCGCACGCGCGGCAGCGGGGCCCAACCCGGGACCGGCATTGAACCTGATTCCGCGGCTGACCTACCGCACGCACGGATGGGTCGCAGTCTACCGGCCCGTGACGATCATGAGGAACCCTTTGCCGGCGGAGATGCATACCGGCGTCACCGACGTGTACATCGTCCTCGGCGGCAGCGCAAAGATGATTGTGGGCGGTGCGCTCGACAACAAGCATGTCTTTTGCGAACCGCGCGCCAACCTGCCAGGCGGCGCCCGGTGCGCGAATCTGCCGCTCGAATACCAGGGCGACTGCAGCGCCGGGTGCAAGGGCGGCACGACGATTCAGCTCAAGGCGGGCGACGTGATGAACATGCCGCCCAACACCGAGCATTGGGTCACTGAGCCCGAGCCGAGCGGGCCTGACGCCGGGTTCACCTACATGCTCTTCAAGATCAACTCGGGCCTCTACCCCTGGCAGCTCGTGGATTTCGATTTCTGAGCTGCTCATCCGCCGTCCAGGGCATCCTCGACAGGAGCACGCATGAAGGTCTCCGTGACGCGGTCATTGACATGACGAGATGGGAATACTGCATTGTGACGGTCGAGATCTATCGTGAAGGCTCCGGCGTCACCCGTGAGCTGCTGTCGATCACGCGACCCGGGGAGCATCGCGCCGCCATCACGAATCCGCTCGGCCTGGCCGGTCTTGTCAACGAGCTCGGTGCAGACGGATGGGAACTCGTGGACGTCGAGAGCGGAAACTTCTATCTGAAGCGGCCGGTCAGAAGGCACTTCAGCGCGAAGGCGTTGACGAGCGCCGGCACGACTACGGCAGCAGGATCATTGGAACAATTCAGCGGCGAGAAGCGCGTCAACTATTTCGAGGGAAAGCTCCTCAGCGCGGACGATTTCACGGCTGAACAGCACTACTTGATCGAAAAGCGCTATCTCCACAACCGGTTGCTCCACGGCAGCGGCATCGTCAGCGGTCTGGCTGTGAGTCTCTCGTCCGATCAATCGGCGCCTGCCGTGATCGTGGAACCAGGCATCGCCGTCGATCGCTGCGGGCGCGAGATGGTGTTGACGTCAGCTGTGAGCCTGACGCTGAGCGGCACCGAACCTTCGCTCTACCTCACGCTGGCCTATACGGAACGAAAAACGGATGCCGTTCCGGCGCTCGACGCCACGCCTCCTGCCTTTTCGCGGATCGAAGAGGGCGTAGCGGTGTCGGTGTTCCCGACAGCGCCGGCCGGCGATGAAATCATCCTCGCGCAGTTCTTGCGCAACGAGGACCGAACGTGGCGGTTTTCGCCCGGTCATTGTGTGGAAAAAGGAGGATAACTTTGCGAATTCGGATGCCTCTAGCGGCTTTCATTCTGGCCGTTGCCGCCTGCGGCGGTTCCAAATCGACGACGAGCCCGAGCCCGCCAACCGGAGGTGGCGGCACTTCCGGCGGAAACGGTTCGACGCTGAGCGCGCTGATCGATGGTGCGACATGGAACCAACCCAATGTGGTCGCCCGGTACTCGGCGACGAACAATAAGTACCTGGAAGTCGACTCCATAGATCCCCAGAGCAATCTGTTTGGGTTTGCGTTTGGAAAATTCGGCACGAATAACGGTGATCTCACGCCCGGCACGTATGAGATCGGCGCGACGAACACGAACGCCAACTTCGTCACGGTTGGAGGAACACCCACCTGGTCTGCGAGTCCCGGCGTCGCGACTCTGCCCGGAAAGGGCAGCGGAAGAGTGGTGCTGACAAGTTTTTCAGCGACCGCCAAAACCGCCAGCGGCACGTTCAACTTCGTCCTCGTCAATGGCACGAGCACGAAGACCGTGACCAACGGCGTCTTCAGCGTGAAGTGGTAGCTGGGTTGTCGCGCCTCAACAGAGTGTGGAACGCGTGATTGGGACTTCGCCGTTAGAAGATCAAGAACGGCGGCATCGTTTCGATCAGTTCGATGTCGGCGGTGTCGATCGACGGACCGTGCACGATTTGTTCCTTCGTCAAATTGACGTCGATTCGCTTGGCGGGGGAGTCGACGTTGGCGATCATGGACCGTGAGATGAGGACAGACCTTCCGCCGAGCCAGTTGCTCGTGTCGACAACGAGATACGCGATCGCCCAGCTCTCGTCGAAGAGGAAGTCGTCGACGTGGCCGATCGCGCCATCCGTAGCGTGAATGTGGAAGCCGGTGACCTTGCTGGTCTTGTGAAGCATGTGATCGTTGAAGGCAATTTCACTGCCACACTACGGCTCGGTTTGGGTGCGCGCGAAAGCGAACCTCGAGCGTCAGTTCGCCGGGCAGCGGCTCGCGCCTCCGCGCTCGGTACTCGTCTTGGGATTCGCTGTGATCGGTCCTAACGCCGCAAGCTCGTCGAACGCGATCTGCTGCAGCTTGTTGACCTGCTCACGTGACAGGCCAAGCTCCATCCCCGAGCACTCCTTGTCGCCGAGCGATCGCGGATCGCGTCCGGTGACGCGCCCGAAGACCATGAGCGCCTCGAGGTAGTAGCCGTAGGTGCTCGCGTGGTAGTGGTCGAATGTCCAGAGGTCGATCTTGTTGGCGTCGATGCCGTCGTAGGGATTGGTGTCGGCGAATCCGACCTTCATCGCGCGGTTGAAGGCATCGCCCACCGGCACCACCTTCGCGCCCGCGTCTGACGCGGCCTTGTCGTAGGCAACGCGGATGTCTTTCGCCATGACCTCGAGCGGCTTGCCCGCCCAGTCTCCTTTTTCCGGAAAGACCTGATCAGGCCGCGACCAAGTGGATGTCAGGAAGATTTCGACCTTCGGGTTTTTCGACCGCACGAGATTCGCGAGTTCCTTGCTCGTGGCGATCAGCTTTGCCGGGTCGCGCGGCTTTTCCTGGTCCAGGGTGCTGTAGCCGTGCGCGACGACGATGTCCCAGGCGCGGCTGCTGATTTCAGCCTTCTTGTTCTGCAGATGAAAGTCGATGCCGACGCCGCCTCGCGTTTCGAGCGCGACGTCGAACTTGAGCCCGGCCTGCTCGGCGAACACCTTGAAAAGGGCGGGCACGCCGCCGACTCCCTCGTTATTGAGGTCGGTGACGGTATTGTTCCGGTAGTAGTGGACCGCTGATCCGGAGCCGAAGGTGAAGCTGTTGCCGACAAACAGGATGTTTCCACCGTCTGCGGCGCGACCGACCATCCCAATTGCGAGGATCAGGCTCGCGACCACTGCGGATGCACACTTGAAGATGGCCTTCATGATCGGGTCCTTTCCATAGGCCGGACATCATCGCACGGGCTTCGAGGCCAGGCAATTGGTAGGGGCTGACTCGACCTTAGTCCGGCAGGTATTCGGAATAGCGCGCGAGCTCGGCCGCCTCGAGATCCGGGGCCTTGTCGAAGGCGATCGTCGATCCGCGCTCGCTGAACTTCAGATACAGCTCGGCACGGTCCCGGGGGGAGATGAGCTGTCCCAGATTCCCCGGACTGATCGTGACGATCCGCGCGCGGAGCTCGTGTTCGGCAATGCCCTTGGCAAACCTGGCAAAGAAGTCTTCACGAATTCGATCCGACCGCCAGACCGCAGTGACATCCAGCCCGACGTCCTTCAGCCGCTGTCCTCGAATGCCCGTCGCGCCGGGATCGAGCTGGCGGATCTTGAACGCCGTCTTGCGGTTCGCCGCGCTCGTGAGCAGCATGATGGTCCATGCTGTTTCTTCGGACAGCGCCACGCCGATCGGCGCTATCCGGAAACAGTACGCGCCGCCACTGCGAAAGAAATCCAACGCGACATCGGCCTGAGTCGGCTGGGCTCCCAGTGGCGCCGCCGTCAGCAGTGCCACCATCGGTGCCATCCAGCGGGTCACACGTTCGCCTCTGATCATCGTGCTCATCCTACTCCGGGCCCGGCGTGAAGGCTCCCGAGGACGAACACATCATGAGCTATCTCGGTGTGACGCACGCCGCGGGGAGTTGGGGAAAGGACCGTGGTTCAGTCGACGCCGCCAGCCTGGCCCATTCGCGATCCGCCTCTTTCGAAAACCACCAGTCGAGATCGGCGCCGCACCCGTTATTGGCGGGATCGAGCGCGGCTTGCTCCGTG
>Ga0068859_100006598_pt1 | contig 11779 bp, 8 predicted proteins | sample KBSSwiS22_FD_66585 | JGI IMG/M metagenome (GOLD analysis project Ga0068859, IMG submission 66585) | Switchgrass rhizosphere microbial communities from Kellogg Biological Station, Michigan, USA - KBS Switchgrass S2-2 | ecosystem: Host-associated > Plants > Roots > Rhizosphere > Soil ... | reverse complement strand
ATAGGATACAAAGTAAGCCTGGGCATTTCTTTTGTGCCCTTCATTTGTTTTTTAAGTTTCTGTTCGGTAATTGATTCGTTACCGGTAAAGTTTACAGAGTTTATTTTTACTTTATTGCCCTTGGTTATAAAAAAAGTGAGGGCTATTGAATTATTCAGGTTTGCTACTGTTTCTTCTTTTAATTTAACATCCACATTGCGGTAGCCTTTTTCATAATAAAATTTCTTGATGGCTTCTATTGCACTCAGCTTCATATTTTCTGTTACCACTCTTTCTTTTGTTAAAGCCACTTTGGTTTCCAGGTCATCTCTTTCCCCTTTTTTAACCCCAATGAATTTAAACGATGCCAAACGTGGCCGTTCTGTTAATTCAAAATGAACATACAGGTCCCGCCCGCTTAATTTGGTAAAAGAAATTTCAATGTTGGAGATAAGGCTTTGTTTCCACAGCTTGGCAATGGCTTTGCTGAAAACATCGGTGCCGGGTATCAGCACTTTATCACCTACAGCAATACCCGATATTGAGATGATCAGGTTCTCGTCAAACGCTTTTGTACCGCCAACAGTAATGCCTGCAATGGTATATTCTTTAGGTACTTTGGAGTTGAAAATTCCGAGTAATTCAGGATCTACGGATACAGTTGAGTCTTGAGCAGCAACAAACTGGCTGGTAAATAAGATGGTGACAATAAAAAAGATCCTTTTGTAAATCAGGTGCATTAATTGTGGTATTTTATGAGCGGCAAATTAAGCCCATTAATTAAAACTATTTGTTAATCTTGAGCCCTAATCCGCCGAATGGCGGAGAACTTGAGCTTTTCGATTTTTTAACTTTCAACTTTTATCCCTTTACCTGTTCACTTGTTTTTCCAAACCTGCGCTCCCTGCCCTGGTAGTCCAGGATGGCTTCGTACAAATTCTCCTTTCTGAAATCGGGCCATAATGTGTTGGTGAAATATAACTCTGCGTAAGCAAGCTGGTATAATAAGAAGTTGCTGATGCGGTACTCGCCACTGGTTCTTATCATTAATTCAGGATCGGGAAATGCTGCGGTGCAAAGGTATTGCTGAATGGTTTGCTGGTTAATATCTTCGGGTTGCAGTTGGTTTGCTTTTACATCCCTGGCTATATTTTTTATGGCGGTATTTATTTCCCACCGGCTGCTGTAGCTCAACGCCATCACCAGGTTCAGGCCTGTATTTTTACTTGTTTCCTGTATCGCTTCGTCCAGTTCTTTACGGGCTAATTCCGGCAGCATGCTGATGTCGCCAATTACATGGAGCCTGATATTATTTTTATTTAGTGTAGGTACTTCTTTGCGGATAGTTTCTACCAGCAGCTCCATCAGGCCGGTTACTTCATAAGCGGGGCGGTCCCAGTTTTCGGTACTAAAAGCATATAAGGTAAGGTATTGAATACCTAATTCTGCACAACCTTCTACAATATTCCTTACACTTTCCACTCCATTTAAATGGCCAAAAAGGCGATCTTCCCCTTTTTCTTTTGCCCATCTGCCATTACCATCCATAATGATGGCAATATGCTTTGGCAACTGCTGAATATTAATTTTATCCTTTTGGCTCATAAAACACTTAAAACTATTAGTCAGGCACGGGGCCTGACTTTGGGGTGCAAAAGTAATAAAATTTAGTTGTATTACCGATTTGCGGTCATTTATGATCAATAATTTATCCTGCGGCTCTTTTTTGAGCAAGAGCTTATGCAGTACAGGTTAAACTAAAATTTGAGCCAATACTTATCAGCTCAAATTTATGGTGTGTTGCAAGGCATTTTACTGCAGCCTTACATTTTGATCACTTTGCCTTTATATACTTCGCCTTTTATTACCATCTTGTAAACATATAAGCCTGGTGTAAAAGTGCTGATGTTAAACTGTTTGGCATTTTTAAAACTCCCTACCGGGTTGCCCTGGTTATTGTAAAACACAATTTCATCTGCTATAGCAACAGTACCGTTTTGGATACAATTAAAAAGCCCTGTTGAGGGATTGGGGTACATTACTGGCACAGGCACTGTGGCTACACCGTTTGAACAGGTTTCTTTATCATGTAAATACTGAGCATCGCTGCCGAGGTTTTTTGTAACAGTGCAACCGGTATTGTTAGTTAATGTAATAACTGCATTGGTTGAAATATAATCAGGCAGATCAATGGTTGACTGGCTGCTGTATTTTAAAGTACTGCCATTATCAGTTACCGTCCAGTTTAAATCATTTGCTTTAACGGCTGCGGTTAAACGCGTAATACATTTACCATTTTGGTTGATGACTGCTGCAGTAAAATTAGTGCCGGTGCATGCATTACGGCTGGCAAACCAAAGTGCGTTACTGATGTTAACAAATTGCATGTTGTACTGAGACATGGTGGTTACCTGCCAGAAAGTACCGCCTGCATTTTCGGGAATTTCCAAATACAATAAAGAAGAATCTTTGGGGGTTACAAAATGCAACTGAACAAGGTTGCCATTATTATCTTTTATATTAAAGTTGTTGCTGATTGCTTCTGCTGAAGCATATTTACCCCCTGAATAACTGTATACATTACAGTAAATTTTACTGATGCCATTAGGTATGTAAAAATAACCGGGCATACTTGCTGCATTTGCTTTATAGGTTTCTGTTTTATTACCGAGAAATGCGCCGCTTTTATAAAAATAATTGCCATTAGTAGTAATAGATAAATCAACTGATGATTTATATTTTGAAACAATGGTTAAAATAAAATTACCAGCTTGCGGCAAATCAACTTTTAGTGTGCCTGCGGGGCTGTTATTATCCAAAGAAAAATCTTTTACTATTTGCAGGGTCTTATCTGTTGATTCCACCAAAAAATTAATGTACCCTTTGCCTGCCATAGCAAACCCCGGGGTGTATTGAATGGTGAAACTACCAGCAGCGGGTGCAACAATATTAAAAGTTGCTTTGTTATAATAATTCAACCCATTGGTATAAGATATCTTTGTAGTGATCACAGCAAGCGGGGCAACGTTTGCAGCTTTAAACTGGTTTTTTACGTATACAGCATCTTCTTGTTTAAACTGATCCAACTGGTTGCTGTAGTTATTTACATCCTGTAAAAAATTATTGTCAATTTCATCAGCAGTTATTAAAGGCAGGTTGCCGTTTTGGTATGCCGTTCCGCTGGTTACATTATATTTTGTATTAAAATCGCTGCCTGTAACATATTTACTTGCAATGGTGCCGATAGTAAAAAAACTATTTACCAGTTGCATTTTATTTGTTTTAGCCAGGTAAATGCACAAAGCAGCATCTTTATCAGTTTTTGTTGTTGTTTTATCCTGGTCATCATTTGCCAAACCATAATAGAGCACCATGTAATGCATGTAAGCTTTTAATTCACGCAATCTTTCTTTAACTACAGTTGTTGCGTTTTGTGTTTGCTGTACAGCAGTATTCAACAGTTGCAGGTACAGTTGCATGGTATACCTGTCTGGTGTGGTTTCTTCTTCGCCCCACAATTGAAATATCTTATACACTGTATTATTGGCGGCGCCAAACATGTTGTTGCAAAATTCATGCAGTGTACTGTCTACACTAATATCATCTTTTAAAAAACTGTTGGCGGCTAACAGAACAGGCAGGCTGCCAAATTTAGCAGGCGAAGCTTCCCATACCAGGCCCTGTGATTTTTTTAGTTTTGCAATTTCCAATGCATTCTTTACATCACTCCATTTAAAATACGGCGTTTCTCCGCTCCAGCCAGAAAGATTGAGGTATAAATATTCCGAAACATTTGAAGAGCGGTTGTACCAGCGGTTTCTTAATCCATTGGTGCTGCTTTCCATTTGATACACTGTTGGTATTAACTGGATGTCGATATTTTTATTGATGGCAATTGAAGTTGAGGGCACATCTGCATGACCGGAATAAGCATACAATTGAAAATGCTGGTTAGGGTATTTGGCCAATATACTTTCTGCTGTTGCATTGGCAAGTATAAAATGCTGGTCGCTTTCTTTTGGATAATCTACCGCGGTACACACTTCATTATCTTTTGAATTACCAAATTTGGCGCCATCCGGAACTTCTATTCCAACATAGGCGTTATTGTATTTAAAGTTGTGGTATATATTCGTGTACAGGGCAGTGTTACCATAAATAGTGGTTTTGTACTGTGTATACCTTTGTTCAATTGTATTTGCCCATAATGCTTTGGATGCAGCATTAAAAATATCAGGCACCGATTGCGAATTAGCCTGCCTTGAACCATTGTAGTTAGCTACATAGCAGGGATTATTTTGCAGTGCAGCTAAATAAGTACCGGTGAGCATATCATCCCTGTGTCCTTTAAAAACAGCAGAACCCAACATACCGTTGCGGCGCTGGTACAATGCCCAGTTATGGCCATTTTCTCCAAAATAAGTATCCCATGAAAAATTATTACTATTGTCCATGATCCAGCGGTTGTGGCCGCCACTTATGTTCCAGGTTTTATACTTGTAGCTGCAGGTATAGATGGTATCTGATTTTTTATATGCGGCAGATAGTTGCGGTGTAACCTCCCAGATAGAACCCGGCTGGTAAAACCTGAAACCTAACTGGTGCAGGTATTGATAGATACCAAAGTGCAGGCCATTATCACTATAGGCAGAAAACCTGATGTACTTGCTGCCATCGCTTTCTACTTTACAGGCTTGTACATCTGTAATGGTGGAATCATATATTAAAATGATGCCCTCGGCTGGCAATGCAGTATATTCCTTAGTAATAAATGTACTACCTGGAATTGCTTTTTGAAAAAGCATTGCAGCATCATCTGCCGTTGCTTTAAGCAACTGGGATGATTTGGCCGGATAATAAACAGTTTGTGCCTTTGCAATTAACAGCATGCAAAAAACAGTAACTGCTACAATAATGCAGTTGCGAATGAACGCCATAGTTAACTTGTTAGTGGTGAGATAAACTATGGTTTCATCACAGAAATAAAAGGATTCGTACGTGTGTTATTCCAAGGATTGGGCTGGATTGGGCTGGTGGTTGTTCGTTAGTCTATGGTTGGTGATAATCTAAAGCCGATGTGGTAAGCCATCAACTATTTGTTTGGGGAGCCATAAAAGTAGACAATCTGATCTGTAAAAGGAAATTTTTTTCGCTGATTTTTTAAATTTGACCTGATTTTTTCTGCTCTAACTCAATGAAATTAAATTAATTGGTTATCTATTCTTTACTATTTGTGTCAGTCTCAGCGACTTAGGCTGCCAGCATCCGGTTCCATTATATTTTTACTTAACAGCAACGGGTGTCCTGTATTTTGCAACAGCATTATCAATGGGCAGGGCCATGATCAAACTATCAATTTTCCTTGTTAGCTTTTTTGCTCCCCATTCATCCATGTGGTCGGCATCATAATAATCATCTGCCACAAAAGAGCTATCGTTCAATAAATTAAAATAAACAACCGTACCAGGGTTAGTGCCTGCCAGGCTTGTACCCAGGTTTGTACTTTGCTCAAGTTGTTCGCTGGTAAAGTTTTGCTGGTAAGTTTTGTAAGCAGGTGAAGTGTATAATACAAGTTTTATATTTCTTGCTTTTGCAAATTCAACAATTGATTGCAGCGATTTGATATTATCATCGGAGAAGGTACGGCTTTTATGTATTTGTGCAGAAACTTTGCCTGATGTTGCAAGGTCTTTCCTGTTTTTATAAGTATCATCATTTCCCCAGCCCAGTTTTGAACAGGTGCCTGCTGAAATGTTTTGAAAATAATAACCGGATATCCTTTTCGAAATTACTTTCAGGTTATTATTGAATATTTCTGTTTTGTCTGCAATATTATGTGTAATGCCGATATCGTAATAAATAGCATAATTTTTTACCCGCCATGATTCAGAACCTTTTTCCAGCCTGCCATTTAATGAGGCATAATCAAGTGGCAATACAATATATTTCAGGCTATCCAGTTTGTTTTCATACTTCTTTAAGATCTCTGCATCGCAGTTATAAGATTGGGAAACGTAGGCTGCATTAAAACTTGGGTAGTGTGTATATTCAGGGTCCATACCATAATAGGCATGGGAATTACCGAGAAATAAAATCTTGAGTGTGTTAGCATGCTGATCTAAATAATTTTTTTTATAGGAATAATCATTAGGGATCTTGCGCAACAATACCTCGGTACTAAAACCGATGATGATGACCGGTGCAATAAAAATTATAAACGTTCTTAAAAATTGTCTCATAGCCTAAAATTGGAAATAAATGAATTGTTGTGAAGAGCCGACAAAATAAAAGATAGTTAATAAGATCAGGTAATAAGTTGCCCAGCGTACTGCTTTGGGTAATTTTATTTCCAGGTTTGCCAAAGCGTATTGTTCATGGCGCCCCATCCACTCAATGATTATAAAAACAAGCAGCACAAAAAATAGTTTTACCGGGCTTATAATGGGTAATAATAATTTAATTGAAGGTATTGTAAAAAAAGAGCGGGAGAATATTTTTGATATATAGTGAACAGCGGCGCCCAGGCTTTCGGACCGGAAGAATATCCATGCAAAGACAGTTAATCCAAACGTAAGTACAATGGATATTAAATCTCTGAATGAAGGAAAATATTTTCCCTGCGCAACAATATCCAGGTTGCTCCTGTTGGTCTGAAATAAAATTAATGGCATAATATAAATGGCGTTCAATAATCCCCAGATTATAAATGTCCAGTTAGCGCCATGCCAAAAGCCACTGACAAGAAATATGATCAAAGTATTTCTAACTCTTGTCCATTTGCCACCCTTGCTACCGCCTAAAGGAATATATAAATAATCTCTGAACCAGGTAGATAATGAAATATGCCAGCGTCTCCAGAATTCTGCTATATCTCTTGAAAAATAGGGATACGCAAAATTTCTCAGCAAGTCTATGCCAAAAAGCCTGGCTGTTCCTAATGCAATATCAGAGTACCCGGAAAAGTCGCCATAGATCTGGAAAGCAAAAAACACGGCGCCCAGTATTAATGTGCTGCCGGAATAATATTCAGTGTTGTTGAATATCATATTGGCAAAGTCTGCACATTGATCGGCAATAACTATTTTTTTAAATAGGCCCCATAAAATTTGCCGCAACCCATCAATGGCTTTTATATAATCAAAGGTTCTTGGTTGTTTTATTTGTGGTAAAAGATGAGTGGCTCTTTCAATCGGGCCTGCAACCAGTAGCGGGAAAAAGCTTACAAAAACTGAATAGGTGATAAAATTCTTTTCTGGTTGTATGCGGTTTTTATAAATATCAATCACATAGGATAAGCCATGAAATGTGTAAAATGAAATGCCTACTGGCAAAATTACTTTCAACGTCCAGGGATTAACTTTTAAACCAACATGCGCTATGGCTTCTGCAAAGGATATGGCAAAGAAATTATAATATTTAAAAAAACCAAGGAAGCCCAGGTTAACCGAAATGCTTAGCCAAAACCAAAATTTTTTAGTGCTTGGTGCATTGCTTTGCGATATTCTTATACCAGTGTAGTAATCTAAAAAAGTGGAAAATATTAAGAGGAATAAAAAGCGCCAGTCCCAGCAGGCATAAAAAAAATAACTGGAAACTAATAATAAAATATTTTGAAGCTGCAGGTTTTTATTAGTGACGAACCAATACAAAAAGAAAACAATGGGTAAGAATATGGAGAAATTAATGGAGTTAAAAAACATAAAGCAGTTGAATTATGATTCATTAGCCTTAGAGCTAGCATGCAAAGCCCGGCTTCGGCCTGTTGATAATTACTATTTTAAGTATGACAACAAAATGGTGTTCCAACTACCTTAAAGTATTGTTCTAAAAATACCTTCTTACAATAAAATGTACAATTTGAAAAGCTTTACCTGGTCTTAAAATGCAGACGGACACCTATAACTGCTGATGTTAAAAGATATTCCTATTTCGGCAAAAATGTATTGGTCCTTTTGTTTGTTGAATCCACGTTGTCTTCCTTCTACCCCTAAAATATTATTGGGGTCTAATTCGTAAGAACGGTCTTGCAATAAGGCAGCAGTTGAAGGCTGGCCGTTTGGCAATACAGGAAATTTATCGGCACCAACATAAGTAGTGCTTACATCATCTAAATAATCGGTGGTGGTAAAGCGTTGTGAAATTTCAAAAGACAAATTCATCCTGTCGTTGATATTATATTTAACGCCAACACCCAGTGGAATACAAATTGCCATAGTACTGTAGGGCTTTCTTCCCTTATAGCCTGCTACCTGACCTTCGGTTCCCAGCGGACGTAAAAATTCTTTTTTGCCATCTAAATAAGCATAGGGGTCGTAGCTAAATATGCCGACTCCTAATGTTATATAAGGTGTAAATAAATGCTCGGGGTCGCCGGGTATAAATTTAAAAAAGTTAAAATCGCCCTGAACAGCCAGCTCCCAAATATTTGAGTTAAAGCTGAGGTTCCTTGTTTTTTGATAATCATTCTTGCTATATACGTCACTGTAACCTACTTGTGCATAATGCGCACCTATGCGTAACCCCACGTAGTTACCAAATTGCTTACGAAAAAATAATCCCAAAGCGGGCTTTGGCCTGTTAAGTGCAGCCCTGGTATTAATATCACCAAAATAATGTGCTGCTCCGGCTGTTATACCAAATTCTCCCTGCTGTACATAATCGTATCGTTGAGCATTTGCGTTAGTGGCAAGTATTATACTAAACAGGATGGTAAGGGTTTTCACTTTATTCATAATATGCAAAATAAAGAATTGTTTTGTTAAAACGAGCAGGTAGGGCTTTGGAGAGGGCAGGTTTTTTAAAAATTGTGGCTTTATTGCTTTTGCAGCCTTAGCCCGGCACTCATTACAGCAGGTAATGGATTATCCCTCATTATTTGAGTAATGGTAAAATTATAAGTACCCGGTTTTTTAAATTTAAAAGCCTGGTTAAAAAGTGGTTGCCTTATTTCCCAGATATCATTCATGCCCGTACCCATCCATCCCGTGGCATCTGTGCCCAGGGGCAGGTCAACTTTTTGATAATGCATGCTATCGGCAGGTGGCTGAATGCCCACGTTAAGCCATATATTATTGTACTTGTAGGCATCTGTATGGCGCAACACTATATAAGTATTGTATGCCACGGTAGTATCTGCTATTGAAAAACTGCCTTTTATTTCAAGATCATTTTTCCATTGATAATTGGGTATGCTGGTATTCTTTTCAAATATCTCCACCTGGGTGCAGGATGTTAATTGCAAGAAAATTGTACCAAGGGCCAGGCCGAAAATGATTAAACTACTTTTCAATTTCATAAGATTGTTAAAAGTATAAAGTTATTGCCGCTACTGTTGGTTAGCAGCCACAGTTATTTTTTACAATGCGTTTAATACCTGTTCTTTTGCTTTTTCTAATTCATCTTTCATTTTTACCACGCATTTTTGTATTGCCGCATCATAAGCTTTACTGCCGGTGGTGTTGATCTCCCTGCCAATCTCCTGCAAAATAAAAGACAATTTTTTTCCTTTTCCTTCTTCCGGTTCCTGCAATATAGCTTTAAAGTATTCGCAATGTTGCCTTAAACGGATCTGCTCTTCATGAATATCTATTTTTTCCATGTAGTAGATCAACTCCTGTTCCATCCGGTTGTTGTCGATATTTTCTTTGCCAACATTTTTTTCAAGCAGCTGATTGATCTCTTCCACAATTCTTTTTTTGCGGTTGGGCTCCAGCAACAAAATGGCTTCTTCCTGTTCTTTAATATTGTCTATTCTTTTTATCAGATCTTTTTCCAAACCATTACCTTCTTCTGTACGGTGCTGGTTTAAATTATTTAAGGCTGCAATTAAAACTTTGTTGAACTCTTCAAAGTCATTTTCATCCAGCACATCGTTTGTAGGAGTTACCACTTCAGGTAAACGGAGCAAAGCACTTAGTACAGAGTTGGTATCAATTTTAAGATCGCCTGCCAGTTCTTCTATCTGCCTGTAATAAGCTTTAATCAAATCGGTATTAATATTAACCGGTTTTGTGGTACCGTTTTGTTTAATGTTGATAAAGCAATCTATTGTGCCACGCACTAAATGCTCCTGCAATGTATTTCTTATTTCAAACTCATAAGGCCTTAACAGTGGTGGTAATTTTAATTGCAATTCCAGTTGTTTGCCGTTAAGTGCTTTTATTTCAACCAAAAAAGTTTTTTCTTTCACTGTTTGCTCCGCCCTACCGAAACCCGTCATTGACTTAAGCATATGATATTTTTATTTTTTGCAAGATAAGGATTAAAAGAGTTACGAGTTAAAGAAGTTGCGGGGGAAAGGGTTACGGGGCAAAAGAGTTGCGGGTACGAGTTACGGGTTTTATTATTGTTGTTTTGATAAGAGGTTATGAGTTGATTTTGTTCTGGCTTTTTATTACCCGCAAACAATCAATTAACCTGTACCCCGTAACTTTTATAACGTTGCAGGATAAGCATCTAATAAACTCAGGCGCATTATCCGTTCTGAATGCTGTAACCTTTTAAACCCGAATTGTTCATAAAGAGTATGGGCATCTTTTGTTCCCAGCATCCATCCTCTGAAACCCTGCAATTCGGGATGATTCATTATTTCATGCATCAGCCATTTACTCAATCCTTTTCCACGATATGGTTCTAAAATAAAAACATCAGCTAAATAACCAAAGGTTGCTTTGTCAGTGATCACTCTTGCAAAACCTATTTGTGTAATTGATGCGCCTTGCTCTTTCTTATACACTCCAAAACAAAAAGCACCTTCAATAGCTTTGGCTACAATATCAAGGGGAATATTTTTTGCCCAATAACTTTCTTTACTTAAATAATCATGCACAACAGTAATATCAATCTTAGATTTATCGGTGCTGATAATAAAATCATCTTCCAATACAGCAGGCATTTGCATGTTATATTTTTGTTGCTGTAAATGTAAAAAACTGCAGTGGATAAAAATAATAAAGCCCGACATTTGATAGCCAGGCTTTGTTATATAGATGGGTTAGTAAGTACCGGGAACCAAATTCCCTACACAATATTAAAAAGAATTTTTGCTAACATAAAATTATTTCCAAAAAATTTTATTAACATTTTTAATATGGCTGTGGATAATAGCCGTGTAATTTTTATGATTTAAAAAGCAAAACGCAGCAAAAATTGAATAAAAAAAATTTCAACTGTTGTTGCAGTAAAAAATTAAAACTGCTGAAAGTATTGATTTTACTATACTTTCAAAGGAATTGAATTTTGGCATTCAAAAAAAAAAATTATCTTTTTAATTTTATAAATTTTATAGGCTCACTTTTTAAGCACCATTTTTTGCAGTTTTTAAGTGTAAAAATATTTTTAAAAATTATTGCTTTAAATGTCAAATAATGCCCGTTTGATACATTTTACAACAAAAGCGGGGTAAAAAGCAAAGCGCATTACCTTTGCACAAATATTATTGTTATGCAATTTCCTTCCCCGGTTTCTTTGCAATGGATCGCTGAATTTATTGGCGCAAAACTTTCAGGCAATGTTAATGCAAGTGCAACCGGCATTAACGAAATACACAAAGTTGAAAACGGCGACCTCGTGTTTGTTGATCATCCCAAGTATTATGATAAGTGTATAAACAGCGCCGCAAGTTTTATCATTATCAATAAAGATGTTGCTGTACCGGAAGGCAAAGCATTGCTGATAGTGGATAATCCTTTTGAAGCGTATTGTAAAATTGCAACTCATTTTCGCCCGTTCGAACCTGCAACAAAAGTGCAAAGTGACTCTGCAATAATTGGCAAGGGCAGTTTTATTTATCCCACGGCAT
>Ga0068859_100006596_pt1 | contig 11780 bp, 14 predicted proteins | sample KBSSwiS22_FD_66585 | JGI IMG/M metagenome (GOLD analysis project Ga0068859, IMG submission 66585) | Switchgrass rhizosphere microbial communities from Kellogg Biological Station, Michigan, USA - KBS Switchgrass S2-2 | ecosystem: Host-associated > Plants > Roots > Rhizosphere > Soil ... | reverse complement strand
GCTGCGTGCATGTCGAGGTAGACGGCGAGCCGGTCCTTCAGGAGATCGACGGCGAGATAGGCGTTGGCTTCTTCGAGCTTGGCCTCACCGATGTACGGACCTTCGTCGCGAAAGGTGCCCAAGTACCCGCCGCGTGCGTCGAACCCGAGCCGGACGCGCTCGCCGACGGCGCCGTCGAACAAGCCGTGGGACGGGGCGAGCTTCTTCCAGGGAAGAGTCTGCGCTCCGTACCCCGCGCCATAGGGCGTACGTCCTCCGCCGCCCGTGCGATTGAGGTGACACGACGCGCACCCCAGCCCCGTTCGCGCCGCGATGTACGGCTCTGCGTGCGCGAAGCGCGCGACCGCCAGGAGGACGAGTCCCGCTGCGACCCATCGCGGCATCAATCGTCCTTCGCACCGGCATCGATCCACTGTCGGATCGCCTCGATGTCGGGATCGCTGAGGATGCCGCCCATGGGCATGCGCTCGCCGACGAGGCGGGGGTCGCCCGAGATCTTCATGAAGAGGTAGGAGTCCGCCGAGTGCCCCGGCGCGACGCGCTTGAATGCCGGAAGCTCGTTGGAGTCGACGTTGACGACGTAGCCGTAGGTCATGCCCTCGATCAGCTCCATCCCCTGCTGAGGAAACGGCGCGAGATGGCACGTGGGGACGGCGCAGCGGGGCGTGAAGATCGAGGCCTGGAGCATGCTCAGCGTCGGGGTGGAGGTCGGCGGCGGGCCGGTGTCCGTCTCGAGAACGCCGTCTCCCCCGCACGACGCGAGGCCGGCGACCGCCACGATGGCCAAGGCCGGTCCGAGCGGCGGTCTCACGGCGCCGCCGCCGGCGCGACGCCGGTGCGCGGGTGCGTGCGCACCCACGCGACGTAGGCTGCGAGATCCGTCACCTCGTCGTCGGACACGCGCCCCCGGTAGGCGGGCATCGCGATGGCCTGTGTCTCGAGGAATCGCCGCGCGATCGGATTCTGCCTCAGCCGGGAGCAGGCCCCGTCGATCACCCACTCGCGCAGCTCGCTCTCGTCGCGAACGAGGTCTTCGAAGTCCCTTCCGTCCCAGGGCGGGATGTACCCCTTGAACGAGCCCGGGTTCATCACGAGCCCGCGGCCCTCCGGCCCGTGACACCCGAAGCACCCCAGCCGGTAGGCGGCGTCGTGACCCGCGGCCGCGCGGCCTTCGGGGCTGGGGCCGAAATGCGAGGCTGCGAGAACGAAGGCGACGAGGTCGTCGGTCTCGCCGGGGGTCAGCCGCTCGCCGTAGGCCGGCATTCGGATCAAAGCCCCCGTGTCGGCCTCCCTATGATCGGGACGGCCTTTCACGATCCACGCCCGCACGTCGCGCTCGTCGCGGTTCCACATCATCCAGGTGCCGCCGGTCCATCCGGGCACTTCGCCGCCTTTGGCACCCGGGTTCGCGATCGGCTGGCCGCCCGAAGCACCATGGCAGCCGAAGCAACCCATGCGCTCCGCGACCACCTTTCCTCGCTGAACGGGGGTGTCGAGGACGGCATGCTGCCAGCGGTGCCGTATGACGGACGCGAGCAGCCACGCGGAAACCGCGGCGACGACCAGCGCGACGATGGCCCAAAATGCCGAAGCCCGAAAGGTCACGAAGCGGGCGCGGCCTTCACCGAGTGAAGCAGCAGGATTTTCGCGCCCCCGCGCTCGGCCCACGTGCCTTCGACGGTGACCCTCCGGCCCGCGAACGGCCGCAGCTTCGCGTTCGGGGTCTCCATGTCGTCGACTGACGCGATCCAGACGACGTTCCCCGTGCCGTCCTCGACGATCGCGAGCGGGATGCCGGCGTCACCGCACTTTTGCGCACAGACGCGATGCGACTCACCGCGCGCCCCCGACTTGATGTAGCACGCGGAATCGATCACCTCGCCGGTGACGCTGACTCGGGCCGGCTCCGCGGCAGCCGCCGCAAGCGCGCCGAGGACGACGGCGGCATGAAGCCCTTTTCGAAAGACGTTGAGCATCGACATCCCCACGCGGAGCGCTTAGGGCTCGTTGGTCTGCTTGTTTCGAACGATGTAGTAGATCGCATTCGGGGACGCCAAGGCGCCCGCGTCGGCGAACGTCGTTCCGAGGACGCCGCCGTCGGGGTTGACCGTCGTGGTCGTGGCCGCGGGGAACGCCGGATCGCCTCCGGCTTGGCGCGCGACCTTGTAGCTGAAGTCGCCGGTGACGCCGCCGCCGGTCCAGGACAATTTGACCGATCCCGTGCCCAGGTCCTTGTCGGCGAGGAGGACGATCGGGGTCGTCACGCGAAGCGTCCCCCGCATCGTGCCGACGGTCGGGGAGGCGTGGATCCGGCAGTAATACGCGCCGCCTGTGCCTGCGGGAAACGCCACCGGGTCGTAGAAGCAGGTCGAGGCCGGCTGCGGAGCCAGTGAATCGATGTTGCCGCTGTCCCATTGGCATGCCGGAGGCGACGGGGATCCGCAGGTGAGGTCGTCCGGACACGCGGCGCCGGAGGAGGCGTGGGTGGACGTGGCGGTCAGCCATTGGATGCAGTCTCCGGGCTCGATCTTCGGATTCGCGGGGAGAAACGTCAGCGTGCCGGCGTTGCCCATCAACACGGTGGGGGTGCGGGGGGCTGCTCTCACTCGGCAAATGTCGGGCACGCCGCCGTAGCTGCAGTTCGGCGTCACACAAGCCGACTGTGCCCGCGCGGAGTCGGTCATGGCGAACAGAGCCAACCCCGTGACGGCGAACATCAGACGTCGTAGGCGCATCGCGGAGGCTCCTTCCGTCCATTCATACCCCGGGTCGGAAGGCGAAAGCGCCGCGCACGGGACACTTCCCCGTGATCGCAGGCGACCGTCCCCACGCTGGCGGCGACCGTTACGGTTCGTTGGTCTGCTTGTTCCGAACGAGGTAGTAGATCGAATTCGGAGCGCTCAGGGCGCCCGCGTCCAGAAACGTCGTGCCGAGGACACCGCCGTCCGGGTTGACGGTCGTCGTGGTGGCTACGGGGAACGCGGGATCGCCGCCGTCTTGGCGGGCGAGCTTGTAGCTGAGATCGCCGGTCACGCCGCCGCCGGACCAGGTCAGCTTGACCGAGCCGGTGCCCAGATCCTTGTCCATGGCGAGCACGATCGGTGTCGTCACCATCAGCGTGCCTCGCATGGTCCCCGAGGTCGGGGACGCGTGGCGACGGCAGTAGTACCCATCGCCGGTGCCCGCGGGAAACGCCGTCGGGTCGTAGAAGCAGGTGGAAGCCGTCTGAGCGGACATCGAATCCAGATTACCGCTGTTCCATTGACACTCGGGGGGCGATGGGGACCCGCACGTGAGATCGTCCGGACACGTGGATTCAGAGGCGTCGTGAGCGGAGGAGGCGGTCAGCCACCGGATGCAGTCACCCGGCTCGATCCTGGGATTCGCGGGGAGGAAGGTCAGCGAGCCACCGTTTCCCATCAACACCGTCGGGGTCCGGGGCGCCGCTCGCAGCCGGCAGACTTCGGGCATGTCGCCGAACACGCAGTTGGACGTCACGCACGCCGATTGCGCGAATGCGGATTCCGTCGTGGCGAGGACCGCCAACGCCGTGACGGCAAGCAGCAGACGTCGCAAGCGCATGACGCTCCTTCGGGACCTCACTCAAACAGCGAGGATGCCGAAACGATCGTACATCGCGAGCGATCGATCGCCAGGGGCTCGATCGCCACGTCGCGGTCCTCGAGGAGGACGTCGGGTTTCGTCTCGCTGTCGTAGGTCACCGGCGACGGGTCGTTCGCCGCGAGGCGCGCGACGAACTCCGCCGCACCTTCGGGATCGGCGACCACCGCGATGCTCAGGCTCTCGGGATCGATGTGGGCTCGGATCGTTGCGTTGACGTCGTCCCGCGTCATCGCCGGAAGCCGGTCCGCCAGCTCCTCGACGAGGCTCTTGCCGCCGTAGAACGCCCCGTCCATTGCGTACCCGAGCCGGCGCGCGGGGCTTTGAACCCACAGCTTGCTGTAGCTCGAAAGGAACGCGCGTGTCTCCTCGAACGCCTCCTGGGTCAGGCCGTCCGACACCAAGCGGCGAAGCTCGCGAACGGCGAGGCGGATCGCAAAGTGCGCATGCGCCGGAGCGACCGGCCGGATCCAGATCGAGAACGACTGCTGGCGCCGGGCGACGTTCGGAAGCGCGAACGTCGAGGCGCCGTCCTGAACGAAGTGCTCGACGTAGCTGTAGTCGCCGTAGTTCAAGCCGCGATCGGATCGCAGCTTCGTCATCAAGACCCCGTTGAAAGTCCGGTGCTCGCCGAAGTACGAGTTGGCGAGAAACAGCGGGAAGAACGCGTCGTCGCTCCTCGTGATCGACAGCGGGTGTCCCATCGAGATGGCCCACGCGCGGGCGGGCTTCGTGACGACGAGCGTGTCGAACCCTCTCGGGCGCCTCGAAACGCCGTGCTCGGCGCGCGCTTCCCCGCGCTCGGGGAGCGCACGCAGATCCTCGGCGACGCGCTCGACGAACCCGTCGGGGAGGTCGCCCGCCAGCCCCAAAGTCAGCCGGTCCTGGGTGAAGCGCGACGAAGAAAACCGGGCGACGTCTTCGCGTGTGAGCGCGCCGATCCCGCTCACGGTGCCTTCGACCGGACGGCCGTACGGATGACCGGCGTACAGCAGCGACGCCAGCGACTCCATTCCGAGCGCCTCGTCGTCGACGGCGCGCAAGCCGGACACGATCGCGTTCCGCTGGTCGTCCCGGAGCCGCGCAAGCTCCTTGGGGTCGAGCCGCGGCGTCAACAAGACGTCGCGGATGAGACCGTAGTAACGCGTCAGGTGATCGCGGTGCACGGTTCCCGACACGATCGTCACGTCGCGGTCGACGTGCACGCCGATCCCCGCGGCCATGGGGTACAACGCTTCGAGAAGTTGCTCGTACGTCAGCGACTGGGTGCCGCCCTCGGCCAGCAGCGCCCCGGTGAGCGCGGCCAGCCCTTCCTTGCCGGACGGGTCGTCGAAGCTCCCGGCTGCGAACAGGAACCGGAAGGTCACGAACGGGGTCGCCCGCGACGGCAGGAGCACGGTCTTCAATTCGCGTCTCCTTCCGACGCCGGAGCCAGAGTGACCACGGTGCGGTTCTCGGGCCTGAAGACCCGAGCGCTGGCCGCGGCGACGTCCCCGGCGCCGACCTTCGCGAGCGTCGCGAACGACCGCTCGATGCTCGCGGTCTCGCCGGTGAGCTGGGCGTAGTGGCAGACGGTCGCGGCGACTTGATCGGGGGTCAAGAGTCCCGACAGGAACCCGTACCGGAGCCTCGAGCGCACCTGCTCCAGACGCGCGGGGGCCAGAGGCTCCTTGGCCACCTGCTCCAGGGTCCGCTCGATCGCCTGCCGGACGTCCCCGACCCGGGCGGCGTCCTTCACACGGGCGAGCACGAGGAAGAACCCGGGGTCGCGCCGGTCCTCGGCGCCTGCCGCGAGCCAATCGGCCCACTGGCGGTCCAACACCAGCTCCTTGTGCAACGGGCTCGTCGGCGCGAAGCACGCCGAAGCCAGAACGTCGAGCGCGTGTCCCTCGATCCCGCCGGCGTCGAATGCGGGTGCGTGAAACGCGATCGCAAGGAGCGGGAGGGTCGGCGCGGGCCACGAGAGGTGCGCGCTCTTTTCTTCGCGCTGTGCCGGCTCGACCGGTGTCGAAAACGGGGCGACCCCCGGCCGCCACGCTCCGTAGTGGCGCCGGGCCAGCGCGAACACCTCTTCCGGGCGCACGTCGCCCGCGACGACCAGGATCGCGTTGTCGGCGCGATACCAGCGCGCGAAGAACGCGAGGCTGTGGTGGTACTGGTTGGGCATGTCCTCGATGTCCTTGAGGAAGCCCATCGTCGTGTGCTTGTAGGTGTGCGCCGTGAACGCCGTGTCGTGGAGCTTCTCGAACAGCGCGTTGAACGGCACCGAAGCGTTCTTGTTGTACTCGCCTAGGACCGCCGCGGCCTCCTTCTGGAACGCCTCGACGCCGTAGCTCAAGTTCATGAAGCGGTCGGCCTCGAGGTCCATCACGGTCGACAGCTGATCGGAGGCGGCGACGATGTGGTAGCAGGTCCAGTCGTCGGTCGTGAAGGCGTTGCCGTCGGCTCCCAACCGCTTGAGCACGTCGTTGTAGCGATCGGGGGGAAAGCGCGGCGTCCCCCGGAACATCATGTGCTCGAAGAAGTGGGCGAACCCCGACAGCCCCGGCTCGACCTCGTTCCTCGAGCCCGTGCGCACCGCGACGTAGTGCGCCGCGATCCCCGGACTGTCCATTGGGACGGCGACGACGAGGAGCCCGTTGTCGAGAACGGTCTCGACGATCGGGTAGGGAAACGTCGCCGGCGGGGGGGCTTGACCCTTCAATGCTTGCGCGGGGCCAGCGTCATGCTCATGTCCCGGTTGATGATCTCGCCGTAAGCGGATTCGACGACCGCGAGATCGGCCAACAGCTCGACGACGCGGTCGAGCACGCGACGCCCGTTTTCCGGCCGCCGCAGGTCGCGGCCGCGGAACATGATCGTCACGCGGACCTTGTCACCTTCGGCGAGGAACCGCTTCGCGTGGGCGAGCTTCGTCTCGAGATCGTGCTCTCCGATCGCGGGACGCAGCTTGAGCTGTTTGACCATGATGCGCGTCTCGTTCTTGCGCGCGTCCCGCACCTTCTTGGCGGCTTCGAACCGGTGCTTCCCGTAGTCCATGATGCGGACCACGATCGGCCGGGCGTCGGGAGCGACCTCGACGAGGTCGAGCCCCGATTCCTCCGCGATGCGTCTGGCTTCTTCGATGGGAACGACGCCGACCTGCTCTCCTTCGGCGCCGATGAGACGGACGGGACTGAGGCGGATCTGCTGATTCACACGGACCTTGTCGTCGATGCGGCACCTCCTGGAAAACGGCCCTGGGGAAGCTCCCCCAATTCAAGCGAAAAACGTTTTCGAATATAGCATTCGGATCCGGGCGCGACACGCTCCTTTTTCAGCGCGGGTGGTTGACCGTGACCACGGTGTGAATCCCGCCCCTGACGAAGAAATCCCCGATGACCTCCATCGACCGCGGCCGGAGCGCCTTCACCAGATCGTCGACGATCCGGTTCGTGACCGCCTCGTGAAAGTGCCCCTGGTTCCGGAACGACCAGAGATAGAGCTTGAGCGACTTGAGCTCGACGCACGTCTTGTTCGGGACGTAGCGGATGGAGATCGTCGCGAAGTCGGGCTGGCCGGTTCGTGGGCACAGGCAGGTGAACTCGGGGCACGTGAAGCTGATCGTGTAGTCCCGCCGGGGCTCGGGATTCGGAAAGGTCTCGAGGACCTTGCTGGGCTGGCGCGCGCTCATCGTCAGCGAAGATCGTACAGGGTCAGCCGCACGTCGCGCCGCTTGTCCGTACCGCCGTCGGCGACGGTGAGGCGCACGCTGGCGCCGACGCCGGCCCCCTCGAAGACGTCGAACAGGTCCTGCTGCGTGCGCACCCGCTTGCCGTCGACGGCGACGATCACGTCCCCGAGCTGGGGCCGGCCGCGGCGGGACACCCGGATGCCCGACAGCCCGGCGGTATCGCCGGGAGAGCCGTCCTCGACCTGGTAGATCGCGACCCCTTCGATGTTGTTCGCGCGCGCGATCGAGTCCGAGACGAACGTCGCGCCCGCGATGCCGGGCTGCTTGATCCGGCCGTAGCGGATGAGCTGCGGCACGAGACGGGACACGGTGTCGATCGGCACCGCGAAGCTGATCCCGGCGCTCGCCCCGCTGGGGGAGTAGATCGCCGAGTTGATGCCGATCAGGCGTCCCGACGAGTCGAGCAGCGGGCCGCCCGAGTTTCCGGGGTTGATCGCCGCGTCGGTCTGGATGACGTCGCGGATCCGCCGGCCCGAAGGCGAGTTGAGCTCGCGGCCCAGGCCGCTGACGACACCCGTGGTCAGCGTGTGATCGAAGCCGAAGGGATTCCCGACCGCGAGCACGCGCTGCCCCACGACCAGATCGCGTGACCGGCCGACCGTGAGCGGGGACAACCGCGCCGGAGGCGCGTCGACCTTGATCACCGCGATGTCCTTGTCGGGCGCGGCGCCCACGACGGTGGCGTCGTATTCCTCGTCCCCCAAGGCGACCGAGAACTTCGTGCCGTTCTCGATGACGTGGTAGTTCGTGACGATGTGGCCGTCCTTGTCCCAAACGAACCCGCTTCCGGTCCCGGCGGGGGTCTCGACCGCGTTGAACGAGAACAAGTCGAGCTGCCGCGTGTAGTTCGTGATGAAGACGACCGACGACGACGCGCGCCGGAAGACGTCGATGTCGCGGCGCTCGTCCGCCGACAAGCCGTCGGGAAGCGGCGCGTCCGGAGCGGGGGTCGCGGCGTGGCAGGCGGTGAAGGCGTAGACGAGGGCGGAGGCCAGGGCGAAGCGTCGCGTCACTTTGCCGGACCGAGCGTCTTCACGTGCGCGGCCACGGACTGGATCTGCTCGGGCGTGAGCCGGCTCTTGTAGCCCGGCATCTTCCCCTTTCCGTCCGAGGTGATCACGGCGATCGCGGTTTCGTTCCAGGCGGTCTGGAAAGCCGGATCGTTGAAGTCTTTCGAGCCCTTGCCCGGAGGCTTGGCCACGCCGTCCTTGCCGTGGCACTGCGCGCATTTGGTCTCGTACAAGACGCGCCCGTCCGCGGCGGCCAGCGCCAACGCCAAGATCGCTGCGAGGGGAAGGGGTCGCATCAAGAAGGGGATTCTACCGTGCGGGACGGCGGACCGACAAAACAGGGCACGGGGCCTCCCGGAGGATCTTCTCGGCGACGGAGCCGAACACCAGATGACGCCAGCCCGTCCAGCCATGCGTGGCGAGCACGATCAGATCCGCCTGCTCCTCCGTGGCGACCCGTCCGATCTCCGCCGCGGCGTCGCCGCGCCCGACGATGCGGCGCACCGTGACACCGGATGCGTGCTTTTCCGCGACGAGCGCCATGCGCCGCTCGACCTCCTGGCGGACCTGGGCTTCGTATTCCGGGACGGGGAGCGTCGCGAGGCCGAAATCGGCGTAGGGAGGGATGTCCCAAGGCGTCGGCGCGTCCATGGGGAGGACGTGAAGGAGGATCAGCTCGCCGGAAAAATGGGCCACGAGCTCGACGGCCAAGGGGATCGCCTCGAGGGAGGTGTCGCTGAAATCCGTCGTGACGAGGACCCGTCGGAACGGGAGCATGGGGCGGCCCTCCGTTCCTAGGAATCTATCAATGGGGTTCGGATCTGACCATCGGAATGAGGACGGGTTGGGTCTGCTTACCGGGCGGGCCGACGCGGCGGGCGTCGAACCAAGTTCCGATCGCGACCGCAAGGAGGGTCAAGAAGAAGCACAGCGAAAAACCGGCTGCGAATCCGCCGCTGTACGCCCGCCCGACCGATTGGTAGAAGGCCTGGGCCGTCGCGGCCTCCGGAGGCACGAGCCCGTTGCTTCGGAAGCGTGCAAGGAAAAGGGCGAGGGCGGTACAGCTGCCGATCGCGCCCAACACCCCGATCACGATCGCAAGCAGCCTCTGACGGCTGGTCATCATGTGGTCCCCCGAGCTCAACGTGCCCGTCCCGCAGCGCTCCGAGAGTATCCGGTGGTCGGGCGCCCTGCGCCACCGGGATTTATTCCCTACAATGCCGCGCCGAGATCTTCGGGATGAGACTCAACTCCGGACTGTCCGCTTACCAAAGACGTCGCGCCCGCGTCGTCCACGTCGGTGACGTGCCCGTCGGCGGGGACCATCCGATCCGGGTCCAGTCGATGACGACGCCCGCGACGACCGACACCGTCGCGACCGTCGACCAGATCGCGCGGCTGGTCGCCGCCGGTTGCGAAATCGTACGCGTCACCGTCCCGACCACCGCAGATGCCGACAATCTCCCCGTCATCCGCCAAGCGTTGAAGGCCCGGGGGATCCGCGTGCCTCTGGTCGCGGACATCCACTTCACCCCGGCCGCCGCGATGAAAGCCGTCGAGCACGTCGAAAAGATCCGCGTGAACCCGGGCAACTTCGCCGACAAGAAGAAATTCGCCGTGCGCGAGTACTCGGACGCGGAGTACGACGCCGAGCTGTCCCGCATCCACGACGTCTTCTCGCCGCTGGTGCGCCGGGCGAAAGAGCTCGGCGTCGCGATGCGCGTGGGCACGAACCACGGGTCGCTGTCGGACCGCATCATGAACCGTTTCGGCGACTCCCCCGAGGGGATGGTCGAATCGGCGCTGGAGTTCGTGCGCATTTGCGAGGACTGGGGTTACCGCGACCTCGTGCTGTCGATGAAGGCGAGCAACCCGGCAGTCGTGCTCGACGTGTACCGGCTTCTCGCGCGGCGGATGTTCGCCTTGGGGATGGACTACCCCCTTCACCTGGGCGTCACCGAGGCCGGAGACGGCGAGGACGGTCGCATCAAGTCGGCGTTGGGGATCGGCGTGCTCCTGGAAGAGGGCATCGGCGACACGATCCGCGTCTCGCTCACCGAAGACCCCGTGGCCGAAATCCCGGTCGCGTTCGCTCTGGTCGCCCCCTACAACGCGAACCTGGCGCTGTCGGACGGCCCGCCCTCGGGGTCGTGGGCCTCGCTCCGTCCGCGCCCCGGAGAGCTCGTCCGCCCGATCGAACGGGCGAGCGCGACGCTGTCGATCGGCCCTCACACCGTAGGCGGCAAGGAAATCGTGCGCGTCGAAGTCCCGTTGCGTGCTCGCCTGAGGGATGCCGACGCGGTGCGCCGCGAAATCGACGGCGAAGCGGGAGCCCGGGTCCCCGAGGAGATGCGCGCCGAGATCGTCTCGGTCGAGCTCGAAGACGCGGTCGACATCGACCGGGTCGGCCCGCTGCGATCGTCGATGGAGCTCGTCGCCCCGCGCGTCGCGCTGTCCGTCCGTGTCGGGCACGGCGTGGGCGCGACGCTGGATGCGGCCGCATGGGGGCGTCTGTTCGACGCGGCCCACCGCGTGCACGCGGTGCTCGCCGGCCCGCCGGATGCCAAGGGGATGGAGCGGCTGGAACTCTGGCTGCGGCTTTCGGCGTCATCGCGCGCGGCGCTTCTGGTCGAAGCGAGCTCGCGGCGGGGGAACGCGAAGGACTCGCTGGAGATCGCCATGGCGACCGCGTCCCGTGCCGCGGAGCACTCGGCCCGCGCCTTGGTGACGCTCGATCCCGTTCTGGACTTGGCTCCCCTGTTTGCCTACCGGAAGCTCGCGTCCGATCTCGCCGCCGCGGGGCTCGCGATTCCCGTGGTGCTCCTGGACCGGCCCAGCCTGCGTGGCGCCGATGACGTCCTCGGTCCGGCCACCACCCTGGGGGGGCTGCTTTGCCAAGGGCTCGGCGACGCGATCCATATCGAGTCGCTCACCGCGGCCGACGCGCGGCGCCTCGGCTATTCGATTCTCCAGGCCGCACGGGTCCGGATGAGCAAGACCGAGTTCATCTCGTGTCCGTCCTGCGGACGCACCTTGTTCGACCTGGAGTCGACCACCGCGGACATCAAAGCGCGCACGGCCCACCTGAAGGGGCTGAAGATCGCCGTGATGGGTTGCGTCGTGAACGGTCCCGGTGAGATGGCCGACGCCGATTTCGGCTACGTGGGCTGGGGCGACGAGAAGATCGCCCTGTTCGTCGGCAAGGAGATGGTCGCCAAGGACATCCCGACCGGCGAAGCCGCGGACCGGCTGGTCGCGCTCATCCGTCAGCAAGGCAAGTGGATCGACCCGTAGATCCGGTCAGAGCGAGATCTCGTCCCACTCCCTTAGCATGAACGTGCCCAAGCCCATCGCGACGAGCGGGCTGGACCTCGCGATCGCCTCCGCCTCGTAGAGGTCCTTCGCCTCGAAGATCT
>Ga0068859_100006595_pt1 | contig 11781 bp, 12 predicted proteins | sample KBSSwiS22_FD_66585 | JGI IMG/M metagenome (GOLD analysis project Ga0068859, IMG submission 66585) | Switchgrass rhizosphere microbial communities from Kellogg Biological Station, Michigan, USA - KBS Switchgrass S2-2 | ecosystem: Host-associated > Plants > Roots > Rhizosphere > Soil ... | reverse complement strand
CCGGACATCGGAAGCGGCCACGGCGTACGAGCGCGCCCTGGTCCTCGTCACCCAACCCGCCGAGCGCCGCTACCTGGAGCGGCGGCTGCGAGAGGTCCGGCCCGCTTGACCGAAACCCGGCATCTGACGCGGCCGCTTGGGGCCGCGCTCCTGGCCACGTGGTCCGCCGTGCTGGCGGCCCTCCTGACCCTGGCCGACGCATCGCCGGGCACGCTGGTCAACCCTCGCTCTCCGGCGCACGCCGCGCTGCTGCTCCTCTACCTGGGCACGAGCCTCTGGTGGGCCCCGCGCCTGCGGACCGCCGGGCTGGTCGGCGCGCACCTGGCCGTGACCGCCGCCTTCTTGATCCTGCATCCGTTGACCGCGCTCGGCCGCGACGGGACGTTCGCCGTGACCGGTCTGCACCTGGTGCTGGTCATCCTCCTGCTGACCTCCGCGCGGGTGGAGGCCAAGCTGCTGGCCGGCGCGCTGGTGCTCGGGCTGGCGATCGCGGAGACGACGCTGGCGCGCCTCGACCGGCCGGCGCCGAAGGATCCCAGCCTGCGGGACTACGGCGACCTGATGGGCGCCTACGGCGAGGGCGGCTTCCTGCTCCCCAACCTCCACGCCCGCGTGGTCGGCCCGGCGGGGCCGGTGGAGTTCGTCACGGAGAGCCACGGCTTCCGGAACCGCGAGGAGGTCCCGCGGGCCCGGCCGGCGGGACGGCGCCGGGTGCTGCTCGTGGGCGACAGCTTCGTGGCGGGATACCGCACCGACCAGGAGCGCACGGTCGGCCGCGTGCTCGAGCGCGCGCTGCGCGAGCGGCCGGATGGAACAGGGGTGGACGTGGTGGTGGCCGGCGTGGGACATCCCGGCGCGGCCCTGGACTGGCTCGGCCGGCATGGCTTCGGCTTCGAGCCCGACGTCGTGGTGGTGGGCGTCACGCTCGGCAACGACATCTCGCAATCGTGGCTGGGACGGCGGCGGCTGCCCTCCGACACGCTGGCCGGCCTCCTCATGCCGCCCGCCGCCTACCGCTCGAACCTCGGCCTGCTCCCGGCCCGGGCCGACCGCACGCTCTCCCGCTGGCGCGCGTACAAGCGGGCGCGCAGCCTGTGGGCCACGGACGTCATCGGCTCCTGGTACGGCGATACCACGGCGTCGGTGCACCAGATGGATCCCGCCCATTCGCTCGGCCACTTCTATACCGGCGGGACGCTGCCGGCCGTCGAGACGTCCTACGCCGACCTCGCCGCCGACCTTCGCGATCTCCAGGCCGCGGCGGCCGCGCGGCGCGTGCCGCTGCTGGCGGCGCTCCTGCCGCAACGCTGCCAGATGAGCCGGATGGAATGGGACGCGACGCTCTTCGCCTACGGTCTCGACCCGGGCGCCTTCGACCCCGAGCGTCCGAACCGCCGCATCGCGGCCGCATGCGCGACGGACCGGGTCGAGTGCTTCGACCTGCTGCCCGGGTTCCGGGACCCGGCCGCCGCCGGCCTCTACCAGCCCGGCGGGGACATGCACTGGAGCGACGCCGGCCACGAGCGCGCGGGACGGTTGCTGGCCGCGGAGATCGCCCGCCGGTACCTGGCGGTGAGTGACTAGAGCAGCTGTAGCTGCAGGTGATTCAGTTGTGATAGCCTGCGCGGCGTGACGGCCCCGCTGCGCTGGCTGCTCCTGGTCCACCAGATCCCGCCCCGGCCCGCCTACCTGAGGGTCAAGGTGGGCCGCCGGCTCCAGGCCCTGGGCGCCGCCGCCATCAAGAACTCGGTCTACGCGCTGCCGCGCGGGGAGCAGTCCATGGAGGACTTCCAGTGGGTCCGGCGGGAGATCGTGGCCGGCGGAGGCGAGGCCACGGTCTGCGAGGCGCTCTTCGTGGAGGGCCACACCGACGCCGACGTCGTGGCCCTCTTCACGAAGGCGCGCGACGCCGACTATGCCGCCCTGGCGGCGCAGGCCCGCGCCCTGGCGCGGAGCGCGCGCCGGCGCCGAGGGGCCGACGACGCGGCTTCGGCGCTCCTGCGTCTGCGCAAGCGCCTGGCCGAGGTGGCGGCCATCGACTTCTTCGGCGCTCCGGGGCGTGACGCGGTCGAAGGGCTACTGGCCGGGATCGAGGCACGCCTGCGCGACCCTGCGCCCGCGGCCCCGGCCAAGACGATATCCGCGGCCGGCTACCGCGGGCGGGTCTGGGTGACGCGGCGGGGAGTGGAGGTGGACCGCATGGCCAGCGCGTGGCTCGTGCGGCGCTTCGTGGACCCCCGGGCGCGCTTCAAGTTCGTCGCCGCCCGGGACTACCGGCCGCGGCCGAAGGAGGTGCGCTTCGACATGTTCCAGGCGGAGTTCACGCACGACGGCGACCTCTGCACCTTCGAGGTCCTGCTCCGCCGCTTCGGCATCGACGATGCCGCGCTGCGCGCCATCGCCGAGATCGTCCACGACATCGACCTCAAGGACGCGAAGTTCGGCCGGCCGGAGGCCGCGGGCCTGGCCCGCCTGCTGGCCGGGATCCCGCTGCGGAACCCACGGGATGCCGCCCGCCTCGCCCAGGGCGGCGCCGTCTTCGACGCGCTCTACGAGTCGTTCCGGCGGAAGCCGTGAGCGAGACGCGGGTCCTGACCCGGGCGGACGTCCAGGCGCTGCTCGGCTTGGACGAGTGCATCGCCGCGGTGGAGTCGGCGTTTCGTCTCCATGCCGAGGGGCGAAGCCTGGCCCCGGGCGTCCTGGCCGTCTACGCCCGCGAGGGCGGCTTCCATATCAAGGCGGCGGGCCTGGAGCTGGAGCGGCTGTATTTCGCGGCGAAGAGCAACGCCAACTTCCCCGAGAACCCGGCCCGTCACGGCCTGCCGGCCATCCAGGGCGTCGTGGTCCTGTGCGACGCGGCCGACGGCCGGCTGCTGGCGGTCATGGATTCGATCGAGGTGACGATCCGTCGCACCGCCGCGGCCACGGCCGTGGCCGCGAAACGCCTGGCGCGTCCGGACTCCGAGACCGTGACGGTGTGCGGCTGCGGCACCCAGGGCCGGGCGCAACTGCGGGCGCTGGCGCGCGTCCTGCCCTTGCGCCGCGCCTACGCCTACGACAGGGACGCGGCCGCGGCCCGGTCGTGCGCCGCGGAGCTCTCGGCCGAGTTGGGGATCGACGTCACGGCGGTGGCGGATCACGTCGACGCCGCGCGCGGCAGCGACGTGTGCGTGACGTGCACGCCCTCGCGCCAGGCGTTCCTGCTTAGGGATCATGTCCGGCCGGGGACGTTCGTGGCCGCGGTGGGCGCCGACAGCCCCGACAAGCAGGAGCTGGATCCCGCGCTGCTCGCCGCGGCGGTGGTGGTCCCCGACGTCCTCGAGCAGTGCGCGTCGATCGGCGAGCTCCACCACGCCCTCGACGCGGGCGCGGTCACGCGCGAGCACATCCACGCCGAGTTGGCGGATGTCGTGACGGGCCGGAAGCCGGGCCGGCGATCGCGGGACGAGATCACGATATTCGACTCCACCGGCACGGCGATCGAGGACGTGGCGGCGGCCGTGGTGGTCTACGAGAAGGCCGTCGCCGCGGGGATGGGCCGCGGCGTCACCTTCGGCGGATAGGTGGCATGGGCGGCGGCTTCTGCGAGGTCCACGTGGAGGTCCGGTGCCTGGTGCGGCCCGTCCATAGCGGACAGAAGGGCGGTCCCGTCCCCGATCCCGTCCAGATCCTCTGCCGCCTCATCGCGGGGCTGGCCGCCGTCGACGGCCGATCCTTCAGGGTCATGGCACTCGAATCGCAACCCGTGAAGGGCGCCCTCAACCAGATCGTGGACGCGGCCCGAGCGCGCATCGTGGTGCGCGCGGAGACGGCGCCTCGCCGGGCGGGCCAACGGCTGATCCGCCGGTTGATCCGCAACCCGCCGTACGGCTCCCGCGTGAAGGCGCGGATCGCGCGGTGCGGTCCCCTCCCGCCATGACCGCGAAAGCCACCGGGACGGTGGTCGACCTGCTGCTCTACTTCCTGCGCCTGGGCACGACGGGCTTCGGGGGACCGGTGGCCCTCGTCGGTTACATGCAGCGGGACCTGGTGGAGGAGCGTCGCTGGTTCACGCCCGAGGAGTATCGGGAAGGCTTGGCCCTGGCCCAGCTCGCGCCCGGGCCCCTGGCCGCGCAACTTGCGATGTACCTCGGCTGGGTGAAGGGGAGGGCCTGGGGGGCCGCCCTGGTCGGCCTCGCGTTCGTGCTCCCGTCTTTCGTCATGGTCGTGTCGATCGCCGTGGCCTACGTGCGCTTCGGAGGGATGCCGTGGATGCAGGGTGCCTTCTACGGCATCTCGGCCGCGGTCATCGCCATCATGGCCCGGAGCGCAGCGCGTCTGACCGGCCTCACGCTGGCCCGCGATCCGCTGCTCTGGGCGCTGTTCGCCGCGGCCGCGCTGGTGACGGCCTGGACCGAGTCCGAGATCGTGTGGGTCTTCCTGGGAGCCGGCCTCATCGCCCTGGCCGCGCGCGGAGGCCCGTCCCGGTCGCCGCACGCGACCGCTGTGCTGGGCCTCCTGCCGCCCGCGCTCTTCACGGGGCTCACTGGCCAGCCGGCCTCCGGCGCGACGCTCCTCCGGATCGCCTCGTACTTCACCGAGGCCGGGGCGTTCGTCTTCGGCAGCGGCCTGGCCATCGTGCCCTTCCTGCACGCCGGCGTCGTGCAGCGGTACGGCTGGCTCGACGAGCGGCAGTTCCTGGACGCGGTGGCGGTGGCGATGATCACGCCAGGGCCCGTGGTGATCACCGTGGGCTTCATCGGCTACCTGGCGGCCGGCGCGGCGGGCGCGGTGGTCGCCGCCCTGGCCACGTTCCTGCCCTGCTACGTCTTCACCGTGATCCCCGCTCCGCATTTCCGGCGCCTCTCGCGCAACCGCGCGATCAAGGCCTTCGTGGACGGCGTGACCGCCGCCGCCACCGGCGCCATCGCGGGCGCGGTCTTCGTGCTGGGCCGCCGCGCGCTCGTGGACCCGACGACGGTGGCCATGGCGCTCGTGACGTTTCTCCTGCTCCTACGCTTCCGGCGCATCCCCGAGCCGCTGATCATCGCGGCGGCGGGCGTCCTGGGCATGGTGGTGAAGCCATGAGCCCCGCTGGTCAAGGCCCGGACACGGTCCGCGCGTTAGGCTGGGTGGGGAGGGCACTCATGCGCATCGCCATTCTTGTGATCGTGCTGGCGGCGGGACGAGCGGTGACGGCGGAACAGGTCGAGACGCCCCACGGGGCGTCAGGCCTGGATACGGCCCGGATCGAGCAGCTCACGGGGGCCAAGGGCAAGCTCGAGCCGAGCGAGCCCGGCGTGTTCAAGGTCTCGGTCCCCCGGTCCGACCTTGCCGTCACCGTGGCCGGCGTCCGTGTCACGCCGGCGATGGGCCTCACGTCCTGGGCGTCGTTCAAGAGGATGGGCGCCGAAACCGTGGTCATGGGGGACACCGTCATGCTGGAAGACCAGGTCAACCCCGTGATGAGCATCGCGCTCGACAACGGCCTGGAGGTCACGGCCCTCCACAACCACTTCTTCTGGGACTCCCCGCGACTCATGTTCATGCACATCGCCGGCCGGGGTGACGAGGCGCGGCTCGCCGAGGCGGTGGGGAAGGTCTTCGCGCGGATCCGCGAGACGAGGGGCGGCAAGGGGGAGGTGCCGCGAGCGGACATGGACCCCGCGCGGACCACGCTCGATCCGGCGAAGATCGAGGCGATCATCGGCCAGAAAGGAAACCTCGCGGACGGCGTCTACAAGGTCACGATCGGACGGTCGGCGCAGATGCACGGCGGCACGGCGGGCACGGCCATGGGGGTGAACACCTGGGCCGCCTTCGCGGGCTCCGACGATCGCGCGGTCGTGGACGGCGACTTCGCGATGCGGGAGCCGGAGCTGCAGGCGGTGCTGAAGGCGCTGCGCGGGGCGGGGATCGACATTGTCGCCATCCACCAGCACATGGCCGGCGAGGAGCCCCGCACCCTCTTCTTGCACTACTGGGGGATCGGCCGTGCCCAGGATCTGGCCCGCGGCCTGAAAGCCGCGCTCGACCAGACAAAGGCGGACGTTCATTGAAATGGCGACGCTCTCGTTCCAGAATCACACGAGGCCACCGTTCCGAATCCGTTCCGCGATGGTGCGCCCAAACCCCGACATGACGATTCTCACCGTCGCTGCCGCGCTGTTCACGCTAGCCGTACCCACTCCCGTCGTGACCGAGCCGAAGACGGGCATGGCCTTCGCCACGAGGACCGGCGAGATGTCCCTGCTGGGCGTGGGGCTGCGGACGAAGACCGTCTTCAAGTTCAAGGTCTACGCCCTCGGGCTGTACGTAGCGGACTCCGCGCTCACGGGTCCCCTCGCCGTCCACAAAGGAAGGGTCGGGACCTCGGCGTTCTACCGCGACCTCATCGTCGGCGACTTCGAGAAGGAGTTCGTCCTGAAGCTCGTGAGGGACCTCTCCGCCGAGCAGATCCGGGGGACCTTCCGCTCGCACATGCCGGGGGCGGACAGGAGGCTGCTCGGGCAGTTCGTCTCCTACTTCGACACGACGAAGGCGGGTCAGGAATGCGTGCTGCACTGGGTGCCGGGGGGAAGGCTCGAGACGACGGTCAGCGGCGTGGCCAAGCCTGCGATCGCCGACAAGGGGTTCGCGGACGCCGTCTTCGCTATCTGGCTGCGGGATCGTCCCGCCGAGGACCCGATCCGAAAGCAGCTCGTCTCACGGGCGAGCGCGCTCCTGCATTAGACCGCAACGGCAGTCCCGGAAGGCCTTGAGGATCGCCAGGGCGCAGTATCGATGCGGTTTGTCTTCAACCGCGGCCCACCAGGCGCCAGAACCGGGTCTCGGTGAGCAGCGTGATCCGGTGCCCTTTCTCACGGAGCCGGCGGATCTCCAGGAGCTTGCGGCCGCCGTCGCGGCCCGCGGCCTGGAGCGGGTTCGGGCGGCCGCGCACCACCACCGTCGTGCGTGCGGAGGGCATGCCGTGCACGATGGCGCCCGCGCGGCGGGCGGCGCGGATCGCGTCGCGCCGCGGCTTGCTGAGGATGCCCGTGAAGGCCACGTGCGCGCCCTTGAGGGTCTGCCGGATGCCGGGCTTCAAGGGCGCCGGCCGGTGACGGAGCGCCTCGATGAGCTCGTCGGCGCTCTCGTACCGCTTGCGGCGCTCGCCGATGCAGCGGTAGACGATCTCCTTCAGGTGGTCGCTGCAGGGCAGGCGGCGGATCTCGTGGGTCCTCACCCGCTGGTCGGCGTCGCCCTTCACCAGCATGCCCAGGAGCTGTCCCACCTGGTACACGTCGTCGCGGGCCTGCCACTTGGGGACCGACCCCTCGATGATGTCGCTGGGCGCGGTGAGCGGGTTCAGGACGTCGGCCGCGGTGCCGCGGCGGTCGCTCTGCTGGCGGACGATCCCGAAGTCGCCCAGCTTCAGGCAGCGCCCCTCGCAGACGAACACGTTCAGCGGCGTGAGGTCGCGGTGCAGGAGCTGCCCGCGGTGAAGCCGGCCCAGCACCTGGAGGATGCCCGCGATCTCGCGGCGCGCGACCGCCTCGGGCCACCGCTTGCCCGTGCGGCGGAGGAAGGCCCGCAGGTCGCCGTGGCTCGCGTACTCCAGGACGAGGCAATACAGGACCCGGCCGCCCTGCGTTAGCGGGAAGGCGTCGAAGACGCGGATGGCGCGCGGGTGTCCGTCGAGCAGCTGGCCGAAGTAGGCCTCGCGCACCCAGCCGTCCATCCGCTCGCTGGCCTTGATGCAGATGGTGGCCGGAACGCCCGACACCGCGCCCACGCGCCGGGCCAGGTAGACCTGCCCGAAGCCGCCTTCCCCGAGCAGGCGCGCGACGCGGTAGCGCATCCCGCTCTGCGCGCTGGTGACGATGTCATCCGCGGCCAGGAGACGGCGTGGCGGCCTCGGTGAGCGGGAGGCGGAGACGGGCCTCGTGCGTGTGGTGGCCGATGTGCGCTTCAGTGGGGCGGAGGGCGGGGCCATGCGGGTGAACGGACCGCGTCAGCATAGCCGAAGGCGGCGGCGGCGTCCCGCGGGGCGGGCGCTACCGACCAAGGTCCAATAGTCGGATCGGGCCGGAACGTTCATGCTCCAGTCCGGTCGCGAGGACCACGTGAGGGAGGAGTCATGAGAAACCGCGGAGCTGCCCTGGCCGCTGTCGGCTTGTTCGTGACGTTCGCGACGCAGCCCACGGCCGCGCAGGAGTCCCCCAACCGGCCCCACTACGTGAAGAGCGTCAAGGTGCCGGGCCTGGAGGTGCGCTTCCTGGATTTCAAGTGGGACCCGGAGGTCTTCGCCACGCTGGAGAAGGGAGGCCCGCACCCGGTGGGCCGACGGAGCTGGGTGCTGGCCCGGCTGCTCGCGACCACCAACCCTTTTCGCTGCGACGGGAAGGTCATCCCGGTCGGTCCTTCGCTCCTGATCCTCAACCCGGCCCAGGCGGGCGCGGGGCCGACCCTGGAGCTGCGCAGCATCGACATGCGCGAGGTCTTCGTGAACATGAACGTCATCGCCGTGCCTCCGCCCGGCGCCACCTACTGGCAGGCGCCCGCGTCGTTCCGGCACGTCGCCGCGAAGACCGACCGACTCGACGTGGCCCTGGCCGAAGAGGGGGGCAGGATCGACGTCATCGTCCATTACGGCGACCGGGAGACCCGGACCACGCTCGTTCGCTACTAGCGCGGCCCCCGGCGCGCACAGCGGCAGGTCGCACCAAGGCTCAGATTGTCCTTGCCTTACCGCCGCAACCAGCGTACGATGATGGGCCGGTACTTCGCTTTCCTGAGTGCTGTCGACGCAAGCTCCATCCTGAGGACAGCCGCCTCACCAAAGCATTTTCGAACCTAGGGAGGGCGACCTCCATGGAGGGCTTCGTGTCAAAGCGCTGGGCAGGTGTCGCCGGATTGGCCGTATCGCTGTCGGTCGTCTGGCTCGTCTTCATACTGTACGGCTCTCCGTGGATCGGCCTCCTTTGGGTGATGAGCCTGGCGTTCGCGGCTGCCCTCTGGGCGAGCCGGCGGGGGCCCGAGCCGAACCTCTCCATCAGGCAGGTGATCACCCACCTCGAGTCCGAGCCCGTCCCCGTCACCGCGCGGATCACCGCGCCGGCTCACAAAGCAGTTCTCTGATCCAAAGGAGCCACAACATGAGTAACTCGATAAGTAACTCGCGAAATGTACGTCCGCTTCACGACCGGTTGCTGGTCCGCCGCATCGAGGAAACCGAGACGGCCAAGGGTGGGATCATCATCCCCGACACGGCCAAGGAAAAGCCCCAGAGGGGCGAGGTCCTGGCCGTGGGGAACGGCAAGATCCTCGACAACGGCACCAAGATCGCGCTCGACGTCCAGGTGGGCAACACGATCCTCTTCGGGAAGTACACCGGGACCGACATCAAGATCGACGGCGAAGAGGTCCTGATCCTCCGCGAAGACGAGGTCCTGGCCATCCTGGCCTAGTCGTCCCAAGAACACTCTTAAGGAAGTTGGCAACACTATGTCGAAGCAGATCACGTACGGCGACGAGTCCCGCCAGTCGATCCTCCGCGGCGTCAACCGCCTGACGGATGCGGTCAAGGTGACGCTCGGCCCCAAGGGCCGGAACGTCGTCCTCGACAAGAAGTTCGGCTCGCCCCTGATCACCAAGGACGGCGTCACGGTGGCCAAGGAGATCGAGCTCAAGGAGCCCCTCGAGAACATGGGCGCGCAGATGGTGAAGGAGGTCGCGAGCAAGACCTCCGACGTGGCCGGCGACGGCACCACCACCGCGACGGTGCTGGCCCAGGCCATCTACCGCGAGGGAAGCAAGAACGTCACCGCGGGCGCCAATCCCATGGAGCTGAAGCGCGGGATCGAGAAGGCCGTGGCCGCGGTCACTGAGGAGCTGAAGAAGCTCAGCAAGCCCGTGGCCGGGAAGATGATCGCCCAGGTGGGGACCATCTCCGCCAACAACGACGAGACGATCGGCACCATCATCGCCGAGGCCATGGAGAAGGTCGGCAAGGACGGTGTCATCACCGTCGAGGAAGCCAAGTCCATGGAGACCTCGCTCGAGGTCGTGGAGGGCATGCAGTTCGACCGCGGTTATCTTTCTCCCTACTTCGTGACCGACGCCGAGCGGATGGAGTGCGTGCTGGAGAACGCCCTCGTCCTCATCCACGAGAAGAAGATCTCCAACATGAAGGACCTCCTCCCCGTCTTGGAGCAGGTCGCCAAGCTCGACCAGCCGCTGTTGATCGTGGCCGAGGACCTGGAAGGCGACGCCCTGGCCACCCTGGTCGTGAACAAGCTGCGGGGCACCCTGAAGGTGGCCGCGGTCAAGGCGCCGGGCTACGGCGACCGCCGCAAGGCCATGCTCGAGGACATCGCCGTCCTCACCGGCGGCAAGGCCGTCACCGAGGACCTGGGCATCAAGCTCGAGAACCTCAAGCTCGAGGACCTGGGCCGGGCCAAGAAGATCACCATCGACAAGGACAACACCACGATCGTGGAGGGCGCGGGCAAGACCAAGGACGTCGAGGGCCGGGTCAAGCAGCTCCGCACCCAGGTCGAAGAGACGACCTCCGACTACGACCGCGAGAAGCTCCAGGAGCGGCTGGCCAAGCTCGTGGGCGGCATCGCCGTCATCAAGGTCGGGGCGGCCACCGAGACCGAGATGAAGGAGAAGAAGGCCCGCGTCGAGGACGCCATGCACGCCACCAAGGCGGCCGTCGAGGAAGGCATCGTGGCCGGCGGGGGGGTCGCTCTGCTCCGCTGCCTGAAGGCCGTGGAGGCCATCAAGGCCGAGGGCGACGAGGCGGTGGGCGTGCGCATCATCAAGCGCGCGCTCGAGGAGCCGCTGCGCCAGATCGCGATGAACGCGGGCCACGAAGGCGCCGTGGTCGTGGGCAAGGTGCGGGGCATGAAGACGGACGAAGGGTTCAACGCCCAGACCGAGGCCTACGAGAACCTGGTCGAGGCCGGCGTGATCGATCCCACCAAGGTGGTTCGCTCCGCCCTGCAGAACGCGGCGTCCATCGCGTCGCTGCTGCTCACCACCGAGGCCATCATCTGCGAGATCCCCGAGGACAACGAGAAGGGCCATCAGGGGATGCCGGGAGGCGGCATGGGCGGGATGTACTGACGCAATTCGTGCTGCGGCTCCCGCCGGGGGAGCCGCAGCCCCTCGTAGGAGAGCGCGCATGAGAACCCAGACCCTGTTCGTGGTCTTGATCCTGGCCGGGAGCGTCTTCTTCGGCCCGTCGTTACAGGGAGCGCCGGTGGAGGCCCAGTACGGGACCCGCGACCGACGCCTCGAGGGTCAGCGGTACGAGACGCTGCGTGCCCTGGCCCACCGCCTCGACGAAACTGCCCGCGGCGCGCTCGAGGGCGCCGCCGACGACGCGCAGCACGGACCGTCCTCATCCGAAGGCCGGTTCCTGTCGTCCGTCCGCGCCGTCGTGCGCGACGCCAACGACTTCCAGCGCATGGTGGAGGACTACCCGACGTCACCCTTCGAGGTGCCCGCGCAGGTGGATCGTCTCACCGCGCTGGCTCACGAGGCCAACGACCGCATCCGGTCCGCCCGGGCCCTGGAGAGCACCTACGATGACTGGGACGCCATGCTCGACGTCCTGCAGCGGATGAAACTGCTGCTGGACGGACGCGACGTCGACGTCCCGGCCGCTCACGTGGTCGCGGCGCTATCGGGTGTACGCCTCCAGGAGTTCCGCCAGCTCGCTCAGGACGTCGACAGCAGCGCCACGCGGGCTCATGACAGGGCCAAGAGGGCTCTGGGGGACTACCCCGAGCGCGGTCCGCAGTTCCTGGGGGA
>Ga0068859_100006593_pt1 | contig 11783 bp, 6 predicted proteins | sample KBSSwiS22_FD_66585 | JGI IMG/M metagenome (GOLD analysis project Ga0068859, IMG submission 66585) | Switchgrass rhizosphere microbial communities from Kellogg Biological Station, Michigan, USA - KBS Switchgrass S2-2 | ecosystem: Host-associated > Plants > Roots > Rhizosphere > Soil ... | reverse complement strand
CGACGCGATCGCGTGTTTCACCAGCCGTCAATTCGATCGTCGGGCTCACCGGCGTGCCGTCGGATGACAGTGTTCCGGCGTTCACCGGCAGATACCCGGCCTTCGATGCGAACACCCGGTAACGGCCCGGGATCAGTTCGCTGAACTCGAACTGCCCGTCAAACCCGCTCCGAGCCATCTGCGGCTGCGTCACTCGATCGGTGGGATTAGGTGGCGGCACCAACACCAGGTTCGCCTGCGGAATGGCGCGGCCGTCGACGCCGACGATGCGGCCGTGAATCTTTCCCGTTCCGGTCGGCGGGGCTGCCAACTCACTTGGCAGCACGGCGGCCACGCCATTGACTGTGAACGGTTGATTGAGCGTTTGCTGTGCCGACAGCAGGAAGTCGACGCCGTCGCGTTCCTCGGCAACGTGCAGCACGACCGGCTGCGCGAGATCGGAACTGCTGACACCGGGGAGGTAAGTCTTGTTGATTCCGCTGGTGATGTAGGTGAGGTTGCCGTCGGTCACACGTGTCGGACGGCCCTGGGTGACGACAGCCGGCAGATAAATACCTTCGGACAGACCGCCAAAGCGATATTCGCCGAGATCGTCCGTCGTGGTGAACACGATCGTGCGACCATCGCGCCCGCCCTGCGGCGGCGACTCGAGAGCGACCCGCACGTCGATCGCTGGATCCCCGGCTTCATCGACGACACGTCCACTGATGGCGGCGCCACGCTGAAGACGGATTTCGAGGGGCCGGCCGTCGGTCGGAAGCGGAACCTGACGCCGCGCGTAACCGGTCTTGACCGCGGAGATGGCGTAGCTGCCGCGCACGAACGAAAAGGCAAACCGCCCTTCCCCGTCGCTGACCGCGGACGGCATGGGGATGTCCTGAATACCGAACGACGGACCGACACGGACGTTTGGAAGCGGGGCGCCGGTGTCGTCCGCGAAAACGCGTCCCTCGATTGTGACGGTGGGCGGTCGGATCGGGGCTCTGGACGGCGGCGCCTGCGCGCTATTTCGAGCCGACAGCAGCAGGACCGCGACGATGAATGTCGCCGCAACAGACGAACGATTCACGGCCATCGCGCCTCCGAGCTCACCTGAGAATGGCCTTTAGACGTGACCCGGACGTTATTGGGCGGATTCTATTACAGCGGCGATGTCGTGGAGGCTGGCAGACCGAGCCATTTCGAGCGGCGTCTCACAATCGTCGATGGTCGTCCGTAGGCTGGGATCGGCCCCAGCCGCCAGCAGCAGCTCGACCGCTTCCGTGTTCCGGACGGCCACAGCCATATGGAGCGCGGTGTAATCGTTGATCCCGCGGTCGGCGGGATCGGCGCCGAATTGCAGGAGCAGCGCGATGATCTCGGCGACGTCGGGACGAGCTTCAGAGCCAGGAACCGACTGACTGCAGGACAGCGCCGCGATCAGCGGCGGAAAGCCGGCGTGGGCTGCCCGATCGGGCCTGACGTCGGCGCCGAGTTCGAGCAGCTGGCGAATAAACGGCAGCGGGCTGTGATAGATCGCGTACTCGAGGCAGGTGCCGATATCGATCGGCAGGGTCTTCAGGTTCGGAATCGCGTCCGGATCGTCGACCGCCTCGCGCAGCGCCGCCAGATCACCGGCACGAAAGGCCGCGTCGATTTTCAGGAACTTCTTCTGCTCGGCGCAGCGTCTTTCCTCGGACTGCATCGCCACGATATTAGCGCGTTCCCTGACCGTTCTTCGTGTGGTTCGTGGTCTTCGCGGCTTCGTGATCAGCGGGCCGAGCTGTCGGCGGCGGCTCTATACGAAAGCCAGGCCGGGCTTTCGGAAATCGCCGTTCAGGATCGCCCGCGAGTCGGCGCCGAGCCACTGGTCGATGACCTGCGCGTAGACCGAGCGGAAGTCGGTTTCGAAGCGCACGTCGGCGGCATTGTTCTCGAGCGTGGGGTTGGCCGGATCGAGATTGAGATTCGGCGCCGTCCCGTAGAGACCGCCGTTGACCCGTCCGCCCATGGCCAGCATCACCGACGCCGAGCCATGATCGGTGCCGTTGCTGCCGTTCTCTGAAATGCGGCGGCCGAATTCCGAAAACGACAACACCAGCGTGTCGGTGAGCAGTCCCTGGTTGTTCAAGTCGGTGTAGAACGCCAGCAACCCGTCGTTGAGGGTCGTCATCAGGTTGGCGTAGGTGCCGTTGGCCGGGTTCTGCGCCGAATGCGTATCGAAGCCGCCGGTGGTGACGTAGAAGATTCGCGTTCCGATGCCGCGCACCATCGCGCCGGCGACCGCCTTGAGGGCCTGCGCAAAGCTGTTGTTGGCGGGATAGTTGGCCGTGCCCGCGTACGAGGCCACGGTCGCCACGCGATCGAGCGTGGCCATCGCCGCTTGCGCGCTTCCGTAGACAAACGACAAGGACGGCTGGTTGACCGGCACATGCGAGTTGATGCGCAAAGCGGTTTGTCGTTCGGCGAGCGCCTCAGCGGCGCCGTTGGGGCTCAGGAACGAATACGTCCCCGGGTTCGGAATCGCCGGCACCGCGACGTGGCCAGACTGCAGCACGTGCGGGAGATCGCGCGTCGTGTTCCAGCCGATGAGCGGATCGACAGGCGAAGGCAGCGAATCGAGGTAGCGGCCCACCCAGCCGAGTCCGCTGGAGTTTGACGGATCGGCGGTGGACCAGATATCGGTGCCCTGGAAATGCGACCGGCTCTGATTTGGGTACCCGCTGCGCTGAATGATCGCGAGGCGGCCCTGGTCGAAGATCTGCTTGAGGCCGGGCAGGCGCGGATGAAGCCCGAGCGCGACCTTCGACGAATCGGCGCCAATCTGCAGCACATTCGCGACCTGGATGTTCGGGCGCCGGCTCGCGTAGAACGGATCCTGAAACGGCACCACCATGCTGAGCGAGTCGTTGCCGCCACTCAAATACAACACCACGAGGTTGCGGACCCTCGAGCCCTGCGCCAGCGCGAGGTCGCTCAGGAACTCCGGCGCCGCGAAGGTGACGGTGAAGGTGGCGACGCCGCCCTGAATGAACTGCCGTCGTGTGACCTTCATACGAACTGATACTCCGGGGACCCGGCGACCAGGTGCACGAGGCCCGCCACTTTGTTTTGTACCTGCACGGCGCTGCCGGTCCACGCGCCGGTGGCGCGCAGGTAATTGGACAGCTCGCTCGTCACCGTCGCGTCGAGCGCGCGCGTCTTCAGCGAGTCGAGCACGAACGACAAGAGCGCATCGGGCGATCCGGTGTGGCCCTTGGCGGCGGTCGTGAGATTGAACTTCTGGTTGCCGGCGAGCTGCGACGCGAAATTCATGCGCGCGAGCATGGCGCCGGTCGAGAACCACGACTGCCCCTGGTCCCAGCCGGCCACGTCGGGCGGATCGTAGAGGCTCATCCCCATGTTGAGGAGCGGCGTGACGGCGTCGCCGACCGAGAACCCGGTCCAGCCGATGTCCTTGACGGCGCGGACGACGAACTCCACCGGCCAGGAGTAGCGCGCGAAATAGTTGTTGGGGTCCCAGAACTCGCTGGACAGCAACACTTCGCGCATCACGGCCTTCATCTCATAGCCGCTCGACTGATACGCGCCGGCAACGCGATCGATCCAGTCCTCGCTGGCGTCGCCGCTTTCGGAGATGAAGAAGCGAAAGAGCTTCTTCGCGAGATACCGTCCGGTATTCGGGTTGGCAGCCAGCGCGTCGATGAAGTCGAGGCCGTCCTGCATGCCGCTGCTGGCCGGGCGCGCCGCAATGGTGCTGTTGCCGTCCTTGTAAATCGGAAAGCTGAACGTCTTCGCGCCGGTGTCGTGTTGCTCCGGCCTGAAGATGAACTTGTACGACTGAGTGGGATCCGCGGTGACGTTGCGGGCGGGCGGCAGCAGATTCCAACCGGTGAACACCCGCGCCGCGGCGTAGACGTCGGGCTCGGTATAGTGACCGACGCCCATCGTGAACAGCTCCATGATCTCGCGACCGAAGTTTTCCTGGGGCCGGAGTCGCGTGTTGGTGTAGCCGTCCAGCCAGAACAACATCGCGGTGTCCTGCGCGATATTCAGCAGGATGTCGCGGAAATTGCCGAGCGCATTGTCGCGCAGCATCTCGATCTGCCCGCGCACGTTGCCCGGATCCTCGATCGGCTTCGCGGCCATGTAGCGCGCCGCTTCGGCAGCGCCAACCAGCCCCTGGACTTTGGTGTAACCGGTCGCGAAGTGGTTATGCCAGAAGAGGGTCATCTTCTCCTGGAGCGGACGGTCGCTGTGGATCATCCGGAACAACCAGCGCTGGCGCGCCTGAGCGATATTGCCGACCGGCCGGAACTCGCCGCCGCTCGTCAGCGCGTAGCCCGGCTTCCCGATCTTGCTGTCCACATCGTCGGCAATGCGCTCGTACTCGATGAGCCGCGTGACCGACCCGGTAAAGGATTCCTGCCGGTAGGTCTCGAGCTCGTCGGGCCTGGCCCCGAAACCGGCGCGGCGGAGAAGATGTTCGACGTGCGGGTCAAAAATAAATGACGCCATTGGCTCGACCGGTCAAACTCTAGCGGCGTCGGCTGTTCTCGACAAGAATTTTGTCTTGAACTGGCCCCACACCAGGTGAAGTGCAACTTTCGGTAGACGCCGTAACATCCGCCACCGCAGCGATGAGTAACTGAGCCGGCCAACGGCGAAGTCCAGGATGAGCCGTGTCAATTCCGGCTGCTGAGGGGCTCCGGTAATGACGTGGGCGATGCGGCGGCGATCGGCAAACAAGTAGCGCTGGATCAGCACGGAGTCGCGAAGCTCCGCCCCGATCTCGCGGCGGACTGCACGCCGATACCGTCCGGCCAGACTGTTCACGGTCGCCTTCGCTGTCTCGATGACGGCTTGTCCGGCAAGATCGCCTGAGACCATGGCGTAGTAGATGCCTTCGGCCGTGAAGCCGTTCACGAATCCGCCGGCATCACCGGCGAGGAGGACGCGGCCACGACCGGGATTCTTGAGCGGTCCGCCGACCGGAATGATGAACGGCGTGAAATTCGCCCGCATCGATTCGCCTTCCATCACGCCACGCCGCCGCAGGTGATCCACGAATCCCCGCTGCAACTCGTAAGGCGGAACGTCGATGGCCCGGCGATAGTGATCGAGCACGTAGCCGATGCCGACGTTGACGTGATCGCGCTTGGGAAAAACATAGGCATAACCTTCGTCCGCGTCCGCTCGCGTCTTCCTTCCCGTCCCGCCCGTCCTGCCCGTCCCGCCCTTCCTGCCCGTCCTGCCGGTCCCGCCATCCTCCGGCGTATGGCCATATGACACCCACAACGTCGATGGATCGACGTCGCGCAACTCATGGCGCGGCGTCTCTTCCATCATGTCCAGGGCCACCTTCGTCGCCGGCCAACCGTGATTCAATCCGAGCCGCCTGGCGATCGCGCTGTGCACGCCGTCGGCGGCAATCACGATGGGGGCTTCGAACCTGCGACCGTCGCGCGATTCGAGGACGACTCCCGACGCCGTGGTCGAGGCGCGCACGATCTCGACGCCACCTTCGAGTTCCGCGCCGGCTTCACGAGCCAGATCGACGAGCAGCGCATCGAATTCGACGCGCCGAATCATCAGCGCCGCCGGACCATCCGACTCGATCACCGTCGACTCGCCGCCGGGCCCTTCGAGATGCAGCCGACCGACCGTATGCGTGGCGATGCGCGACAACTCGCGCTCGAGATACGGAAATCGCTTCAGCACGCGGAGGCTGATGCCGCCACCGCATGGTTTGTTTCTGGGAAACTTAGACCGGTCTAACAGGCGAACCGTTACGCCGGCGCTGGCCAGCGTACGTGCGGCCGTCGCACCCGCGGGTCCTGCACCGACGACTATTACGTTCGATGTATCGGGCAACGATCCTCTGAGTCCTCTGTATTTCTCCGTGGTGTTCTTTACTGTGACGCGTGCCCGAGGCTGATGAGGTTGGCTAACAACTGGTAAGCCCCGTCGACGCCAGCCGGCAGCTCACGCCACAGGCCGAGCCCCACGTAGATCCAGCGGCCCTTGCCGTACGGCGCCGAAACGAGGGCGCCGAGTTTCTCGCCCTTGTTGTACGGAAACGGCTCGTTGATCGACAGCAGTTCGCGATACCGCGAATCGTGATCGCCGAGAAAATACAGCCCGCGCTCCTGCACCCAGTTCTTCCAGGACGCATCGGTGATCTTGTTGGGCACATTGAACACCGGGTCGGTCGGAATGAGAAGTTTCACCGGCGCGAATTCGTCGGTCACCCGAGTCGAGCTGACTTCAGCCGTATAGGGGCCGTACTGCGCTTCGTTGAACTCGAACTTGTTGTACTGCACGATGAGCGTGCCGCCATCCTTGACGTAGTCAATCAGGCGCGTGTTATTGGCGCGCAGATCGTCGCGGCGTTCGTAGGCACGCACGCCGGTCACGATCGTGGCAAACCGCGACAGGTTGCCCCACGCGAGATCGTCGGCGGTAATCATTTCGACTTTGGCGCCAAGCTGCGCAATCGCCGGAGGCACCTCGTCGCCGACGCCCATGATGTAGCCGACGGTCAAATTGGGCGCTGTCTTCACGTCGATCACCTTCAGCGTGGCGGCGGCGTCGTGATAGATGTGCTGACGCGTGATGTGCGGATATTCGATCGCCTGATAGCCGCGCGCGAAATCGCTGCCGCGCTCAGACACGATCGCCTTCACGTGGTACTCGCCGGTCGCGACAGTTGCCGGCGGCCGCACCTCGAAACGAATCGTCTGCGATTCGTCCTCGCGCGAAAACTTCAGCTCCTGCTCGGCCGGCGTCGACGTCCAGCCTTGCGGTACTTCGAGGTGGACGGTGCCTTCCGCCGCGCCCTTCACATCGTTGACGACGGTGACGCGAATCTCGCGTGACGGCTGCGGGGGCGGCGGTGGAACCGGCACCGCTGCGGCGCCACGACCACGTCCAGCCGCCGTCGCCCCACGGCCCGCAACCGGCGCCGCGCCGCGCCCCGCCGGCATCGCTGCCGGTGGTGCGGCACCCCTGGCGGTCGCTCCTCTTGCCGGCGGCGCAGTGGCTGCGCTGGTCGGAGTCGGCAGCGGCGCTCCTGCTGGAATGATGGCAATTTCCGGCGTCACCCTCACCGACGCCGCCGGAGCGATCAGGACCTCGGATCGTTTTTCGCCGCCAAAGATGTCGCCCTCGTACCGGTGCCTCACGACGAGTCCGCCGAAGACGTCTTCATTGCCGGCAAATCCAAATGTCACCTGGACAAAGAACGGCGTCGGCCGGTACGGCAAGCCAAACGGCGCGTCGTTGTCGAACGTATAACGTCCCGCTTCGCCGTCGCGGTGCCAGTACGGTTCGCTCAGGCGCGCGTTCGCGGGCACCGTCATCGTGGATACACATTGCCCGACCTGATCGCGGCGCAAGGTTGATAGCGCCGGGCCGGCCGGCGGCGCGGCGTTGCCACGTCCGCGACCGCCCGCGACCGGCGCGGTCAGCGTGCAATTTCCGTCGCCGGTCAACCCTTCGAACTTCACCTGCTTCACGGTGACATCGGTCAGGCCGCGATTGGCAATCAGCAGCGACACCGACACCGGCTGACCGGGAACCACCACGCCATCATCGGCCAGCGCCTCGATGCGGATGCTGTCAGCGAGCAGAATCGCCTGCTGAAATTCGCGCTCCTTCTGGAGCAGCCGGGTCCGGATTTCGAAGCGGCCGTTGTCGTCGATTTGCATCGCGGTCAGCTGCGACCGCAGGGCGCGGACCGCGCGAAGGCCGGCCAGCAGCGGGGCGACGGTCGCGTCGTCATTTTCGGAATCAAACCGGCGCTGGGCCGTTTGCACGGCGGAGGCAATCGCCGCGAGGCCTTGTGTCAGTTCTTTCGGCGGCCTGGCGCCGGCAAAGCGCGCCAGCCCCGCCAACGACGTGTCGATGCCATCGAAGAGCGCCGATTCCGGCCGTTGCGCGGGCGGCAGCAATGATTCCGCCAGCTCGTACGAAATCGAGGCCGGTCCAGGCAAGGCCAGCAGCTGCTGCTGCCCCTGGCACTTGTGCATGCTGCGCGCTTCGGCGCCCACTTCCGCATAGGTGCGGCCGAGCAGATGGTCGTAACCGGTCAGATTGATCGTCAGCTGTTTCGACGGCTGCGAGGCGGGTTCGCGTGACCCGCTGAAGCCGACGGTGAAGTAGAACTTCTGCGGCTGCCACGGACGCAGCCCTTCCTTGATCTGCTCCGGGTACTTCGTGGGATCGCCAGCCGCTTTGAACGCCTCGCGGGCGAGGATGGCGGACGCTTGATGATGCTGTCCACCACCGCTGCCGGTCGGCGACAATCCGGTCACGACATCGGGACGAATGGTCCGAATCAACCGCACGTAGTCGCCGACGATCTCGTCGCGGCCCCACTTCTCGAAGGTCTCGTCGACGCTGAACGAATAGCCGAAATCGACGGCGCGGGTGAAGTACTGCTCGGCACCATCGAAGCGATGGATGGCCGCGAGTTCCTCGGTCCGCAACACGCCGAGCGCTTCGAAAATCTCGGGGCCGATCTCGTTTTGTCCGCCGTTGCCACGCGTGGCGGTGGCGAGCGCCGTCCGGTAGCCCTGGCCGCGATTGAGCATCACCAGCAGCCCGTTGTTCTCGTCGTCGGGATGCGCCGTCGCCATCATGAAGACGCCGGTGTTGTTCAGATGCCGAAGCGCGAGCCCGAGCGCCGCGTGACCCTGTTCGGTATCCACCGGGATGACCCGCATCTGCGCGCGTGGAACCGCGAATGCCAGGCCGCCGATCGCCAACACCGCCAACGCGATGCGCTTCATGATGTTCTCGTCAGTCGGTTAAAACGTGACCTTGAACCCGACCTGCATGAGCCGCTGATCGTAACCGGCCGTTCCCGCGAACGTGGCGGGAATCGGCGTCACCGGATTGCCGACGGGATCAGTCGTGACGACGCGGTTGACGCCAGAGACGTTCTCGCGATTGAAGAGATTCTTTGCCTCGAAGAAGACCTCGGCGCGGGTGCCGCCGTGAACGGGCACGAATCTCGAGTAGCGCAAATCGAGCGTCACCAGCTTGCCGAACCGGCCGGTATTGCGTTGCACGTTCAACGGGCGATCGGCGCTCACGCCGTCGCCATTGAGATCCAGATTCGATCGAATGTTGAACGGCAGACCGCTGTTGGCCTGGAGAATGAGGCCGAGTTGATTGTCGTTGGCGAGCATCGGGCCGATGCCGTCGCCAGACATGTGGGGCGCCAGCACGCTCGAGACCGCCAGGGTATGCGTCTGGTTGAACGGCACGACGCCCTTGTCGCGATCGAGATTCGATGGATCCGACACGCGATCGTCGCCGCTGCCAATGATGTAGGCGCTGGTCAGCGGCGCGTTGTCGGTGCCGCGCGCGCCGGTGTAGGTCGCCTGCGCCTGCCAGCCGTTCTTCATTCGCCGCGCCAGCGTCAGCGTGAACGCGTTATAGCTGGCTTCCCCAATCGACTTGAACACGTTGATGTGATCGAAGGCCGTGTTGATGCGACCGGTGCCGTAAATCGGCCGACCGTCGGCAAGCGTGGCCCCGGTCGGCACGATGTTGACGTCGATCAGCACCGGCAGGTTCCGGCCCGTTGCATTCACGTAACCGGCCGCCACCGACAGGTCTTCGTTTAACGCCCGTTCGACCTGCACGTTGCTCAACCACGCCGACTGCGTACGAAAGTCGGTGTCGACCGCCGTGATGCTCTGGCGAGGCAACACGAAGCCCGGCGCCGGCGCCGCAAGGCTGGTAGGGAACGGCGGCGCGCCGGGCGCGGAGCCGGCTACGTTCGCATTGAAGCGCAGCGGATCGCCATTCAGGAGAATGGCGTTGTCGTAGAGGTCAATCAGCGGCGGCTCGAACATTTTTCCCGTCGAGGCGCGAACGACGGTGCGGCCGCCGGAGTCGACCGCCCAGGAAATGCCGGCCCGCGGTCCGATGTTGTTCTTGTCGATGGTGAAGCTGCTCGAATACGGATTGGCCGCAAACGGCCTGGCGTTCGGCACGTCGAACACGTCATAGCGGAGACCGTAGAGCAGCTTGAGGCGCGGCGAGATCTGCCAGTCATCCTGGACGAACATGCCGTAGAACCGCGAATCGTAGTCGAGATTCAGCGTGCCAAACGTCTGCTGCAGCGACGTGTAGCTCCGCGTATTCGTTCCGTTCTTGGCGGCCAGGTAGGCGTCGATCGACGGGAAGGTGTATTGAAAGTTCTCCGGCGCGACCCGTTCGTCGCCGATGAACTGTGCGTCGATCCCCGCCTTCATGGCGTGCGAGCCGGTCACCCACGTGTAGTTGTCGATGACCTGCCAGATCTTCTGGGTCAATGCGAACCCAATCGAGTTGCTGTCGCCGATGCGCGGACCGCCAAAATCGGCGACGCCCGAGACGATGAGGGCCGGACCGGCCGCGGCGGCCTCAGACGGCGTGCGGAATTGATGACGACGCGCGAACTGCACCCGCAGCTCGTTCAGGCGATTGTTCCCTTCGGTAGTCGCCGCCTGCACCGACGCCGAATCCATGCGGTCGGTGAAATCGGTGCCTCGGTCCAGCGTCAGCCGCGGCGTGGCCGAGGCGTTGGCGATGTTGTAGGGCGAGAAATTCTTGAACAGGAAGTAGCGGCCGGTGACGAGCGTGTGACCGCTGATCTGGTAGTCAACCTTGCCGAACCCGAAGTTGACGCGCTGCTTGGCGGGAATCACCCCGCTCTCGGGCAGCGTAATGCCGAGCCGCGAGGCATCCGCGGCAGTGACGGCAATGACCTGGTTGCCGGTGATCAGACTGCGATCGACATATTCGTAGGCGCCAAAGAAATGCGCGCGATTTCTGGCAATCGGACCGCCCAGCGTTCCCGTGACGTCGTCGGCCTCGGTATCAGGTTTTCTGGCGGTTGACGCCAGGAAGAACGGCCGCGACGACATCGGCGTGCGCTTGAAGCGATAGCTCGCCGACCCATGCAGATCGTTGGTGCCTGATTGAGTAATGGCGTTGTAGACCATGCCGGTGGTCTGGCCGAATTCTGGCGCGAAACCGTTGGTGACCAGCTTCACCTCGCGGACGAGCACTTCGGAGATCGGCAGCATGCGCAGCCCGGCGCGGTCCTTCTCGGTGTTGGTGTTGCCGTCGAGCTGATAGTTGGTGTGCATCTGCGAGCCATTGGCATTGATGCGCGGCACGCCGAATTCGTTGTTCTCGTAGCCGGTGACATTGGCCTGGAGGAACGCGAGGTTGTATGGATTGCGCGACGGCAGCGGCAGGTTGTGCACTTCGAGATCGTTCAGCGTCCGCCCGAGATCGATTTTCCCGGGCTGCGCGACTGGCACCTCGCTGGTGACGGTGACGGTCTCGCTGATTTGCCCCACTTCGAGTGTCACGTTCACGATCGCGGTGTCGCCAGCCTGAAGCGTGATCCCGGAACGATCGAACTTCTTGAAACCCTGGAGCTCGGCGACGACGCGATAGCGCCCGAGCGGCAGCAGCAGCGCCCGGTACAGGCCATCTTCGTTGGTTGTGACCGAACGCGTGTTTCCGGTTTCGGTGTTGGTGATGGTAACCGTGACGCCGGGCAACACGCCCGTGGAGACATCCGTGACAGTGCCCTCGATGGAACCATTGGCCGCCTGCGACTGAGCGAATGCCGACACACTGAGCAGAACGCACAGCACAACGCCGATCACGCCACGAAATGTACGCATAGGAATCCTTTATTACCCCCGGAGTGGAGCCAATCCGCGAGTATACCAACCTTCGCTCGCGTCACATCTGAGCGAGCTGCGGCTGGCTAGCCCGCCTCACAGAGCGAA
>Ga0068859_100006591_pt1 | contig 11785 bp, 11 predicted proteins | sample KBSSwiS22_FD_66585 | JGI IMG/M metagenome (GOLD analysis project Ga0068859, IMG submission 66585) | Switchgrass rhizosphere microbial communities from Kellogg Biological Station, Michigan, USA - KBS Switchgrass S2-2 | ecosystem: Host-associated > Plants > Roots > Rhizosphere > Soil ... | reverse complement strand
GCCTGGTGCCGCGAGCGGCTCGCCGCTTTCAAGTATCCTCGGCGGGTCACGATGCTCGCGACCCTTCCGCGCAGCGCCACCGGCAAGGTGCTGAAGGCGCGGCTGCGTTGACGCATGACCGAGGAGTGTGGCTAGACCCCCACGCCCTGGGCGATGATGCCCTCCCACGCCGGCGTGCGCGTGGCGAGCGGCGGCTCGGCCGTCGGGCCCTCGCCGGCGATCGTCGTGCGGCGCATCACGCGCTTGTGCTGGGTGGCGTCCCACGGGCGGCCGCGATGCAGCACACAGCGGTTGTCCCACATGACGAGGTCCCACTGGCGCCAGCGGTGCTGGTACACGCACTCCGGGCGCGTCGTGCGGGCCAGCAGGTCGTCGAGCAGGCGGCGCGATTCGTCGTAGTCCACGCCCTCGATGTACCAGGCGTGGGAGCCGATGTAGACGTTCTTCCGGCCGTTGACGGGATTGGCGCGCACGAGGGCCTGGCGCACCGGCGCCAGCTCGCGCTCGTGCTCGGGATCGAAGAGCCCCGGGGCGATCGTGCTGCGCGAGTAGAGGATGCTGTGCACGACCACGCGGCCCTCCAGCCGCCGTCGCAGGTCGTCGGGCAGCGTGGCCCAGGTGTGGCGCATGCTGACGAACTCGGTCTCGCCTCCCACCGGCGGCACCTCGCGCCCCGAGAGCAGCGAGGCCATGGCCGGCACCGGCTTGAACGAGCTGTCGGTGTGCCAGAGCTGGTTGCCCGACTGATAGATCATGCGGCGGTCGTCCCAGCCGATGAGACGGTCGTCGTGGTCGGGATCGACGTTGGACAGATCCACCAGCTGCGGATGCAGGCGGTTCTCCTTGCCGACCGCCTTGATGGTCATCTCCAGCGGCCCGAAGCGCTCACTGAAGGCCATCTGCTGCTCGTCGGTGAGGCGCTGATCGTGGAAGACGAGCACCGAGTACTCCTGGAAGGCACCGGAGATCTGCTGGAACGTGATCTCGTCGAGAGGCCCGGCCAGTTCGACGCCCTCGACTCGTGCTCCGACGTGTGCGTGGATCGGCGTGATCTTCATCGCTTCACTCCTCCTCCCCCGAAGCGTCGGTTCGCGAACAGCCGTCAGGTCGACGGCGCCAGCGCGCGCATGGCGTCGAGCAGGACCTGGCGCCGGCGGTCGGCGTCGGTGTGCAGGGTCGACACCTGCAGGAACGCGGTGTCGATGCCGGCGTCCAGGTAGCGCTGCACGTGGGCGCGGATCTCGGCCATCGAGCCGCGCAGGATCAGGTCGTCCATCACGCCCGTCGGCACCGCGGCCACCGCCGCCTTGCGGTCGCCCCGCTCCCAGGCCTGCCACATCGGCGCGAGCTCGGGGCCACGCCCCAGCCACTCCTGATACGCGCGGTAGACGGGCACGTTCAGGTAGGCCGTGACGTGGCGGCGCACGCCGACGTCGGCCTCCGGCCCCGGCGGATCGACGTTGACGAGCAGGCGCGCGGTGATCTCGACCGCGGCCGGGTCGCGCCCGGCCCGGGCGGCAGCCTCGCGCACGATGGCGACCACGCGCGGCACGTCGGCGGCGGCGAGCCAGTTGAGGATCACGCCGTCGGCCACCGCGCCGGCCACCCGTAGCATGCCGGCCCGGAGCGCGGCCACGTAGATGGGTACCGGCTGGGCGGGCGGCCGCACCAGGCGGAAGCCGTCCACGCTCAGCGTCTTGCCGCGGAAGACGACGCGCTCGCCCGTCAGCGCCGCGCGCACCACGTGCACCATCTCGCGCACGCGGGTGGCCGGCAGCGCGAAGCGGCCGCCGTTCCACGCCTCCACGATCGGCTGCGAGCCGGCGCCGAGACCCAGGATGAAGCGTCCCGGCGCCAGATCGGCGATGCCCGCCGCCGACATGGCCAGCGTCGCCGGGCCGCGCGTGAATACGTTGGCGATGGCGGTGCCCAGCCGCATCTGGGTCGCGAGCGCGACCGGCGCCAGCGAGGTGAAGCAGTCGAGACCGTCGGCTTCGTAGGACCAGGCGTCGGTGTAGCCGAGACGCTCGGCCTCGCGCGCGAGGTCGGCGTGCTCGGGCAGCGCGAAGCCGTCGATCGGTACCGAGAGCGACCAGCGCTTGCCGGCCATCAGCGTGCGAGCTCCCGCACGTACTCGGCGATGCGGGCGGCGTCGGGCGCGCCGCCCGCGCGGCGCAGATACTCCTCGAGCTCCGTCCGGGCCCGGCCCAGGTCCTGCTGCTGGTAGTAGAGCAGGCCGAGCTCGCGATGCGCGTCGGCCAGCGCCGGATCGAGCTCGAGCGCGCGCGTGTAACGGGCGCGCGCCTGCCGGATCTCCGTGTCGCGCTCCTCCGCCGACGCCGCCCGCTGCGACTGCAAGCGGTGCAGGTCGCCGTACAGCACGTACGCGGGGGCGTCGGTGGGCGCCTCCGCCAGCACGCGATCGAGCTCCCGCCGGGCGAGCGCGAACCGACCACGACGCAGGTCGTCGGCGGCGTTGTCGCGGAGCAGCGGCCGCCGCAGCCGCTCGAGCTCCTCGGACGAATTCGCGCTCGCCGCCGCCACGGCCTCCGACGGGCGGCCCGTCGCCGGCACGCGCGCCTCGAGCCAGGCCGGACTGGCCAGCAGCATGGTCTCGATCGCGCCCCGAGCGCCGAGGTCGCGCGAGAGGAGCGCCCAGACGGCGGAGGCCTCGCCGGGATTCCAGCCGGCGCCCACCACGTTGCTCAGGCCGACGACGTCGGCTCCGCGCTCGAGCCCGGCACCGTAGCCCGTCATGGCGGCCATCGCCGCCAGCCGCAGGCCGCCGCCCACGATGGCGGCGGCGGTCGGGCCCAGGGGCGCGGCACCGTCGAAGCGGACCGGCCCGACGAGCCCCTCGCGGGCGGCGCGGAGAGCGTGGCGCTGGAACACGTGCGCCAGCTCGCGGGCCAGGACGAGCGCCAGCTGCGCCTCGCTCTGCACGGCCGCGACCACGCCGGTGTGGACGAACACGCGGCCGGTGGGCAGCGCGAAAGCGCCGAGGGTGGGATCGCGGATCAGCTCGATGCGCGCGACGGGTCCGCCCGCCGTCTTGACGCTCTCGGGTGTGAGCCGCCCCGCCAGGGCCGTGAGATACGCGGTGAGCGCGGCGTCGTCGTAGAGCTTCACGCGCTTGAGCAGCGCCGCGGCCTCCCTGTCGGCCTGCGCCCACAGCAGCCGCTCGTCGGCGTCGGGCGCGAACGGCTCGCCGTTCATCCCGATGGGCGTGACGGCGGTGGCGCAGGCGGAGAGCAGGAACGACAGGGCGACGCAGAGGCCGATCGGGCGGCGGCTCTTCACGGGACTAGTTGCGGGAGCCCAGCTCCTGGCGGACGCGGCGCAGCTCCTGGCGGAAGGCGTCGGCGTCGTGGGCACGTGGATAGCGGTTGAGATAGGACTCCCATTCCGTGGCGCCCTCCCACAGCCGTCCGGCCTTCACCAGGACGGTGCCGCGATCCCGCAGGTGCGTGGGCGTCTCGGCGTCGATGAGCAGCAGCCGGTCGATGACGCCGAGCGCGCGATCCCAGTCCGAACGGCGCGCGTAGATCGTCTTGAGGTTGCGCAGCATGCGCACGACGATCTGCCGGCGCGTGCACGGCGTCCAGTGCGTCTGCTCGATCTTGACGGGCCGGCCGACGGCGCGCGAGGCCACGTCCGCCGCCGACGACGGCGTGAGCACGGATCCACCGTGGAACGGATCGATCAGGACCGTCTGGCCGCCGACGTTGGCGCTGACGAAGAAGTGGCCGGGCAGGCCGACCCCCACGATGTCGAGCCCCACGCGGCGCCCGACCTCGATGGTCAGCACCGAGAGCGTGATCGGGATGCCGAGCTTGCGGTCCAGGATGTCGTTCAGGCAGGAGTTGCGGGGATCGTAGTACTCGTCGGCATTGCCACGGAAGCCCTCCTCCTCGAACAGGAACCGTCGCAAGCGCTCCAGGGCGACGGCGGGCTCGGTCCGGCGCGTGACCCCCACGCGCGCAGCCAGGGCGTCGAGCCGCGTCAGCTCGTGGTGGTCGTCGAGGTCGGGGTACTCGATCCGCGCCACGGCCAGCGCAGCACGGGCGAGGTCGACGGAGGCGTCGGGGGCACGGAGGAGCTCGTGGAATGCGCGGACCGCCGGGTCCATGGTGTCGTCAGCACCCGGGGGCGTGGTGGATCCCGGCCGTGGCCAGCGCCTTGCGCTGTAGCTCGTCGGCCAGCGCGAGCGTGCGGCGGGCCGCGCTCGTCGCCGCCGCCTGCGACTCGGGCGTGGTGGCCAGGCGCAGGAGCAGCCGGCGGCCGAGCTCGTGGTGGTAGCGCTCGTCCGGCTCGATGGTGTCGCGATAGAGCGCGGCCGTCTCCCGGTCCCCCACCCGCTCGCAGAACTCGATGAACTGGCGGTTCTTCACGACGGCGATGGCCTCGCGCGTGAACTGCCCGGCCGCGACGCGCTCCACGGTGTCCGTGAGCGTGTCGAGATAGTTGAAGAGCGGGCCGTAGCCGGCGGCTACCGGATCGATCGTGGAGGCGTCGACGCCGAGGTGGCGCAGTCGCTCGACGATCAGCCGGTAGTGCTTGGCCTCGTCGCCGACCTGACGGGCCAGGGCCAGCTTCACCTGCACGTCGTCGCTGGTGACGAGCCAGCGGGCCGCGATCTCGGTGGCCTCGATCTCGTTCTTGAGGGCGACCTTCAGGAGGTTCGGCACGTTCAGCGGCCCGTCGATCTCGGGCTTGAGCGTGGCGTCGGGCTCGAGCGCGCGCAGCAGCGTCTGGTTCTCGGCGTCGAGAGCGGAGACGAACTCCTCGGACGTCACGCCGCCACCCCGTCGCGCAGGAGCGTCGGCAGCTCCTGGGTCAGCGTCTCCTTGGTCACGACGCGCGCGCAGCGCCCGTGCCAGGGCTGGGTCTGCCGGGCCAGGACGTGGGTCGTGAAGCCCAGCACCGAGGGGCGCCCGGCGGCCTCGATGGCCTCGAACACGCGCGCGTAGTCGAAGCCGGCGGTGAGGTCGAGCAGCACGAAGCGTGGCGGCGTGGCCAGCGCGGCGGCGATCTCCTCGGGGGTGCGCGCGAACACGAGCGGGACGCCGGCCAGCCGCGCGGTTTCGCGGATCCGCGCGACGAAGAACAGGTCGCGGACGACCGCGACCACCCGCGGGTCGGCGTCAGTCATTTTGCTCGCGGATCCCCAGCCAGTGCTTGTTCCACTCGGCGATGTGGCTGAGGGTCCGGAGGTCGCGCATCCGGTCGACGTAGACGATGCCGTTGAGGTGATCGGTCTCGTGCTGGATGACGCGGGCGAAGAAGTCCTTGGCGACCAGGCTCACGGGGTTCGCCTCGCGGTCGTAGCACTCCAGGCGGACGGCCGTGTGGCGCGAGACCACCCCCCGCATGTCCGGCACCGACAGGCAGCCCTCCCAGCCGTCCTCCCGCTCGTCCGTCAGCGGCGTGACGACCGGGTTGACGACGACGGTGAGCGGGATGGCCTGCGCCTCGGGATACCGCGGGTTGGTCTCGACCTCGATCACGGCGATCTGCAGGAGGGTGTGAACCTGGTTGGCGGCGAGGCCGGCGCCGTCGTACTCGCGCATGGTCTCGACCATGTCGTCGATGAGGCGCTGCACCTCGGCCGACCGGATGTCGGCGACGGGCACCGGCTGGGCCGGCTGCCGCAGCACCGGATGCCCTAGCCGCGCGACTTTCAGGATCGCCATGACGCACGAAATTGTAGCACGCGGGTCACGACCGTCAGGTGTCTTGGACCACCCAGGAGCTCCCCGATCACACTACTTCTTGTCTTCGATCCGACCGACCTTGCGGACGCCGGCGGCGAGCCGCCTGGCGTCGGCGTCGAAGAAACGCTGGAACTCGTCGCCCTGCTTGAAGACGATCGGCGTCTCCAGCTTGTCCATCGCCGACTTGAAATCGGGCTCGGCCACGGCCGCCCGCGTCGCCTCGCGCAGCCTGGCCAGCACCGGCTCCGGCGTGCCCCGGGGGGCGAACAGTCCCGCCCAGATGTAGAACTCGGCGTCGGGATAGCCGAGCTCCTTGAACGTCGGCACGTCCGGCAGCGCCGCCACCCGCTTGTCGCCCCAACCGGCCAGGGCGCGCAGCTTGCCCGCCTTGATGTGGGGCAGCACGACCGCCGGCCCCGAGGCCAGCGCGTCGACGTGACCACCCAGGATCGCGGTGAGCGCGGGTCCGGCGCCGGCGTGCGGGACGTGACGCAGCTTGATGCCGGCCGCGTGCGAGAGGAGCTCCATCGCCATGTGCAGCGTGCCGTAGATGCCGGAGGAGGAATACGAGATCTGCCCCGACCGCTTCTTCGCGTCGTCGATGAAGTCCCTGGCCGTCTTCCAGGGGCTCTCGGCCCGCACGACGAGGATCGTGGGATCGGCTGAGATGAGCGCGATCGGCGCGAACTGGTCCACCGTGAACGCCGGCTGGCGATCGAAGATCTTGTCAGCCTCGGGAATGATCGAGATCGACGACAGCGCCAGCAGCAGCGTGTAGCCATCGGGCTTGCTGGCGGCGACGAACTGCATGCCGACGGCGCCGGCCGCACCCGTCTTGTTCACGACGCCCACCGGGTTCTTCAGCACCCTCTCCATCGCGGCCGCCACCGGTCGCGCCGTGAGGTCGGCCACGCCGCCGGGCGGGAACGGCGCCACCAGGGTGATCGGACGCGACGGGTACGACTCCTGGGCGACGGCGAGATGCGGCACGAACAGGGCGAGCGCGACGGCGATGCCGGCCAGACGGCGAGCTCTCATCACGTCTCCTCTCCTTTTTCGGCCAGGGCCAGGCGGGCGCGCCAGTCCAGGCCCCGACGGACGAACGAGTACAGGTTCAGCAGGACGAGCAGCAGGCCGACGCCCAGCAGCACGGCGGCGATCGGACGCTGCAGGAAGATCGCGTAGTGGCCGTCGGACATGGCCAGCGATTGCCGCAGGCTCAGCTCGATCATCGGCGCCAGCACGACGCCGAGCACGACCGGGGCCGTCTCGAAGCTCAGCTTGCGCAGCACCCAGCCCAGCACGCCCATGATCAGCATGATCCACACGTCCACGACGCTGCCGTTGACCGCGTAGACGCCGAGGATCGAGAAGACGAGGATGGCCGGGTAGAGATACGGATAGGGCACGCGCAGGATGTTCACGAAGAGGCCGACCAGCGGCAGGTTGAGGATCAGCAGCACGACGTTGCCCACGTACATCGAGGCGATGAACCCCCAGAAGAGCTCGGGCTGCTGCTGGATCAGCAGCGGGCCGGGCGACACCCCGTGCACCATCATCGCCGCCAGCATCACGGCCGGGATCGGTCCCGAGGGCACCCCGAGCGCCAGCATCGGCACCATCGCCCCCGACGTCGCCGAGTTGTTGGCCGACTCGGGGCCCGCGACGCCGGCCACGGCGCCCTGGCCGAACTGCTCCGGGTGCTTCGACATCCGCTTCTCCACGGCGTAGGAGACGAAGCTCGAGATGATGTGCGCCGAGCCGGGCAGGATGCCGATGAGGAATCCCAGCACGGTGCCGCGGCCGATCGGCGCCGCCGATTCCCGCCACTCCTGACGCGAGGGCAGCAGCTCGCGCAGGCGCGGCTTCACGACCTGCGGCGGCGTCGCCTGCCCGGCCGTCGCCAGGATCTCGGCGACGCCGAACAGCCCGACGGCGACCGGCACCACGCCGAGCCCGTCGCCGAGCTCGACCACCCCGTAGGCGAAGCGGAAGTACCCGCTCATCTGATCGATACCAACCATGCCCAGCAACAGGCCGAACGAGGCCATGGCCAGCGACTTCAGCATCGAGCCCGAGCTCATGTACGCGAGCACGAACAGGCCGAGCAGCAGGAGGGCCAGGTACTCCGGCGGGCCGAAGCGAAGGGCGAAGGCGGCCAGCGGCGGGGCCAGGAACATCAGCCCCACCACGCTCACGGTGCCGGCGATGTAGGAGCCGACGGCGGCGATGGCCAGCGCGGCGCCGCCCCGCCCCTTGCGCGCCATCGCGTAGCCGTCGATGCACGTCATCACGGAGGCCGCCTCGCCGGGGATCCGCATGAGGATCGACGTCGTCGAGCCACCGTACATCGCGCCGTAGTAGATGCCGGCCAGCATGACGATGGCCCGCGTGGCGTCGAGCCCGAACGTGGCCGGCAAGAGCAGGCTGATCCCCGCCAGCGGCCCCACGCCCGGCAGCACGCCGACCAGCGTGCCGACCACGCAGCCCACGAAGGCATAGAACAGGATCGGCGGCGAGAGCGCGACCGAGAAGCCGAGACCGAGGTTGGCGAGCGTCTCCAGCATCAGAGCCCGAAGGGACCGCGCGGGAGCTGCACGCGCAGCAGCGTGTCGAACAGGTAGTAAGTGCCGGCGGCCATGCCGACCGAGAAGAGGAACGTCGCCACCAGCCCCTTGCGCTCGACCACGCCGAGCAGGAAGGCGCAGGCCAGGGCGATCGTGAGCCGATAGCCGAGGCGCTCGAGCGCCAGCGCCACGAACGCGCAGACGATCACGATGGCCAGCGTGTGGCGCCACTCGTGCCAGCCGGCGGCCCCGAGCGTGGTGGCGTCGCGGCCGAGGGCGACGATCAGCACCCCCGCCAGCAGCAGCGCCAGCGCCAGGAGCGCGGGCATGTAGGCGGGTCCCGGCGTGGCCAGCGTGCCGAGGGGCAGCTTCAACCGCCGAGCCTCTTCGAGGACGGCCAGCGCCAGGAGTGCGAGAGCGACGCCGCTCACGCGCTCGGTCGTCATGGCGCGGCGGCGATCCTGGCCCAGACCCTCGCCGGAGTGAGCGGCATGTCCAGGTGCCGAACGCCGAGAGGCGCCAGCGCGTCGACCACGGCATTGACGACCGCGGGCGGCAGCCCGATCGTGCCGGCTTCGCCCAGCCCCTTGGCTCCGAGCGGGTTGTAGGGCGAGGCCGTGTGCAGATGGAGGATCTCGGCCGTCGGAACCTCGTCGGCGCGGGGGATCGCGTAGTCCATCAGCGTGCCCGTCAGCAGGTGGCCGTCGGCGTCGAAGGTGATCGCCTCCATCACGATCTGTCCCCACGCCTGCGCCAGCGAGCCCTCGAGCTGACCGTCGGCCAGCAAGGGATTGACGATGGTGCCGGCGTCGTCCAGCCACACGATCCGCTCGGGGACGATCACGCCGATCTCGCGCTCGACGCGCACGGCCACGACGAACGCGCCCGAGCTCCACACCTCCCCCGGAGCCTCGAAGAACCGTGTGGCCTCCAGCCCCGGCTCCTCGCCGGCGGGTAGCGCGCCCATGCGATGCGCCAGGTCAGCCACGGCGCGCCACTGCACCATGCGATCGGCGGCGCCCACGACGTGGAAGCCGCCGGGGACCGCGACGACGTCCTCGACGGCGGCCTCCAGCATCGAGGCGGCGAGACGACGGCCCTTGGCGCGCACGTCGCGCGCGGCCAGCACCAGCGCGCCACCGCCGAGCGCGGTGCTGCGGCTGCCCGCCGTGCCCTGGCCCTGCGGCGCCCCGGCGGTGTCGCCGTGACGGACCGTGACGGTCTCGGGCTCCACACCCAGGTGATCGGCCACCACCTGCGCGAAGGTCGTCTCGTGCCCCTGCCCGTGCGGGCTGGAGCCCGTGATGGCCGTCACCGCGCCCGAGCGCTCCATGCGCACGACCCCGCTCTCCCAGCCGAGCGCCGCCGGCTCCACGTAGACCGAGATGCCGACGCCGACCAGCTCGCCGCGCGCCCGCCGCTCGGCCTGGACGCGTCGCAGACCGTCGTAGTCGGCGGCGGCGAGCGCGCGGTCGAGGGCGGTCAGATAGTCGCCCGAGTCGTAGACCTGGCCGGTCGCCGTCGTGTACGGAAAGGCGCCAGCCGGGATCAGGTTGCGGCGGCGCAGCTCGACCGGATCGAGACCGAGCGTCCGCGCCGCCTCGTCGACCAGCCGCTCGATGAGGAAGGCCGCCTCCGGTCGACCGGCGCCCCGATAGGCGCCGACGGGCGGCGTCGTCGTCAGGGCACCGGCCACCTGGATGTCGACGTCACGGATCGTGTAGGCGCCGGGCAGACAGCGCGCGTGATTGCGAGGATTGACGGACGCCGAGAACGAGAGATAGGCGCCCAGCGGCGCCTCGATCCGCGCGCGCAGGCCGCGGATGCGGCCGTCGGCGTCGAGCGCCAGCGCACCGGTCGAGGCGGCGCCGCGCGAGTGCTGGGTCGTCATCAGGTCTTCCTGGCGCGTCGAGATCCACTTCACCGGCCGGCGCAGGCGGCGCGCGAGCCAGGCGACGAGCGGCTCCTCGCGGTAGGGACCGCCCTTCACGCCGAAGCCGCCGCCCACGTCGGGCGCGATCACGCGCACGCGCGTCTCGTCGAGGGCGAGCATGCGCGCTACCTCCGAGCGGATCCGGAACGGCGCCTGGGTCGACGTCCACATGGTCAGCTCGCCCGTCGTGTCGTCCCACGAGGCCAGGACGCCGCGCGTCTCCATCGGCACGCCGGCCAGGAGGTTCTGCTGCACCGTCACCTCCACCACGTGCGCCGCGCCGGCGAAGGCGCCGTCGGGATCGCCGGCCCGCCACGTCTGACTGAGCGCGCGGTTGCCCGGCGCCTCGTCGAAGAGCCTGGGCGCGCCGGCCGCCAGCGCCGCCCGCGGCATCGCGACTCCAGCCAGCGACTCGTAGTCCACCGCGATCAGCGCCACGGCGTCCCACGCCGCCGCCGCCGACTCGGCGACCACCGCCGCGACCGGCGTGCCCTGGGCGTGCACGTGCTCGCCGGCCAGCAGTGGGTTGGCCGGCACGATCATGTCCCGGAAGAGCTTGTTCACCGGCAGCGCGCCGATGACGCCGAGATCGGCACCGGTGACGACGTCCACCACGCCCGGGGCCTTTCGCGCGTGGCTCACGTCGAGTCGTCGCACACGCGAGTGCGCGTGGGGGCTGCGTAGCAGCGCCAGGTGCACGACGCCGGGCGCCGGAAGGTCGTCCACGAAGCGGCCGCGACCGGTGAGCAGCGGCGCGTCCTCACGCCGCCGGAGCGGGTGGCCGACCCAGGTCATCGGCTCAGAGACCGAGGAAGCGGGCGGCGGTGGCGCCCTCGATCTGCTTGCGCGCCGCCTCCGGCAGTCCGGCCTCCGCCACGGCGCCGATCGGATCGACCGCGCCCATGTCGAAGGGATAGTCGCTGCCGATCACGACGCGGTCGGCGCCGAACTGCTCGACGAGGAACTTCAGGTTCATCGCGCTGAGCGTGAGCGAGTCGAAGTAGAGGCGCCGGGCGTACTCGCGCGGCGGCCGCGGAATCGCCGCCGGCCCCTCCGGGCGCACCTTCCAGCCGTGGTCCAGCCGGGCCAGCGTGAACGGGAACGCGCCGCCGCCGTGGGCGAAGCACACGCGCAGCTGCGGCAGCCGCTCCAGCACCCCGCCGTAGATCAGCTTGGAGGCGGCCAGCGCGGTCTCGAGCGGATTGCCGACGATCAGCGGGAAGTAGTACTTCGTCAGCCGCTCCTGGCCGACGAGCGGGACGGCCGGATGCACGAAGGCGGCGACGTCGAGTTCGGCGCACGCCTCGAAGAAGGGAAACAGCGCGGGGTCGTCGAAGTCACGCCCGGCCGGGCAGCTGCCGATCTCGACCGCCCGCAGGCCGAGCCGCTCGCGACAGTAGCGCAGCTCCTTCACCGCGAGTGCCGGATCTTGAAGGGGCACCGTCGCCATCCCGACGAAGCGGTCCGGATGGCGGCCGACGACGCCGGCCACGTTCTCGTTCTGCATGCGGGCGAAGGCTTCGGTCGCCCGGGCGTCGGCCCAGTAGCAGAACATCACGGGCGGCGGCGAC
>Ga0068859_100006586_pt1 | contig 11789 bp, 10 predicted proteins | sample KBSSwiS22_FD_66585 | JGI IMG/M metagenome (GOLD analysis project Ga0068859, IMG submission 66585) | Switchgrass rhizosphere microbial communities from Kellogg Biological Station, Michigan, USA - KBS Switchgrass S2-2 | ecosystem: Host-associated > Plants > Roots > Rhizosphere > Soil ... | reverse complement strand
CCGCCGGGCGCGTCGTCCACCCAGATCGTCCCGCCGTGCGCCTCGATGGCGAGGCGGCAGAACGTCAGGCCGAGGCCGCGGTTGGCGCCCGGAACCGTCTTTCGGTTCTCGAGCCGCTGGAACTTCTCGAAGATGCGCTCGCGGAACGGCTCGGGGACGCCCGGGCCCTGATCGGCGACCGTGATCTCGATCCCCTCGTCGCAGCTCACGACGTTGACGAGGATCGTCCCGCCCTGGGGCGAGTGCTCCAGGGCGTTGCCGAGGAGGTTGTCGAACACCCGGCGGAGGATCGCCGGGTCGCCGCGCACGTCGTTGCGATCGGCGCCGGCGTCCACGGAGAGGGTCACGCCGCGCGGGGCCGCCGCCGCCTCCATCTCCTGGCACGCCCTCCGCGCCAGCGCGGCCGCGTCCACGGGCTCGGGGTGCAGCAGGATCTTCCCCTCCTCGAGCGCCGCGACGTCGAGCAGGTTGAGGATCATCTGGTGCATGCGCCACGCCGCCGCCTTCGAGCGCCGCACGAGGTTGAGCACCGGCTCCTCGACGCGCCGCTCGATCAGCTCGAGGTTCCCGAGCACCGCGGCGAGCGGGTTCTTCAGGTCGTGGACGAGAGTCTGGGAGAGGGTCTCCTTGAGCGCCTCGAGCTCCTCGAGCTGCGCGTTCCGGATCGCGAGCGTCGCGCGCGCCTCCTCGATGTCCGCGAGCAGGCGCCTCGCGCGGAGCAGCGAGCGCACCTTCGCCATGAACTCCTCGCGGCGCACCGGCTTCGAGACGTAGTCGTCGGCGCCGGTGTCGAGCCCCTCGACGCGGTGGGGCGTCCCGTCCAAGGCCGTGACGAGGACGACCTGCGAGAGGCGCGTCTGCGGGTCGGCCTTCAGCTTGCGGCAGACCTCGAGCCCGGAGAGGTCCGGCATCATGACGTCGAGCAGCACGAGGTCCGGAGCCTTCTCCGCGGCCTCCGCGAGCGCGGAGCGGCCGTCCTGCGCCAAGCGCACCTTGTAGCCGGCGCCGGACAGGTACTCCTCGAGGAGCTTGCGGTTGCGCGGGTCGTCGTCGACGACGAGGACGTCGGGCGTGTGCGGGGTCGCGCTCATGCGGCGCCCTCCAGGAACGTGCGGACCTGTTGGGGGAAACGGGACAGCCGGATCGGCTTTGCGATGTAGCCGGCGCACCCGGCCGCCAGCGCGCGCTCCTCGTCCACGCCCTGCGCGTGGGCGGACAGCGCCACGACCGGGATCGCGCTCGTCCGCGGGTCGGCCTTCAGACGCCTTGTCGCCTCCATCCCGTCGAGACCGGGGAGCTGGAGGTCCATGAGGATGAGCTGCGGCCGCTCGCGGCGCGCGATCTCGATCCCCTCCTCGCCGGTGTCCGCCTCGAGCACCCGGTACCCGCGCGAGCGCAGCACGTTTCGCGCGAGCTTGCGGTTCACCGCGTTGTCCTCGACGACGAGCACCGTGCCGCCGAACGACGGCGGCCCGGCGACGTCGGCCGCCTCGACGCTCTCGACCGCGGGTGGGGTCACGGCCGCCCCCACGCGGCACGACGGGAAGACGCACACGAAGCGCGATCCCCGCCCGGGGCTCGACGTCACCGACACGGTGCCGTTGTGGAGGGACATCATCCGGCGCACGAGCGCGAGGCCCAGGCCGGTTCCCTCGTACTTGCGGGCGTAGGAGCCGTCCACCTGGTAGAACTCGTGGAAGATCTTCTCCTGGTCGTCCTCGGGGATCCCGATCCCGGTGTCCGAGACGGTGAGCACGAGGTCGTCCCCCTCGAAGGCCGCGGCCGCGTCCACGCGCCCTCCGTCCGGCGTGAACTTGACCGCGTTGCTCAGGAGGTTGACGAGCACCTGCCGCACGAGGCGCGGGTCCACGTGGGCGCGCCCGCCGGTGGGCCCTTGCACCTCGAGCGTGATCCCCTTCTTCGCCCCCTGCGGACGCAGCATCGCGGCGGACTCCCGCACGAGCTCCGCGACGTCCACGTGCTCGCGGTTCACGTCGAGCTTCCCCGCCTCGATCTTCGACAGGTCGAGGATGTCGTTGATGAGCGCCAGGAGGTGCTCCCCCGAGTCGCGGATGTCGGAGAGGAACTCGCGCTGTCGCGGCGAGAGGTCGCCGAACCCCGGATCCGTGAGCAGCTCCGAGAAGCCGATGACCGAGTTGAGCGGTGTCCGCAGCTCGTGCGACACGTTCGCCAGGAACGCGCTCTTCGCCTTGGACGCCTCGGTGAGCGCGCGATTGGCGTCCGAGAGCATGCGGTTGGCGCCCTCGATCCCCTCGAGCGCCATGGCCAGCTCGCGGGTCCGCTCCTCGACCTTCCGCTCGAGCTCGGCGTTGAGCGCCTCGACCTCCTGGACGCGCCGCTCGTGCTCCTGGATCGCCTCACGGTGCGCGCGGTAGAAGGCCAGCAGGAGCGAGCACGGCGGGATGCCCAGCGCCAGCACCCACGGCCCCCACGCGTACAGCGCCGCCAGCATGCCGACCGCGAGGGTGAGCCCGGTGAAGTACGAGACCGCCGTCCACTCGAACGACTCGCGCCAGACGACGAGGAAGGGGGTCCGCTGCTGGAAGGTGATCGCCAGGGTGACGAGGCCCGTGTTGACGAGGAAGTAGGCCGCGGTCGCCACGGCGAGCGGGCCCAGGGACCCCAGGAGCGAGCCGTTCACCACCCCGCCCGTGGCGAGGTACGACCACGCCGCGACCGCCGACGCGAGGACGACCGAGCCCAGGTTGAAGGCGGTCCGCAGCGGCGAGAGCTTCCGGCCGGGCCGGAAGATCACCCCCGTCAGGCCGACGAGCCCCACGACCATCGCCTCCAGCGGTCCGAGGGTGGCCACGGCGAGGAGGACGAACGGGTGGGTCGCGGTCAGCTCGGTCTTGAAGCGGGGGAAGCGGACCGGCCGCGCCCCCGCGAGCGCCGCCAGCGCGGCGACGAGCACGAAGACCTTCGTATCGTCGCCGCGGTCGTGGGCGACGCCGACGGCGATCGCGGCGGCGGCACACAGGTCCACCGCCACGACATACGGCGTGAGCCACCGCGACGCGCCGTTTCCGGCGGGACCAGCGGACGTCAAGCGCGCCAACCCCCTGCACCCCGACACGCGTGCGGCCGAAAAGAACGCAAGATCGGTTCCTTTCCCGGAACGCCGACAAGCGTGAGAGAACGGGCCCGAGGGGTCCCGCCCGCGCCCCTCGTTGTCACCCGGGGGCGCGGACACCGACACCGGCTGTCATAATCCCCGTATGCCCGTACCCATCGATCTGGCCTACGAAGGGGACCTCCACTGCTCGCTCACGCACGGGCCGTCGGGGACCGAGATCACGACCGACGCCCCGCGCGACAACCGCGGGAAGGGGGCCGCGTTCTCCCCGACGGACCTCGTCGGGGCCGCGCTCGGCTCCTGCATGCTCACGACGATGGGGATCGTCGCGCGCGACCGCGGCTGGAACATCGACGGTGCTACCGCCCACGTCGAGAAGGAGATGGGCTCGACCCCGCGCCGCCACATCGCGAAGCTGACGATGGCGCTCACGATGCCGAAGGGGCTCGACGCGACGGCGCGCGAGGTGCTGGAGGAGACGGCGCGCACGTGCCCGGTCGCCTCGTCGATCGGGAACACGATCGAGCTGGACCTCAGCTTCCGCTACGTCTAGAGCGTCTTCACGTACGCGCGGATCTCGTCGCGTACGCGACGGAAACCTTCCAAGCCCTGAGGATCGTCGAAGGCGCGGTGCTCCGGCGATCTCGCCCCCGAAAGGACCGGGCAGCTCTCCCGTGCCTCGTCACAGAGCGTGATCACGCGATCGAACGCCCGGCCCGCCATCTCGTCCATCGATTTCGAGCGATGGTCCGAGATGTCGATCCCGATCTCCCGCATGACCTGAATCGCTTCCGGCTTCACGCCTCCCGCACGCGTGCCCGCGCTCGCCACGTCGAATCGATCCCCGGCCACGTGACGCAGCAACCCCTCCGCCATCTGACTCCGCGCCGAGTTCGCGGTGCACAGGAACAGCACGCGCTGCTTCACGAGACCGGCTTGGCCGCCCGGACGAACGCGCTCATGAAGGCCCCGCTCATGCTCTCGGCCATCGCCTCGATGTCGGGGCCGCGGCCCGCGAGGACGCCGCGAACGTCCTCGACGCCGTAGACGCGCGTCGGCTCCACGCCCACGCCGACGAATCCCGCGGCGCGGAGCTTCGCGGTGTAGTCGTCCTCGTGCAGCGCGCCGGCGATGCACCCGGCCCACAGCTCCATGCTGCGTTGGACGATCTCCGGGATCTCGCCGCGCACCACGATGTCGGACACCGCGAACCGCCCTCCGGGTCTCAGGACCCGGAAGGCCTCTCTCAACACGCGATCCTTGTCCCCCGACAGGTTGATGACGCAGTTCGAGACGATGACGTCCACCGAGGCGTCCGGCAGGGGGATGTTCTCGATCTCGCCCTTGAGGAACTCCACGTTCGTGAGACCGCTCTTCCGCTTGTTCTCTTCGGCGAGCGCCAGCATGTCGTCCGTCATGTCGAGGCCGTACGCCTTCCCCCGGGGGCCGACACGCCGGGCCGAGAGCAGGACGTCGATCCCACCGCCGGATCCCAGGTCGAGGACGGTCTCCCCCTCCCGGAGCTGGGCGAGGGCGGTGGGGTTCCCACAACCCAGCGATGCGCTCACGGCGTCCTCGGGAAGCCCCTCGGTCTCGCGACCGTCGTACAGGCCGCTCGAGATCGGGTCCTTGCACGGATCGGAGGCCGGTCCGCAGCAGGTGCTCTCCCCCGCGGTGACTCTCCGCGCGGCGCGGCCGTAGCGCTCCTTCACGACGTCCTGGATGTTCTGAGCCGGCATGGTCGGTCCTCCTACTTCGTGATCGAGATCACCTTCTTGGGCTCGACGGCCCGGTTGCGGGTGCAGCACTCGGCGTACAGGAACGACAACAGGTCCTGGAGCGCCTTGGTGTTCGCCCGGTAACGGATGAACGTCCCCTCGCGCTCCGTCGTCACGAGATCGTCGTTCTTGAGCTTCTCGAGGTGGTGCGACAGGGTCGAGCCGGAAATACCGGTGTCCGCCTGGATCTCCCCCACGACGAGCCCCTCCGGGTGGGCGGAGAGCAGCAGGCGCACGATCCGGAGCCGCGGCTCGGCGCCCAGGGCGGCGAAGACGTCGGCGTAACGGGCGGTGTCGGCGCTGGCCATACCGGTATTTCTACAATCATCGAATTAGTCTGTCAAGGGGTTCCGGCGGTAGGATGCGTCAGGCACGGAATCGAAACGCGAGGACCTGATGGCGGACACGCCGAGCACCTGCGCGCACCTCAGCGCGCTGACGGACATCAAGCAACCCCAAGAGCGCGTCTGCGACGACTGCGTCCCGATCGGTGGCCGCTGGGTCCACCTGCGGACCTGCCAGGCGTGCGGCGGGACGCGGTGCTGCGACAACTCGCCGAACAAGCACGCGTCGAAGCACGCGCACACCAGCGGCCACCCGGTGATCGCGTCGGCCGAGGAGGGCGAGCGGTGGGTGTACTGCTATCCCGACGACGCGTTCGCGGAGTACTGATGGATCGCGAGGCGCTCGCCGCACGGTACCGGCGTCTCAGGCGCCGGACGGGTGAGCTCTTCGACCTCGTGAGGCCCGAGGCCTATGAGGCGCGCCCGATCGCGCTGCGGCATCCGGTCGTCTTCTACGAGGGGCACCTCCCGGCCTTCGCGGTGAACACGCTCGTGAAGCGCGGCCTGGCGCGGCCCGGCGTGGACGAGGCGCTCGAGCGCCTCTTCGAGCGCGGCATCGACCCCGAGGACGAGGCCACGGCGGGACGGAGCGCACCCGCGGCGTGGCCCTCGCGCGACGAGGTCCGGCGCTTCGCCGATGCGTGCGACGCGCTCGTGCTCGACGCGATCGCGGAAGCGCCGATCGACCAGCCCGGACATCCCCTGCTCCACGAGGCGCAAGCGGTGCACGCGATCCTCGAGCACGAGGCGATGCACCAGGAGACGATGCTCTACATGTGGCATCAGCTCCCCTACGACCACAAGCGGGCGCCCGCGCCCGATCCGGTGGAGGAGGGCGCTTCCCCCCGCCCCGACACCGTGGAGATCCCCGCCGGGCGCGCGACGATCGGCGCGCGCCCCGGCGAGATCCCGTTCGGCTGGGACAACGAGTTCCCCGCGGTCACGATGGACGTCCCCGCCTTCGAGATCGACGTCCACGACGTCACGAACGAGCGCTTCCTCGAGTTCGTCGAGGCGGGCGGGTACCGCCGGCCGGAGTGGTGGACCGCGAAGGCGTTCGCGTGGATCACGGAGGACGAGATCGAGCACCCCCGCTTCTGGGGACGACGCGAGGGGAGCTGGACGTGGCGCGGGATGTTCGAGGAGATCGACCTTCCGCCGTCGTGGCCCGCGTACGTCAGCCACGCGGAGGCGGAGGCGTACGCGCGCTGGAAGGGCCGGCGCCTCCCGACCGAGGCCGAGTACCACCGCGCCGCCTTCGGCGATCCTTCGGGCGGCGAGCGGCCCCACCCGTGGGGCGACGCGGCCCCCGACGCCTCGCGCGGGGCGTTCGACTTCGCCTCGTGGAATCCCGTCCCCGCGGGACGCCGCTTGGCGGGTGCGAGCGCCTGGGGGGTGCACGATCTCGTCGGAAACGGTTGGGAGTGGACGTCGACCACCTTCGCGCCGCTCCCGGGGTTCCGTCCCCTCCCGTCGTACCCCGAATACTCCGCGGACTTCTTCGACGGCCGGCACTTCGTGATGAAGGGCGCCTCGCCGGCGACCGACGCGTCGCTCCTGCGCCGCAGCTTCCGGAACTGGTTCCGTCCCCGCTACCCGTACGTCTACGCCGCGTTCCGCTGCGTTTCGAGCCGGCCGTGAGAGCCGTACGGCAAGCGCCCCTCGAACCCGAGCGCTCCGAGCTGGCGCGGGAGGTCCGCTTCTACCTCCAGCAGACCCCGAGACAGCTCCCCTCGCGGCTCCTCTACGACGCGCTCGGGTCGGCGCTGTTCGATGCGATCTGCCATCTCCCCTGGTACCGGATCACCCGTGCCGAGCTCGCGCTGCTCCGCGGCCACGCCGGCGAGATCGGCCGGGTCCTCGGACCGCGCGGCCGCGTCGTCGAGCTCGGGTGCGGGAACGGCGACAAGCTCGCGACGCTCCTGACGCATGCGGGCCTCCCGCGAGCGCACGCGCACCTCATCGACGTGTCCGCGTCGGCGCTCGCACGGTCGGTGCAGACGCTGACGAGCCTCCCAACCCCGGTCCGCGTGACGACGCACGCCACCACCTACGAGGAGGGACTCGCCGTGCTGCCGTCGGCGGACTCCCCGCCGACCCTCCTCGCGTTCCTCGGCTCGAACATCGGCAACTTCGACCCGCCGGGCGCCCAGACGCTCCTGAGGCGGATGCGCGCGGCGCTCCGCCGCGGCGACCACCTGCTCCTCGGCGTCGATCTGGTGAAGCCGCGGGGCGATCTGCTCCTCGCCTACGACGATCCGCTGGGCCTAACCGCGGCGTTCGACAAGAACCTGCTGCTGCGACTCAACGACGAGCTGGGGGCCGACTTCGACCTCGACCGGTTCGACCATCGCGCGGTTTGGAACGCGGAGGCGTCGCGCGTCGAGATGCACCTCGTGAGCCGGATCGCGCAGGAGGTCGCGGTCGCGGACGCGGACCTTCGCTTCACCCTTCAGCCGGGGGAGACGATCTGGACGGAGAGCTCTTACAAGTTCGAGCCCGAGGGCGTCCGCCGCCTCGTCGAGCCCGCGGGGTTCGCGGAGCGCGCGTCGTGGATCGACGGCCGGGCGCGCTTCTCGCTGAGCCTGTTCGCCGCGGTGTGATGGCGTCCCCAACGGGATTCGAACCCGTGTCGCCACCTTGAAAGGGTGGTGTCCTAGGCCAGGCTAGACGATGGGGACGTGAGGACCGCTTCGAAGCGCGGGAGTGTAGCATCGCGCCGTGACCGCGGCCGACCGACGGAAAACCCGAGCTTGCGCGGCCGCGCTCGTCGTCGTGGTCGTCCTCGCCCATGCGATGGCCCTGACCGCCGGGTTCGTGTGGGACGACGACGACTACGTGACCGGGAACGAGACCCTCCGCGATGCACGGGGCCTCGCGCGCATCTGGACGGAGCTCGGCGCGACCCCGCAGTACTACCCCCTGGTCCACACGACCTTCTGGATCGAGCATCACCTGTGGGGCGTACGGCCGTTCGGCTACCACGCCGTCAACGTCCTGCTCCATGCCGGGAGCGCGCTCCTCGTCTGGACGATCCTGCGGCGCCTGCGCGTTCCCGGCGCCTGGCTCGCCGCCGCGCTGTTCGGCGTGCACCCGGTGCACGCGGAGTCGGTCGCGTGGGTCGCCGAGAGGAAGAACGTTCTCTCGGGCCTCCTCTACCTCGGCGCCCTGCTGGCGTGGATCCGCTTCGACGAGGAGGAGCCGGCGGGCGAGCAGTCCCGGCGCGCCTGGACGCGGTCGATGATCCTCTATGTCTTCGCGCTGCTCTCCAAGACGGTGACCGCGACGCTTCCGGCGGCGGCGCTCGTGATCGCGTGGTGGCGGCGCGGGCGGATCACGCGACGGGACGTGGTGCCCGCGCTCCCCTTCTTCGCGCTGGGGGCCGCCGCCGGGCTCTTGACGAGCTGGATGGAGCGGTTCCACGTCGGTGCTTCCGGCGGCGATTGGAGCCTGACGCTTCCCGAGCGCTTCCTCGTGGCCGGGCGCGCCTTCTGGTTCTACCTCGGAAAGCTCGCCTGGCCGGGCCCGCTGATGTTCATCTATCCGCGGTGGAAGGTGGAGACGTGGGACGCCGCGGCGTGGGCGTGGCCGCTCGCGGTGGCGTTCCTGCTACTCGCGCTTTGGGCTCTTCGGGATCGCATCGGGCGCGGGCCGCTCGCGGCGACGCTTTTCTTCGGAGCGACGCTCGGGCCGGCGCTCGGCTTCGTGAACGTCTACCCGATGCGGTTCTCGTACGTGGCGGACCACTTCCAATACCTCGCGAGCCTGGGGCCGATCGCGCTGGCCGCGGCCCTGCTCGCGCGCCTCGACCGCCGCGTCCTGTTCGCTCTGGTTCCGGCGCTCCTCCTCGCGCTGTCGGCGGTCACCTGGCGGCAGGAGACCGCGTACCGCGACGAGGAGACGCTGTGGCGCCGCACGATCGCCGCCGATCCGCGCGTCTTCCTCGCGCAGAACAACCTCGGCGGGATGCTGATGGAGCGGGGCCGGCTCGACGAGGCGGAGGCGCACCTCCTCCGCGCGATCGAGATCGAGCCGAGCTACCCCGAGGCGTACGACAACCTCGGCATCCTCCTCGACCGTCGCGGGAGGATCGAGGAGGCCATCGAGCAGTACCGCCGGGCGCTCCGCGCGGACCCGCGCTACTCGTACTCCCACAACAACCTCGGCATCAGCCTCGCGGAGCAGGGCCGCCTCGACGAGGCGATCGCCTCGTTCCGCGAGGCGATCCGCCTGAAGCCGGACTTCGCGCGGGCGCACTTCAACCTCGGTGTCGCGCTGGCCCGCTCGGGCGATCGCGCCGGCGCGCTCGCGGCACTGCGCGAGGCCGCGCGGATCGATCCGGGCGATGCGGACATTCGAAAGGCGCTCGCCGCGCTCGCGGACTAGGGGTTCTCGCAGGTCTCGTACGGTCCGCCCGTGTTCCCGATGACCGAGAGCTGCCAGGTGCCGCAGGCGGTCTGCTGGTAGGCGCGGATCTCGATGAGCACCGGGAACGTGTCGATCCGGTCGGTATCGCGGCGGAGCGTGAACGTCGAGTCGGTGTGGCCCGCGAGGCTGTGGTCGAACGACCAGCCGTTGGTCCCCCCCGAGCAACCCATGCAGCGGATGTACAGGTCGAAGTCGGTGCCCGGCGGGCTGTAGAGGAAGAACATCGCGCTGAGGTCGTATTCGCCGCTCGTGCTCTCGACCAGGTTGACGCGCAGCCAAGCCTCGGTCGTTCCGGACGCGTACAGCCCGTTCGATCCCAGGTCGGCCGCGATCGTGCCGAGGTTGCCGTAGCTGGCGCAGGCGGGGTTCGTGTCGCCGGTGAAGCCGTCGTCGACGGCGCCGTTGCAGTCGTCGTCGACACCGTTGCAGATCTCGGGCGGGTTGTAGAGGCAGGACGGCTTGACGAAGTAGTAGAAGAGCTGACCCGCGGGCGGGGTATCGGCGAACGAGCTGGCCGATGTCTGACCCACGTAGGAGCCGGCCACTTCGACGTCCGCGGGGGACGTGGAGCGGTAGACCAGATAGGGCGCGATGCCGCCGGTCCAGGAGAGGGTCACCTGCCCCGCGACGGGACCCCGCGCGACGTTGACGTGCACGGCATCGAGGCCGCTGGCGCCCCAGGCGAGCATCGGCACGAAGAGCGCACCGACGCGGATCGCGGCCTTGAGGTCGAACATAGGGCCCCCGTTAGGGGGAACCTACGCGCCCCGGCGCTTGCCGTCAACGCATTTATAAGTGCTGCGCCCTCGCTCTGCGGCGGGGTCGTCCGCAGGGCGCTACTTCGCCGTGCAGCAGTAGTCCACGACGATTCCGGCCGTGTCGCCGTCCGCGATGATCGTGTTGTCCGCGTTGTAGAGGCGGAGCGTGAGCGTCCCGTCGATCAGGACCGCGCAGCTCTTGAGCACGAGGTCGTCGGCCCAGTCGGCGCGCGGCGAGCACGAGCACGCGCTGCGGAGGACGACCGGGGCGCCGGCCGTGACGGCGACGGTCGACTTGGCGTTGACCACCGGGGGATCGAAGGTCACCGCACCGCAGGTCACCTTCGTGGTCCCGCCGGCCGCGAGCGCGACGTACCCGCTCATGTCGGGGAGCGTGATCGTCCGCGGCGCGGTCGGCTCGGTCGCCGCGAGCTGGGTCGTCTTCCCGTCCACGGTCCGGCCTTCCCACTCGACGACCTGGCCTCCCCCGTCGGAGTTGCGGAAGCTCCCGAGGTAGAGGCGCGAGTCGTTGTAGAAGCCGAACGCCTCGCGCGCGTTCCCCGGATGGACGTAGGTCCCCTTTCCGGTCCGGTCGTAGAACTTGACGATGGGTCCGCGCTCGGCCGTCGGCGAATTGTCCCCGGGGCCCTCGACGACGAACGCCGGCAGACTCGGGTCGATGTCGTGCTGGACCCACATGTTGAACGGCGGGTACGCGTGCGAGGTGTACGGCTGCGGCCACGCGAGCGAGTTGCCGACGAAGTTGCCGCCGTCGCCGAACTGCCCCGCCTTGTCGAAGGCGTACATCGGCGTGTTCCACATCTCGGTCGGGAAGTAGCTCGACCGTCCGCGGAAGATCGTCAGCGCCGACTGGAAGTAGGCGTCCTGATAGTCGGGCATGTAGATGCTGGCGCCGCCCGAGCCGACGGCGAAGACCGGCTTGTCCGGGGCCGTGCTCCCCTCGACGTCGGGATAGCGCACCTCGAGGATGTGCGGTCCGCCGCACCGCATCGCCGACTGCGCGTTGTTCGAGTTGCACTGGCCCGTGTGCCAGAACGGCTGGACGACCGAGCCGCTCCCCCGGGTGACGTTGCCGATCGGGCAGTTCCTCCACTCGTCGGTCACGCCCGGGATGTCGATCCCGCAGTTCCATTCCCCCAGCGACCCCGATTCGTCGTCGTATGTCCTCGACGGGTCGTTCCAACGAACCTGGAAGACGAAGGGAACCTGGTCCTCGGTCGCGCCGCTCGCGGGCTCGGGCCGCGAGGAGAGCCAGCGGGCCCCGCCGAGGCGCCCGTCCCGCACCAGAGAGAACGGCCGCAGGTCGGGGTTCGTATCGGCGAACGGGAGGGTGTCGTCCTCGCTCGGATCGATCCAGCACACG
>Ga0068859_100006582_pt1 | contig 11792 bp, 9 predicted proteins | sample KBSSwiS22_FD_66585 | JGI IMG/M metagenome (GOLD analysis project Ga0068859, IMG submission 66585) | Switchgrass rhizosphere microbial communities from Kellogg Biological Station, Michigan, USA - KBS Switchgrass S2-2 | ecosystem: Host-associated > Plants > Roots > Rhizosphere > Soil ... | reverse complement strand
AGTCCGGTGTAGATGACTTCCATCCCCGCGTCGCGGAGCGCCGCCGCGACCACCTTGGCTCCGCGATCGTGACCATCGAGACCGGGCTTTCCCACCAGCACACGGATCTTGCGCGCCATCATTCTCCTCTGACGTTGCATCGAGTGGCCGGGACCATAGCACCGGGGCTGTGTTTCGCTCCAGACGCGTGAGGACTCGTCCGCCGACATGGCCCCGGCTATCCTGTGCGCATGCGTGCGCCTCTCAGGCCCAAACCCGGGACGCACGTCTCTCGATGGCTCGAGCCCGCGCTCCTCGTCGGGCTCGCCCTGCTCACGTATGCGCGCACGCTCGGCAACGGCTGGCTCTGGGACGACGACGCCAACGTCACCGCCTGCGCACCGGTGCAGGCGTGGAACGGCCTCGCCACGATCTGGCTCGACCCGCACGCCATCCAGCAGTACTACCCCGTTCTCCACTCGCTCTTCTGGCTCGAGCACAAGCTGTGGGGCCTGAATCCGGTCGGCTACCACGCCGTCCAGATCCTGCTGCACGCATGGAACGCCGTGCTCTTCTGGCGCCTGCTCCTACAGCTGCGCGTGCCGGAGCGCGCCGCCTGGATCGCCGCGCTGCTGTTCGTCGTCCATCCCGTTCATGTCGAGACGGTGGCCTGGATCACCGAGATGAAGAACACGCTGTCGCTCGTCTTCGCGCTGGCGACCGCGCTCCTCTGGCTGCGCTGGGCCGGGCTGACCGCGAATCCGAAGGGCGCCGGAAGCGCACGGCTCCTGGTCCTCTCCTACCTGTGCTTCGCGCTCGCGTTGCTCTCCAAGTCGGTGACGCTGACGGTGCCGATCGCGCTGCTGATCATCGCGTGGTGGAAGCGCGGCCGATGGGAGCGCCGCGACCTCTCACTGGTTCCGCTCTTCGCGGCGGCGATCGTCTTCGCGCTGCTCACCATTCACCTCGAGAGCCAGAACGTGGGCACCGCCCGGCTTCAGCTCGCGCTGTCGCCGGTGCAACGGGTCCTGCTCGCGGGCCGCGCGCTGTGGTTCTACGCCGCGAAGCTGGCATGGCCGTTCGAACTGAGCTTCGTCTATCCGCGCTTCCGCCTCGATCCCGGCACGCTGTGGATGTGGCTCTTTCCTCTGGGAGCGCTGGCGGGGATCTTCGCCACCTTGCTGTTTCGAGGCCGCATCGGACGCGGCCCGGCCGCCGCGATTCTCGTCTGGAGCGCCATGCTGGCGCCCATGCTGGGATTCGTCGACATCTTCTGGTTCCGCTACGCCGACGTCTCGGACCATTTCCAGTACCACGCCAGCCTCGCGCCGCTCGCGATGGCCGGCCTTGGCCTGGCATGGCTCGCGGGGAGGCTCGAGCGCTCGTGGAAGCGCGCCGGCGTGACGCTGGAGACCCTGGTGACCGGGGCGCTGTTGCTCACCTCCGCACAACGTCTCGGCGTGTTCCACGATTCGCGCGCACTGTGGACCGAGACGGTGCGCAGCAATCCCGGAGCGTGGCTGGCGTGGAACAATCTCGGACGCATCACACTCGATGAAGGGCGCTACCCGGAAGCCGAGCCGATGCTGCGCCGTGCGATCGCCATCGACGGAAGTCAGCACGAAGCATGGAACAACCTCGGCATCTGTCTGGCGCAGACCGGGCGCCCGGGGGAAGCGCAGTCGGCGTTCCAGCGGGCCATCGCGCTCCACCCGAACGACCTGGCGGCGCGCGCGAATCTCGGGCGCTCACTGCTCCTCTCCCGCGACTACGCGGGAGCCGTCGCCGCGCTGCAACCCGTGGTGGCGCACCCCGATCATGGCGCCGACGCCGAAGTGGATCTCGTGGAAGCGCTGATCCGAAGCGGACGCCTCGAGGAAGCGGAGCGGGTGGGACGAAGCGCGCGATTCGCGGAGGACCCCCGGCTCCAGATGCTGGTCGCCATGGCGCTCCGTCATCGCGGCGAATCCGCCGAGGCCATCCGGCTGCTCACCGCGGCCGCGACGAACAGCCAGCGCCGCGATCCGGTGGTGCTCGACGCTCTGGCGACGGCGCTGGCGGAGGCCGGCCGCTTCACCGAGGCCTCGAGCACCCTGGAAGAAGCGCTGGCGCTCGGCGCCGGTCCTTCCGCGGATGCGGTGCTGCATCAGCACCTCGACGCCGTCCGCCGCGGCGAAGTGCCGCGCTAGCGTCGATCCGAGTAAGGAGGACCCGGCTCGTCGCCGGGCTCGCGCTCCATGGCCAGCGCCTGCAAGCTCTCATCGTAGCGTCGCCGCGCTTCCTCGAAGTCCTCGGGCGATGGAGGAATGGGGCGACCGTCTTCATCGAGCGGACGGCGCACGATCTTCCGTCCCTCGAGCAGGGCGAGCGCGGCGCGGGCGCCGTCCTCGGTCTCGAACATGAAGGGAAGGTATTCGCCGTCGCGCCCCAACGTCTCGAGCAGCCATGGAACCACGTCGGCCGCGCCGCGGCGGATTCGCCCCGCGGTGAAATCCCCGACCGACAGCGCCTGGCCCGGCTTCCCACGTTGTGCGGCGAGCTGAAGGCGTTCACGCGGGCTCAGCGCGAACACGCCGGCCTCGATGTCCTCCTGATGGGTCTCGACCTCGTGGGGATCGAGAGGGATGACCCGCACCGCGTACCCGTCGGGAATGAAGATGACGCCGTCCGAGGTGATCGCCAGCTCTTCGATCGGACCTTCCTCTTCTTCTTCCGTCTCGGAGGAATCCTGGGAAGGTGCGCCGGAGCTGGCGAGGCCTTCACCCGCGGCGCCCTCGACCGACGTGCGGCGCAGGAACCAGGCGATGGCGGCGACCGCGGCGACCAGGGCGATGGCGAAAAGACCGTTCATACTTCACCACCTTAACACTCGGGAGGATGTTCCCGGCACACCGACCCCGCGATTTCAGCGCACGTCGGGGCGGCGGGCGAGACAGAGAAAATCTCCGGTCCTCCATGCCGGCGCGTAGCGCGACTCCACGAACTGGCGCAGATCGCTCCAGGCGAGCAGCTGGCGAACCGAATCCTCGGGCTCGACGTCGTTCGCGTCATGGGTGAGGACGACCACGAGGCTCGGAGGATGTCTCCGCAGGTCGTCCATCAGCTCCGCGGTGAAGACGGGGTGCACCGAGACATACCGCGGCATCAGCGGCTCGTCGTTCTGGAATCTCGACGCGGAAGGACGCTGCGACAGGAAATACACGTAGGGCTCGAAGCCCCAGATGAAGACCGGCTCTCCCGCGGGCACCGCTTTGGCGATCTCGGCGGCGACGGCCTTGGTCTGCGCGAATTCATAGTCGCCCCAGGTGTAGGTGGCCTCCATCGCCGCGGCATCGATGGCGCCGCTCCAGCGAGCGGAGAGCCCGTGACCTCGGTCGTAGGCTCGCAGCTCTCTCGCGTATGGAACCGAGCACGCCGCCAGCGCCGCGCAGAGCGCCACCGGCGCCATGCGGCTGCGCCATGAAATGGACGCCGCGGCCAGGCCCGCGCCGGCGAGCAGCGCCAGCGGCAGCAGCACCACGTGATAGTGATAGACCCAATACCTTCCCTGCCAGAACACCTCGCCGAGCGCGAGCAGCCAGAGGAGCAGACCGATGCGCGCGAGACGCGCAGCGCCGTCGGCGCCGCCGGGCTTCGAACCGCCGGGCCGCAGCGCGGCGACCACGGCCAGCCCCGCGGGGACCAGCAGGGCCAGCAGCCGGCCCGGGGAATAGAGAACGCTGGCGATGATCGAAGGCCGCCCCGCGGCGATGGCGCTTCGGTAGTCCATGTTGAAGGTCACGGTCGCGCGATAGAAATCGTCCCAGGTCCCCGCCATGACCATGCCGAGGCCGAGCAGGATCGGGGGCAGCGCGCAGCCCAGTGCGAAGGCGAGGATTCGTGGCGCCGGACGAATCCCTCGAGCCGGCCATGCGAGGACGACGAGCAGGAGCAGTGGCAGAGCCGAGTACTTGAGCAGGAGCGTCGACCCGATGCAGACGCCGGAGAGGGCGACCTGAACCCATGCGCCGCGATCCGCGTGCTCGCGCGCGAGGAAGAGGAGGAGCAGAGCGGTGACGATCGGCAGGTCCATGAAGACCTCGGCCTGCGCGGTTCCCCAGAAGCCGCCGAACGCCAGACCTCCGGCATGGAGCACGTACAGCATCGCGGCCAGCGCCCCGGCGAGAAGCCTCCCGGTCGTGGCCCGGATCAGCCACGCGATGAGCAGCGCCGTCGCGATGACGAAGAGGGCCTGCAAAGTGTGGATCGCGGCGTAGCCGCGTCCGAAGAGCGCGATGGCTCCGGCGTAGAGCCAGATGACTCCGGGCGGCTTGTGATCCCAGAGCTCTCGGTAGAGCTGCTTCCCGTGCAGCATGCCGTCGGCGAGGGCGGAGAACATTCCCTGGTCCCGGCCCGGCGGCTCGTGAACGAAGAAGCCGAACCGCAGCACCGCGAAGACCAGGATCGCGGCGATGGCGAATCGGGCGGGAGCGCTAGATCTCCGTGCCTTCGGTGTAGTCGCCGTACACCTCGCGGATCGCGTTGCGGATCTCGCCCTCGGTCGCGTAGCTGCGCGCGGCCTCGAGGATGTGCTCGACCACGTTCTTCTCTCCCGGCTCGCTGGCCGCCGCGACGGTCAGGGCCTTGAGCGCCGCGTTTGTGGCCTTGTTGTCGCGGGTCCGCTTCACCTCCGCGATCGAGCGCTTCTGCTCTTCCTCGGCTTCCTCGCCGATATGGAGGATCGGGATCTCGAGCTTCTCGTCGGGCTCGATGTAATCGTTGACGCCCACGATGACGCGCTGCTTCCTCTCCATCTCCTGCTGGTACTGGTACGCGGCGCGCCCGATCTCACGCTGGAAGAAGCCCTGCTCGATCCCGGCCACCACGCCGCCCAGCGCCTCGATGCGGCGGAAGTAATCCTCCGCTTCCGCTTCGAGCTGCTGGGTCAGGGACTCGAGGTAGTAGGAGCCCGCCAGCGGGTCGACGGTCTCGGTCACGCCGATCTCGTGGGCGATGATCTGCTGGGTGCGGAGCGCGATCTTGACCGCCTTGTCGCTCGGCAGCGCGATGGTCTCGTCCATCGAGTTGGTGTGCAGCGACTGCGTGCCGCCGAGCACCGCGGCCAGCGCCTCGAATGCGGTGCGCACGATGTTGTTCTCGGGCTGCTTGTCCCACAGCGAGCAGCCCGCGGTCTGGGTGTGGAAGCGCATGAGCCACGATTCCTTCTTCTTCGCGCCAAAGCGCTCGCGCATGTGCCGCGCCCAGATCCGGCGCGCCGCGCGCAGCTTGGCGATCTCCTCGAAGAAGTCGAGATGGCTGTTCCAGAAGAAACTCAGCCGCGGCGCGAATTCGTCGACGTCGAGGCCCCGCTTCATGCACTCCTCGACGTAGGTGAATCCATCCGCCAGAGTGAAGGCCAGCTCCTGCACCGCGGTCGAGCCCGCCTCGCGAATGTGATAGCCGGAGATCGAGATCGTGTTCCACTGCGGCACGTGCTTCGTGGCGAAGGCGATGCCGTCGACGATGATCCGCAGCGAGGGACGCGGCGGGAAGCACCAGCACTTCTGCGCGATGTATTCCTTGAGGATGTCGTTCTGGATGGTGCCGCGCAGCCGATGGAAGGGCACGCCCTTCTTCTCGGCGTTGGCGAGGTAGAACGCCCATAGGGTCTGCGCCGGGCCGTTGATGGTCATCGACGTCGAGATGGTGCCGGGATCGATTCCCTCCAGCAGGATCTCCATGTCGCGCAGGCTGTCGACCGCGACCCCGCACTTGCCAACTTCGCCGTGCGCCTTCGGATGGTCGCTGTCGTAGCCCATGATCGTCGGATTGTCGAAGGCAATCGAAAGGCCGGTCTGCCCGTGCTCGAGCAGGTAGTGATAGCGCTGGTTCGACTCGCGCGGCGTGCCGAAGCCCGCGAACTGCCGCATCGTGTACATGCGGCCGCGGTACATCGTGGTGTGGATGCCGCGCGTGTACGGGTACTCCCCCGGGAACGAGAGATCGCGACCGAGGTCGATGCCTTGCAGATCTTCGGGCGTGTAGAGCGGCTTGATCGGAATGCCCGAGATCGTGAACGGGTAGAGGTCGGGCCGCTCCTTCGATTGCGCCTTGCGCGCCTCGTACGCGCTCTTGGCCTCGCCCCAGGTCTTGGCGGCGGGCACGCCGTTGGTGGCGTCGTTCGTGGGTTTGGCGCTCGGCCGCGACACGCGGCCGTGGGTCGGCGTTTTCCGCCCGCGGGGACGGGTTCGCATCGCCATCGGAGAGCTCCTGACGGGGTCGTGGGGTGGCCGGAAGCGATGAAAGCCTACGGCGCGCCTTCACGAAGGGTCAAGGCACGCCGCTCAGCGGGTGATGACGATCCGACCCAATGCCACGCGGTCGTCGTCACGAAGACGGACGAAGTAGAGACCGGAGCTCAGCGATGCGGTGCCGGGGAGAACGACTTCGCCACTTCCGTCACCTGGTATCGCTCGGGATGAAACGCGACGGCCGTTGAGGTCGAACAGCTCGAGACTCGCTCGACCCTCGGAGGTCGCCTGCGCCACGACGCCGGAGCCCGAAACGAAGCGCACGCCGCGCAAGGCGAACCGCGGACGGCGGGGACCCACGGCCGTGATCTCCTGGGTCGGGTTGAATCGCCGCGCGAAGAGTCCGTAAGAGCTGTTGTTCTGAGACCAGTAGTAGACGACGCCGCCATCACCTGTCGAAGCCAGCGCGATGTCGCCATACCAGCTCAGCACGGGCTCGGAATGAACATCGAAGTAGGAGGACCAAGCTCCATCGGGCTCAGCGTGGAGCCCGAGCATCGCAGGCCAGTCCCATTGGCTCGCCGGTCCACAGCACTTGAAATCCGAGGCATAGAAGCCGCCATCCGGTCGGACCACGACCTCGTGGCCAATTGCGATCACGCTCTTCGGCCAGCCGACGACTCCGAGGTTGTCGACGTGGCTCACCCCGATCATCGCCGGCGAATCGGAATACGCGTTCGGGTATTCGACGATCGCGCGGCCTTGAAGATCCGAGTGCACCCGCAAACCTGCGTCCGCGATGCCGGGTGGGTTGCCGGCGTAGTACGTCGCGCCGGCCTTGATCAGGTAGCCGTCCGCTGGCCACTGCGGGTCGGTCTGACCGTCACTGCCGAGCCGGTAGAGGCGGCAATCCACGAAGGGCATGGTCTCCTCGAACACTCCGGCGTGAACGAACACGCCGCCGCGGCCGTCCGGCGAGATGTCGAGCAGAGGAGCCCTGGGCATTTGCCCCAGCGGCTCGGGACGGAACGGTCCAAGCACGAGGCCTTCGCTCGGCCACCCGGACGCATTGAGCCCGGCGGCGGTGAGCCGTCGAAGTCGCATGGAGCTCTCGGCCATCGTCGTGTCCAGGCTCCACGTCGCCCAGGAGAGATAGATGCCGCCGTCGGGTGAGGGCGCGAGATCGGGCCAGAGTCGGATGCTGCTGCCCGTGGGGTCGACGGGGACGACCGTGCGCGGCGTGTTCGGCCAGCCTTGAGCTCCCAGGCCGTTTGGCCCGAGATGATGCGCGCGCACGGACATACCGGTCGTCCAGGCGAGATAGATCCCGTTGGCCGCGTCTTCGATCGCGCTGGGACGATCGGTGGCCGCGGAGATCGGGCCCAGACTCAGGCCATCGACTGGCCAGCCGGCGGCCGCGCTTCCATCGGGCTGGAGCCGGGTCACGTAGAGCGTCGTCGTCTCGACCCACCACAGGTAGACGCCTCCGAGATGATCGGGGAGCGCGGCGATCGTGGTGCGGGCCGCCGCGCGGGTGCAGGCTGGAGCGCCGTCGGCCGGCCATGCTGGATCGAGGTCCCCGGTCGGCAGCAGGTGCAGCACACGCACCTGGCCGGAACCGGCAGAAGCCTCCTCCTGCCACGCGACGAAGGTGCCGTAACCGCCGTCGTTACAGGCGGCGACCGTGGGGATGGCGGCGCTGGTCGCGCGGACCGTCACCGGCATCGTGCCCCACCCCGCCCATGCAGGGGCGGCGAGCAAGGTGACGGCAAGAACGACCGATGAGGCGCGGAGGACGGCCAAGTGGAAGCGCAAGATGGGCCTCGAAGTTCCGGTGAAGGCTAGGGGGCTTCGCGCCTTCCGTCAACGGCTCCGCGACAGGCGCGGTCCGGGTGGTCGGAAAGAACGCAACCCCCGGAGCGCCCGCGGCGTAAGCTGGGCACATCCCTTGGAGCACGCCATGCCACGACTTCCTCTCCATGCTTCCGTGTCGTTCGCGGTCCTGGCCATCCTGGTTTCACCGGCGAAAGGCGCCGCAGAAGAGCAGACCTGGAATCGAGAGTTCACGGTGGCGCACCAGCCCACGATCCGGATCGACACCGACGACGCATCGGTCAAGGTGCACTCCTGGAACGATTCGAAGGTGCGAGCCGTGATCAAGTACCGCAAGACCACGGGCGGGCTCGTGCTGGGTCGGCAAGGCCCTCGCGTCGAGCTGAATCAGGCCGGCGACGCGGTGAGCATCGTGGCGCGGATCGAAGGCTCGGTGACGGTCGCGTTCTTCGACAACTCGCGGCTCGACGTGGAGGTGTGGCTCCCGCGCGAGAGCGACCTCGTGGTGAGCACCGAGGACGGCCCGGTGAGGATCGAGGACGTCGCGGGACACTTGGATTTCAGGACCCAGGACGGTCCGCTGATCGGCCGCGGACTGCGCGGCGAAATCCGCGCGCGATCCCAGGACGGCAACGTTCAGCTCGACGACGTGGACGGGTCGCTCTCGCTCGCCACGCAGGATGCCACCAGCGAGATCAGCGGACGCTTCGATCGCTTGGACGTCGCCAGCGCCGACGGCGGCATCGAGATCGACGTGCGGCCCGGATCGAAGCTGCGCGAAGCATGGTCGGTGCGCTCACAGGACGGCAGCATCCACCTGCGCATCCCGAACCATCTGGCGGCCACGATCGACGCGCGCACCCGCGACGGGAACCTGTCGATCGACCTGCCGGTCCTGGTCCAGGGAAGCATTCGTCACAACGAGCTCGTCGGCGACCTGAATGGCGGTGGGCCGATCCTGAAATTGCGCTCCAGCGACGGCTCGATCCGGGTGACGACGATCGAGTAAGGCGGAATCAGCCCGCGCGCGCGTGGGCGGACCGGCTCAGCTGACGCGCCGCTTCGTGCGGCGTGATCTTGTGCGCGGCGAGATCGTCGACGCTCCGGTTCCAGCGCGCGTCGGGCACGCGAGCGCGAAACTCGGTCCACAGGTGATCGCCGACCAGATCGTGCAGCCGTTGCTCGAGCCGGCGGCGGCGCCGGCGCTCGAGATCCCCGCGCTGAGCCAGGTGCTCGAAGTGCTCCTGCAGCCCGTCGACCAGATCGCCGATGCCTTCACCGCGCGAGGCCACCGTGAGCAGCACCGGCGCGCTCCATTCGGAGGAAGCCGTGCGCAGCTCCATCGCCGAGCGGATGGCGAAGGCGGCGCGCTCGGCGCCTTCGCGGTCGGCCTTGTTGATGACGAACAGATCGCCGATCTCCATCAACCCCGCCTTCATCGCCTGCACCGTATCGCCGGACTCGGGCACCAGCACCACCACCGTGCTGTCGGCGGTCTGCGCGACCTCGAGCTCGCTCTGCCCCACGCCCACGGTCTCGATCAGGATGCGGCCGAAGCCGGCGGCGTCGAGGACGTCGCACACCTGGGCGGTGTGGACCGCGAGCCCTCCCATGCCACCGCGCGTGGCCATCGAGCGGATGAAGACCTTCGAGTCTCCGGCCAGGTCCGCCATCCGCACCCGATCGCCGAGCAGCGCACCGCCGGTGAACGGGCTGGTGGGATCCACCGCCACCACCGCGACTGATTCGCCGCGCTTGCGGTACTCCTGGGCGAGCCGAGCCACCAGCGTGCTCTTCCCCGCTCCGGGAGGTCCGGTGATGCCGATCCGGAACGCGTGGCCGGTCTTGCGAAAGCTGGCATCGAGGATCCCCGCGGCGCCGTCGCTCTCGTTCTCGACCACCGAGATCGCGCGCGCGAGCGCCGCGCGATCCCCGCGCACCGCGCGCTCGAGCAGCGCGGGCGCCGCGGCCTTTCGGGTCACGCCAGTCTCCGCGCCACGTCGGGCACCGCCTCGAGGACCCGCCGCGCGACGGTCTCCGCGGCGAGCGGCCGGGCGAGCGCGAGCGAGGCCTGACGGCGGCGATCGAGCTCGGAGGGATCTCCCAGCCAGTGACCGACCGTGCGCTCCACCTCGGTCACCGAATCGGCGTGCACCGCCGCGCCATGATGCTCGAGGAACTCGGCGTTGCGCACCTCCTGCCCTGGAGTGGGCTTGAAGATGACGATCGGCGTGCCCTTGATCAGCGCCTCGGAGCAGGTGAGTCCGCCGGCCTTGCCGACCAGCAGGTCGCTGGCCTCGAGCAGCACGTCGACTTCCTGGGTGAACCCCAGCGCGCGAATGCCTTCCTGTCCGTGCCGGGAGCTGCGCGCGATCTGCTCGATCCGCGCCTTGAGCCGCGGGTTCATCCCGCACACCACCACCACCTGCGGACGCGCGGGGAGTCGTGCGACCCGATCGGCCAGCTCGGCCAGCGGACCGACCCCGCTGCCACCACCCATCAGCATCACCACGGGCCGGCCGCGATCGAGCTGGAAATGCTCGCGCGCCTCATCGCGCCCGATGCGCTCCGCGAAGCGCGGATGCACGGGGATCCCGCTGACCTCGATGCGATCGCGCGCGACGCCGTGGCGATGCAGCTCGTCGGCGACCTCGTCGCTGGCGACGAAGTAGCGATCGACGTGCGGGTACACCCAGATCGGATGCGCGGTGAAGTCGGTGATCACGCAGAAGAGCGGGACGCGCAACGATCCGCGGCCGCGCCGGGTCGACAGCGCCTCGACCGGGAGGAAGTGCGTGCACACGATGGCGTCGGGGTGCTCGCGCTCCACCACGCGCACCAGCCGCCGGAGATTGAGGCGATCCACCGCGAGGCGAACCGGCGCGGTGCCCTTGTTGACCGGAGCGAGCGCCCAGGAGCGATAGAGCGCGCCCCACAAACCCGGCGCACGCGCGGCCATGGCGTTGTAGGACTGCGCGTAGGTCGAGCGATAGAGCCGTGAGGCGTACACCAGCGTGTCGACCTCGCGCACCGTGGCGCCGCGGTGCGCCGCGCCGATGGCGGCGGCGATCGCCTGCGCCGCGCTCTTGTGACCCGACCCCGCGGTGGCGTGGAGGATGGCGACCCGCGGTCCATTGGCTTCGGGCGAGCTCTCGAGCTCGTGCACCGCGACCATGCCTTGACCGACGGTCGGGAACAGCACCTCGCCGGGATCGTTCCGGCGCCGCGTGCGCCACCAGCGGCGCTGCGCGCGCAGCCGCACCCGCCAGCGCTGGGTGAGGCGCGTGGGAATGCGCAGCCGCCCGATGCGAAGGTCGCGCGCCATCAGGAAGAGACCGCGGAGCGCACGTGTCGCAGCTCCGCGCCTTCGGCCGAGAGCTCGATGGAGATCACGTCGATCCGGACCTCGGGCTGGCCGCGCGCCACGAGCACCGACGCCGCGCGCAGCAGTCGGCTTCGCTTGCCGGCATCGATGGCGCCCAGACCGCCGCCAAAGTCGGAGCGCGATCGATATTTCACCTCGACCACCACATGAACCCGTTTCTCGAGAGCCAGAAGATCGATCTCCACGCCGCCGAGCTGGGCGTTGCGCTCCAGGATCTGGAGGCCCGCGAGCTCGAGATACGCCGCGGCCATCGTCTCCGCGGCCCGTCCCCGCAACCCTGTATTGCCCATGACGCCGCTCCGCGGGGGCGGACTCTTCGGAGGCCGGCCATGACTGCGAGACTACACTTCGAGAGGCAGCTCCAG
>Ga0068859_100006581_pt1 | contig 11793 bp, 9 predicted proteins | sample KBSSwiS22_FD_66585 | JGI IMG/M metagenome (GOLD analysis project Ga0068859, IMG submission 66585) | Switchgrass rhizosphere microbial communities from Kellogg Biological Station, Michigan, USA - KBS Switchgrass S2-2 | ecosystem: Host-associated > Plants > Roots > Rhizosphere > Soil ... | reverse complement strand
TGCCCAGCAGGCCGAACAGGCTGCGCTGATCGCACGCGCCCAAAACGATGAACGGTCCACGCTAGCTGAAGCCCATCAAACCAAAGACGCAGCGTTGTACGATCGAGTGCTCGCGGAACTACTAAAACTTGCTGACTCAGACGCGAAATTGCTTTCGCTCATGTCTTACGTGACCAAAAACGAATTGCCGGTGAATGCCGAATTAGCGAGCGCGGTATTCGCTTCCTGGCAAGAATCGCCCAATCGAAGCGGTACGTCCAAAGCCCTGCACTTCGCGGCGTTGAGCGACGACGCGGACGTTTACCAGGGCGTGGTCGAACAGGCGCTTCACTTTTGGCGGGAAGGAAGACTGTCTGATGTCTCAGCCATAGAACTGCGGGCTTTATTTGATGGAGAGTTTTGGATACTCTCTTCGCGCACCAGGAGTTCAGGCGCTGGTTTTGTTTTGAAGCGCACTCTCGACAGCGCGCGCCGCGAATTGGAAGCGGCGGCGAGCGCCACTCAATGAACACTCTCTTCCAAACCTGTTTGCATCCGGAGTACCGCCTTCAGGCGGAGTCCAGTCGACGTAACCCGAACTCGCGATACTCCTAACAACTAGAGGTTTACCATGAACATTGATGTCTTTTCGATTCTACCGATACTGATTGTCGGATTCGTGCTGCTGATTGTGCTGATCGTAGTCCTGCGTCGCATCTTTGTGAACGTCGGGCCGCGTGAAATTGCGATCAAGGAACGACGCTATCTAGGACGGCGAATGCCGCCGGGACGCGTGGTGGCCACCGAAGGCGAAGTCGGAATCCAGGCTGACGTGCTCAAGCCCGGCCTGCATTTTCTTAATCCCTTCACTGAAAGACTCTTCGGCCGGCCCGTACCGCTGATCGAAATTGGGGCTGACGAAATGGGTATCGTCGAGGCCGTCGATGGAGAGCCAAATCTTCCCGGCCGAATCTTTGCGCCGGACCGGGCCCAGAATGCTCACAATAATTTTCAGGACCCAATCGCTTTCATCAAACAGGGCGGCGTCAAAGGAATTCAGCTGCGCACTCTGCCGCCCGGATTGTGGCCCATCCATCCTTACCTCTTCCGTGTTTCGGTTGCGAAAGCCACGGTGATTCCACAGGGTAAGGTTGGTATCGTCACCGCGGCCGACGGAGCGCCGCTGGACCCGGGCCGTCTGCTCGGGAAGGCGATTAAGGACCATCTCAGTTATCAGAACGCCGAGTTGTTTGTTTCTTCGGGCGGTCAACGTGGTCCGCAAGTCGATATCCTCACGCCGGGAACCTATCGCATCCTGACGCAGTCGATGCCGCTCAATGGTGGCACTGAAACGAAACCCGGTCTTTTCTATGTGCGTCTTTTCGACGCCACCGTGATCGACGAGAACCAGATTGGTCTGGTTGAAGCATTGGACGGTGCGCCTTTGAACCCCGGCGATTACGTCGCCGAATCGATTCCGGGCCACGACAACTTCCAGGATGGACACGAGTTCATTGACAGCAGGGGCCAGCGCGGCCCGCAGAAGGACATCCTGCTGCCCGGCACATACTACGTCAACCCGCTCCTCTTCAAAGTGATTCCGGAAACGGCGAAAGAGGTAAAACCCGGTGAAGTTGCCGTAATCGTGTCGAACACTGGCAAAGATCCTTCGGAGGAAGTGCGGCGCGAGATGGCCGCCAAGGTGCGGACTCGCATGGAGCGCGAAGAAAAAGAGCAGGCCGCCCAATCGGCAGTTCATCTGGATAAAGCCGCCGCCGAAGAAATCAAGAATGAATTGATGAGTGGCGATCCCGCTGATCGGCGCCTCGATGAAGGCGCGCATGAAGCTTATGTGGTGCCGGAAGGATATCGCGGCATTCAGGAGACGGTTGTGGGTCCGGGCCGTTACTATGTCAACACCCTGGCGATCACGCCCATCGTGATTCCGACTACCAATCAGACCGTTGAATGGACTTCGGGTGAAGTCGTCAACACTTTCAATCCTTTCGAAGTCATTTCGAAGGATGGCTTTACCATGCAACTTGAGGTACGCGTCGTTTTCCGCGTTAAGCCTGAAGACGCGCCCTTCATGGTGGCGAAAATCGGCGGTATCGATCGTTTGATTCAAAATGTGATGCATCCGCTGATTGACTCGATCTTTCGTAACCAGGCTTCGGAGTCTTCGGCGATGGCCTACCTGCAAAATCGGCACGAAGAACAGGAACGCGCCGAAGCCCGGGTCCGCGCGCATCTTTTGAAGTATCACGTTGACGTGGTGAACGTGCTGATCTGTCACATCCACCTGCCGGAAGAGTTGATGAAGACTCAGACGGAAAAAATTCTGGCTGAGCAGCGGCAGAACATGTTCAATGCTCAACGCGAAGCCGAAGAGAAACGCATTCAACTCGAGAAGACGAAGTCACAGGCCGACAATCAACGCGACCTAATGGCCGCGACGGTGGGCGTCGAGATCGCCGGCAAACGCGCTGAGCAGCGCAAAGCCGAGGCCGAAGGCGAAGCGTCCTATATTTCACAAACTGGAAGAGCTGAGGCCGAGAAGGTTCGCTTAATGGGTGAAGCCCAGGGTGTCGCCTATCGCGAGCAGGTCAACGCGCTGGGCGCCCAGGGCGTGGCAGTTGTCGAGACGTTGAAAGTTATTGGCGACAAAGGCGTACGCATTACTCCGGATGTTTTGGCGACAGGAGGCGGCAGCGGCGATGGTGGCGGAATTGGAACCCTTCTCCTGCTGAATTTATTCCGCGAGCAGATGAAGCTGCCGTCAAACAACGGCGAGAAGAAGTAACGGGCGGACCGCGGAGGTCAGTACCATCCGCGTGAGCGGATGGGTTAAGGATGCCACCTGAGTATTTCAAGGTTGACTCCTGATCCCACCCGCTGACGCGGGTGGTACTGACTGCGCGCGGCGATTCCGACTCATACGATCGTCAATTCTCTTCTTACGCCGCCACGCTCGAAGTATCGGCGCGCTCTGGCGACATCCCGCCCGATCTGAGCGGTAAGCTCATCAATCGATCCAAACTTCCTTTCATCTCGCAAGCGGTGCAGAAACCTGACGCGCACGACATCGCCATAGAGATCACCGGACCAATTCATCACATAGGTCTCGACGGAACTGGCTGAACTGCTCTCAAATGTGGGGCGAGTGCCGATGTTCGTGACGCTGCGCCGCCACTGGCCGTCGATCAGAGTGGCCGTGACATAGACGCCACCGCGTGGAATCACTCGATTGTGAGGCTGAATGTTGGCTGTCGGGAATCCGATCTGCGCGCCTCGTTCGGACCCGTAAACGACCGGCCCTTCCACCCCATAGGGGCGCCCCAGCATGCGTCGCGCGAGGTTTACCTGACCCTTGAGCAAAAGCTCGCGGATACGACTCGAGCTCACCCGCAGACCGCGCAGAGCCACCTCCGAAACTTCATCGGCGATGAAACCGAGCTGACTGCTGATTCTTTTGAGCAGTTCGATATTGCCCTCGCGGTTATGTCCAAACGCAAACCCGCGCCCGAGATAAACTTCTTTTGCCTGCAGGCGGTCCTTGACGACTTCGCGCAGGAAATCTTCGGCCCGAATCCGCGAAAACGCTTCGTCGAAGTGAATGACGATTGTTTGTTCGATCCCGAGGACGCCCAAAGCTTCGATCTTCTGATCGAATGTTTGCAGCAATGGTGGTGCGGACTCGGGATGCAGAACGGCGCGCGGATGTGGCTCAAACGTGATCACGGTCGGCACTGCGCCAATTGCTCGCGCGCGCTCGACGACGGTTCTCATGATGAGTTGATGGCCGAGATGCAAACCGTCGAACACCCCGAGGGTTACCACGGTCGGACGTGCGATCTCAGCGTTTTCAGTTCCGTGGAATAAGCGCATGTTAAAGAAGTGAAGAGTAGTGAGTGACAGTCAGTACCACCCGCGTCAGCGGGTGGGCCCAGGAGTCAACCTTGAAAGACGTAGGTGGCATCCTCAACCCATCCGCTGACGCGGATGGTACTGACTTTCACTCATCACTTACCACCAACCCGTCGTAAGCCCAGACCACACCTTCGGGCAGCAGCTTCGCATCTCGTTCGTGCTTCACATCATGTGTGATGTGGGTAAAGAAAGTGCGCTGCGGCTTCAGTTCTTCGACATATTCCAGCGCGCGGTCCAGCCAGAGATGCGTCTGATGCGGGCGAATGCGCAGGCAATCAAGCACCAGCACCTGCAAATCGCGCAGGCCTTCGATGGTGTCTGCCGGCATTTCGCTCAAGTCCGTTGCATACGCAAAATCATTGAAACGATAAGCCACTACCGGCAAGCGCCCGTGAATCACTTCCAATGGTGTGACTTCAAGATCGGGGCCGAGACAAAACGGAGCTCCATCTACGACTGTATGCGGCACAATCTGCGGCAAGCCGCCGCCAAAGTGCGTCGGTTCAAAGACGTATTGAAATATCCGTCGGATGTCTTTCCAGGCGCGCTCGTTCGCATAAAGCCCGAGCGCGCCATGACGAAAATTCAAGGGGCGAATATCGTCGAGGCCGAAAATATGATCCGCGTGACAGTGAGTGATCAGGACCGCGTCGAGGTGCTTCAGGCCAATTCGCAAAGCCTGCTGCCGAAAATCGCTCGACGTGTCAACGATAATTGTTTGGCCGGCGTGTTCGATGAGCACAGAAACCCTGAGACGCTTGTCGCGTGGATCGTCAGAGGTGCAAGTCTCACAATCGCAGGCGATCGAAGGAACGCCTGTCGAGGTGCCGGTGCCGAGGAAAGTAAGTTTCATGTCCAAGGTCCAAGGTCCAATGTCCAAAGTCGAAGTCCGACTGACGTTGGACATTGGACTTTGCGACTTTGGACTTACTTCCCGCCGGTGATATCGCTGGCGCTAAATCTCGACGGTGGCGGTGTGGGGGCGTTAGTAAAGGAGACGTATTGCATGCGCAGGTCAGCCAGAAGGTTTTCCAGCATCATTGCTTCCTGCTCATCGAGATTCCCGTGAGTCTTCCGGTCCAACATTCCCAAAACATCGATCCAGTGTTTTGCCGTTTTGAGATCGACGCCTGTTTCGCCAGTTACCGGGTGCGGCATCATTCCCAGGCTGGCCGCCGCATTTGAGGCCAACGACATGATCAAACTGAGAAAGCTGGTCGGATCGTCAAGCGGATCACCCGCGGAGGCCGATCGCCGTTCCGCGCGGCCAGCCGCAGGCGGCTGTGATTCGGATTGATCCTGGACTGCCGGCTCGGGCTGCGCTGCCACTGCTTTGGCGGCAGCATTTTCGACGGCAGCAACCTTGGCGGCGCGTTCCGCCTCTTCTTTTTCCTGCTCGGTTAACTCGCGCGGCGTGCCGTCAGGGTTGAAAGGACGACGATCGACTACCTTGAATGCTGGTTGTTCTTCAGACATATCTTGAATGCATGCGCGTGGGGCTCGCAGGCCGAACGCTTCATTGGATTGAAATTTTGTTTAAATCATTTTGATCTTAGCACCGGGTTTTGAATAATCGCAAAGCTGGGTGGTACGCACGCCTCTGGCGTGCTGTTCAAGAAACGACTAGCTGTCAACGCCAGCACGCCAGAGGCGTGCGTACCGACCCGGTCGCTACCGTTCCCGGTACTGACCTCAGTTCTCAACTTGAAACTTGAAACCTGAAACTTGAAACTAGCTGGCATGCCGAAAACTTTTGCTGATCTGGTTGAATTGATGGATCGTCTGCGTTCCCCAGGTGGTTGTCCGTGGGATCGTGAACAGACTTACGCGACGCTGGCGCCCATGCTTTTGGAAGAAGCCTATGAAGCCTTCGACGCGCTCGAGGAAGCGCGCCTGGGACGCCCCGACGACCTGCGTGAGGAGTTGGGGGATTTGCTTTTTCAAATCACCTTCTTTGCCCGCGTGGCCCAGGAGCGTGGTGAATTCAACATTGACGACGTGATTGATGAAGTTCACGCGAAGATGGTCCGACGCCATCCGCACGTCTTCGGCGACACAGAGGCGGGCGACTCAGCCGAAGTTCTGCGGAACTGGGAAGCGATCAAGGCAGAAGAAAAACGGGCCGCGGGCAAGAGCCCGGAGGGAACTGAGAACGCTTCGATCCTTGACGGTGTTTCTACCAAAGCGCCGGCCTTGATGGAGGCTCATCAGATTTCAACCAAGGTTGCCCGGGTTGGGTTTGATTGGAAAAACGTCGAACAAATCTTCGACAAGATGCACGAGGAACTGGACGAGTTACGCGAAGCGATGAGCGCCCATGCTGATTCGAACGACGAAGCGGATCATACTCACGTTCGTGAAGAGGTTGGCGATTTACTTTTTGTGATTACAAACATTGCCCGCCGCTTGAATGTTGAACCAGAGGCTGCTTTGAAGCTAAGTAACCGTAAGTTCCGTAAACGCTTCGGCTATATTGAAAAGAACTTGCGCGAGCGAAGTTTGAAGTTTGATGATACGACGATCGACGATCTGGAAGAGCTTTGGCAGGAAGCCAAGAGGGAGAGTTAGAGTCACGAAAGCGGCTTTGCCGCCTGATGTGCGGTAAGGCTTTGCCTTAACGGAAGAGTTTTCTAATTGCGTATTTTTTGCGATGGTTCGAGGCGAAGCCCCGAACCATCACGTGGGGAGAGGAGTCGAGTTGACGGTAAGGCTGCGCCCTACCTCACATCAAGCGGCAAAGCCGCAGGATGCGAACATCGATTCCATCACAGCTTCACGATCACCGATTCGAGTTCCTCGCGCGCCGGTTCGACCTTCTGCGCTTTTCCCACGCCCTCGTCTCCGATCGCCTGCTCTGTAGACAAGATTCCCGACACTCGCATCTTGAACTCATCGGGGTTCGTTGCATTGTGTACGGCTTCCTCAAGATTAATTCGACGGGATTGGAGTAGCGCAAAGAGCGATTGATCAAACGTCTGCATCTGATACTGCGAGGCGCCATTCGCAATCGCTTCGCGGATCATAGAGGTTTTTTCTTCGTTGATGATGTAGTCGCGAATCAAGCCGGTCGAAACCATCACTTCCACTGCCGGCACCCGGCCCGAGCCTTTCGCCGCGCGCACCAGTCGCATTGAGATAACCGCTTTCACGATCCCGGCCAATTGGATGCGGACGGATTTTTGCTGATGGGATGGAAACGAAGAGACGATGCGGGTGATGGTTTCAGTCGCGTCGAGCGTGTGCAGAGTAGACAGCACGAGGTGACCCGTCTCAGCGGCGGTCAAAGCTGTTTCGATCGTTTCCATGTCACGCATTTCGCCAACCAGAATTACGTCGGGATCCTGACGCAGGGCGCCGCGCAGTGCTTCGGCAAACGAACGCGTATCAACATCGACTTCGCGTTGCGTCACGAAGGCTTTCTTGTCGCGATGGAGAAATTCGATTGGATCTTCGATCGTGACGATGTGGCCTGACCGGGTCGAATTGATCCGGTCGATCATTGCGGCCAGCGTGGTCGATTTGCCGGAACCCGTGGCCCCGGTAACCAGGATTAAGCCGCGCCGCTCCTCACAAATCTTGTCCAATACCGGCGGTAGCCCAAGCGAGCTCGAGTTCTTGGTCTGATCGGGAATGACGCGCAAAACAATGCTGACTGAACCGCGCTGCTGAAAGATGTTGGCCCGAAATCGGCCGAGGCCGCTCACGCTGTACGCGATATCAACTTCCGAGAATTCTTTCAGCTTCTGCTTCTGACGGTTCGACATGATCGAAAAGGCCATGTCGAGCGTGTCTTCGGGGGACAGACGGGGCGCTTCGGCGATCGGACAAAGCTCGCCGCCAATGCGCATCACGGGGAACGAACCCACTTTCAAGTGCAAATCCGAAGCAAAATGGGCGGTGGCAGTGACCAACAGGTCGTCTATTTTTATAGGCATGGGAATGCTCGCGCGAACTCATTTCAGTTTCTTAAAAGCTTGAGAGGGTTAAGGGCAAGAAACCGATTGAATAGCTGAGGTCAAAGGCAGTTGGGCAATACGCCGGAACCAAAAACACTATAGCGGCTTGGTTCAAGACCCGTCAATAACTTTGCTGGTGTAATTTACGAAGGCGCGGAAAGGCTGAGCGTTTTCGCCAGATACACAGTTGATTTTAGGATTTACTCGTGGAAACCGTGCTATATTCGCCGCTTCCCGAAAACTCAATGATTGAACCGCAAACAGGCCGCGAAGAGCGAGTGCAATGGGCCAAGGTCATCGACCACACCCGTTGCATCGGATGTCACGCCTGCACGACCGCGTGCAAGTCTGAAAACGTGGTTCCCATCGGTGTCACGCGAACCTACGTCAAGCACGTCGACGTGGGTGTCTTCCCGCAAACGCGGCGCGCCCACCAGGTAACCCGCTGTAATCAATGCGCGCACGCGCCTTGCGTCACCGCCTGCCCCACCGCAGCAATGTTCAAACGGGCTGACGGCATCGTCGATTTTGACAAATCGATTTGCATTGGCTGCAAGGCCTGCATGGCGGCCTGTCCTTACGACGCCATCTTCATTAATCCCGAAGATCATTCGGCTGAGAAATGTAACTTCTGCGCGCACCGGATCGACGTGGGTTTAGAACCGGCATGTGTGGTCGTCTGTCCGACTCAGGCGATTCTGATCGGCGACATGAACGATCAGACTTCCTATGTCGCCCAGATCATTAATCGCGAAGCGGTGAACGTGCGCCGGCCGGAGAAGGAAACGCTGCCTAAACTTTTCTACAAAGGCGCGCATCAGGCGACGCTCGATCCTTTGGCGGCGCGCCGGCCGGAAGCAGGGCTGTTCATGTGGAGTGAACAGCGTGAATCTCCGGAGCATGTCGTCTCAGGCAATCCGACCTACAGCAACACTTCAGCGGCGGCGCTTTTGAGTTATGACGTCGCCCATTCGATCCCGTGGGACTGGCGCGTGAGTTTGTATACATGGACTAAGGGAATTGCCAGCGGCGTTTATCTGGTCGCGGCCTTGCTCCAATTCTTCGGCTTGATATCTTTTTTCGGCGCCGTATGGCTTTGGGTGACGCCCGTCGTTTCCGGCGCGTTTCTGGGTTTGACAGGCCTGCTTTTGATCTGGGACCTGGAACACCCTGAGCGCTTTTACATGATATTCACGAAGCGCCAATGGAAGAGCTGGTTGGTTAAGGGCTCGTTCATCATTTTGGGCTACTCGATCGTACTGCTGTTGCATTTCATTGCCAGCATAATAATCGCCATCATGTCGTCGGCGAGTGTGAATATTTCGCAGGTGACGCTGATGACGTCTTCGCTGCAGTCAGTATTAACACTGGCCGGGGTGCCGTTGGCAACTCTAACCGCAGTCTACACCGCTTACCTGTTTGCTCAGGCCAAGGCTCGCGATCTCTGGCAGAATCCGCTTTTACCGCCTCACCTGGTGTCCCAGGCCCTGTTGCTGGGCGCGGCAGCGCTGTTGCCCTTTGCTCTCTACTTCAGAATCAGTGGCCCTATTTCAGGCGTGTCACCACTGCTCTGGACCATCGCCATAACCAGCTTGATTCATGTCCTGATGGTTTGGGGCGAAATCTCGCTCACTCATCCAACTTCGCATGCGCGTGTGGCCGTTTGGGAAATGACTAGTGGAAGATATCGCAGATTCTTTTGGTCGGGGTTGTTCTTGAGCGCTGCCGGCGGCCTCGTGTCCTGGATCGTCTTGCTGAGCTGGCTCTCGTCCGCCGAGCCACTGCCACAACTGCCCGCGATTGTAGGAATCGCGAGTGTGCCTTTTGTTCTTGCCGGCCTGTTGCTGCACGAACACGCTTACGTCCAGGCCGGACAGTCAGTCCCGCTGGCTTGATCCATGAAACCTGGAAACGCAAGAACCCAATCGCTGACTTCAAAGGTCGCATCAGGGGTAAGGATGCAGTCGAGTTTGCAGAAAAATGGCTGAAAGACGACAAAACAAACAAGGAGAATCGAAAACAATGACGCAGAAACAATACCCCCTCGGCATGTTCATGGGCCTGCTCCTTCTGATTGCCGCCGTCGTGGCTTGCAGCAGCGGCGGCAACGAAACTGAGAAGGCAAACAAACTTGTCGATGAAGGCAACTCAGCGGTTCAGGAGGCCAAGAAGGATATTACCGAGGCCGAGCGGTTGAAAAAGAAGATGCTCACTACCGACGTTTCGCACCTTGATGAAGCTCGCAGCACTGCCAGGGAGGCGATTGCGGCTTATGAGAAAGCGGAAGCGAGGTGTAAGGAAGCGGCTTCGAAGTATGACGAGGCCAGTCGTCTGAAATTGAAGGATAAATTTAAGGAATACCTGGCCCTCAAAGTGAAGGAATACAACAAGCGCGCGGAATTGGTGCAGACGGCCAAAGGCGTTCCCCAGGCCTTGATCGACAGCGAGAGTCGGGAGGGTTGGATCAGTAAGGCCAATTCAGTCAACGAGAAAGTCACGGAACTTGGTAAGGAGGCTGACGACTTAGGCGCCCAGGCCGACAAGATTCAAAAAGACAACCCGGATATTTTCAAGTCTTAGTTCCGGCCTCGTTTGAGAAACCTACTCAAATGCCGAAAGCGGCGGGTCGGGCTGAGGAATCCGCTGCTTAGGCAAATCTCCATCCTCGCAGCCGTCATCGCACCGATGATTTACAGACTCGATTTCAACTGGGTGAGCGATTTTTCGGTAGTGCCTTAATTTCAGTTTTTCTCTGCGCGGTCTCTGCGATCCCGGCGGTGAGTAGAAGGTTCAAATTGATTCAACGCCGAGACGCCGAGGTGGCGCAGAGAATTTCAAAAACAGGGTCACCGATTTTTCACTGATAAGGTTCAGACATGAGATTTGCGTTGCAGACAATTCGGATTGCCTTCACAACTGGCTGCGTCGCCCTATTGATGACAGCGGCAATCGGTACGCACGCCGCCGGCGTGCTGTCCGCTAGATCAGGCCAGGGGCATGAGTACCGTGCCACTCCCGCTGCAGACAGCAGTTCATTAACGCAAGACAGCGAACCGAAGAGGATTCCTTCTGAGGAATCAAAACGTATCATCACCGGCCGCGCGAAGAGCGTCATTCAAGCACTCAAAGCCGGCAACATCGCCAAATTTTCAACCTTCGTTCACCCCCAGAAAGGTGTGCGATTCTCTCCTTATGCCCAAGTCCTTCTCGATCAAGACCGGGTCATTAAGAAGAACCAGCTAGCGCAAATGTGGGCGAGCACGAAGCTTTATAGGTGGGGCGCGTATGACGGCTCGGGCGATCCGATCAGGCTGACGTTTCGAAAGTATCACCGGCGCTTCATCTTCGACCATGACTTCTCACGGGCTGAGAGTGTTGTCTACAACCCCGAGCACATGAGCCGCGGCAATACGCCTAACAACATACCTGAAATTTACCCGCATTCAATCGCCGTCGAATATCATTTTTCAGGATTTGAGGAAAGGTATAGCGGACATGATTGGGTCAGTCTCTGGCTCGTGTTCGAGAAGAGGGGAAGCAATTGGTATTTGGTGGGAATTGTCCATGACGAATGGACTATTTGAAAAGTAAAAAGAACCGCGAGCGGACCCGTAACGCCGCTCGCGGTTCGGTTATGTTTTACCTGCCTGTTACGGACAGCCGCCCAGGACCGTGTACTGCACCCCGCTATCGACGGCCGGTGATCCGTTTTGCGATTTAGGCACAGTGACCGTTGCGGTAACCGTACTGGAATTGCCTGACGAGTCAGTCACCTTAAACGTGATTGTGTAGACGCGTCCGTCACCATCGCCCTTTCGTTCAGAGCGCAGTTGCACGGACTTGCAATCGGCGGCGATGACCATGTCATTGAGCGTATTGCCGTCCCCTCCGCTGTTCTCGGGTTCATCACTGGTTACCTTGTCAATCA
>Ga0068859_100006574_pt1 | contig 11797 bp, 7 predicted proteins | sample KBSSwiS22_FD_66585 | JGI IMG/M metagenome (GOLD analysis project Ga0068859, IMG submission 66585) | Switchgrass rhizosphere microbial communities from Kellogg Biological Station, Michigan, USA - KBS Switchgrass S2-2 | ecosystem: Host-associated > Plants > Roots > Rhizosphere > Soil ... | reverse complement strand
TCTTCCAGTCATGGCCCTAAAAATCGACGATTTACTGCGAGTCGCTACCAGTCATAACGCTTCGGATCTCCACCTCAAGGTGGGAGCCTTCCCCGTTATGCGTATTGGCGGCGAGCTACACCCGGTTGAGAATGCTCCTCGTTTGAAGGCCGAAGACACCCTGGACATGGCCTTCTCGATGATGTCGAATCGTCAAAAACAGCGATTCAAAGAGGTGTCGGAAGTCGATATCGGTTATGGCGTGTCGGGACTGGGCCGTTTTCGCGCCAACATCTTTCAGCAACGCGGCACGGTGAGTATCGTGCTGCGCGTTATTCCGGATCACAACAAGAGCGTGGAGCAACTCGGTCTTCCTCCAGTCATCGAGAAGATCGCCGAAGAACGACGTGGACTCATCCTCGTCACCGGCGCTACCGGTTCCGGTAAGTCGACCACACTCGCCTCGATGATCGATTGCATAAACTCCACGCGCAGCGGTCACATCGTCACGATTGAAGACCCGATCGAGTTTCTACATCGCGACAAGATGTCGTTTGTGACGCAGCGCGAGGTCGACGTCGATACACGTTCGTTTGCCGAAGCGTTGCGCGGCGCTCTACGACAGGATCCTGACGTGATCCTCGTCGGCGAAATGCGCGACCACGAGACGATCGAAACAGCACTGACTGCTGCTGAAACAGGTCACCTCGTGCTTTCGACTCTGCACACGCTCGACGCAACCGAGACGATCACGCGAATCGTTTCGTCGTTTCCCTCGCACCAGCAAAAATCCGTGCGTATTCAGCTCGCGGGAATTTTGAAGGCGGTGATTTCGATGCGTCTCGTGCGTGCCGCGAAAGGCGCCGGACGAGTTCCGGCGATTGAAATCCTTGTATCTACGGCGTTCATTCGCGATCACATTATCAACGAAGATAAGACGTATTTGATTCGCGAAGCGATCGCGGCGGGCACGTCACAATACGGCATGCAGACGTTCGATCAGTCGTTGTTTCATCTCTTGCAGGCACGACTCATCACACAGGAAGAGGCGCTACACAACGCTACCAACGCGGATGAGTTCAAGATGCGCGTCTCGGGCATCTACTCCAAAGACGACACGTTAACGACCCACATGACCACTCCCACAACCTCCACCGTCACTCCACCCCCACTCAGCAACGAACCCGATAGCATCTTCGTCAAACATTAGCCACAAAAAGGCACAGAAGGCACGAAAATAGAAAACTCATTTGTGCCTTCTGTGCCTTTTTGTGGCTAACTTTCTGGCGCTTTTTTGCGGCGCATGACGCGGACGCCGGAGCGCCAGTCTTCATTGATATCGAACCGGTAGATTTCGATGTCGGATGAGATGCAGTGGGCGAGTGTTTGAAAAGAGGGATGGACGCGTAAGGTTGGCGCGACGAGATAGACCAGTGGCGGCTCGTCACTGATTGTTCGTTCGCCAAAGAGCTTCGCTTTCGCGATGTGACCGCGGCGGCGATGCGCTTCGACGCGACGCCAGTAGTCAGCACCCTGCAATACGTGCTCACGATCTTCCGCGACTTTCAGCTCAATCACGACGAGACGCCCGTCCTGTCGCAAAGCGAGCAAGTCGATGGGCCTGATACCAAGCTTCGCGCCGCGCGCAGTCCGGAACTGCGCATGCAGCGGCGCGATGATTAATCCCGGATCTAATCGCGTGATGTCGCGACGCAAAAGCGACTCGAGCCACGCTTCCGGTGCGGCGCGATAAAAAGCGTGACGATGGTCCAGCGCTGCAGCTGATCGATGCTCGCGCAAGTCGTTTAATAACTCCTGCCACTCGTTCCACGTTGTTTCATCCAGTAACCGGCGATGAGCACGATCGATGCCGAACCAAACCTTTTCACGACCAAGCAGCGAACGCACGCGCGCGAAAGGAAGTCCGTAGTAACGCAGCGTCTCTCCATGACGTGCATGCACAATGTCGATGGCGTCATGGGATTCGGCAATGATCGTCGCGCTCAGTTCGCTCGGCGTTGCCGCGGCAACGGGAGGAAAACGCGCGAGCTTCTTATTCCATAACTCCTGTTTGTCCGGACAACGTTCCTCCCTCAACGTCACCAGCTCATCATCGACGGTGAAAACCCTGATGATGTCTCGCAAACTACTACGCAAAAGTGCAACACGATAAAGCAGCGGTTTGAGCAACTCGGGCGACACGATCAACCAGAACTGATCCACGTACGGCGGTTTATTGATGCGATCTGACGTGCGTTGAAACCACAAGAGCGCTGACGACAGAAACGCATCAACCACTGCAGGACGGCACGGTACTATCGGACCAGTCACGGCAATTCGCTCGCGCCGCTGTCGCAGCACGATCTGCGCATAGCGACCCGGCTGACCGGGTTTCGTTCCACGGCTCAACGAGAGACGCTCGATCTTTGTCTCCGGTTCAAAAGCCGTGGCGAGTTGGGCCAGGCGTTCGCAACGCAGTTCACGCGCAGCACGGATCATCACTGTCACGTGTTTCGCAGAAGCTCGTGGTACGAGTTGCATCAACGCGCGTTCGCGACCCAGCCGTCGCGAAGTTTCAAACTCGAGCAGTTGACCATTCCAATGCCAGTCGAGGACGCGCCACCAACGATTTCCATTTTCAGTCCAACACGAAAAGACGAGTCTTCCGTGAACGATGGCCACTTCGAGCTCGTCTCTTCGCAACGATTGTGCGCCGCCCTCGCTCGGCACAAACAGCCACTCCGCGTGCGCGCGAAACAGTTCATTGATCTGTTGACAGGCTAGTTCCAATGTGAGGTTCTGCATGACGTGAGGTCCTCCTTTGAGTCACGAATGAACACAGATGAACGCGGATCAGAGTCGCGTTCATCTGTGTTCATCCGTGGCTCAAAGATCTACCCTGTGCTACATTTTTGGTCAACATGAAGAACGTTTTTCTCGCGGGCGCGGTCAGAACACCGATCGGCAAATTTGGCGGCACACTGGCATCATGGACGGCTGCCGATCTCGGTGTGGCAGTGGCGAAAGAGAGCCTGCGTCGCGCCGGTATTGCACCGGATCAGATTACTGATTCCATTTGGGGATGCGCGCGTCAGGCCGGTGGTGGTCCAAACGTTGCACGGCAGATTATTTTCCGCGCCGGTGTCCCGGAAACAATACCCGCGGCCACAATCAACCAGGCGTGCGGCTCGGGTCTAAAAGCGATCATTCTCGCCGCACAGGAGATCATGCTCGATCGCAGCGATGTGGTACTCGCCGGCGGCACGGAAAGCATGTCGCGCGTGCCTTACTTCGCCGAAGGTGCACGCTGGGGCATGCGCATGGGTAACACACAACTCGTCGACGGCATGTACCGCGACGGTTTCAGCGATCCACTTTCCGGACTGTTGATGGGTCAGACTGCCGAGAAGCTCGCACGACAATACGAGATCTCTCGACCGGAACAGGATGAGTTCGCACTGCGTTCGCAGCAGCGCGCCGAAGCCGCGATGGAATCGGGACGATTCAATGACGAAGTGATGGCTCTCGAAGTCAGCAGCAAGAAAAGCGAAACGACCAGCTTCACCCGAGATGAACATTGCCGCGCCGGAACCACCATTCAGGATCTCGCAAAACTGCCGCCGGTCTTTTACAAGGACGGCAGCGTCACTGCCGGCAACTCGTCAGGCATCACTGACGGCGCCGCCGCAGTGGTCGTCTTGAGTGAAGACGGACTAAAACGATTTGGCGCCACCCCCCAGGCGCGCATCGTTGACTACGAGATCTGCGGTGTGGCGCCGGAGATTATGGGTATTGGTCCAGTGCCGGCGGTGCGTGCGTTGTTGAAACGACAAAGCCTCAATCTTTCCGATGTCGATCTGGTCGAACTGAACGAAGCTTTCGCGGCTCAGGTAATCGCGTGCGATCGCGAGCTTCATTTCGATGCTGATAAGTTGAACGTTAACGGCGGCGCAATCGCCTTGGGCCACCCGATCGGCTGCACCGGCGTGCGCATCACGACCACACTCATTCACGAGCTGCACAAGCGACAGGCCCGACTCGGACTCGCTACCCTCTGCGTGAGTGGCGGCATGGGACTCGCGCTCCTGCTGGAACGCACATGATCGTCCGGCGAAAAGCGTTAGTCTGTAGTTCACTCGCGCTTCTTATCATCGCTTCGTGCCGTGCTCAAAACGATTCTCAGGTCACAAACAAAGCTTCGTCAGACACAGTTGTTTCCACTACACCTCCGTTTAAGACAAAAGAGCCGGAACGTTATCGCGCGACTCGAACGATGACGACGGTCACCGCCGATGGAAAGACGAATGTCATCAGACACACCATCGCAAAAGACGGCGAGTTGCGACGCTTTGAAGCTGAATTTGTAGACCTAATGACGGTCTACATCAATCTTCCAGAGGCTAAGTTTCTCTTGTTCCCTGACCAAAAAGTCTATTCCGATCTCGCGGAGGGACTGCCACCGGACTCATCGTATGAAGACGAGAGCTCACCTGAGAGGCTGCTACATACTGACAGCGGCAACAGCAGTTATCAGAAGCTTGGTACGGAGTTGCTGGCAGGACGCAATACCGAAAAATACCGTGTCGTTGTTAACGAAGTGAACGCTGGCAACGTCAGCTCAAGTGAGACGTTGATCTGGATTGACGAAGCTCTGGGTATGCCAATCAGATCCGAAACGAAGTCGTCCGACGGCTCGCGCAGCACAATGGAACTTTCGAACATAACGACCGAGGTCGATAAGAATCTTTTTCAGGTACCTAACGATTACAAAAAGATTTCTATTGCCGAGATGATTAACTATTTGGCGAAACATTGAATGTTTGCAACCTCGGCGTACAGAACAGGCATCAACCTAAAACTCCCGGGAATTTCCGCAGAAAGGCTTTCTAACGTGAAGATAAAAGTTCTGAACCTCGCGATTGTCTTTGTCGCGCTTTTTACTCAGATTCACGCACAAACGCGCAGTCGCAACACCGCAACGCCCGTCCCGTCGCTCATGGCCTCGTTGCCCGAGTCAGACGCCGTGGCTCAGGTGAAGGTGAAACAACTCCTGAACGAGGCGATGCCACGAATTCTGGCCAACAATCCCGCCAAACTCTCCGAGGCCAACGCGAGTATCGACCGCTTCAAGGATCGCACCGGACTCGACCCGCGCATGTTTCAGCAGATCGCGCTCGGCATCAAGTACACGTATCCATCCGAGGGTATCACCAAACTGCAAACCGTTGCGCTCGCCAATGGCAGCTTCACCGCAAATGCGATGGTCGCCGCCGGCCGCGTTGCCTCGAACGGCAAATACCGGGAAGAGAAATATCAGGACAAGACGCTCTACATCTTCACGCTCGAAGAGAACATCAAGCTGCTTGGTGTATTCGATTTCAGAATCGGTGAACTAGCCGCCGCGCCAATCGACAACAACATCCTCGCGCTCGGCGATCCGATCGCAGTGCGCAGAGCGATTGACGCGAGCCGTCAGCGCAAACGAGCGAATGCAGAGCTGATCGCACTCGCCAGCCGAGATCCAAATGCAATTATCGGATTCGGCAGCAACATGTCGGAGCAGTTGGTTTCAAATCTTGACATCGGTAACGCTCCGATCGCGGCCGATCTAAAGTCATTGCGACAGGTCTTTGGTTCCGTAGGGACGACTGAAAGTGATCTGCAACTATTCCTGGGCGCGCGTGCAGTGAATGCTGAGGCAGCGCGAAGTCTCGGTGATACTTTGGAAGGCTTGAAACTGTTTGGCGCCGCGTTCGTAGGTCGGTTGTCGGGAGTCAAAGGCGTGCTGGCGAAGAGCGCACTTTCAAACCTGAAGATCGTGACGGATGCGAACGAGTTGCAAATCCGAACGAGTGTGGCCCAGGCTGAGGTTGGACCTTTGTTTGGATATTAATCCACAGATTACACAGATGGTTTTAGAAATCTGTGAAATCTGTGGATGTTCTACTGGGGGTTGAAGCCGCCCGGGAAGTTCGGTTCGGCTGCCGGTTCAGATTCTTCCAACTGGGCCAGCACCTCATTGTAAATCTTGATCTTGCCGTCGCGCTTCATGCGTTGCTGCACGCCCGCGATATAGTCTTCAAATACCTGGTCCTGGCGTTCGCTCATCATCGACTGCTTCAACGTTTCGCGCTGTGCCAGAAGTCCGGTTATGTCGGCATCAGTCTTCTTCGTGACCCCGACTATCACCCACTTGTCTTCAACACGGATCGGCGTCTTGCTGACTTCGCCCGGCTTCAGGTTGTAAATCACATCATCGAGTTGGTTGCTGATACCTGCCTTGCCCAGTGACGAGCCGAGTTTGAAATCCGTTTCCAAGCCGGAGTCGAACCCTTCTTTCTCTCCTGCGGCTTTGAGCGCGTCCGCACCATTCAACGATGCAGTCAGATCTTTAGCTTTCTGTTCGAGTTGTTCCTTGGCGCGCTGCTGTTTGATTGCATCGCTGACTTTGCTTTTAACTTCGTCAAAGTCCGGGATGCGAGGCTCACGCTTCTCCACCAGTATCGGGATCGCGAAACCGCCCTTGATTCCTTTCACTTCACCAACGTCGTTTGGATTGTTCAGCGGTTCCAGCGCCTCTTCAAACTGCTGGTTACTGCCAATCTGCGGTACATCATCGCCGGGCTTCACGAAGGGAGTCTCGCGAACCATGTCCGCCGCATTCATGTTTGCTTCGCCCGCGAGTTCCTGTGCGACTTTCTGCGGGTCCTTCGTTTCCTGCAAACGAGTGTGGGCTTTTTGTGCTACCTGAAACGCAGCGCCATAGCCACGACGGTTGCGTAACGAGACCAGCAACTCAGGCTTCGCTTCCGCAAACGTCTTCTGCACAGCATCGCCGCGACGCAGGATGTACCAGTTGCCACTGTAGCGAATCGGGATGTCGGAGATCTGGCCCGGCTGCATGTCTGCGACTCGATCGTAAAGGCCGTTAGGTTTGCTTGGATCCTTCTTGAAAGGCTTTTCCAGAAATCCACCGTTCCTTGCTGTGGTCGGCTCTTCGGAGTTTCCTTTGGCGGCCTCAGAAAAAGCGGCTTCATCACTTTTTCCGCCTGGTCCACCCAATTTGGTGATGAGGCCCTTTGCCTTCTCTTCAACCTGTGCATCGAGATCCTTGCGCGCGACTTTCAAAACGATCTGCTGGATCTTGATGCCTGACTCTTTGAATTCCGGTTTCAGAGTATCGTACTCAGCCTTTAGATCCGCTTCGGCAATGTTTAGTTTGGAACCGACTTTTTCGGTGTCGATGAAGATGTAACGAACTTTCTTCTGCGGCTCGAGATAACGATAGTCAGTCTTATGGCTTTCGTAATAACTGCGCAGTTCCTCGTCGCTCGGCTGAATCTTCGCCGCGAGTTTGTCCGCGGACACGGCGATGTAACCAACGTCGAAAGTCGAGTTGCGTCGCTTGTACTCTTGTTCGACTTCGGAATCGGAAACGTTCACGCTCGCGGTCACAAACGCGCGCAGCTTTTCTTGTGCGATGTCATCGCGGATCTCGTCCTCAAACTTTTCGACGTCACCATAGCGCGCGGTTACGGATTCTTTGTATCGGTCCCAACCCACAAACTTGCCCGACGCATCAACGTATTGCTTGCGAATCCGCTCCGCCACTTCTGCGTCGCTCGCACCCAAACCCAATCGCTCGGCTTCCTGAGAAATCACAATCTTGTTGATCAGGCTCTCCAGGAAACGCTTGTTTCCGCCCAGTTGGGCCAGGCTCACGCGCCCGCCCAACATCTGCGCGTAGTTTTCCCTCACGCGGGCGAGGTCGGCGACGGTGATGGAATCGGAACCAACCTTAGCAACGACTTCGTTGTTACGACTGGGATCACGAGCGTTGGTGTTGCGTCCGGGGGCGTAGAAGACGATCAAGCTGACCGCCATCAGGATCGCAAATCCAAGGATCACAATGTTGCGGGTTCGTTCGAGGCGACTTAGTTGTTTGAGCATTGTTTATTACCTTTCAGAAACCGCGGATTGTAAGTGAGACGCAGGAATGGCTGCAACTGCGTGGCCACAGATCAACGCCGATTTCCGCGGATTCGATCATTTGCTCCACGAGAATTCAGATGCTATTTTACGGCCTTCATGAATGAATTGAGCGGAGCAACCGGGTTATGGATAGGCTTTAGTTTGTTCATTCTCACCATGTTGGCCCTCGATCTGGGCCTCTTCAATCGCAAAGCTCACACGATTCGATATCGAGAAGCATGGATCTGGAGCGGCGTCTGGGTGATGCTGGCGATGATCTTTGCCGCCATCGTTTTTCATTACCAGGGCTCGCAACGTGGTTTTGAATTTCTCACCGGCTACATCATTGAGCTGTCACTTTCAGTCGATAATCTCTTCGTCTTCCTGCTGATCTTTTCTTACTTCAAAGTCCCGTCAAAGTTTCAACACCGCGTGCTTTTCTGGGGTGTGATGGGCGCACTGTTCATGCGCCTGACGATGATCTTCGTCGGCGCAGCGCTCATAAATAAGTTTCACTGGATCATCTACATCTTCGGCGCGTTCCTCGTTTATACCGGCGTCAAGATGTTCAAAGACGAAGAGATCGATATCCAACCGGAACAGAACCCGCTCGTCCGGTTAGTGACTCGCTTTCTTCCGATCACGCGTCATTACGAAGAAGAGAAATTCTTCACCAAAACCAACGGCAAACGAACTGGTACGTTACTGTTGCTCGTGCTGATGGTCGTCGAAGTTACCGACCTGGTATTTGCAGTCGACTCGATTCCGGCGATCTTTGCCATCACGAGGGACACGTTCATTGTCTACACCTCGAACGTCTTCGCGATCCTGGGTTTACGTTCGATGTACTTCCTGCTGGCCGGCGTGGTGGAGAAGTTTCGCTACCTGCGATTCGGCCTCGCAATCGTGCTCACCTTCATCGGTATCAAGATGCTGCTTGGTGCGGTCGGAGTAATCATTTCCATCAAGATTTCACTCATTTTTGTCGCTGTCGTGCTGGTGGGATCGGTAGTCGCGTCCCTGTTAGTTGCTCCCGCAAGCGATACTACGATCCAAGTGGACCTGCCGCCCGATTTCGATTTGCCTTTGGGGGAAGAGCTAAACCAGGCTGACAAACAGCCTAAAGAAGAGAAAAACGGCCAAAAAACTCTTGTTTAACCCGCAGATTTTCATAAACAGCCGGAATTCCGCAGAAATTCACCCCGAATTTAAACTTCTTGAACGCTCCTGCTTCGTGTGTTAAATTCCTGAATCGGTAGTGTTGCTGCCTGGATCCGGTGGCGAAATCGCCGCCGACACCGTTCGGACTCACATTCTGGTTTCAACTTTTGTTGGGCCCCTTCCCCAAGTCGATTTAGATAATGGTTAGGAATAAGACCAGTCATTTTGCTTTTGATTGGTGGATTATCCAGAAGCGTTTCGTCTATCTGGTAATCGCCATTTTTATGCTCTGTGGCCTTGCCGCAGGCGCCGCCGTGTACGTCTGGAAGTACGGCAATCCGTTCCGCAACGTGGCGCAGATGAAATACCCGGCCGGCGCTCGCTTCATCTCGTTTGAGGGCGACGTAAAAGTCGTGCGGGCTGCCACTCGCGAAACGATTTTTGCCAGCAGCGAGACTGAGCTCTACCCCGGCGACACGGTGCAAACACAGGCCAACGGACGAGCGCGCATCGGCCTGGCCGATGGTTCGACCCTCTTCGTGAAGCCCAACAGCACGATCATCGTCCGCGACAACGCACGCGCCGATGATGGCAAGAAGACGAATGTTCACGTCCTCGTGAATAGCGGACAGTTGTCAGTGCGCACAGAAGAACAAGCTGACGGCACCACGAACGTAGTCGAAACGCCCAAGACGAAGAACGCACTCGGCGAGAAGACGAATGCGAGTTTCGGAGTTAACGCGGAAGGCACTGAAGAAATTCGTGTTGCTACGGGTCAGATTGAAACTACCAACCACGCGGGTGAAAAGACTTCCATACGTGAGGGCGAGTACGTTTCGGTAAACAACTCGGGTCGGATTTCGCCTGCACAGAAGTTGTTGGATGTACCGCAGCCTGCGAAGCCACATGATCTCGAAGAAGTTTACGTGGGCACTAACGGAGCTGCGAGCGTGGCCTTGAAGTGGCAACGACCGCAGTCCGGCACCCCTGCTTACTATCGTGTCGAAGTAGCAACATCGCCGTTCTTCGTCACTGATGGAAAAGTGATCGAGCGCGATCAACTGGTCGCGACGGAGTTTGGCGCGAGTGATCTCCGTCCCGGTGTTTACTTCTGGCGCGTGAGAGCAACTGCGGCGAGCGGTCAGGCGAGTGACTGGAGCGATCCGTTGAAGTTTATCGTCACGACCAGAGGCACGGGATCACAAGTCAATGTTTCAAATCTCAGCACTGAACTTTTAGGCGGAAACATCTATCTCGTGCGCGGCAAGGCTGAGCCAGGCACGACGATCCGCGTTTCGGGACGCGAAACCATCGCCGCTCCTGACGGCGTGTTCCAGGTTCAAGTGACCGCCGCCGTCGCGACGCACGATCTCATAGTTGAGGCAAGAGATTCACAGGGAAATAGCAGCCAGTACAAGGTTTCACTTTCCGCACGCCCCGGACGCAGCAGGACCTAACGTCAGATGAGTCACGTAATCCTACTCACAGATGCTCACGAAGCACCGGCCTACGAGTTAATCGAGGCGTTGCGTGCGGCCGGCGTGAAAACTCTGATCGAGGGCTTGCGTGAAGTCGAAGTCGAAGTCGCACTGGCCAAGCAGCAGAAACGCGAGGGTCTGCGCGACGCGGAAGGACCGCCACCGCTCGCGGTTCTTTACGAAGTCGTTCCCGGCGCGGACATGGTCGAGTTGCACACTGCGATCGATCACGCGAAGGCCTTCTGGCCGGGCGCGCCGCTGGTCGCGTGCCGGCGACAAACCAACGGGTATCAGAGTCACAACCTGCGCAGTCTCGATGGCGCTACTCTCAAACGACTCGGCTTCGCCGCGATAGCTGACAAGTCGGCACAACTCCCGGCATTGCTTCGTGAGATTGAAGGTCATGGCAATTCGGGCGAGTTGCGTTTTCCGGAACTGATTCAAGAGCCTGTCGAGACCACTCCGTCCTCTCTGCCGCCAAAGATCAAATTCACTCACCTGCGTGCTGCTTTTGAACTCGTCTGTTCCCTGCACTTCAGCGGCGATCAAAGCGGCGCTGCCCACACTGCGCTCGCCGGCTTACAGGACTTGATCAACGCGGATCGTTGGGCCATCTACCTGTTTTCCGAATCCAAAGGATTCGAAGGTTCAACGCTCGAAGCGATCGCCGTTAGAAAAGCAGGCCAGGAGCACCGGACCGAAGACGACTGGGGACGACTGCTGAACGCCGAACCGGATCTTCCCATCGGCTCGGAAACGAAAGCCGCGAAACGCGCTGCTGCGGGCATGGGCACGATCAAGCGAAAGGAACGCGGACAGTTTGTCGTTGCCGTTCCGTTGATCTGTGGTGAACGGATCCTCGGAGTGATCGAAGGCATTCGCGAAGGCGGCGCGGCATACGCCTTCAAGAAGACAGATGTAGCTCTGCTCGACTCGCTTGCACTTCCGATCGCTTCAGCACTCGCGAACGCCGTTCGCATCGCTGAAGCTGAACGACTTTCGCAGACAGACGACCTCACAAAACTTCACAATGCCAGGTACCTGCGCCAGTTTTTGTTGAACGAAATCCGGCGTGCACGTCGTTACGGAACGAGCGTCGCGGCTCTATTTCTCGATCTCGACGACTTCAAACAGGTCAACGACGAACACGGTCACCTCGTCGGCTCACACGTGCTGATGGAGATGGCCGCAGTGATCCTTTCCTCGAT
>Ga0068859_100006573_pt1 | contig 11798 bp, 11 predicted proteins | sample KBSSwiS22_FD_66585 | JGI IMG/M metagenome (GOLD analysis project Ga0068859, IMG submission 66585) | Switchgrass rhizosphere microbial communities from Kellogg Biological Station, Michigan, USA - KBS Switchgrass S2-2 | ecosystem: Host-associated > Plants > Roots > Rhizosphere > Soil ... | reverse complement strand
CGTCGCTCGCGTCCAGAGGGTCGTTGGAACGGCTCGTCTTGATGCTGGTCTCACTTTTTTCTTTAGCGTCGATGGCTAAAAGTGCAGGGCAATCATCTATCATCGGCTATTTATTGGTGCCTACCTCAGCGCGGTCTAGCTCACTGAATACTTTTTCGCTAGAGCGCTTACCGAAAGATGCCAATTTCTTAAGCATCGCCTCCGTCGCTTCAATTCGATTCATCCGGGTATGTTCAAAAGACGAGCCTCGAACGGATTCCGGGCTCCCGTCCCACGCCGTTACCCACAGCCACTTTCGCCGAACTTTAGCATCCTTGAGGAGAGATTGGCTTTTTAGGTCGGCCCTCGAGGCTCTTGTTGGCCCTCTATACACTTCGCTGAAGTATGGAATCAGTTCTTCTTTCATGAACTTTTCAAAGTCCTCTTCCCTCACTCCACTTTGAAGTGTGATCGCGTCGTGACGAAATATTCCAGACATACTCAAATTATCCTTTCTTGACTAACGCCAAAAGCAACCTTCCCCACTCCGGCATAACGGAATAAAACCGGGATCAGGCGCAATTCTTGTGACTCCTACTCGGCGCAAGATACCCCGAGCTTCAACAGCCTTGATACGTCCCTCATTCACAGATCCTGCCCCTGGTTATTTGCGTGAGCCTTTCATTCACATCGAATTTCCTGACCCGAACACCTTCGATCCCGGACGCCTTCATCCGCTCGATTTTCCCTGCCAGGTAAGAATCCAATGAAGCTTCATCCTCAAAAAGATAAATTCCACCCGCCTCTCCCCTCGTTGCATTCTCCGTCCACACTTTGCAAATAAGGCCGGGTACCTCGGCTATCCTGCCCGCCAGATCGGAATATGCCTCGGCCATCTCAGAACCCCAGGGCCCGGAAAACGGATAGTCCATTTGTAAGACTTTAAGAGCCAAAAGAATCTCCCTCTGTCACCTCATCGGCTTAACGCCAGCTAAGCGGCCGCGCGCAACGCCACTGGACGGCGAGTGAGCACCTGTTTGCGCGCACTCTGCTGAAACCGTTAGTTAGATTACGTTTCGGAAAGATGCGCAGCCAACTCCGACGGTGTCTGGCACAGTATGTCGACCCCGGCATCAAGGAGCTCATGCGCGGAGCCATAGCCCCAGAGCACTCCAATCGATCGCACCCCATTCGCCTTCGCCGCCAGCACATCCGCCGCCCGGTCGCCGATCATCACCGCCGTCTGCGCATCCACACCCTCGCTCGCCAGCACGTAGGCCACCAGGTCTGCCTTGTTCTCGCGCCGGCCGTCGAGCTCCGCCCCGTACACCTGGCGAAAGTGGTGATCGAGCCCGAAGTGCTGCACGATGCGTTCGGCATAAACGGCCGGCTTCGACGTCGCCACGTACATCACCGTCGCCGCCTGTTGGGCATGTTCCAGCATCGCCGGTACCCCTGCGTACACCTGGTTTTCATAGAGTCCCGTGGCGGCAAATCGCTGCCGATACAATCTGATGGCTTCCTCGATCTGAGACCCGTCGGAGGTGTCGAGCAACAGCGCAAACGTGGCTCGCAGCGGAGGCCCAATGAAGTTGGTCAGCACGTCGTCGCTGGGACACGAGACTCCGAGTTGATCCAGGGCGAATCGAAGACAGCCCACAATGCCGGGTTTCGGATCGGTGAGCGTACCATCGAGGTCGAACAACAAGGCATCTGCAATCAATCGCTCTCGCCTCCGTCCGCAAGTAGTGTCCTAATTTCAGTTCTTCTCTGCGTAGTCTCTGCGACCTCTGCGGCTCTGCGGTGAATAGCGATTGGAAACACTCACCGCAGAGGCGCAGAGAACGCAAAGGGAGCCGCCGAGAATTTTAAATTAAGACACCATTCGTCCCGCCAGCAAACTAATGGGTGGATTGACGCGGCGGTGCGAACAAAAGAATCCGCTCCGTCGAACTAGTTGAGAAATACGCTCTCGCGGCTCGCGTTCGACGAATTTTAATTGGCGCCTCGAATGTCCGCAGGAACTAGTCTTCCTTCAGACGCCGCTTCATATCAGTGTAGGCAGTTTCGATCAGCTTCATCAAAGCCGCGGTATCGACGTCACGGTCAGGCCTGAGTTTCACATGTCGCATGAACTTGCCAGTGCCTTCCAACAGTTGCCCGGGATCGGAAATCTCCGCGCCCCGAAAGAACCCGACATTGACGTGAGCCTTGAAAGCATTGACATAGGCGAATGCCGCATCACCTGCACACGCGGTTGGATGGCCATCATGCAGTAACTCTCGAACATCGTCTCCGCTCTCGCGCATGACCTCAAACCAGCGCCGCGCGATCGCTCCTAATTCTTCCGAACGCTCGCGCATCCAGACCTCGATAGCTGGATCTCGCCTGACTGAATTGGGAAACCGGAAAAGTTGACTCATGGCGATTTCATTTCGACACTGGACCACAAAGCCGGACTTTCTAGTCCCGCGGCCACCAGCGCCGTATGACGTCAGGATTGACGCGGCGGCGCGAATCAAAGCAGCCTTCGCAGCCTCGTTTTACCCGGCAATTAGCTTTAGTTTTCAGAACCTCGGGTCTTAATAACCTCGAACTCAAAGTATAGATCTTTGCCTCGAAAGATCAGATTCAGATAATGCTCCCAAAACTTTCGGGCGAAGCGGAACGGAGGCCAACGCTGATCCGAGTTGACAATAAACTCCAGGCCGAGCGCCCGCCAGAGGTTCGCCAGCGTGACATAGGTGCGTATTGGTCGCAATTTGAGATTTGTGTAGAAAGGGAAACTGGAGTCCTCCTTCACAAAATACTGGAAGGAATAACTGTTCAGATGATTCCGGTGGGTCGGATCAGCGGGCCAGTCTGGGTTTGAATAATGCGGACAGACGATTCTGATTCGCCCTCCCGGCTTGGTGATTCGATGAAGCTCTGAGACGAAAGCCATTACGTCTGGAACATGCTCAATCACATGATTGCAGATGATTTCGTCGAACTCGTCCTCGGGAAAGGGATATGGGACAACCGCCAGGTCGTGGATGACATCGGCGGCTGTTTTAGGGTTGTAATCGAGGCCTAAAGCATTTGGGTGTTTGTTCAGCCCACAGCCCACATCGAGAATTCGTTTGCCTTCAAAGTCTGCCATTAGAATCTGCCCCTCATTCGGTACGCACGCCGCTGGCGTGCTAACCCACGCCCACGTCGCCGCAGCACGCCAGAGGCGTGCGTACCGATCGAGGAGTTGTGGAAATCGCGCTACGGATTGTTGAGACTCAGAGTAATCTCAGTCCGGCGATTCTTTGCGCGGCTTGCAACAGTAGTGTTGGGCGCAACCGGATTGGCGCTACCCATGCCGCTGGCCTGAATGCGCGTGACATCAACGCCCGCCGCGGCCAGACGATCAGACAAGGTCCGGGCGCGATCCTGCGTGAGTTGCTCCAGAGCGTCCGCACTGCCCGCGTTGTCAGTGAAGGATTCGATGTTGATTTGATAGTCGGGATTGTTCGCGAGCAAGGCGCCGACCTGATCGAGCTTGGCCGCGGCCGCCGGAGTCAACCGCGAAGATTTCGGATTGACCCAGAGTGATTCCGCCAGCACCAGGGTCATGCCGCGGTTGGTTTGCTTGACGGTCAGAAATCGCGAAAGCGCCGCCCTTAAGTTCTCAGCCGCCGCCCGCTGGTCGGCTGCGCGCTTCTCGGCACTCACGCGCGCCGCTTCAGCCTGTTTCTCGCCTTCGATGCGCGCCAGGCGCACCTTGGCGTCTTCAGAGTCAGCGCGGACGGTTTGGATCTCATCGCGCAACCGCGAGATTTCGGTGCGCGCGTCGCGCAATTTTTCAGTTGCGCTCAGAGAGTCGCGTTCCGCCAACTCGCGCGCGTGGCGTTCGTTATTCAGATCCCGTTGCAGGCGAGCAATCTCCTGGTTCGCCGTTTGAGCCGTGCGCTCAGCGTTGCGCACTGCGGTATCGCGCCGTTCAATTTCTTCACGGCGTTCGCGCGAAGCTTTACGCACCAGGGCCATGTCTTCGGCTTTCGCCCCGCTGCTGATGGCCGCACGGGCGAGAATATCTATTTCCCTTTCAGGCTGGCGCATACGCAAAGCGCTCTCTGCCTGCTGCAGATCGGCTTCGGCCGCGCGTAGTTCGGTCGGCGCATCGCGATCGGCGCCCGCATAGCGCGCAAGATTCACTGCCTGGCGCGCACCCAGCAAGGCTACCGGAATATCGCGGAAGTCCGAGGCGGCAATTTGCGGCACGCGCGAATCACGAAAATAGTCGCTGCTGTTTCCGATGTATTGAATTCTTGAAGTCTCCAGTTGCGAGTTGCGTGGGTTTGAGGGCGCCATGTTCTCCATCACCACCATGCGGCTCGGCGAATGGACCAGGAAATGCGGCTCAGCCGTGACAATCAAAGCAAACGTCTGCAAAGGTGTGGTGACATCGATCTTTGAATCAACCATGCCGCTGCCGCTTCGCTTGATTTCTCCCAGGTTATCAACGTGGCCGTCCGGAGAGATGGCCCACAGGACGAATGTCGTATAAACGCCGCCGAGTTCATAGCCGCGCGGCAAGTTGTCGATAGCCAATTGCACGCGGGTGCCGCGCCGTCCCTGGCGTTTCACTTCGGCTAGACCCTTGAGGCGCGGAAGCCGGGTGGTTCCGTGGAAAGGGACTTCGATCGTCTGATCGAGCGGATAGGTTATCGCAGTCGTTGTTCGCGTCGAGTCATTCTGGGCAAAGGCCAGTCCTGACAGGACGAACATAGCGACGAATGCTGTGAGCACAGAAAATGATCGCTTCATTTCAAGACCCTCCGATAACTTTTTCATCAACTTGAGCAGTAGTCGACAGGGGGCTTCCGTCTCTCACATGGATGCGACTCACCCAATCATTGTTGCCGAGGCGGCTCAATTCGGCAAGCCTCAAAATCGGGAATTCGGCAAAAATGCGTGCAATTTATTGGATGCGGGATGGGAATTGGCGAGCCTTAAGGCGGGTCTAAAGCGATCGTGCTCCGCAGCCAGGTGGCCTCACCGTCATGAGTTCCGCCATCGCTCATACTCTTTAGTCCGGCGATCCTGTGCGAACTGAACGACGAAGAAAATTACTGCGGCCATCAGAAAGAGATGCCACATGCCGCTCTTGTGCAGCAGGAATTTAGCGATGATCCAGCCAATGAAAAGCAGACTGCCAGTAAGCCAAAGCATAGTTTATGAATTCAGGGCGTGGGTATTCTAAAGCCTAACGCGGGTTCGGTCGAACCTCGGCTTTAGGGAAATTGATCGCGCGCAAACCTGTGCGGGCCGGTTCGGCGCCGATTAAGAGAAGTCCGTTCCCGAACGGCACGGCCACCAGACCGCGCGATTCGAATGCCGTCGCATGATTCGTGGCGAGCACCGACCCTTCGCCATCCTTCCAGATAACGCTTCCATCACGACCTGAAAGCGCTACCGCAAATCTCTGTCCAGCCTCGGTGAATATGTCAAGCACGTGATCTCCATTGATGTCCGCAAACGCCAGGGTGTCGCCGTAATCGTTGGCCGTTACGTCCCAAAGAACTTTGCCGTCGGTTGAGTTAACTGCGACCAGGTGGCGCCGCTCCGTGGTCATAATTATTTCGGCGACGCCATCGGCATCCAGGTCCTGGGCTACCAGCGTGCCGCGGGGCGCATCGTTTGGAATGGCCATCCGGCCAAGTGGCCGCAAATCAGATGTCAGAGCAGTTAGTCCCTCCCGCGTGCCCACCAGAATCAAATCGCCGCGCCGGCCGCGTACGAACAACGGCCCGGTGGTCACAAAACTGTTCACGTTGGCAGCACGCCTAACTGCGCCGGCGGCGTCGCGAATTTCGATGTCACCACTATCATAAGCGAGAGCAAATGCCGCTTTGCCCTGATCGCTGAAGACCATGGGCGTGCCGATTACGCGGGCGGGAAGCTGGAGCGGTGAGGTGATGCTCTCCCCGATTGTGTTCAGCACCAACAATCGCTGGCGAGAATTGGCGATAACGACTAAATGCGATCCGGATTGGTCTTTGATAATCGCGGCAGTCGCCGCCGGGGCCGGCAGAGTTGAGCGAGCCAACTCGCGACCAGTCCGACCCTCAAACAGGACCACCAGAGTTCCCCTGAGAATGACGACATTTCCGAGACCGGATCGATCAGTAGAAATCAGAACTCTGTTTGGCCCCGCATCACGAACGTTTGGTTGAGCCGCGGCCCGTGAACTCCAGAGTGCGACGCCAGTCGTAGCGTCCAACGCAGACACAACTCCGTCGGCAGTCATCAACACCAGATCGAGCTGATCGGTGGAACGAAGATTTGCCGAAACTGCAGAACTGATGCTGCCGACGGCGGCGCGCCAACCGCCACCGGTGGCGATGGCCTTCGACGGGACGTCAACCTTCGGCGCGGGCAAGGGCGTGCGGATAACTGTTGGCGAAGGCCTGACTTCGATTACGCCGGCAGATGAGAACTCTCCCAAACTGCCGTTCAACGGCGCCACCCGCCAGAAATATCTGCCGGGATCGATGTCGTTTACGTCGGTTTCCAACCCGTTTACTACGCGATCGAATACGATGTCAGCAAAGTTGCGATCGTGCGCGAGTTGTACGCGGTAACGGGACACACCGGGCCTTGGTCCCCAACGAAGGTGCACGCTGGTGTTGTTTTGTGGTGGTGAGGTTACGGTCTGAGCGGCTGTGTCTCGAGCAAAAAAGCACCCAAAGATCACGGCCGCGATCAGGAGTCCGGTGCGCAAATGGTCTGAGCCAGGCATCGTCAACCAATAATAAACGACGAATCGCTCACAGATCCCCTGGCAGAAACCCGAGCGTCAGCGAGGGTGCTGCCGCTCAGCCAGATGAGGGGTGCTGCACCCTCCCTTACGGTCGGGTCTCAGCCGAAAGGGTCAGGGGTTTTCGTTGAGCTTATAGCCGACTCCGCGAACCGTCAGGACGTAATGGGGATTCTTCGGGTCTGCCTCCAGCTTCTTTCGCAGCCGGTTTATGTGCGGATCGATGTTGCGCTGATAACCTTCGTACTCCGTGCTCCAGACACGGTCAAGTAGATCATTACGCGACCATGCGCGTCCGGGCTCAGAAGCAAGCAGATCCAGGATTTGAAACTCGAGCGGCGTCAAATCGACCCTGGCGCCGGCCCGGGACACTTCATGACGGCGCCGGTCAACCACCAGGTCGCCAATCTCCAGCCGATCCTCGTCGCCATTTTTCTTGATTCCCTGCCCGCGCCGAAGCAAAGCTTCGACCCGATACTCGAGTTCGCGCGGACTGAATGGCTTGGCGAGATAATCGTCAGCCCCGGCTTCGAAGCCGGCCACTTTGTCGTCGAGCAAATCGTGTGCGGTCAGAAACAGCGTTGGCGTGTCGATGCCACGCTCTCGCAATTTCTTTAGTAGTTCAATTCCGGACATCTCCGGCATGGCCACATCCAGGATGAAACAATCGAAGCGATCGGTCGTAACCGCCTGTAACGCCAGTGCGGCGTTTTCCTTCTCGGCGACTTCAAATCCCAATCTGCGAAAGTATTCAGCCAGCAGAGTGCGCATTTCCATATCGTCATCGACGATCATCAACTTCTTGGCATGTGCGATAGTCGGTTCGGGATCCACAGTATTTTCCTTGTGCTCGGTTCGGAAAACAGAACGGGGCAAATCGACCTCGATCCGGTCCGATCCGGCTAATGTAACCAGCAGAGCGTTCAGGGGTTCGCGTTTAGTATGTCGGAGGCGTAGCCTTGACGTCAAACATAATCGCTCAGTATATTGCCAATTCGTCATCGTAAGCCGGGCTTTCAGTTCCTTCCCGATAAACGATCGAAGAATCGATTCAAGATGCACGATCTTCGGCGGCTGCTAAAGTACCTACTGCCTCACACCGGGACCTTCATTCTTGCCACAGTAGCGATGATCGTCGTGGCCGTGCTGGAAACTGCCACCAGCGCGTTGGTCGTGCCTATCTTCGATCAGGTGTTCGCCCATGGGAATGCTCGCCCCACGCCGACACCCTTCGGCCTGCAACGTCTCATTCCCGCTTCGGGGCTTCATGCCTGGCGCATGATTGCGTTGCTCCTGATCGCCTTTACTGTAGTGAAAGGGATTGCCGAATATTTCTCCACTTATTTGATGGCCTACATCGGGCAGTCCTCGGTCCTTACTCTGCGCCAGGAACTGTATAGTCATATTCTTTCGCAATCGGCATCCTTCTTCGAACGACATCGTACGAATTACCTGGTGTCGCGTCTGATCTCCAGCGCCGCAGCGATCGAAGCGGCGGTGACTCACACACTCCGGGACATGCTGCGTGAAGGATTTACGCTGATAGCTTTCTTGTCGGCTTCATTTTATGTCAGTTGGCGCCTGACCCTCGGGTCGCTGCTCATCGCCCCACCGGTCGCCGGATTAACGATGCGCTTCGGCAGATCACTGCGTAAACTGGCGCGCGAATCCTTCGAAGGCAGCAAGCACCTTACCGACACAGCCCAGGAGGCTTTGGCGAATCAAAATATTGTGAAGTCCTACCGCGGAGAGGCGCGCGAACGCTCCAGGTTCGCCAAAGTGGCCGAAAGAATCCGTCGCGCAAACCTGCGCTCCGCGAGCATCTCGGGCATGGCGCCGCCGATAATAGAATTGATCGGAGTGATGTTTGTTGCGGCACTGATCTTTTTTGGCGAGCGCGAAATAAGGCTGGGTCGAATGGACCTTGCGCAATTTGTCCTGTTCCTTATTCTCCTGTTTCGTAGCTACGATCCCATGCGAAAGCTTTCGCGCCTGCACAATTCGTTTTCACAGGCACTGGCCGCTGCGCAGCATGTCTGGGAGGTTTTGGATGAGCATGCGGAGATCAAAGAAAAGCCAAAAGCGATCGAATTGACGCCCCTGCAAAAAGAAATTGAATTTCACGACCTTCATTTTGGCTATTCGGGGGAAGAACGTTCCGTTCTGCGCGGAGTTACCCTCATCGTTCCGGCCGGGAAGATGGTGGCGCTGGTGGGCGAATCCGGTGGTGGGAAGTCGACTCTGACGAAACTGCTGCCAAGGTTCCACGATCCCACCTCGGGCTCGGTTCTTTGGGACGGAGTCGAACTGCGCGACGCGACGCTCGCAAGTTTGCGCCGGCAAATCGCTTTGGTCACCCAGGAGACCGTGCTGTTCAATGATACGGTCCTTTACAACATTACGTACGGCAAGCCGGACGCGACTGAGCGCGAAATCGAAAATGCGGCACGGGCGGCTCTGGCGCATGATTTCATTTCCGAATTACCTCAGGGCTATGACACGATTGTCGGCGAACGCGGAATTTTCCTGTCAGGCGGCCAGCGCCAGCGTCTGGCGATAGCGCGGGCTTTATTGATTGACGCTCCGGTGCTGATTCTCGACGAAGCGACGTCGGCGCTCGATGCCGAATCAGAACAACTCGTCCAGCGAGCAATCGGCAATCTGATTCGCAACCGCACGACGATCGTAATCGCGCACAGACTATCAACGATCCGCAAAGCCGACTTGATTGTGGTGATGGAGCGCGGCCAAATCATTGAGCGGGGCACGCACGCGGAACTGCTTGCGCGTGCCGGCCAATATCAAAAATTATACGAAATGCAGTTTGCGGACGAGGAAGAGGAACTGTCAGTTGTTAGTGGTCAGTAGGTGGTTTTTGATCTTAGATTTTAGGGCTTAGGCCTTAGTTGTTAGAATCCAAAGTCTAAGCTCTAATAGGGTGCTGAAAGACTAATTTGGAGTGCGCGGCTTGACGGCGCTTTGGATTCGATGACCTGGAAAACCTAAGAATTACAAAGCGCCGTCAAGCGGGCGCACTGCAAATTTCCAGCTTGCGGCGTCCACGCGGACTTTTCCAGCAGCCTGCTAAAGTCTAAGCCCTAAAATCTAAGATCGAAGATCACCAACAACTGACTACGGACAACCGACTACTTACACCTATTATGAAATCAATGACCGGATTTGGACGTGGCACCGTTGCCGGCGAAGACTTCAAGGCCGCGGTTGAGATTAAGACTGTCAACAATCGCTACCTGGACATTCATCTGCGCCTCAGCCAGGAATTAAGTTCACTCGAGATGAACATCCGCAAGCTGATCAGTTCGCGGCTTTCGCGCGGGCGGGTCGACCTCAACATAAGTTTCGAGCGCAGCGCCACCACGACTTACGAAATCAATCGACCTTTAGTCGCCGGATACATCAACGTTCTGCGCGAGATTCAGCAGGAATTCAACCTGGCCGGTGATGTCGACATCGCCAGCGTGATTCGCCTGCCGGGCGCGTTGACTACCGCTCGTGACGGCCTGGATGAAGCGAGTGTCGCCGGCATCGAACGCGCGATCGGCGAAGCGCTTGATGATCTGGAAAGAATGCGGGAAAGTGAAGGCGCCGCGCTTGCCGGAGAGATGCGCGGGCGGGTCGCGAAAATCGAAGCTGAGGTGCCGGTGATTGAAAGTGCTGCCGAAGGTCTCGGCGATGCCTATCGCCAGCGTTTGCAGAAACGCATCGGCGAACTCGTGAATCGCGGCGGTGGGCCGACGGTTGAACTTGACGCCGGACGCCTGGCGCAGGAAGTCGCTTACCTGGCTGATCGAAGCGACATCAGCGAAGAGCTGGTGCGCCTGCGCAGTCATCTCGAACAATTTCGCGCGACTGTTGATTCGCCGGGCGAAGTTGGCAAACGGCTCGATTTTCTTTTGCAGGAATTGAATCGCGAAGCGAACACAGTTCTCTCAAAATCAACCGAAATTTCAATTAAAGACGCAGGACTGGCGATCAAGGCCGAAATCGAGAAACTGCGTGAACAAGTGCAGAATGTCGAATGAGTATTCGAAGAACGTAAGCCGAGACCAGATGAATCGCGGAATGCTCATCGTCGTCAGCTCGCCCTCCGGCGGCGGTAAAGGAACGTTGATCGATCGCGTTCTCAAGACCGTTCCCAACCTCAGCTATTCGGTTTCGTTCACCACCCGCGCGCCCAGACCGGCCGAGGAAGATGGTCGCGAATATTTTTTTATCGACCGCGTCAGTTTCGAGCAGATGATCGAGCGGGGTGAGTTCCTGGAATGGGCTGACGTTTACGGCCACCTTTACGGCACTAACTGCAACCAGGTTGAACGCGAACGCGCTGCCGGCCACGATATCATCCTGGAGATTGACGTGCAGGGAGCCGCAAGCATTCGCGAAAAAATCCCGGACGCGGTCTCGATTTTTATTTTGCCGCCTTCATTCGAATTGTTACGCGGCCGCCTGTTGGCGCGCGGAACGGATTCAGCCGAAGCTCTCGAAAAGCGAATGCGAGGAGCGCCTTCGGAAGTTGAGCAATACCGGCACTTTCAGTACGTTATTCTCAATGATGACATCAACCGCGCGTCGCAACAGTTGGCTGCGGTGATCTACGCCGAACGGGCTCGGCGCGAGCGCCAGGAAGTAAATTTACGCGAAGCATTGGAAGATTTTGGAGTGCTTCGGGAGGTGGTTGCGGACCCGGTCGCCCAGTAAGAGTGGACGTCTCTGAGGGCGTGGGGGGCTCTGGCGAGTGTCCTCTGCACGCCCTTTGTGGTTAACTATGTTGGAATGTTTGAAAACGGAGATTCTGAATACCTATTATGTCTGAACAAGAATTAGATGGACTGACTGAACAGGCCCCGCCGCCTGAAATCGATTCCAAGTATCGTTTGATTATCCTGGCCGCGAAACGCAGCAAACAGCTTCAGCGCGGCGCGCGTCCGCGGATCGAAATCGATGCGCTAAAACACAAGTTCACCCGGATCGCTTTGGAAGAAGTGATTCAAGGCAAGGTACAGTTTCA
>Ga0068859_100006570_pt1 | contig 11800 bp, 14 predicted proteins | sample KBSSwiS22_FD_66585 | JGI IMG/M metagenome (GOLD analysis project Ga0068859, IMG submission 66585) | Switchgrass rhizosphere microbial communities from Kellogg Biological Station, Michigan, USA - KBS Switchgrass S2-2 | ecosystem: Host-associated > Plants > Roots > Rhizosphere > Soil ... | reverse complement strand
TCACTCGCGGTGCCGCGCCCGGTTTGCGTCGCGTTCGTCGGCGACGCCGGCGCGAAGCAGAGCGCCCGTTGATCGGCTAGGGCAGCCGCCACTCGCCGCGCAGCCGCGTCGCCGCGCTCGCGGGAAGCTGCACGAGCATGGGACGGCGCTGCGGGTCGATCCAGCCCATCAGCTCCTTCAATGCGCCCTGATCCATCGCGGTGCAACCGGCCGTCGTGCTGTGCGGACCCGCCCAGATGTGCAGGAAGATGCACGACCCGCGTGCCGGCCGGGGCGGTGCGTTGTACGCCACGTGGACACCATACGCGTACTGCTCGATCTCTCGCATGCGCTCGGAGCTCGTCCAGTCGACGCGCGCGACGCTGTCCCGGTTCACGATCGTGTTGTAGTGCGCCGAGCGTGCGTCGTCGACGCACTCGGTGGTCGTGCGAAGCTGCACGTAGGGCAGTCGCACCCACGACACGATCTGGCGGATGTCGAACCCGAACGCCGTGTCGAGCGCGAACGCGCCCGCCGGCGAACGGCCGTCCCCTTCCCGCTTCACAGGCTCACCGGCGCCGGGCCGCATCTGCGAGTCGTCCCAGGCGAGTCCCGTGCGCCCGACGACGATCGGGACGGCGACGCCGACAGCACGCCATGGGTCGGTGTCCGACTGGCGCACGAAGCGCCGCAGCGTGCCGCTCGTCGAATCCCACGCCGGCGTCACGACGAGCACCATCTGCCTCGCCCCGTCCAGCGGCGTCCGCGCCGCCTGCACCACCGGCGCGCTCGGCGACGGTACCAATGCCGGCGCGGGCGCACAGCCGGCCGTCGCGAGGCACGAGAGAAGGATGAGCGAACGGCCCAATGGGAAAGGCGTCATGATCGGGCTAGCTTAGAGGCCGAAGTCGCACGAACGGCGGCGGCCCGCCATTCGTGGGGCCGATATGCCAGTCTAGGTACGTGTTGGTACGGCGTACATGGTACGGCAGCGCCCACCTCGAATCGATTCCACCAATCATGGCCCCTACTCCTCTCGTCGGCATCATCATGGGCAGCCGCAGCGATCTGCGCATCATGTCGCACGCAGCGGATCTGCTCGCCGAGCTCGACGTCCCCCACGAGGTGCGCGTCGTGTCGGCGCACCGCACGCCCGACTGGATGTTCGAGTACGCCACGGGGGCCGAGTCGCGCGGCATCGAGGTGATCATCGCGGCCGCCGGCGGTGCGGCGCACCTCCCGGGGATGGTCTCCGCCAAGACGGTCCTGCCGGTGCTCGGCGTGCCGATCCCCGCGACGGCGCTGAATGGTGTGGACGCACTCCTCTCCATCGTGCAGATGCCGAAGGGCGTCCCCGTCGGCACGCTCGCCATCGGAGAGCCCGGGGCCGCGAACGCCGCGCTGCTCGCCGCCTCCATCGTCGGTGCACGCCACCCCGAGGTGCGCGAGCGGATGCGCGCCTGGCGCGCCGCGCGAACGAGCGACGTCCTCGCCGACACCGATCTGACCGGCAATCGTTGATGGCCCCGATCCTTCCGCCCGCCTCCATCGGGATCCTCGGTGGCGGCCAGCTGGGCCGCATGACGGCGCTCGCTGCTCGGTCTCTCGGATATCGCGTGGGCGTGCTCGACCCGGACGGCGACTGCGCGGCACGCCCCGTCGTCGACCGGGTCGTCGTCGCCAGGTTCGACGACGTCGGCGGCGCGCGTGAGCTCGCGCGCGAGTCCGACGTCGTGACGATCGAGATCGAGCAGATCGCGCCGGCGGCGCTCGAAGCGGCGCTCGAGCTCGTCCCGGTGCGGCCCGGCGCCGAGCTGCTGCGCGTCGTGCAGCATCGCGGCCGGCAGAAGCAGTGGCTCGCCGATCACGGCTTCCCCGTCGGGCCATATGCCCACGTCGACTCGGCGCCGTCGCTCGACAGCGCCGCGCAGCGCATCGGGCCGGCGCTGTTCGTGAAGGCATGTGAGGGTGGCTACGACGGCCGCAGCCAGCTGCGCTTCGACGGCAGCGACGCAGCGGGTGCATGGGCCTCGCTCGGCGGCCGGACCGCCGTCGCCGAGCAGGCGCTCGATCTCGAGCTCGAGCTCTCGGTGATGGTGGCGCGCCGCGCTTCCGGAGAGACGGTCGTCTACCCGCCGGCGGTGAATCATCACGAGCGGCAGATTCTCGCCTGGAGCACCCTGCCGGGCGACGTCGATCCGCGTGTTGCACGCGACGCGCGCGAGCTCGCGCGCGGGATCGCGGAGGCGCTCACGCTCGAAGGGCTGCTCGCCGTCGAGATGTTCCTGCTGCGCGACGGGCGGCTGCTCGTCAACGAGCTGGCGCCGCGCCCACACAACTCGTATCACGCCTCCGAGCTGGCGTGTCCCACGAGTCAGTTCGAGCAGCTCGTGCGCGCCGTGTGCGATCTCCCGCTCGGCGCGCCGGAGCCGGCCCGTCCCGCGGCGATCGTGAACCTGCTCGGTGATCTCTGGATCGACGGCCGTACGCCGGACTTCGCGGCGGCGCTCGCGGTGCCGGGTACGCGCTTGTTTCTGTACGGCAAGCACGGCGCGCGCCCCGGCCGCAAGATGGGACACCTCGCCGCCGTGGGAGAGACGCCCGCAGACGCCCTTTCGCGCGTGCAACGCGCTGCGGAGCTGTTGTAGGGGAGGGCCGTAGCGCGGCACCCGCCTTGCTCCCTCCCGAGGCCATGACGACACCTCTCGTTCCTGCGAAGCCCCTGCCACCCTTGCTGCTCGGGGCTGCCGGAGGAGCCCTCGTCGGCGCCCGTCCGCGTCGACCCGCCGCGGGTGCACTCGTCACTCTCGCGGGCCTCGCGCTGGTCGGGGTCGCCGCCAGCGGACCCGTGAGCGAGGCGCTGCGTCGTGCGGGAGCGCGGCGCCGCGCGATGCATCTGCGGTTCTCGTTCGTCGTTCCGCACTCGGTGAGCACGGTGTTCCGCTGGTGCAGCGACTTCGAGAACTTTCCCGGCCTCGTCCACGCGGTGAGCGAGGTGCGCGACTTCGGCGACGGACGCTCGCACTGGGTCGCGACCGGCACCGGGGGTCGCATCCTGGAATGGGACACGGTCACGACCAAGTTCGTACCGTCCCGCGTCATCGCATGGAAGAGCACGCCGGAATCGCTCGTGCGCATGTCGTGCATGATCCGTTTCTCGCCGGAGCGCGCCGGCGGAACGTGCCTGAAGATCACGATCGACTACGCGTCGTCCACCGATGGCATCAAGGACGCCGTCGCGGCGCTCGCCTCTCGTCGTCGCACGCACGAGATCGAGTCCGACATTCGCCGCCTCGGCGAGCGACTGGACGCCATGCCTGCCCTCCCCGCGGAGAGCGGCTGAGCCTCACGCCCCTGGTGCGTCGGCGACCCGGCTTGCCGGGGGCTCGCGATCGGTCGCGCGACGATCGCGCGCACGGCGATCCTCGATCGAGCCCGCGACGATGGCCTCGCGCGGAACCTCGATGATGCGGAACGCCGGCTGGTCGGGGTAGCTCGCGCGCAGCACCTGGATCGCGACGTTGTAGACGGGGATGCCCGTCGTCGTGCGCCCTTCCGGCGAGCCCCGGTGCGCGTGCCCGTGCACGACGGCGCTCACTTGATAGCGGGTGAGCGGCTCCTCGAGCCTGCTCGAGCCCAGCCACGGGAAGATCTCGACCGGCTCCCCTTCGACCGTTCCCTGCACCGGCGCATAGTGCAGGAGCGCGATGCGATGCGGCGTCTTCAGGCGCGCCAGCGCCGACTCGAGCTTGAGCGCCTCGTTCACTGATTCCTGCACAAACGCCTTGATCGCCCGCTCCCCCCACGGGCCGAGCGTCCCGCGCCCGAATCCTCCCGCGAATCCCTTCACGCCGGCGAAGCCGACCCCCTGAATCTCCACCGAGTCCCCATCGAGCACGTGGACGCCGGCATCGGTGAGAACGCGCACGATCTCCTCCGACTCGTCCGACTCGTAATCGTGGTTTCCCAACACGGCCACGATCGGGATCTTCAGACAGGCCGTCAGGTCGCGTGCGAGCACGCGCGCCTCCTCCGCGAGCCCGTAGTCGGTGAGATCCCCGGGCATGACCAGGACGTCCGCCCGCTCGGCGATCTGGCTGAACAGTGCCTGCATCACCCCCTGGGATTGCTTGCCGTAGTGCACGTCGCTCACGGCGGCGATTCGAACGGTTTCGCGCGTCGGCATATGGCTCGGGTCGTTGAGTCGGAATCGCGTACAGAGAGATTCGGGCCATTGCGGTCACGCGAGGCTCAGCCGTTAGCCCCGGACTTGCATTGGCGGCGGGCTACCTCGACCCCAGATCGGATGACCGGCCAGTCGACGCTCGACGAGTCTGCGCAGGACACCAACACCTTCTACCGTCGCACGCTGCACGTGCTCAGCGACGCGTCCGTACCCTTCCTCGTGGGCGGCTCGCACGCCTTCCTCGAGTACACGGGCATCGTGCGCAACACGAAGGACTTCGACCTCTTCCTTCGCCGCAGCGACCTCGATCGCGCGATGGATGCACTCCAGGCGTCGGGCTACCGCACCGAGCTCACCTTCCCGCACTGGCTCGCGAAGGCGTGGCGGTACGAGGACTTCGTGGATCTCGTGTTCAGTTCAGGCAACGGCACCTGCGCCGTGGACGACGGTTGGTTCGAGAACGCGGTCGAGACGCAGGTGCTCGGCATGCCGGTGAAGATCGTACCGTGCGAGGAGCTGCTCTGGCAGAAGGCGTTCATCATGGAGCGCGAGCGGTTCGACGGTGCGGACATAGTGCACATGCTGCGAGCTCGTGGCTCCGAGCTCGATTGGGACCGCATCATCGGCCGCTTCGGCACGTACTGGCCGCTGCTCTACACGTACCTGGTCTTCTTCCACTTCGTCTATCCGAGCGAGATCCAGTCGATCCCCGCCACGGTGCTCGACGAGCTCGCGCGTCGGATGTCCGATCTGCGCGCCGCGGGACAGGCGGACCGCGTGTGTCAGGGCACGCTCGTCAGTCGTGCGCAGTATCTGCTCGACATCGGACAGTACGGCTACGCGGACGCGCGGCTCACGCCGCGCGGCGGCATGTCGGCCGAGGACGCGATCTTCTGGACCTGGGCGATCGATCACGTGCGGTGATCGCGCCCCTCACGGCGCAGCGCACGTCACGGCGAACGCGTGGCGAACGCATCCCCGTGCCGCGGCCGCGCCGTCACGAGAGCGCAGGGCGCGCCGCGCCGCGATGCGCTATTCGCTCCGGTACTGCTTGAGCTTGCGGTAGAGCGTCCGCCGGTCGATCCCGAGTCGAAGGGCGGCGCGACTCTGGTGTCCCGACTCGAGCGCGAGCACGTGCATGATGTACGCGCGCTCGAGCTGCTCCAACGTCGCCTGCGACGATCCGAGCTCCACGCCGCGCAGCACGTCCGACTCGGTGCCAGACCGCTCGGCCCGTGCCATCAGCGCCTGACGTTCCACCCAGTGCTCGAGCTCACGGACGTTGCCCGTCCATTCACGGCCGAGCAGTGGCATCAGCTCGTCCGACGACAGCGGCGCCAGCTCGAGCCCATACGCCGCGCCGACGCGCTGCCGGAAGTGCTGTGCGAGCTGTGGGATGTCGCTCCGGCGATCACGCAGGGGCGGAACGTCGACCAGGATCGCGTTGAAGCGCGTGAGCAGGTCCTCGATCGACGCCGCGTCCGACACCGACCCGTTCTCGCGCGCGACGAGCACCAGTCGCACGTCCACAGGTCCCGATTGGCGTCCGCCGACTCGGCGTGACGTGCGCGATGCGGCGGCGCGCGCGAGCTGCGCACGCAGCGCGACCGGCAGCGCCGGGGCATCCTCGAGCACGATGGTGCCTCCACGCGCTTCCTCGAGCAGCCCCGCCCGCGCCCCTTCGCCATCGCCGTCGGTGTGACCGAAGAGCTCCACCTCGAGGGTGGCGGCGTCCGTCGCTGCGCAGCCGATCGTGACCAGTGGGCGCGAGGCGCGCTCCGACAGATCGTGCACGAGCCGCGCGACGATGTCCTTGCCCGTCCCCGCCTCTCCCGTCACCAGAACGGGTACGCGCGACGCCGCGGCTCGGCCGACCAGCTCACGCACGCGCGCGATCGCCGCCGAGCGACCGATCAGTGCGTGTTGTGCCGCATCGCCGACGCGGGCGCGCAGCATCGCCAGCTCGCGTCGCAGCTCGACCTCGCGCGCGGCCCGCTCGATCGCGGTGAGGACCACGTGATCGCCACTCGCGGGATCGATGACGTCCGACACGCCGGCGCGCAGTGCGTCGCGCGCCTGGGCGCCCGACATCGTGCCGGAGAGCGCGACGATGCTCGTCGACGCTCGACCGCACTGTGCCTGGAGCAGCCTTTCGATCGATGCGAGCGCATCGTGCGCCAGCAGGACGACGTCGGCTTCTCCGGCACTCACGCGCCGTGCGGCGTCTTCAGGACAGGTCGAGCGCGAGACGGCGTGGCCGGCCGACTCGAGCATCTGGTACAGTGTACGAAGGCTGGGCTCGTCGCCGCCGGCGAGGAGCACGCGCGCAGTCGAAAGCATCGAGATAGCGATGGGTTGGGTCGCTATCAGTATCGGCGGATTGGCATCACTAGTTGAGTTCGGCTTGGAAATTGGGTGCGGTGCGCTATGGGCGATGCGCGATGTGCGACGGCCTCGGGAAGCTCCTGCCTCCCGAGGCCGTTCTTCTGTTGCTCACAGCGCAATGTGCACTGCGCATCGCGGCAGTGCTACGACGCCACCTGCTCCGGCGCCAACCCGAACCGTCGGTTCCGGCTGCGGAAGTCGGCGAGCGCTTCGCCGAGATCGTCGGCCGTGAACTCCGGCCACATCTTCTCCACGAACAGCAGCTCCGCGTACGCGCACTCCCAGAGAAGAAAGTCGCTGAGCCGCTGCTCACCGCCGGTGCGGATCACCAGGTCGACGTCGCACGCCGGCAGCCGGTCGTGGTCGACTCGGGCGAGCAGCTCGGAGAACTGCTCGCGCGTCACGCTCTCGCCCCGTAGCAACGTCGCCGCTCTCAGCACGGCGTCGCGCGCCGAATAGTCGACGGCGACTCGAAGGTGCATCCTCGCGCCCGACGCCGTGAGCGACTCGACCTGCTCGATCGTGTGCCGCAGCGACGAGGGCAGGCGGTCGCGCCGGCCGAGGATCGTGAGTCGCACGCCGTTCTCCAGGCAGCGCTTCGCCTCACCGAGCAGTGCGCGCCGGAACAGCCGCATCAGCGCCGTCACTTCAGGGGTCGGCCGCTTCCAATTGTCCGACGAGAAGGCGTAGAGCGTGAGCGTGCCGACCCCCTCGCGAACCGCCGCCTCGACGATCTGGCGAGCGGTGCGCAGGCCAGCCTCGTGCCCCGCGGAGCGGGTGAACCCGTGCGCCGTCGCCCACCGCCCATTGCCGTCCATGATGACCGCGACGTGCGGGCCGGAGAACGACGGAATGGCGCTCTGCGCGCCCGAATGTCGTGATTTCTGCATCAACCGCTCAGCGTTCCCGGATGGCGCGGATGAGCGCCTCCATGTGATCGACGTACCGCTTGAGGGCGCGACGGCCGTCGGCGGTGAGCTTGTATTCCGTCCGCGGCACGCGGCCCTCGAACGATTTCGTGCAGGTGATGTAGTTCGCGTCCTCGAGCTTCCGCGCATGCACGCTCAGATTCCCGTCCGTCGTGCCGAGCAGCAGCTTGAGATCGTTGAACGTCAACGAATCGTTCGCCGCGAGCGCGCTCACGATGCCCAGCCGCATGCGTTCGTGGATCAGTCGATCCAGACCGAGAGCGCCCTCGTCCGACGCGCCCTCCGCGTCGGCGCTGACTCCGTCCACCGGGCGCAGTTGTGCGGCGCCCCCGGCGAGCGTTCGCCGCTCGACGTGGTCGCTCGCCCGCTTCCGGGCCGCGCTGTCCTTAGCCACCGTGCCTCCGAGCGATGAGAGTTCCGAAGAACAGGTGCAGCCCGCCGAAGCCGGCTGCCATGAATGCCGTCCCCCACGTCGCCGGCCCGATGAGGGCCGCCGCACCGACGATCATGAAGGCGAGTCCCATCACCGGGACGATGCGCACCGAGAACGTTCCCGCCGCCACGACGCCGACGCCGTACAGCAGCATCCACACGCCAGGCAGCAGCGCGATCAGACCGTGCTCGAACAACACGAGGGTGAGGAGCGCACCGGCGGCCATCGGAGGCGCGAAGCTGAACAGGATCTTGCGCGCCGGCTCCGACCAGAGCGGCAGCTTGGCCGAGCGTGCCTTGAGCGCCATCGTGTAGATCGAGATCGCGACCGAGAGCGCGGCCTCGCACAACCAGATGAAGATCCATCGGGTCGTGCTGTGGGTGACTGCTGCGAGCGCGGCCGCAGCGATCGCGGTCGCGCCGATCACGACCGTTCCCCAACCCGACACGGCGGTGAACGTCCCGGCCGCCTCCATCGTCTCGCGGATGAAGCGGAGGTTGTCCATCGCCCTCGCCTGCATCTCGGGCGGCTCGGGGGGACGAATCGGGATGACTCGTGTCATGGGCGGAGAATGCCCCGACGGCAGGGTTCTGTCAAGTGCTTTACGCCACAAAGTTGACGTACCGGGATTGCGGCCGGCCCACCTCGTCAGGACGGTGGCCGGCCGCCCTCGGTCACTGCGTCAGAGCCGCCCCTTCCCCGCCGATCGACGACGGTCCCGGCGGCGGATCGCTCGCCGGGAAGCTCTGCTCGCTGATCTCGTCCGCCCGCGCCTCGTCCATCCGGTTGGCGAACTGCTTCACGATGGCCGCCGAGAAGGCGGGGATGTCGGCCGGCTTCCGGCTCGTGATCAGCCGGTCGTCGATCGACACGGGCTGGTCCACCCATTGCCCGCCCGCGTTCCGGATGTCCGTCTTGAGGCTGGGCCATGAAGTCAGCGTGCGGCCCGAGACCGCGCCCGCCTCCACCAGCAGCCACGGACCGTGGCAGATCGCGGCCACCGGCTTCTCCGAGAGCATGAACTCGCGGACGAACTGCACTGCCGCCTGATCCATCCGCAGCGTGTCCGGATTCGCCACGCCTCCCGGCAGAAGCAGCGCGTCGTACTCGCTCGCGTGCACCTTCGACAGCGGCTGGTCCACCGGCAGCATGTCCCCCTTCTCGTCGTGATTCACTGCTTGGATCGCGCCTTCCTTCGGCGAGATGAGATGCGTGACGGCGCCGGCCGCGTCGAGCGCCTTGCGCGGTTCCACCAGCTCGACCTGCTCGACCCCGTCCGTGGCGAGGATGGCCACCTTGCGACCCTTCAGCCCGAGTTCCATGGCGTTCTCCCGTGAAGTTCCGCTTCGAGATGGTCACGATCCGTGCCCGGGGCACGCGCGACGGACCACTCGCCGGAACGGCCCGGCGCGTCTTACCTTGCCTTCGTGCCCCTCCTCCCAATCCACGGTCACGAGGCGCTTCGGCGCCGTCTCGATGACGCGATCAGGCGTGACGCGCTCCCCGGTTCGCTGCTGCTCCAGGGACCGATGGGCATCGGCAAGCAGCGGCTCGCGCTCTGGCTCGGACAGCGCCTCCTCTGCACCAGCGCCGAGCCCCGTCCATGCGGAAGCTGCCAGCATTGCCGCTACGCCCTCGCAGGCACACACCCGGACATCCACTGGTATTTCCCGCGTCCGAGGCTGAAGGACACCGATCCGTCACCGGAGGACGTCGAGGACGATTTCCGCGAAGCGATCGGAGATCGCACGAAGTCGGGAGTGTACGCACCACCCCCGCCGGAGGACGCGATCCTCATCGCGACGATTCGGGCCATGTCGCACTCCGCCTCGCTGCTGCCTGCGCTCGGGGCCCGAAAGGTCTACGTGCTGGGTGACGCGGATCGCCTCGTCGTCCGCGAGGACGCGGAGTACGCGGCAGGGGCGTTTCTCAAGCTGCTCGAGGAGCCGCCCCCTCGCGCGACGATCATCCTCACCTCGAGCGAGCCGGGCGCGCTGATCCCGACGATCCGGTCGCGCGTCGTCGCGATTCGCGTCCCGCGGTTGTCCCCCGAAGCGGTCGACGCCGTGCTCGCCGAGCCGGCGATGCGTGAGGCCCTCGCGGCGGGCGGCGTCCCGCCGCGCCTCGAGGAGCAGCGCCGGCTCGCCTCCGGAGCACCGGGCGCGTTGCTCGCGCGCGCGGAGTGGGCGGACGCCCTCGCGAGGGCGCGATCGCTGCTCGAGGGCGCGGTCGCCGGCGACCGGCGCGAACAGATGCGCGCTGCCCTCGTTCAGGGCGGAGCCAGGGCCCGAGGCGCCTTCAGTACCTCGCTCGACGCGCTGACCGCGCTGCTTCACGAGCGCGCTCGTACGGCCGTCGACCGGGGAAATGGCCGTGGCGCCCGGGCGGCGGCCAGGGCGCTCGACGCGGTCGAGGAGGCGAAGGAGCTGGCGACCGGCAACGTGAACCCGCAGCTGATCACGAGCGAGCTGCTCCGGCAACTGGAGGCGGTGCTGCGATGACTGGGAAGGATGAGACCGGGGGCCTCTCGCACGTCGCCGCCGATGGCACGGCGAGAATGGTCGATGTGAGCGTCAAGCCCGACACAAGCCGCATGGCCCGGGCGACGGGAAGGATACGAATGTCCCCGGAAGCATATGAGGCCATTCGCAGCAACTCGATCAGGAAGGGGGACGTCCTGGGCGTCGCCCGCGTAGCCGGTATCATGGCGGCCAAACGGACGTCGGAGCTCATCCCCCTCTGCCACCCCCTGCCCCTGCACGACGTGGGCGTGGCGATTGCGCCGGACCCGGCCTTGCCCGGGTTCCAGGTGGAGGTCGTGGCACGCACGGTCGGGAAGACCGGAGTGGAGATGGAGGCCCTCACCGGGGCCACCATAGCGTTGCTCACCATCTACGATATGGCGAAGGCGGTCGACAGGTCGATGGTGATCTCCGATATATCTTTGGCCCAGAAGGTGGGTGGAGGCGGGGGGGAATACGCAAGGCTTGATGGCACGGGCGTTGCCCCTTAACCTGCAAGTGCAGCGAGCTGGACAACTGCAGTTAACCCTTTACCAGGGTTCATCTTATGAAAAACCTTAGGGGCACGTACGTGCACCGGGGAGACGCTTATCGCCGCCGCAATCGACTCAAGCGGGCGGCACTGGCGCTGAGCTTCTTCGGCGCCACCGCATTCGTCGTCGGGAACCGGAAGCCTGCCGCCAAGTCGGCCGAGGCGGCGCCCGTTCAGAAGACCGGCTTCCGGATCAACGTCGCCACCGACCGTTCCCTTGCCTTCGCGCTGGACTCCGCGCGCGGGGAACTGGAGCTCGTGCGCGCCCAGCTTGAGCGGGCGCAGAAGGTCATCAACTACTCGAGCCGCTACAACATCGGCGCGAGCCTCGCCGGCAACATCGTGGATGTCGCGTCGGCCGAGGGGATCGACCCGGAGCTGGCGTTCCGGCTGGTGAAGCTGGAGAGCGATTTCAACGTCCGCGCGACCAGCCCTGTTGGCGCCGTCGGGCTCACCCAGGTCATGCCGTCGACCGCGAAGTACTACGTGAAGGACGTGACGCGCGAGAAGCTCTACGATCCGCAGACCAACCTGCGCGTCGGGTTCCGCTATCTCCGCGGCCTGGTCGACGAGTACGACGGCAACGTCAAGCTCGCCCTGCTGGTGTACAACCGCGGTCCCGTCGCGGTCGCGAAGTCACGCGCCCAGGGGGACAACCCCTCCAACGGCTACGACCGCATCCTGACGAAGGGCTACCGCGGCACGGGGGTCATGGAGTGACCTGATCCGTCATTCGGCGCGAGCGGTATTCTTCGCCTTCTCGCTCTTCGTTCGGGCGCCTGCTTTCGAGCTGGCGCCCGAACGCTTTTTGGAGCCCGACTTCCCGGCGGCGGC
>Ga0068859_100006569_pt1 | contig 11802 bp, 10 predicted proteins | sample KBSSwiS22_FD_66585 | JGI IMG/M metagenome (GOLD analysis project Ga0068859, IMG submission 66585) | Switchgrass rhizosphere microbial communities from Kellogg Biological Station, Michigan, USA - KBS Switchgrass S2-2 | ecosystem: Host-associated > Plants > Roots > Rhizosphere > Soil ... | reverse complement strand
CCCGTCGAAGCGCAGTGAGAATTCGCGTCCTGTCTGATCTGCATCTGGAATTCGGCGGCTTCGAGCCGCCGCTGGTCGAAGCCGATGTGGTCGTGCTCGCCGGCGACATTCACGTCCGCGAATTGGGCGTCGATTGGGCGCTGGCCATGTTCGACTGCCCGGTGATCTACGTGCCGGGCAATCACGAGTACTACGGCGGTCACTTCAAGCACACATTCGAAAAGATGAAGAAGCGTGCCGCTGGTAGCCGGCTGCACATGCTGAACGGGGAAGAGGCGGTGATCGACGGTGTGCGCTTTCTGGCGGCGACGCTGTGGACGGATTTTTCGGCGACCGGGAATACCGAACTCGCTGCCGCCGAGGCGGGCGAATGCATGAACGACTACCGCCGCATCCGCACGCGAGGCTATCGTCGCTTGCGTCCTGCGGATACGCTTGGAGAGCACTACCTCGCGCGTGCCTTTCTCGAAGACAGGTTGCGCCAACCGTTCTCGGGTAAGACAGTGGTGGTCACGCACCACGCCCCCGCGATGGCTTCGATCGCGCCCCATCACCTGGGCGACAGCACCCACCTGAACGCGGCGTACGTCAATCGCCTGGAGCATTTGATGGGGCCCGGGGTATCGCTCTGGATTCACGGCCACACCCACACGTCATTCGACTACGCCATCAACGGCACGCGAGTCGTTTGCAATCCCCGCGGCTATGCGCCGATGCTGCTCAACCCCGGCTTCGATCCTGCCTTTACAGTCGAGATCGACCCACCGGTGGTGTCTCGAGCCTAGAACGAAGGCTTCAGCGGGGTTTCGACCAACCCGGCTCGTGGCGGTCCAGCAGGCGCTTCAACGCTTCGAAATGCAGGCTCGATTGCTGGCGCTCGCCGCCGATCTGCTTGCTGACCTGCACGGCCATGGCCTCGTCGACTTTGCGCAGCGGCTTGCCGGTGCTTTCGGCCAGCACCTGAACCATGCACGAGCGCTCCAGGTAGTAGAGGTCGTCGAATGCGTAGGCCATGTTAGGGCCGCATACGATCACACCGTGGTACGCAAGTAACATCGCGTCCGCGTCGCCTAGCGCACGGCAAAGCCGATCGCCTTCGGTGTTGTCCAGTACCACGCCGCCGAACTCGTCGTCATAGGATATGCGGCCGTGGAAGCGCATCGCATTTTGATTCGCTAGGGTATCCAGCCGGCCGTGTTGCCGGATGGCCAGCGATGTGGCGAACGGCATATGAGTATGGAGAACCACCGGCTTGCGCTTACCCAGATGTATGCGGCCGTGAATGAAGAAGGCCGTAGGTTCCACCGTGTGCTTGCCTTCCAGCACGATGCCGTTTGCGTCCACGACCATCAAGTCGGACGGGGTCAACTCGGACCAGTGAAAGCCCTGCGGGTTGATCAGGAACTTGTCCGGCTCGCCAGGAAGTTCCATGCTGAAATGGTTGCACACGCCTTCGTTGAGCCCCATGCGTGCCGCCATGCGCAGGGCCGCGGTGAGGTCTATCCTGGCTTGCCGTACGTCGTATTTCTTCTGTGCCGGCAGCTTCTTGGCGTTTATTACCCTGAGATCGCTGACATCCATGCCTTATCCTCCTGAACGTGCTTTTTGGATCGGAGGATTCTAAGCCAAAGTCCCGCTGGCGGCAGGCCAGAAAAATTTGATCGGTGTTTTAACCCCATCCTGGCTGTACTGGCGTTTATAGGCTCTGTTGCACCCAACATACCCCAAGGAGTTACATCGTGAATCGCTTTCACTCGTTCCTGTTCGGCGGTACAAGCTTGGCGCTGATTGCTGGTACCACCGTGGCCGCCGACCCGATAGCCAATTCGCTCACCATCTATAGTTCCGCACAGCCCGGTGCGATGTCGCCCGAGCTGTATCGAAACGGTGGGCGTGGCGGTGCCGGGATCCCGGGCTATGCCGTCGTCCGTCACGAGCGGAAAATGGATCTCAAAGCCGGCAGGAACGACGTGCGATTCTCGGACGTCGCCGGCCTGATCGATCCGACCACGGTGTCGTTCTTGTCGCTTAGCGATCCGAACGGGACGCGCGTCGTCGAGCAGAATTTCCAGTTCGATTTGGTCAGCACCGACAAGCTGTTGCAGAAGTTCATCGACCGCGAAATCAGCGTCGAGCAGAACCGCGGCGAGAACGTGGAGACTTTCTCCGGCACCCTGCTGTCGACATCGGGCGGCCTGGTGCTGCGCGAGGCCGACGGATCGGTACGCATGATGCCGGGTTATTCCGGCGTCAAGCTGCCGAATCTGCCTGGTGGTCTGATTACCCGGCCGACTTTGGTTTGGGACATCTCTGCTAAGAAGTCGGGCCAACAGCTCGCGCGGGTCGCCTACCAGACTTCGGGCATAACCTGGTGGGCGGACTACAACCTGACTTATGCCGAGGGCAACGATGCGAACTCGTGCAAGCTCGATATCGGAGCATGGGTGAGTATCCTCAACCAGTCGGGCGCAAGCTATCCTGATGCCAGGATCAAACTGATCGCCGGAGACGTGCACCGTGCACCGACCGCTCAAGGCAATGTTGCAATGGCGAAGGCCATGCGTGCCGAGGCGATGGCCGACGAGGCCAGCAAGGGCTTTGAGGAGAAGACCTTCTTCGAGTATCACCTCTACACGCTGGGCCGTCCGAGTTCATTGCCGGACAACTCCACCAAGCAGATCGAACTGTTTCCGCAGGTAGCCGGCGTGGCCTGCGAGAAGACGCTGGTCTACTACGGACAGGCTGGAATGTACCCCTACGGGGGAAGTCCCTACACCGACCGCAATTACGGTGTCACCGGCAACAAGAAAGTGGACACCTACCTCAGCTTCAAGAACACGCAGGAGAACGGCATGGGCGTCCCCATGCCATCGGGACGCGTGCGGGTGAGCAAGCTCGATACGGAAGACGGATCTCTGGAGTTCATCGGAGAGGACCGCGTCGATCACACCCCAAAGAACGAGACGATTCTGCTCAAGCTCGGTTCGGCTTTCGACGTGGTGGGAGAACGCAGGCAGGTCGACTTCAACATCGACACGTCCCGCAAGACCATGACCGAGGAGATCGAGGTCAAGGTCCGCAATCGCAAGGACGAGCCCGTCAAGGTTATCGTGAAGGAGAGCCTCTATCGCTGGGTCAACTGGAAGATCGTGTCGAGCAGCACGGCGTTCGAGAAGCAGGATGCGCACACGATCCAGATCCCGGTGATGGTACCGGCCGACAAGGAAGTCGTCGTGCGCTATACCGTCCGCTACACCTGGTGATGGACGGCAGATGATCAGGTAGTGTGGCGCAGGATCTTGAAGCGTGCGACTTGCCAGTCGACTCCGGCTTCGACCAAATCGATCGGGATGAGCAAGTAGCGGTGATCGTAAGCGCGCATCTCCAGCGCAGTTGACTCCGAAAAGGCATTGGCGGGCATCAGGAGTCTGATCTCCTCGCTGGGTTCGCCCGCGGCTGGCAGCAACACGCACAAGACACCTTCTGCGTCGGATTGACGCTTGGTCTTCAGGTGGGGGAGGACGGTGACGCCCGCGCCGCCGCGCGCGAGCGTCTCCACTCCGACATGCCGGGTGTCGTCGTCCTCGCGCTCGATGCGGCGCACCAGGGCGGAGGTCCAGGAGGCGTCGTCGCCTTCGCGCAAAGCGATAAGGGTACCGACACTCAGCCACCTCCCCTGGGGGCTGTGCACCACTGCGTTCAATCCTGTGCGGCTGCGGTTCTCGACGATCCAGCTTTCCTGATCGCTGACGAATGGAAAGTGCAGTGACACGCCGCCGACATTGGAGGCTACCTCATCGAAACCGTGCAGAACCGTCACGCGAACGATGTCTCGCTGACGTGAGTGCCGTCGTCGGGGGAGAGGCGGATTCCAGTAGCGCTGCAGATGCCGGACCGTCGCGCGGACCAACTCCGGATCGAGGTGAGGACGCAGACCGAGTTCGCTGTTGGTAATGCTGCCTTCCGCGAGTTTCGTCGCCACGGTTTCCAACTGCTCGATCGCCGCTCCCGCCCCGAATGAGCGCGCGTTGTCGGGTACATTGGAGGGCATTTGAATCCGCTGCGGTGCTGAGCCCGCGTGCGGATCGAAGAAATGGCTGAACCTTGTGGTTGCTTTGGAAGCGATGATGAACTCGGGCGCGAAACGGGCAACGAGGCGCTCGGCGATTTCGATCTGCTCCGGAAGCAGCGACGCGGGAGAAGCGGCCGCAAGCAGCAAGGCCTGCAGGAACTCTTGCTCGACGGAGGAATCCTGACCGGCGTCGCGATAGATCGAAACGCGCTTCTGCGCAAATCCGGCTCGCTCGCCCAGCAGATACAGCTGCGAGATATCGCTCCAGTATTGAGGCTGAGGCGCCAGATAGCGCAGATGGAACCATTTGAGCCTCGCCGCACTGGCCCGCATGGCTCTGGCGGTGATTGCAGGCAGTTGACCCATCAGCAGAGTGGATCCGGTCGCGCCGACCTCGCACTGGGCGAGGCAAAGGCGGTAGCGCTGCGCCAGCTGCGTCAGATAGGTCAGCGCCGCTGAGCACAATTGCTGCTCTTGGAATCTCGTCAGCTCCTTGTGTTTCATGACGAAGCCGTCCGTCAGCGCCCGATAGTGAGGCCGGCCAGTGCTATCGATCAGATCGACCAGCTCGTGGATCCGCATCGGGCTGACCTGCGTGCTAGTGCAGAGCGTGTCGAGGTGCACCGCGAGCCGCTGCAAACCCGATACGGGATCGTCCTTGGCGATGTCCGCGAGGGCAGCCTCGTCGGGCAACGCCTGCTCGGAATGCGATTTCCTGGATGTTTTTCTAATCCCTAGCACCACTTGGCAACTCCATGACGCGCTATGCTGCAGGGCTAAGGCAAGTGCCAGGCCGAGCGCTGTTGCGCAATCCAGATTGAACCGGGGTCATAGTATGCTCCAATGGTGAAGCGAAATTTACGCCTGGCGGGCTGCTAATATCAAGCCGACCACTTTGTCTACAACCCGACCGCAATTCCGATGATTACACCTGCAGAGATCGACACGGCCGCGCAGCGCATCGGCGCGTATGTACGTGTGACCCCGTGCATCGAGCTGGAGCCGCGCGCATTCGGTTCACCTGCGACGCTCACGCTGAAGCTGGAGATGATGCAGCACACCGGCTCCTTCAAGCCTCGCGGCGCCTTCAATCGTATCCTGTCCGCCAATGTGCCCGAGGCGGGCGTCATCGCGGCATCGGGTGGCAACCATGGCGCGGCGGTGGCGTATGCGGCGCGCACGCTCGGTCACATGGCGGAGATTTTCGTTCCGGAGCCCACCCCGGATATCAAGGTGGACCGTCTGCGACGTTATGGGGCGCGGGTCGTTCTCATCGGAACGAGCTACGCAGAGGCGTACGCCGCCAGCCAGGAGCGTGCGCAAGAGACCGGAGCGCTCGATGTGCATGCCTACGATCAGATCGAAGTGCTGGCCGGACAAGGCACCTTGGCGCGCGAACTAGAGCGGCAACTGGGGGCCTTGGACACCGGAACATTGGACACCGGAACATTGGACACCGGAACATTGGACACCGTGCTGGTGGCAGTCGGAGGGGGTGGATTGATCGGCGGTGTCGCCGCGTGGTTCGCCGGAAGGGTGCGCGTGGTCGGAGTCGAGCCCGAGCGTTGCCCCACGTTGTATGCAGCTCGCGAGGCTGGTGAGCCTGTCGATGTCGACGTGAGCGGAATCGCCGCCGACTCACTCGGCGCCCGTCGTATCGGCAACCTGGCGTTTCTCATCGCGCAACCGTACGTCGAGAGTGTCGTGCTCGTCGCGGACGAGGAAATCCGCTCGGCCCAGCGCAACCTGTGGGATCGCCTGCGGATATTGACCGAACCCGGCGGGGCGACTGCGCTAGCCGGTCTTTTGTCAGGAAAGTATCAAGCGAAACCTGGCGAGCGCGTCGGCGTCATCGTGTGCGGAGCCAACACCGATCCCGCCCGCTTCGGCTAGATCCTCAAACTAGCGGTGAAAGAGCTCGAAGCACGCACAGTCGCGGCGACGACGACAAATTCGTTGGGCACGCGATAGCTTTTTTCCTCGCGCCTGGAATTGTCGAGTCTTCCGCGACGCTCCTCACTCCTTGTGCGGGCTTTCCTGCTGGTGCGGCGCGGCCGGACGAGGCCGCAGCTTCATGGCGGGTTCACCCGGTAGCTTGTGTTGGTCGCTCGCGCCCTGCGGCCTCCCGCGATTCTGTGGAAGCGCGGCTGTAGTAGGCGCGCTGCGTGCAGTCCCTTCTGGCGCTTTTGCCTGCTGCTTCGACCACTCGTTGAAGCCGGGAGGTGGAGGTGGGCGCAGCCGCTCTGCCGGCGCTGAGTGTTCGGCGGAGTCGCGCGCAGGTGTTGTAGCGACGGGTTCAGTTCGGGTCTGTGGTGGCGCTGCGGAAGGCTGCGTCCTCGCGTGTTGTTCCGGAGTGCCCTGAGGCCTGTTCACTCCTTGCGGTCGAGCAGTCTCTTCGCGACCTTGTTGCAACGCCTGCTCATTCACAGCGGGTCGCGGCTCGGGCGACACGATCCTGGGAGCAGGGCCCACGTGTTCGGATGCCTCCAGTCCCGCATTGTGCAACCTGGCATCGGGATTGTTCGGCGTGTGCAAAGCGACCACCGATCGATCCAGCGCCGCTTGCGGCGGTCGCGCGGCGCGCCCTTCTCCAGGGACCAGGCTTGCAGCGCTCGGGCGGATCTCCGCGCCACCCGTGGTGGAATGCCATTCGCGTACTTGTTCGGGGGCGGCTCGAACAAAGTCGTGACCACCGTGACCGAATCTATCGGCATTGGCCGCGATCACGGCGTTGTGATATTGCGCGTTCGCGTACGTGATATTCGTGACATTGACGTTCTTTACGATCGTGGTGTTATTGATCACGGTGTTGTTGATCACTCTCGGGCCGCCCCAGCCGCCCCAATATGGATGTCCGACGAAAGCAGGCGGTCCCCACCACGGGGCGATCGGCTCGCCCCAGCCGAGCGCGACCCAACCCACTCCCACGCCGACGCCAACATGCACGCCGCCGTACCAGGCCACGAGCGCGGGCGCATAGACCGGTCTCGCCACGAAAGGTCCTGGCGCCCATCCCCAATAGCCGCCTGTGTAGACCCAACGTCCATAGTGGAATGGCGCATAACCCCACGGAGCGGCGTCCACCCAGGTCCATCCGAACAGCGGATCGTAGACCCAGTTCCCTACGCTGTACGGAGCCCAGCCTGCCGGTACCGAATAAGGAACCCACACCGGACCGTACTCCGGGACCGTACGCCAGCTTCCGCTGTGATCCAGATCGCTCGTCCCGTAGACCTGGGGCGGGACGTAACGCGCGCTGATCGAATCGAGTAGATAGTCCGTGCGGCTGTAGTTCCAGCGATCCCACGGATCCAGATCCGGCGCGGCGTAGTTCTGCAGGGTAGGCGTTTCGGTGCCGCTGACGAGGACCTCTTCACTGGCGTTGATCAAGGAAGTCTCCTGGCCCGCAGGAGTCACAGTTGCCGTACCGCCTCGTCGCGTGATGAAGCTGGTGGATTGCTGATCGACATTCACCCGGTAGTAACCTCTGTGCTCGATGGTGAAGGCCGCGTTCGGTGTATCCACTTCGATGGTGTGGCCTGCCGCGAGCTCACGGACATCTACTGAAGTTTCACCGATAGTGAGTTTGATCTGCAGGTAATCGGGCTCGACGCTGCTCACCTGAAGTTGCGTAGAGTTGCCCATTCTCAAATAGGCGTGTGCACCAATCTGAAGCTCGGTATTTGCACCGGGTCCGGTAAACAGGGAGTCGCCCGAGACCAGCGGCGTGTTCAACACAGCGGGTGTCCATTCCTGCGTGCCGGGGCGCCAGAACGACACTTCACCATCCAGCAGGCTGAGTCGGGGCGGTGTCGGGAACGATGGCACAGGCTCATCGGCCGCTCGTGATGCGTTGAACGCGACCAACAGTAGAGCCAGAGCGAAAAAGCGCGGCATATTGCAAGTCCTCCGGTGTGGGTAGCAAACCTCGCCGAATGTGATGACGAGAGCGATGGGTTGCAGACCCGTCTGGTTCGCTTAACGTTGGCCGCGCTTTTTTGGAGGACAAGCGAATTGTTTCGATTCTTAATCGAAACTTACGAGAAACTCCTGCTGGAAAAGAGGAAGGGAAAATTCAGGCGTTCTACTTCAGGGACCGAGCTTCGAAGAACCGCTTCATCGCCGCCTGCGGCTCCCCGCTCGTATAGGCTTCGCGCTGCGCCTTCTTGGCTGCTTCGAGAGCCGCATCGAAACCCGATTGCGTAAGTTCGCGGAAGCGCTGCTTCGTCAAACGCAGCGCCGTGGTGCCGAGCTTCACAAGTTCTTGGGCGACAGCGAGAGCTTTCTCCAGTACTTGCTCCCGCGCGACCAAGTGGTTGATCAGACCGAGTTCGTATCCGCGTTGACCGCTGATCAACTCGCCGGTCAGCGAAAGCTGAACATTTTGCGACAATCCGACGTGCAAGGTCATCAGATATGAACCTACGATGCTGGCCAGACCGGCCTTGATCTCGGGTTGCCCGAGCTTGAGTTCCGGATAGCCTACGCGGAGGTCGCTGCACAGCCCGATCTGAAATCCGGCGCCGGCGGCCACGCCGTTCCACGCCGCGATGCAAGGCTTGTCGAGATCGCGCACGGATTGGTACATCGCATGTTGGCGAGAGAGCCATGTATCGACGTCATCGATCGTATAGCGTGCCGTCTCGTTTAGATCCTGGCCTGAACAGAAGGCTCGATCACCTGCGCCGTGAATCACGATGGCGCGCACTGTTGCATCCCTATTGAGGTCGGACAAGCTGGCGATCAAGGCCTCCCGCATTTCGACGTTGACCGAATTGAGCGAGTCAGGCCGGTTCAGAATCACCAGCGCGACGTTGTGCTTGCGTTCGACTTGGATTACGGCCATTTGCGGGGTCTGCGTCTTTGTGTACGCCAATCTTCGCACCGGACGATCCTGTCGTCGACTGCGATGGTGCATAAGAATAACATTAGCCGGCACGCTGACGTTTGACGGCGACCGATGAAGCGGACATGATTGAATGACGTTAACGAAATCCGTTAACGTGATGTCGGGTCATGCCTGCGCCGATACATTGGTGGGTGAGAGACCAAGGCCATGGGACACGAAGAGGGCAGCGAGCTGCTGGGGGGATTCATCCGCATGCACATCCTCCATCACGCAGCGGAGGGGCCGATCTACGGATTGTGGATCATCGAGGAGTTGCATCGCCACGGCTACCGCGTGAGCCCAGGCACGCTATATCCAATCCTGCACAGTATGGAGCGCAGTGGATACCTGCGTTCTCGCGCGCAGCGTGAAGGGCGCAGCGTGCGACGTGTCTATAGCGCAACCGCAAGAGGTCGCCGGGTGCTTGCAACCGCCAAACTCCGGCTTCAGGCACTGTTCGGAGAGATCATCGAGCATTGAGATCGATGGAGAGCGAAGTGCTCCGGACTCGTGATGACAGGAGGGCTGGAATGACCAGGAGCGTGCTCGGATTCTTCGCTGTCGTACTGATATGCAGTCTTGGGTTCGAGGGTGGAGTGGAGGCTGCGACGGAAAGCGGCGGCGACGCCGATGTTGCCGCCGCCGATATAGTCGCAACCCTGCAAGCGTACGAGGGGGCCTGGGGACGACACGACGGCTCGGTTGTCGCTTCGTTCTACTACGAACCGGCCATGCGTGTCGGCCAGGCGGGGCCGGTGGTACGGCAGACGCGGAAGGATCAGGAAGCCTTCTTCAACGGATTTCTTAAGGGTTTGGTCGGCCGCGGATTCGAGCGCAGCGAGTGGGCAGAACTCGATGTGCGGTTGTTAGATGCGCAGACGGCGATTGCCAGCGGAGTAGCTGTCCGTTACAAGTCCGATGGAGAGGTGCTGGAGCGGGTGGCCGTGACCTATGGCCTGCGCAAGACCGAAGCCGGATGGAAGATCTTCCTTTCGGCTGCGCACGCAGGCGACACACCCTTGAGGTTCCGCTGATATGTCTGCCCCTGCCGCTCCCTCTGTATCGCCCAACCGCGTGCAGACCTTGATCGAAGTGTTCGCAGCGTTCCTCAAACTGGGGCTGACTTCGTTCGGCGGACCGGTTGCACACCTCGGCTTCTTCCGGACGGAGTTCGTCGGCCGCCGTGCCTGGCTGGACGAGAAGTCATACGCGGATCTCGTAGCGTTGTGCCAGTTTCTTCCTGGACCCGCCAGCAGCCAGGTCGGGATGGCAATCGGGATGCAGCGCGCAGGCTTATCTGGAGCCATCGCCGCGTGGATCGGTTTCACGGCGCCATCCGCGATAGCGCTCATTGCATTCGCTTATGGGGTGGCTGCACTTGGCCCGGCCCTCGATCACGGTGTGCTGCACGGTTTGAAACTCGCAACGGTCGCGGTCGTGGCACAGGCGGTTTGGTCGATGGCGAAGAATCTCTGCCCGGATGCGCCGCGCGCAACGATCGCAGTGCTCGCGGCAATGGTGCTGCTGGTGTGGCCAGGGTCGGCGATTCAACTTGCAGTGATCGCGCTGGCGGGATTGATCGGCTGGCGCTTGCTGCCTGGCTCCGATGGGGGGACATCGGGCAATGAGACGTTCCCGGTGAGCCGGCGTGTCGCGGTCGCCGCCTGGATTGTGTTCTTCGGATTGCTGCTGTTGTTGCCGGTGGCAGCACAGACCACTGCACAGACCGCGGTTCAGATGTTCGATAGTTTTTACCGAACGGGTTCGCTGGTGTTCGGCGGCGGTCACGTCGTGCTGCCGCTGCTACAGGCCGCGGTGGTGCCGCGCGGATGGGTCAGCAACGATGCGTTTCTGGCCGGGTACGGCGCTGCACAGGCAGTCCCCGGTCCGTTGTTTACGTTTGCCGCATACCTCGGCGCTGCGATGCAGGTCGAACCCAGCGGCTGGGTCGGAGGACTGTTGTGTCTGGTGGCGGTGTTCCTGCCTTCGTTCCTGCTGGTGGTAGGCGCGTTACCGTTCTGGCATCGACTGCGGGGCAGCCCGGGTGTGCGGTCGGCACTCACGGGAATCAATGCGGCGGTGGTGGGGCTTCTGTTGGCGGCGCTCTATGATCCCGTCTGGACTAGCGCAATCGGATCGGCGCGCGACGTCGGGCTGGCGCTGGGGGCCGTACTACTGCTCGCGGTTTGGCGCGTGAGTCCCTGGATTGTGGTGCTTGTAGCCGCGGTAGTCGGTGCGACGCTCGGTTAGAGCTTCTCGCCGTTCCTACGGAGACTTGAGCAGGCGCGCAGTGGCCAGCGTTGATCGTGTGGTCGTCTGGTCCACCACACGCAGCATCGAGGGAGCCCGCTCGAAGCCCTGGTTGATATCTTGCCAGACGTAATACATGCCACCGGGTTCGGTCTTGAGCAGCAATGCAGCCGGAGGATAAGTGAATGACACCAGCGTGTGTTCGCCGGGTTCGACTTCCCAACGCATGTAAGTGTTGCTGTTGGTCATCCCCATATCGCGCCCGTCCAGGGTGACCTTCACGTCGCCGATCCAAAGGTCACCGAAATCGCGGATCAGGTAGATGACCGCCTTACCTGGTACTGGCTGGAACAGCCGTGCCGCAGCGTCGGCCTCCGGGGTAGCATCGTCCAAGGCAAAACCCTCGATAGCGAAGGCAGCGAGGATCATTGCGACTGCAGCAAGCAAGCTTCTCATTTTCATCTCAAGCTCCTGACTCTCTGGAGGATTCTAGCATCCTATATCGTGTCCAGACCCCCGCGGCTTTAGTCTGCCGCTTCCGGGGTACCAAAGGTCGGTATGCCGCAACCTCCATGCCTGCCATGCCGCTAGA
>Ga0068859_100006561_pt1 | contig 11811 bp, 6 predicted proteins | sample KBSSwiS22_FD_66585 | JGI IMG/M metagenome (GOLD analysis project Ga0068859, IMG submission 66585) | Switchgrass rhizosphere microbial communities from Kellogg Biological Station, Michigan, USA - KBS Switchgrass S2-2 | ecosystem: Host-associated > Plants > Roots > Rhizosphere > Soil ... | reverse complement strand
TGAGGGCCACGACGAGTCGCGCGTGATGCGCGACTGGCTGGTGGCTCACGGCGTGCCCGATTCGGCGATCGTGCGCGACAGCCTGGGACTCAACTCCCGCCTCACGGCCGTGAATGCCGCAGCGTGGATGCGCGTCCATGGCGCGCACCGCGCGGTGGTCGTGACCCAGTACTTCCACGTGGCGCGCGCGACGCTGGCCTGCCGGCGCGCGGGGATCGACATCGTGGGGGCGAGCGTTCCCTGGTGGTTCGAGCCGCGCGATCTCTATTCGCTGGCCCGCGAGGTCGTGGCGCTGCCGGTGTACGCGGTGCGGGGGCGGTAGGCATCAGGTCAAGGCCCCGGCGGGCGATCATGGCCCGCGTCGATGAGAGGGTCACCGGAACTCTTTTCTTGACTCGTCGCTCGAGCAGGGAACAGAGTTGGCACTTCGCTCCCGCTCGGAGGGGTCGTGCACCTGCCTCGTCGCCCCAGCATCCTGCCTTCCGTCGCGATCCCGACGCTGATCGCGAGCCTGCTCTTCTCGGGCTCGCTCGCGCCGGCGGCCGCGCGCCCGCACACGCGCCCCGACGGCCCGCACCTGCCCTCGAGCCCGCAGGTCGTGGACGATATCCAGCGCATCGACATCAACGACATCTCCATGGTGGTGAAGAACACGGGCTCGATCGCGTACGACACGCAGAACGGCGCGGCGGGTCTCGAGTTCCCGAAGGGCTCCGGCCACACGGCCGTGTTCGCCGCGGGCCTGTGGCTCGGCGCCGTGGTCGGCGGGCAGGTGCGTGTCACGGTCTCGGAGTACTCGGACGAGTACCAGCCCGGCTCGATGGTCGGCGGTGCTCCGGACAGTCCCTTGAACCCCGAGTACAAGGTCTACAAGCTCTTTCGCAGCTACCCGACCGCCGCGGATCGCGACGCCGCGCTCGCCGACTACAACGCCGGCGCCGTACCGCACGGCGCGCCACCCGTGGCGGTCCTCGGGGACGGCACGCTCGGCATCCGCGGGGACCAGATGTTGTGGTGCGTATTCAATGACGCCGCCGCTTCGCCGCACCACAACCAGGCCGGGGGCACGCCGCCGCTCGGCGTGGAGGTGCAGCTCACCGCGTTCGCGTACTCACCTCCAGCCGCAGGTCCCGCGAACCGCACCGTGTTCCTGCACTACAAGTTCCTGAACAAGGGCTCGAACGCGCTCGAGCAGCTCCGCATCGGCATGTGGGTCGATCCCGATCTCGGCGGCGCCACCGACGATCTCGTCGGCTCCGATCCGGCGCGCGGCATGGGCTACGTCTACAACTCCCCGAACGTGGACGAGCAGTACGGATCGACCCCGCCCGCGGTGGGATTCGATCTGCTGCATGGACCGCTGGGGCCGGGCGGTCCGCTCGCGGCGAACGCGTTCACGATGTACACGAACGGCGGCGACCTCCAATCCGCGATCGAGAGCTACAACGTGCTCCAGGGGCTGAGCCGTACCGGGGCTCCGGTCATCGACCCGACGACCGGCCTGCCGACCCCGTTCCAGGTTCCGGGCGACCCGATCGCCGGCACGGGCTGGATCGACACCGCACCCGCCGACAAGCGGATGATCCTGGGCACGGGCGCGGTGGACCTGCTGCCAGGGCAGGTGCAGGAAGTGGACTACGCCATCGTCATCGGTCAGGGCATCAACCGGCTGTCGTCCGTGGCCACGATGCGCTGCAACGACGACGCCATCCAGGCGTTCTTCGACCGCTCGTTCGCGCCGCCGCTCCCCGCGGTGACCGAATGCAACCCGGTCGTCAACTGCCCGCGGCCGGCGAACTACTGGTACCAGCAGTTCTCCTCGGGTGGCGTGTTCTCGCCCGCCCAGCTCGCGGAGATCGCGGGCCGCGTGGACGCCGCCACGCTCTACCTCGACTGGTCCGCCGATCCGGTCACGAACCTGCGCAACGCGTTGAACCCCGCATCCGCCGTGGACCCGCTCTCGCAGGCGATCCGTGAGTTCGCAGCGTTCCAGTGCAACCTCGCGGTGAGCGCTCCGCCCGTCATCCCCTCGGGCGTGCCCCCCGTCTTCCTCGAGCTCGCGACGCCCGTGTCGTGCCCGGGGCTCGCCGCCTCGTCGATCCACGAGCTTGCCGAGACCGCGGTCGTGGGCCTGTCCGATGCCGACTACCTCGACGTCGGACCGAACCCCACCGCGCTCACCGGCGTGACCAACGTCGGGCTGCCGTTCTGGGGAGGCGCGGCCGGCTACGCCGCGGACCTGTTCGGGTCCTCGATCCCGAGCGGGACCCATGCGCACACCGTCGAGATCCGCTTCACCGGCGGCGCCCCCGGCCAGTACGCCTATCGCTACCTGCGCACGCTCGACGGCGTCGGGAACCGGGTCTACCTGATCCAGGACTATGTCCCCGTGCCGTGGACGGTATGGGACATCGACACGAACACGCAGCTGAACGGCGCGTTCCTCGAGAACGCTGGCCCACCGCCGGCGACGAACATGGACGGGCAGTGGAACCCGGACGAATCGTCAACGGGCGGACGCGAGCTCGTGTGGGCGATGGATTCACCGTACAGCGGCGATGCCACGCCCGATTCCAAGTACTTCACCGATCCGGATCTTCAGGACATGCTCGCCGGCCAGGTGGACCTGCGCTACGTGATGTACCCACGGCTGACGGCGGCGGGAGCGGTGATCGACGACGGCGATCGGTTCCGTTGGACGTGGGGCGGCATCATTCCCAGCCTCGGTGTGGACGCGATGCTGTTCCACCTCGCCGCGCTCCCTCCGGGCGATCCGTCCCAGCTCCAGGGCTACTCCGACATCAGTGGCTGCCTCTCCTCCATCAACAGTGGCTTCGGCATCGGCCCCACGTGCGACGTCCCGACGCCGGTGCTGGTCTCGCTCGTCGGTGCGGAAGCCGCTCCGGACCACGTCACCATCCAATGGTTCATCGGTGGCAGCGCCGCCTCGAGCATCCGCGTCGAACGGCGCGAGGCGGGAGCGGGGTGGACGGGCCTGCGGGACGTCCAGCCCGATGGCAGCGGCATGGTCGAGTTCCGCGACACCGACATCGTCGCCGGGCAGGCGTACGACTACCGGCTGGGACTGCTCGATGGCGGACAGTTCCGGTGGCTGGGTCAGGTCTCGGTGACGGTGCCGCTCGAGAACGTGCTCGCGCTCGAGGGCTTCCATCCGAACCCGGCGGGGCGCGACATCCAGCTCGCGTTCACGCTCGCGAGCCGCGAGCCGGCGCGGCTCACGGTGTTCGACCTCGCGGGGCGGCGGCTGCTCTCTCGCGACGTCGGGGCACTGGGCGCGGGCCGGCATGTCGTCCCACTCGATCGCGGCACGTCGCTCCCGAGCGGGATCTACCTCCTCCAGCTGACGCAGGGCAACCGCACGATCACGCGCCGAGCCACCGCGATCCGTTAGCACCCGGCTCGAGGGGCCCTGCAGATCGCTCGAACACGAGTGCGAGCACCCATCCTTGGGCGCTCGCAGCTTTCGCTACTTCCTCGCCCAGCCCGCTCGCGGATCCGGGATCGGGGTCAGCATCGACTCGATGCGCGCGCGGTGCGACTCGTACCACGGCGGGAGCACGATGGCCTTGCCCAGCTCCTCGTCCTTGCCGAAGCCCGGCCCGTCGTCCGCGATCTCGAACAGCACGCCGCCCGGCTCGCGGAAATAGATGCTCTTGAAGAAGTGACGATCCACGACCGGAGTCGAGTGCACGCTCGCCTTCGCCAGCGTGTCCACCCAGTGCGGATGCTCCTCCACGCTCGTGCCCCACGCCACGTGGTGCACCGTGCCCGCGCCCGGGAGGCCGCGCTCGGCCGGCGGCGCGTCGAGCTGGATCGTGCCGCCGCGGCGGTCGCCGCGCAGCTCCCAGATCGAATCGCCCGCCTTCCTCGCGCCCATCACGTTCTCGAGCAGCGCACCGGTCGCCTCCGGGCGAGCACCGTACGCCCGCACGCCGTGGAAGCCCTGGAGCGCCAACTCACGAGGGATCTCGGGATGGTCGGCGACGCGCGGCTCGTCCGGCACGTGCGCCACGACCAGCTCGTGCTCCAGGCCCTCGGGATCCGCGAACCGCAGCGAACCGCCATCACGCTTCGTCGCCACGCCCTCCTTGGCGAGCCGCTGCTCCCAGAACGCCAGCGCCGGCTCACCGGTCACGCGCCAGATCACGCGGTGCACCATGCCGGAGCCCGCGCGCCCGCGCGCCGCGCCGCGGTACTCGAAGAAGGTGATGTCCGCCCCCGGACGGCCGTGCTCATCGGAGAAAAACACGTGGTAGACGCTCGGATCGTCCTGGTTCACGGACTTGCCGACGAGGCGCAGGCCGAGCGCGCGGGTGTAGAAGTCGACGTTCTTCAGGACGTCGCCGGTGATGGCGGTGACGTGGTGCACACCTTCGAGCCGCATGAGGCCTCCGGGAAAAGGGACAGCCTTCAGACGCGCCGCGGTCAGGAGCGATGCGTCATGAGCCCGTCAGGCCGCGAGCACCGCCGCCATCATAGCCCCGGCCCCGCCGCCTTCCTCACCAGATCCTTGCCCGCGCCGCCTCGGCGCGCACCATGGCGTCGCCGTCCTTGCAGTTCCAGGCGGCCTTGAACTCGGGCATGTTCGACATCGGCCCGTTGATGCGCCACTTGGCCGGGGAGTGCGGGTCGGTCTGCACCTGCGTCCTCAGGTCCTCGTTCGTCTGCAGGTTCCGCCACACGCGCGCCCAGCCGAGGAAGAAGCGCTGCTCGGGCGTGAAGCCGTCGATGGGCTTGCGCGACTGGCTTGCGTACGCCTTCTCCATGGCCGCATACGCCACGTTCAGGCCGCCCAGGTCGGCGAGGTTCTCGCCCAGCGTCAGGCTGCCGTTCACGTGCAGCGTGTCGATCACCGTGTAGCTGTCGAACTGCCCGCGCACGCGGTCGGCCTGCACCTTGTAGCGCTCCACGTCGGCGGGGCTCCACCAGTCGCGCAGGTTCCCCTGCGGATCGAACTGCCGGCCGCGGTCGTCGAAGCCGTGGCCCATCTCGTGGCCGATCACCGCGCCGATCGCACCGTAGTTCGTGGCGTCGTCGGCCTTGGTGTCGAAGAACGGCGGCTGCAGGATGCCGGCGGGGAAGTTGATGCTGTTCAACGACGCCGAGTAGTAGGCGTTCACCGTGGGCGGGGTCATCGTCCACTCGCCGCGATCCACGGGCTTGCCGATCTTGGCCATCGTGCGCGCGGCCTCGTAGGCGCGCGCCTCCTGGCGGTTCGCGTAGTGCTGCCCGGGCCCGATCGTGACCGACGAGTAGTCCTTCCACCGGTCGGGATAGCCGATCTTCTGCGCGAACGCCGCGAGCTTGCCGGCGGCCGCCTGCCGCGTCGAGTCGCTCATCCACGTCGCCGCCTGGATGCGCTCGCCGAGCGCGGCGCGCAGGTTCTTCACCATGGTGTCCATGCGCGCCTTGTCCGCGGGCGTGAACGCCTCCTTCACGTACTCCTGGCCGAGGATCTCGCCCAGCGACCCGTCGGTCTCGGCGATGCAGCGCTTCCAGCGCGGCAGCATCTCCTTGGCGCCCGAGAGCGCCTGGCGCAGCGCGAACCACTCCTTCACGTAGTCGCTGGAGAGGATCGGCGACGCGTCATGGAGGATGTGCGCCTTCAAGTACTCCTTCCACGTCTCGATCGGCGTGCGGGTGAGGAGCCCGTTCACCGCCTTGATGAAGTCGGGCTGGGTCACGTTCACCACCGCGGGGCGGACGTTGCGCTTGACCAGGTAGTCGTCCCAGCCGAAGTCGGGGGCGAGCAGGCTCAGCGAATCCCACGGCATCTTGTGGTACGTGGCCTTGGGGTCGCGCCGCTGCACGTTCGTCATCGACGCCTGCGCGAGCTGGGTCTCGAGCGCCATCACCGCATCGGCGTGCTTCTGCGCCGAGGCGGCGTCCTCACCGGAGAGCTTCAACAGGTTCGCGGTCACGCGCACGTACGTGGAGCGCGTGGCCACCGACGACGAGTCCGTGCGCGTGTAGAAGTCGCGGTCGGGAAGCCCGAGACCGCCCTGGCCCAGGAACGCGATCACGTTCTCGCTCTGCTTGGGATCCTGCGCCGAATAGAACGCGAACACGGCGGGGATGAAGTTCGCGTGCATCCAGCCCACCTGCCGGCCCAGGTCCTGCACCGACCCGATGCCATCCACGTCGGCGAGCAGCTGGGCGATCGGCTTGCCGCCCGCCTTCTCCGCGCCCAGCGAGTCCATGCACGAGCCGTAGTAGTCGCGCAGCCGCGCGCGGTCGCTGCCCGGCTCGGCCTTCTTGTCCGCCGCCACCTTCTCCAGGATCTTCCGCAGCACCGCCTCGTTGCGGTCGTAGAGCTCGTCGAACGCACCGTAGTTCGTGTAGCCGGGCGGCATCTTCGTCCTCGCCGTCCAGCCGCCGTTCGCGAACTGGTCGAAGTCCTTGCATGGTGCACAGCTCTTGTCGAAGTCGGAGGCGCTGCCCGCGAGCGCGGGAAGCGCCCACGACACCAGCACGGCGAACGCGACGGCGCTGCGGACGCGGTTCATCGAGGATCCTTTCCTGGTCTGGGCTACCAGATGCGCGCGCGCAGGTCGACGGGACGCACCATGCCGTCGCCGTCCTTGCAGCCCCACGCGTCGTGGAACTCCTTGAGGTTCGAGAGCGGCCCGTTCACGCGCCAGTGGGCGGGCGAGTGCGAGTCGGTGAGCACGCGCGTGCGCAGCCCCTCGGGCCGGTCCGCGGCGCGCCAGATGCGCGCGTAGGCGAGGAAGAAGCGCTGCTCCGGCGTGTAGCCGTCGATCTTGGTGCGCGGCTTGCCGGCGATGGCCTTCTCCATCGCGTTGTACGCGACCGCGAGACCGCCCAGGTCGGCGATGTTCTCGCCGAGCGTGAGCCGGCCGTTCACGTGCAGCGTGTCGTTCACCGTGTACGAGCTGAACTGGTCGGCGACGCGGTTCGCCTGCACCTTGTAGGCGTCGGCGTCCGCCGGCGTCCACCAGTCGCGCAGGTTGCCCTTGGCGTCGAACTGCCGGCCGCGGTCGTCGAAGCCGTGCGACATCTCGTGCCCGATCACCGCGCCGATGGCGCCGTAGTTCACCGGGTCGTCGGCGTCGGCGTCGAAGAACGGCGGCTGCAGGATGCCGGCGGGGAAGTTGATGCTGTTGAGCGAGGCCTGGTAGAACGCGTTCACGGTGGGCGCGGTCATCCGCCATTCACCGCGCTCCACCGGCTTGCCCACGCGCTCCATGTTGCGCGTCGCTTCCGCGGCGCGCGCGTTCATGTGGTTGTCGACGATGCTGGCGCGCGTGATCTTCACCTTCGAGTAGTCGCGGAACTTGTCCGGGTAGCCGATCTTCTCGTCGAACGCCGCGAGCTTCGCCTTGGCGGCGGCCTTGGTCTCCGGACTCATCCACGCCAGCGCCACGATCTTGTCGTCGAGCGACGCCTCGAGGTTGTGCACCAGCTCCAGCGCGCGCTGCTTCGCCTTGGGCGGGAACGCCACGTCCACGTACGCCTTGCCGAGGATGTCGCCGAGGTCGCGGTCGGTGGCGATCAGGCAGCGCTTCCAGCGCGGCAGCTGCTCGGTGGCGCCGGACAGCAGCCGCTGGAAGCGGAAGTCCTCGTCCGCCCACGACTTACTGAGCAGCGGCGCCGCGTCCTCGAGCGCCGTCCAGCGCAGGTACGCCTTCCAGTCCTCGAGCGACGTGCTCGCGATCAGGTCGTTCACCGCCTTGAAGAAGTCGGGCTGGGTCACGTTCACGATGTCCGGCTTCTTGGTGCGGCCGGCGAAGTAGTCCGTCCACGTGAACCGCGGCATGAGCAGCATCAGCGAATCCGTGGGCATGACGTGGTAGGTGGCGTTGGGGTCGCGCCGCTGCACGTTCGTCATGCTCGCGTTCGCCAACGCGGTCTCCAGCGTCATCACCGCATCGGCGTCCCTCGACGCGGCACTCTCTGCTTCGCCCGCCAGGGCGAGGCAGCGCGCGATGTGCGCCACGTACTCGACGCGCAGCGCCTTCGAGGCCGAGTCGGTCTTGGTGTAGTAGTCGCGGTCCGGCAGGTGCAGGCCGCCCTGGCCCGCGTGCACGATGAAGCGGTCGCTGTTCTTGGGATCCTGGTTCCCGAACCACGCGAACACCGCGCCCACGCCGTGGGCGTGGAACCACGCCACCTGGCGCCCGAGGTCGCTCACCGACGCCATGCCGTCGACCGCGGTGAGCAGCGGCTGCACCGGCTTGAGCCCCGCGGCCTCGGCCGTGGTCGAGTCCATGCAGCTCGACCAGTAGTCGCCGAGCTTCGCCTGGTCGCTCCCCGCCTTCGCCTTCGCCGCGGCCGCCTTGGTGACGATCCCGAGCAGCACCTGCTGGTTGCGGTCGGCGACCTCCGTGAACGCGCCGTAGCGCGAGTACGAGGCCGGCATCACGAACTTCGCGCGCCAGCCACCGTTCGCGTACTGGTCGAAGTCCTTGCACGGCGCGCAGGTGGTGTCCTGGTCACCCTTGTCGAAGTGTTTCGCGGCCTGGGCGGCGGGAGCCGCGAGCACGGCGAAGATCAGCGAGGCGACGAGAGCGGATGCGCGGGGCACGCGATCTCCTTTCCCTTGGGGGTGGGGGAACACGGAAGCTTGGAGCCGGTTCACGTTCCGCGCGACGGCGGACAGAGTCAAGCAAGTCATCACGAACGACGATGAAGCGGCCGACGAGGGCCGTCGCCGCAGGGTCCCGTCGTCGCCCCGATGAGACGCGGGAATCGCTGGCGCACGCCGGCGCGAGCGCCGGAGCGTACGCCCCGTGAACGCCGGCGCCGTCAGCGGCTCAGGCGGAACGCGACCGAGCCGTGGATGCCGTTCTGGTCGTTGTCCTGCACGTGGTCCACGTTCGTCGCGCGCGTGAAGCCGAGCGACAGCGACAGGTCCACGCCGCTCGCCGGCCACCAGCGCAGCACGCCGGTGGCGTCATCGGTCGTCTGCACGATGCCCTCGAGCGTGCCCACGGGGGGGATCGGCGTGCCGTTGATGTAGGGGTCATCGAAATCGTTCTCGCCCTTCCACGTGCGCGAGACGACGCCGGTGACCTGCCACGCCACGCGCGGGTCCCAGCCGATGCGCACGCGCAGCCGGCGCGAGTCGGGGCCGGTGGGGAAGCCGATCGGAATGCCCTGCGCCGTGAACTCGCGGCCGAAGAACGACGTGTACGTGTAGCGCGAGAGCCACGTGTACTCGGTGTTCCACGACAGCCGCGTAAAGCCGTGCGTCCACGCGCCGTCGGCGCCGACCTGCCATCCGTACTTGTTCGGCGTCGCCGCGCTCTTCGCGTGCAGGTCATCGAGCAGCACCTCACCATAGAGCCGGGTTCCGTCCGCCGGGCGCCACGACGCGTCGAGCGACAGCTCGATGTTGTTGCGTGCCTCGCCCAGTCTCTCGCCGTCCTGCTGCAGGATGCGCTGCGCGAGCGAGTAGGGGATCACGCTCGCCACGTACACCGCCTCCCAGCCGTCGGCCTTGTAGCGCGCGGCCTCGGCGATGCCCAGGCGCAGCGCGGAGAGCGGCTGCCATTCGATGCGATGGGCGGCGAACTGCTCGCCGGTGCCCGGGTCCGTGGTGGCGTTGATCGAGAACCCATCGGCGCGCAAGGCCTTGATCCGCAAGTGCAGGTAGAGCGCCGTGAGCGGCGCGCCGGTGCGCGAGATGAGCAGCGAGCCTTCCTCGCCAGGTCCCCACGCGAAGCGCTGACGGCCCATGGTCACGCTCCAGTGCGTGCCGGCGCTGTAACTCAGATACGCCTCGTCGGTCTGCGCCGCGAGGTTCGTGTTCGCGACCAGCGCGTCGGTGAACTTCTCCGCATTCTCGAGCTGGCCGAGCGCGATGTGCGCGAACGCGAGCCAGCGATCGATCTGGGCGCCCGCGCGCAGGTGGATGCCGCTGCCGTCGCGCCAGTGCGTGTCGGTGTCGCCGCTCTGGCGGCTCATGTCGTACGCGCCCTCGGTGCCGACCGACAGCTCCAGGCGATCGTCTTCGGGCCAGGCGCGCTGGAGCATCCTCGGCGTCGAGAGCCGCACGTGGTAGGTGGCGAACGCACCCATGGCATCACGCTGCAGCTCGCGCTCGAGGCGCTCGGCGACCAGCGTGCGCACGAGATTCCCCTCGAGCGGCGGCGGGCCGTCGCCCATCAGCTCCAGGCGCTGGAGCGGCCAGGTGTTGAAGTGGGGCAGCCGGTAACGCCCGCTGTCGGCGGGCAGGTCGTAGCACTCGAGCACGCGCAGCTCGGCCATGAACGGGTCGCGCACCGCGATGAACTCGAGCGGTGAGGCGGCCGCCATCCTGGCGGAACCGAGCGCGAGCGCGACGCAGACGGCGCGCCCGACGCGGCGGGATGCTGGTCCATGCATGCGGCGCGAGGGTAGGGGCCGGGTGGGCTGCCGGCAACCCGCTGCCGGAAAGGCAGGTCCTGGTGGCCGGCGGCGATACACGGCGCGCGTGTTCATGGCAAGATGAGGCCGCAGGTCCCGCACAGGAGGAGACGACGCCCGCGAACGACGCTTCCGATCAGGCCGCCGCGTTCCCGTTCCGCTCGGTCAAGGGGAGCGTCGAGATCTGCCTGATCCGCAAGCGAGACGGGAAGGCGTGGGGCATCCCGAAGGGGATGGTGGATCCCGGGGATACGCTCGAAGAGACGGCGCTCAACGAGGCGGAGGAGGAGGCGGGCCTCGAGGGCCGACTGGTCGGAGCCTCGATCGGGAGCTACGAGTACGAGAAGTGGGGCGTTGTCTTCTCGGTCGCGACCTATCTCCTCGAGGTCCGGGTCGAGCACGCGACGTGGGATGAAATGAGCTGGCGCGAGCGTCGCTGGTGGCCACTCGACAAGGTGGCCGGCCTGCTCGCGAAGCACCCGGTTCGGCCACTGCTCCCGAGAGTGATCCGCGCGCTCTCGACCCGCCGCAAGCCTGTCGGTTGACCGGCTTCGGCGCCCTCCGCTACCGTCCGTCCCTCGAATTCACTGGGGTTCCTGCGGCCCGGCCTGCGCCGGGCTTCTGCGTTCGTGGGCACCCCGCGAAGGAGGCCGTCCATGCGTCCCGGGAATCCCGAGGCGCTCTCGCAGCCTTACGACCCGCGCCGCATCGAGCCCGAACGCTACGCGTTCTGGGAGCGGCTGGGCGTGTTCCAGCCGCGCGCGGACCTCGCCGCGCAGCCGAAGGGCACGGGCTCCAAGGCCCCGTTCGTCATCGCCATCCCGCCGCCGAACGTCACCGGCTCGCTCACCATGGGCCACGTGCTCGGCGAGTCCGTGCGCGACTGCATCATCCGCTGGCAGCGCATGGAAGGGCGCGAGACGCTCTACATCCCGGGCATGGACCACGCCGGCATCGCCACGCAGAACGTGGTGGAGAAGAAGCTCAAGAGCGAGAAGAAGTCGCGCCACCAGCTCGGCCGCGACGCGTTCTTGAAGGCGGTCTGGGAGTGGAAGGAGCAGTACGGCGGCATCATCTTCCAGCAGGAGCGCCGGCTCGGCATCACGCCCGACTGGGCGCGCGAGCGCTTCACGCTGGACGAGGCCTACTCGCGCGCCGTGCTCCACGTCTTCAAGTCGCTCTACGACGAGGGCCTGATCTACCGCGGGCGCTACATCGTCAACTGGTGCCCGCGCGACGGCACCGCGCTCTCCGACGAAGAAGTCGACATGGTGGAGACCGACGGCCACCTCTGGCACATCCGCTACCCGTTGAAGGATGGGAGCGGCTCCGTGACCGTGGCCACGACGCGCCCGGAGACCATGCTCGGTGACACCGGCGTGGCCGTGAGCGCCAGGGACCCGCGCTACGCCAAGCTCATCG
>Ga0068859_100006558_pt1 | contig 11814 bp, 10 predicted proteins | sample KBSSwiS22_FD_66585 | JGI IMG/M metagenome (GOLD analysis project Ga0068859, IMG submission 66585) | Switchgrass rhizosphere microbial communities from Kellogg Biological Station, Michigan, USA - KBS Switchgrass S2-2 | ecosystem: Host-associated > Plants > Roots > Rhizosphere > Soil ... | reverse complement strand
TCGCACCGGCCGTGGCAAAATCCGGCGGCGAAGGAATGAACGCTTCGGCGATGACCGATGAGGACTTGATTAACGCGCTGGCGCAGTATCTCGATCTCGAGCCACTCGAGAAACAGGCGCTCCTGGAACGGCAATGCCTCCGGACTCGAGCGGAATCGCTGGTCGAACTGCTCGAGATGAAGATCATGGTGTCGCGCACGCCGGGCGTCTCGACGGTCGCCCACTAACCGAACGACGGATTCTGAATTCAGAATTCTGAACTGAACGCGTCGGTTCTACTCTTCCCGCAACGCCATCATCGGATCCACGCGAGCTGCTCTCAGCGCCGGCAATGCCGACGCCAGCAGCGCGATGATCGTGAACAAGGCGGCTGACGCTGCGAATGCCACCGGATCGGCGGCACCGACGCCGTACAGCAGACTCTGCATCGTGCGACCGGCGATTGCCGCGATGGCAAGCCCGGCGGCGAGGCCGAGCATCGTCAGGAGCAGGCCGCGGCCGACGATCGCGCCAATCACCGTGCGAGCCTGAGCTCCCAGCGCCATGCGGACGCCAATCTCGCGACGGCGTTCAGAAACGTTATAGGCGAGCAGACCATAGAGGCCGATCCCGGAAAGGATCAGGGCGAGTCCGGCAAAGGCGCCGAGCAGCGTCAACTGTTGACGGCGGTCGGCAATATCCAGATCGACGAGGTCCTCGAGCGTCCGCACCGCGGCGACCGGCTGTTCGGGATCGACAGCCGACACGATGCGGCGAATCGACGTCGTCAACGCCCGCGGGTTGCCCTTGACTCTGACCAGCAGATTCTCCGGATTCCCGTCGCTTTGCGCGAAGGAGACGTAAACGCCCGGCTTCATCTCCCGTTCGTATCCGCGTTCGCGCACATCTTTCACGACGCCGACGATCGTGAACCAGATGGCATCAGGTCCGGGACGAGAAAACGACAGCCGGTGGCCGATGGCGCTCTCGTTAGGCCAGTGGCGACGGGCCAGCGTCTCGTTGACGACCACGGCGCGAGGGGCGTCGGTGCCATCGCGATCGTCGAGCAAGCGGCCGGTCACGACTTCCACACCAAGTGTCTGCAGATACGTCGTGGTGCCAACACGGAACAGGGCGTCGGTCGGCTCGCCCTCACCAAGCCCGGCGTCGTATTGATAAGACCGCGTATTGCCGATGCTCTGGAACGGCATCGTGGAGACGTAGCCGGCGTTTTCGACGCCGGGCAACGCGCGCACGTCGGCGAGAACGCGTTCGTAGAAGGCGACCCGGCGCGCCTTGTCGGAATACTTTTCAAGCGGCAACGTGGTGCGAAGCGTCAACACCCGATCGGGCTTGAAGCCGAGATCGATGCCGCGAAGATTGGTGAGCGTGCGCAGCAGGAGCGCCGCGCTGACGAGCAGTGCCATCGCCACCGCGACCTGCACGACGACCATCGCGCTGCCGAAGCGATGCCGGCCCAGCGCCAGCCGTCCGGCATGGTGCAATCCGGCGATGAGCGATGCGCGCGCTGACTCGAAGGCGGGCACCAGGCTGAACAGCATGCCGGTGACCACCGACAGGGCAAGCGTAAACAGCAATACCGGTCCGCTGACAGACACCCGATCCAACGCCGGCATGGACGTCGGAATCAGCTGCTCGATCAAGCGCATCGACAGCGGCGCGAACGCCAGACCCACAACACCGCCGGCGATGGCGAGCACAATGCCTTCCGTCGTCATCTGCCGTACGAGCTGACCGGTCGTGGCGCCGAGCGACGCGCGGATGGCAAGCTCGCCGCGGCGATTGGTCGAACGTGCCAGCAGCAGACTCGCCAGGTTGGCGCAGGCAATCAGCAGGACGCATCCCGCGGCGGCCATCAGCACGACGAGCTCGAGATGAACGTCACCCAGCAGGTCCTCGCGGATCGGAACGACCACCGCGCCGAGCCGGCCGTTGCTCTGCGGATATTCCTTTCCTAGCTGCCTGGCGACTGCTTGCATGTCGGTGCGTGCCGTCTCGGCAGACACGGCCGGAGAGAGTCGCGCGACGACGTTCAAGTAGTGCGAGTTTCGCTGCGCCGCGTCTTCTGGGGAGAAGTGAATCGGCACCCAGTAGTCGACGTCGCGGTTCCGAAACACGAAGCGGCGCGGCATCACACCGATGATCGTTCGCATCGAGCCGCTCATGGGTATGGTCTTGCCGAGGACGCCCCCATCGCCCGCAAAGCGGCGCTGCCACAGCCCGTAGCTGATGACAACGACCGCTGCGCCGGTTCGATCCTCCGCATCCGTGAAAGCGCGCCCGAGCAACGGTTGAACGCCGAGCACCGTGAAGAAATTGGCGGTGACGGCTCGGCCAATCACCTGTTCAGGCGGGCCGTCGGTCGTCAGATTGGCTGACTGACTACGCGTGGCGGCCATATCGGTAAAGGATCGATTGAGCCGCTTCCAATCGACATAGTTCGCCGGCGCCGGCGTATTGCGGGGAAAACTAACGAAGCTCGCGTCTTCCCAGACCATGACAACGCGTTCAGGGTCCTGGTAGGGCAGCGGCAGCAGGATCGCGCCATAGACGGCGGAAAAAATGGCGGTATTGGCCCCGATGCCGAGGGCGAGGGTGAAAATGGCGATGACCGAGAACACGGGCGCGCGCCACAGCAGACGTACAGCAAAGCGGAAGTCGACCAGCAGGGCGTTCACGCTCCGTTAGACGGAGGCGCCGCTGTTTTCGTTGATGCCGGAACTCAGCCGCAGCGCGCGGCGATCACTTCGACGATCTTCTCGCCGTGGAACCGGCCGTTCTCGATGAAGATGGTGCCGGTATCGACGCCGGCGACCGCCCCGCCAGCGACGAACAGTCCTCCCACGTTCGTCTCGAACGTCTCGGCGTTGTAGACGGGGGCTTCGCGGTCGTTCAGCTGGATGCCGGCGCCGGTCAGCAGGTCTGAGTCCGCTCGATACCCGGTCAGGAGAAAGATCGCTTCTGCCGGAATCTCCTCGTCCGTGGACTCCCCAGACTCGTGCCGCGTCTGGATCACGATCGACGTCGGACGAATTTCCTTCACGCATGAGTTGAAACGCGCCGCCACCGACCCTTCTTTGATCCGGTTCTCGATGTCGGGCCGGACCCAGTACTTGATGGTCGACTTGAGCGATGGAGCGCGATGGATCAATGTCACCTGTGTGCCGGAACGATAGAGTTCGAGCGCCGCTTCGGCGGCGGAGTTCCCGCCGCCGACGATCACCACACGCTGACGGTAGTAGGGATGCGATTCGCTGTAGTAATGGTGCACGTGAGGCAGGTTCTCACCGGGAACGTTCAAGAGGTTCGGATGATCGTAGTACCCGATCGCGAAGATGACGTGGCGGGCGAGACGGGCGCGCCGGCCGCCGCGCGTGGACCGCGTCTCAACCGCAAACAGCGTGGTGCCCGGCGGAGTGTTCTCTTCCACGCTCACCGACAGCACCTTTTCCTCGAAGACGATTTGCAGCTCGAAAGTGTCGACCACTTTGCGGTAGTACTTCAGCGCTTCGGCCCGGGTCGGCTTCTCGAACGGCGACACGAATGGCAGACCGCCAATCTCGAGCAGCTCCGGCGTGGTGAAGAAGACCATTTGAGGGGGAAAGCGGTAGATCGAATTGACCAGCGCGCCCTGCTCGATGACCTGATAATCGAGCCCTCGTCGTCTGGCGGCAATGGCGGCGGCAAGTCCCGTCGGACCGGCGCCAATGATGAGCAGATCGCGAACCGACATGGTTCGATCCTAGCGGATCCGGCGGTCGGCGATTCAGGACCGCCCGGCGGAAATTCCTGCCCTTCGTCGGCGGACCGCCGAGGAGGTGCGGACCGGCCGGTATCGTCAGGTCAGGAGGCTCTATGAAAAAGGAAATCCTGTTCGCCTTGCTGCTGGGTGCGCTCTTGATGACGCCGCCGTTCCTCGCGCTGCACGCACAGGAGCAGTCGGCCGGCTCTCCGGATCTGGTGGCGGCGCTCAAGGCCGTACCAGGCTGTTACGGTGTCGAAACCGCCCGCACCGCCAGCGGCAAGCAGGTCATCTTTGCGTGGTTCGAAAACAAGAAGGCGCTGCTCGCCTGGTACTACAGCCCGGCGCACCAGCGTCTGATGTCGCAGTTCTTCCCCACGGCGCCGCCACGGACTCCACTGGCGGCGGTGGAGGACGACGGACGGCCCATCCTCGCCGTGGCATCGCTGACCATGGCCGACAAGCCGCCGAGCAATGTCACGTCGCTGCCGATCTCGCAGATCGCGATCGAGCTCTATCAGCCGCTGCCAGGGGGCATCGCGCTCGGCGGTCGCTTCTCGCCAACCACCATGAAAGTGCCGGGCCTGACCGACGTCCCACTGCCGGTCCCAGGCAAGTAGACTGAGCCCGGATGCTCGACACGACCCGATTCATCGCACGAGTGGCCGCCGTGAACGCCGCGATCGCGGCCGTCATCACGGTGGCCTTCGCCGATTTCTCGCGCCAGATTCCGTGGCGATTCGCGCTCGAGCAGTTTCTGGTGATCTACTTCGTCACGACCTGCATCAGCCCGGTCTGCGTGTTCGTGCTGCCGAAAATCGCGCCGCCCGTCTTCAGGCGATTTTCGTTTCCAGTCAATTGGCTCATCGTCATCGCCGTGATGATCGTGCTCGCCGCGGCGGGCAGCCTGTTCGCGGTGTCGGCGCTGGCCGTCGTGGGATACATCGACCCGAACGAAATCATCCCGGTGTGGCTGAACAGCTCGCTGAAGGTGTCGCTGATCGTCACGCTGACCCTGGGCATCTTCATCACCGCCCGCGAGATGATGCGCAGCCGCCTGAAGAAGGCGACGCTCGCGCTGCGCACCAAGGAGCGGGACGAAGCCGAAGCGCGCCGTATCGCCACGGCGGCGCAATTGGCTTCGCTCGAATCACGAGTACAGCCTCACTTTCTGTTCAATACCTTGAACTCGATTGCCGCGTTGATTCCGCAGGACCCGGCCGGCGCGGAGCGGATGACGGGCCAGCTGGCGTCGCTGCTGCGCTCCTCGCTCGACTCAGCGGCCAGTCCCCTGGTGCCGCTCGAACAAGAGTTGAAAACCGTCAACGATTACCTGGATATCGAACGCGTCCGGTTCGGTGATCGATTGCGCTTCGCGATTCGCGTCGACCCGGGACTCGAACAAAGCTCCGTCCCTCGTCTGTCATTGCAGTCGCTGGTTGAAAACAGCGTCAAGTACGCCGTCTCGCCGAGCCGGACCGGCGCGACGATTCATGTCTCGGCAACGCAGCTCGACGGCCGGCTTACGCTCGAGGTGATGGACGATGGCCCGGGGTTCGAGAGCGACGAGGAGCCTTCGGGCCATGGGCTCGCGCTGCTCAGGGAACGGCTGCGAATGACGTGCGGAGAATCGGCCACACTGACGATCGGACGCGAACACGGCGCCACGACCGTGCGAATCGAGCTGCCCAACCCGGTTCCGAAGCCCTCCGCTCCGGTTCTGAATTCTGAACTCTGAATTCCCCTTTCTGAATCAGATGTCTGTCTCCCCTTCCCCGCTCCTTCGAGCCTTCGTGGTCGACGACGAACGGCTGGCCATCGACCGGCTGGTGCGTCTGCTCGAACAGACCGGGCGGGTGACGGTAGTGGGAACCGCGACAGACCCCGAAGTCGCCATCGGCCTGCTCCAGAACGCCGGCATCGACGTGTTGTTCCTCGATATTCAGATGCCGGTCATGAACGGCTTTCAGCTGCTCGAACGCATGAACCGCGAGTTCCGCGTCATCTTCACGACCGCCTTCGACCACTACGCGCTCGACGCCTTCGCGGTCAACTCGATCGACTACCTGCTGAAGCCGATCGAGCCGGAGCGGCTGGCGCGGGCCCTCGATAAACTCGAACGGCTGTCCGCTCAGCCGGCGCCGGACGTGCGCCACCTCGCGCGAGAGCTGGCCGCACAGCTGACGGTGTCGCGTCGCCTCGATCGGATCGCTTCGAGAGTCGGCGAACGGACCACGCTCGTCGAGGTGTCGCGCATCACGCATTTCTTCTCGAAGGACAAGCTGACGTTTGCGGTCGCGAACGGCCGCGAACATGTGATCGATCACACGCTCAGCGAGCTCGAAACACGGCTCGATGCGAAACGCTTCGTGCGGATCCATCGCGCCACCATCGTCAACACCGCGTTCGTGCAGGAGCTCGATGCCTGGGTGGACGGCGGCGTGGTCGTGAGACTGAAGGACGAGAAGAAGACCGAGCTCAGCGTGGCGAGAGATCGAGTGCGCGATCTGAAAGACCGGCTCGGGATCTAGGGAACTTCGGCACCTAATTCAGAATGGGGAATTCAGAATTCAGATCTCTCTGAACTCCGAATTCCATTCTGACTTCGAGATTCTGAATTCTGACTACACGGTTACTTCTTGACCCCTGTCCCGTCCATCACGAACTGACCGTCCATCACGTCGAACGACACCTTCGCCTTGTCGGTTCCCTGCGGCGTCAACGTGATCTTGGCGGTGAAGGCGTTGCCCTGGAAATCGCCGTTGAACTTGAGGACCAGGTCGTCGCCGCTTTTGGCGATGTCGGTGATCTCGGTCGGCCCGGGCGCGAGCGCGCTCGTCAGCTGGCCGGAGACTTTTCCGCCGGCGTCCTTGAGTTCAAGCGTCTGATCGAACGGACCCTGCGGGCTCTCGACCGTCAACGTCCAGGTGCCGAGAAACGCGGCGGCTTCCGAGGTGGCCAGCGCCGATTGGGCGGCGCTGAAACCGGGAACCCCCAGCACGGCGACGGCGGCGAGGACGGCAACAATCCACGATTGAGATTTCATGATGATCTGCTTCTCCTAGGTGACGCCCGCGCGCGTCGTGGCGGGCCGTGATCCGCGAGAGAGACGAATATTAGCACCCCTAAGTTCCTCGCCGCGGCGTTTGAAACAGTGGACACGGTGGCTCAATATCCGATTTATTCGGTCGGATATTGACCATTGACTTCCCTATCGGCCCGCTCGCCCGCCCTGATTGCCAGTTCGCCGGAATCGTGAGATCGCAACCCCTTTTTCATCTATTATTTAGCGGAATTCAGCGGCGCCCAGCCCGGGTCCGCTGGCGTTTGACAGGAGACGAGAACCGATGCACGCGCCCATTAAGTACTTCGAGAAAGGGCTGTCGATTGCCGCCAACGGAGCCTGGGTGGTGTTCAACAATCTGAACAAGATTGCGCAACGCCCGGCGATCACCCCGAAGTGGTCCGACAAGCCACTGTTGAAGTCCTATGAGAAGACCAAGCCGCCGCTTGGCTGGCCGCGCGAAACCGATTCGCTCTGTCCCACCTGCACGCGTGAGGCACGCCAGGCGATCCTCGACGGCAAGAAAGACGTCAGCGTCCTGCTCAACGAGAAGGTCGGCGAAATCAAGGCCACCATTCTCGAGCGGGACGGCAAGATCCTGATGGTGAAGGATTGCCCCATTCACGGTCATTTCGAAGACGTGATGGCGATCGATACCGAATTCTTCAAGCATCTCGAAAGCGTCTTCCCCGGCCGCGATATCCGCGCCCACAACGACGAAAAGCTGCACAACCATGGCAGCAGCACCATCCAGCACGGACGCGGCTCGGTGCTGACGGTCGACCTGACCAACCGCTGCAACATGATGTGCGACCCGTGCTTCATGGACGCCAACCAGGTCGGGTTCGTCCATGAATTGAGCTGGGAAGACATCAAGATGGTGCTCGACAACGCCATCACCATCAAGCCGCGGCGTCAGATGTCGGTGCAGTTCTCCGGTGGAGAGCCGACGATTTCCCCGCACTTCCTCGACGCCGTGCGCTACGCCCGCAAGGTCGGCTACAACAGCGTCCAGGCCGCCACTAACGGCATCGAGTTCGCCAAGAGTCCGGAGTTTGCCAAACAAGCGGCAGAAGCCGGGCTGCGCTATGCCTATCTGCAGTTCGACGGGATCGGAAACGCGGCGAACGCGCATCGCCGGGTCGGGAACCTTTTCGACGTCAAGCTCCGGGCCATCGAAAATCTCTACAGCGCCGGCGTCGACATCGTCCCGGTCGTGACCATCGTCAACGGCGTGAACAACGAGCAGGTCGGACGGATCATCGAATTCGCGCTCGACAACCCGAAGAAGATCAATTTCCTGTCGTTCCAGCCGGTCAGCTTCACCGGCCGCGACGAAGAGGTGACCGACGAACGTCGTCATGCGCAGCGATATACGCTCTCGCACCTCGCGCACGATGTGAAGAACCAGACCGGCATCGGCGAACCCATTCGCGACTGGTTCCCGATTTCGTTCATGGGAAGCTTCACCGACTGGGCCGACGTCACGCACGGCGCCGAGAAGGAGTTCGGTCAACTCACCTGCGGCTGCCACCCGAACTGCGGCGTCGGCATGGCGATCATGATCGACAAGGAAACAAAGGAAGCGGTGCCGGTGACGGCGTTCTTAAAGGCCGAACAGCTGGCCAGGGACGTTCAGGCAGTGACCGACGCCGGACGCGGACGGTTCTTCTCGGTCTTCGGCATGGCGCTCTCGCTGATGCGCAACTACGATTCCTTCAAGGCGCCGACCCATTTCAAGCTGACCGACCTGCTCAAGAAATTCGACAAGACCTTCGGCGCCACCAAGTCGGCCGAAAAGGGCAAGTACGGCAAGGTCGAAGGCACCCGGACGATGGACGACATCGCGAAACGCCGGGCCGATCGCTGGAACTTCCTGTTCATTGCCGGCATGTGGTTCCAGGATCTCTTCAACTACGACTTCCGTCGCACCGAGATGTGCATCATCCCGTATGCCACGCAACAGGGGGAGATTTCCTTCTGCGCGTATAACACCGGCATCGGCTGGCGCAACATCATCGAGAAGATGCACATGACGGCCACCCTCACCAAGTGGTACGAGGAGCACGGCCGCCACGAGATCTTCGCGGGCGGAAAAGCCGTGCAGCTCGAGTCCACCAGCCATTCGCTCGTGCTGAACGAGGAAGCGGTTCGCGCCGGCGCACAGACCGATCTCGACGAGCTCGGCATCGCCAAGAACGCGCGCGACGAAAAGCTGGCCGCGCGCAAGCACCGCACGCCAGAAGAGGAGCGCCACCACGAAGAGATGGCGCGGCTCTACGCGCAGCACGTGCTGAAGGAGCCGCCGACGGTCCAGATCCAGGGCCTGGGCGGACCGAAGAAGAAGCAAGACGTGCAGCCGGTCCTGCACAAGCCGCAGGTCTGATAGGGCTTAGGCCTTAGTCCTCAGACTTTAGGGAACGGGGAGGGCTGGTGGTGCAAACCACCAGCCCTTTTCTTTTTCATCCCGCAGTAAACTCGGCCCGTTGACCTTCCCAGTCTGGATCTCTCTCGGGCCCTGGCGCGTCCATCCGCACTTGCTCTTCGAACTACTGGCATACGCCGTTGCCGGTGTCGCGTACTGGCAGCAACGACGCACCCGTGGCGATCGAGTATCCACCGAGGCGAGGTGGGCGCTCGCCTCGGCGGCGGTTGTTGGCGCCGTCCTCGGCAGCCGCATCCTGTTCTGGTTCGAGGATCCGCAGCGAACGGTGGCGCAGCTGACGAACCTGCAGTATCTGGCGGGTGGGCAAACAATCGTCGGAGGCCTCATCGGCGGATGGATTGCGGTCGAGTGGCAGAAGCGGCGGCTGCACATCGACCAGCCGACCGGCGATTTGTTCGCCGTCCCAATCGCCCTGGGCGGCGCAGTCGGGCGCATTGGCTGTTTCCTGAGCGGGCTGCCGGATGGCACCTACGGATTGCCAACGTCGGTGCCGTGGGCGATCGACCTCGGCGACGGAATGCGACGGCATCCGACGGCTCTCTATGAGTCGGCGTTCCTGCTTGTCCTCGCATTCGCGCTGATGCGCTTCGGACGGCGGGCCGCCCTTGGAGAAATGTTCCTCGGTTTCATCGCGGCTTACCTGACATTCCGTCTGGTCGTCGACTTCTGGAAACCCGGGGTCGCGCTTGCTGCGGGTCTCACGGCGATCCAGGTCGCCTGTGCACTCGCTATCCCGGTGACCCTCCGACTGTGGGCGGCACGGCGCCGGCAGCATGCGTCGCCGCTCGGCGCGGGAACCGGGTAAACTCCTGTGACTCTCACAACCGACACACATGCTCGGTCTGCTACGTCCGACGTTTCGTCACGGCCTGATGATCGTCCTCGGCGGCGCCGCCTTCGCCCTGGCTGGTTGTCTCGGAGGAATCACCGCATTTTCGTACAACAACTCGTCGCCGCTCGGCTGGGTCGGTGTCGCCGCCCTGCTCATCGGCTTGTTGGTCGTCCTCGTCGGCGTCCTCGTGCTCGTCATTGCACTGGCCAGAAAGATCTTGGGCAGACACACGGAATGAGTCGATAAAACATGCTTCGCTTTTTACGTCCGACATTTTTTCACGGCGGGCTCATCCTGCTCGGTGGGATAGCGTTTGCGTTTTTCGGATGCCTGGGAGCCATTGCCGGCTTCGCATCCAATTCGGCGTCGCCGGGCCAGCTGGTGCTGGGCTGGGTGGGTTCGGCCGGGTTTCTCGCCGGCTGTCTTGCCGTCCTCGTCGGCGGCGTGCTGCTCGTCATCGCGGTTTTCAACGCAATTTTCGGGAAGCGCGATCGGCCCGAACAGGCGGGGAACTGATGGCAGCCCGAACTCGCCCGTACTTGTTCTACGACGTTGCAGTAACCATCTGTTCGACCTGCTATCGGAAGATCGAGGGCAAGATCGTCTTCGAGGACGGCCGTGTTCTCTTGCTCAAACAGTGCCCTGAGCATGGCCGCGAGCGCGTCCTGATCGCTGACGACGTGGACTACTACCGGCGGTGCCGCGAAGTCTTCATCAAACCGCCGGAGATGCCCGTTCGCTACAACACGCCGGTCAAGTGGGGGTGCCCCTACGACTGCGGCCTGTGCACGGACCACGAGCAGCATTCGTGCCTGTCGCTGGTGGAAATCTGCGACTTCTGTAATCTCAAGTGCCCGATCTGCTACGCCTCGAGCGGACCTGATCGCCAGTCATTCAGGAGTCTCGAGCAGGTCGAACGAATGCTCGATGCCGTGGTCGCCAACGAAGGCCATCCCGACGTCGTGCAGATTTCAGGTGGCGAGCCGACGCTGCATCCCGACTTCTTCACCATCCTCGATATGGCCAAGGCACGGCCGATCCGCCACCTCATGCTGAACACCAACGGCGTGAAGATCGCCGAGAACGAGGCGTTCGCCGAACGCCTCGCGGCCTACATGCCGGACTTCGAGGTCTATCTCCAGTTTGATTCATTCGAGCGCGACGCGCTCATGGCGCTCCGCGGCGCCGACTTGCGCACGGTGCGGCAGAAGGCGCTCGAGCGGCTGAATCGGTTGAAGCTCTCCACGACGCTCGTGGTCACTCTCAAGAAAGGCCTGAACGACCATGAAGTCGGGCGCATCATCGACTTCGCGCTCGAGCAGCCGTGTGTCCGCGGCGTCACGCTGCAGCCGGTGCAGCATGCCGGACGCGCCGACGGCTTCGATCCGGCGCGCGATCGGCTCACGCTCACGGAGGTTCGCAGAAATATCCTCGAACAGACAAAGGTCTTTCGTCCTGAGGACGTCATTCCCGTCCCCTGCCATCCCGATTCGCTGGCCATGGCCTACGCGATGCAGATCGACGGCAAGGTAACGCCGCTCACCGGCCTCATTGACCCCGATATTCTGATCAATGGGGGTCGAAACACCATCGTGTTCGAGCAGGACGACGCGCTTCGCGACGGCGTCATCAAGCTGTTTGCGACCAATCATTCGCCGCAAAGCGGCGCCGACACGCTTCGCGACCTGCTCTGCTGCATTCCGCGTCTCTCCGCTCCCGACGCGCTCGGA
>Ga0068859_100006557_pt1 | contig 11815 bp, 14 predicted proteins | sample KBSSwiS22_FD_66585 | JGI IMG/M metagenome (GOLD analysis project Ga0068859, IMG submission 66585) | Switchgrass rhizosphere microbial communities from Kellogg Biological Station, Michigan, USA - KBS Switchgrass S2-2 | ecosystem: Host-associated > Plants > Roots > Rhizosphere > Soil ... | reverse complement strand
TCTCTAACGTGTCTTCAACCGGATCACGCTCACAGAATGCTGCGGCAGTTCGTGAGAGAACTTCGTTCCGGCAGTCTTGATTGCAATCGGCTTCGGCACAATCTTCATGCGCTCCGCCACCGTGTTGATACTACCGAGTTCACCGGTAATCATCTCGCCACTCGCATCTTTCCTGATCGTTGACACGCCCTGGAGGTCAATCTGGAGCAACTGAGCCCTGGACTGGATATTCACGAGCTTGAGAATAACGTCGCCGTTCGCATTGTCACGCGTGGCGCTAACGTAAAGGCCATCAAACATTCCCGTGACTGGAGCGGGGCCTCGACCTCCATTGCCCCGATTGGCGCCGGCGGGTGCAGGCGGTTGCGGCGCAATGGGAATCTCCTCGGGCATCAGTGTCGGCAAGGGCTCAAATTTCGCCGGCAACACCACATCACCCCGGTTGTTGGAGAACATCTTCTGAACGTAGTAGGAAGGCGAGCCAAAGCTTCTGAGCGCGTCATAGCCGATAAGGTTTACCGCCCACTGACGAGCCCCTTGATTCACATTCACAAGCAGCGGAGCGTAGCAGTTCATTATCGCCACGTCTGCGTTGCGTTCGAGACCGGTCAGCCATGCGGCATCGCCCAGGGCAAAGGCCATCATCGGTGTGTCCCCGACACGAGGATTATTCGTGGCCCACTCGCCGACAAAGATCTTCGTCGCGTTTCGGTCATAGCTGTCGTACAGGTGCGCCTGCCGTAATGCAGTTGGGATATTGATGTAGAAGTGATCGTCGAGGAAATCCGGCTTGCGGCTGTGCACGAAGTTCCGGGCCATGTCCTGTGATCGCATCGTGGAAATGATTTTGATGTCGGGGTACTTCGCCCTGATCGCGTCATAAAACATGGTAAAGCGCGAGTCGTAGCTGGCGGTTCCCATATTCAGCCAGTCCTCGTTTCCAACCTCGACGAAACGCAGCTTGAAGGGTTTCGGATGTCCGTCCTTCGCGCGGCGCGCTCCCCACATGGTGTCTGTGCCTCCAGTGATGTATTCAATTTCGTCCAGCGCGTCCTGAACGTGAGGCTTCAGCGCATCGCCGGTCAGGATCCGGGCGCCATTGTCGATGTGAAGGCCGGCGTAGACACCCAGAATCGGCTCCGCATTCATGTCTTCAGCCCATTGCAGGAATTCAAGCAGCCCCATCCCATCCGAGGATCGATAACGCCACGGGCTCATGTGTGTGGGTCGCAACTCAATAGGCCCGATCGTTTCCTTCCAGTTGAAACGATTCTCATAGTTGGGGCCTTCGAGATAGTTGCCGCCCGGGAACCGCAGGAAGGCCGGCTTCATCGCAACCAGCAGTTCCATGAGGTCGATACGATTGCCGTTGGGGTGGTTCTTATAGGTGGGGGGAAACAACGACACCAGGCTGAACGAGACCGTGCCGGGCGTATCTGTAGAGATGACAAACCGGTTTGTCGTTGATCCCTGATCGGTGAAGGCAGCATCGATACGCCCACCGTAACCGGAAACCTGTTTCGCGGTCCTCAGGGTGACGGAGTATTTTTTCCATTCCGATGTAATTTGGCCGACACTGGCTTTCGCATGGACGGTCTGTCCATCATTACTCTCAATGGCGACGGTAAGAGACCCCCTAAAGCTTCCGCTTGCCTTTGCGTAGAAGGAAGCGCGGTAAGCCGTGTCGGGTCTTACCGGAATTCCCCAATACCCTTCGTTCGCGACACCAACCCGCTGTTTCGGCTTCAGCGCAGAGGCATCCAGCTTGAGAGCCATGGTTAGGGCGGTGTTTGGCACCGCATCTTTCTCCAGCGCGATCGTGCCTTCCCCGCCGTCGTACTTCACGACGGACCAGTTAACCGGATTCTGCGCGTTGTCTCGAAAGGTGCGATTCCTGATCAGCTCGGCATAGAGCCCGCCGTCGTAGGAAAAGTTGATCTCCTCCGTCATCAGCCCGTAGAACAATGGGTCGATTTTCACGCCCGGTTGATCGACGCGAACCGTGAGCGTTACCGGTTGTTGGGCAGACAACTGACTCAGCGAAAGACCGGTGACGACAGCCACCGCCAGGACGATCAGCACAAATACGCTACGGAGTCGCATGGGAGTTCCTCTCACAAGGAATTGGTGGAGGGATGATCCCATTTCGAGGCGCCCAATTCAAAATGAATCAAACAAGGCGAATGTTTGACTCTGAGGAATCATGGAACTACATTTCCTTTTCGTACTGCCCGGTACTGCCCGGTACTGGCCCACAGGAGGAACAATGCGCACGCCAAAATTAACCCTGATCGCAGGCTTATGCTTCGTCGCCGCTTTCTCTGTTTCCCTGCTGGGACATCACTCCTTCGCCGCTCAATACGATCGAACCAAGCCCATTACACTGAAAGGGACGGTGACAAAGGTAGAGTGGATGAATCCGCACATCTACTTTTACATCGACGTGAAGTCGGACGCTGGCCGCACCGTGAACTGGGCTGTGGAGGGTGGTGCTCCGAGTATGTTGTACCGGGCCGGCTGGCGCATCGATTCGCTCAAAGCCGGCGATGAAGTCACTGTTGACGGATGGCTTGCCAAGGATGGAACCAACCTTGCCAACATGCGAACAGCCACTCTGGCTAATGGCAAGACTGTGTTCGGCGCATCCTCAGGAGGAGACACGAAGTGACGAAGCGCAGGCTTGTTCTCCCACTTCTGCTTGCGCTCACGTTGAGCTTGTCCCTTTCGGCTCGAGTAACCCAGAAAAAGCCTGCGCCAAATCTCGCAGGCGCCTGGCGTAATCAGTACACACCAAATCTTGTGGATGCCCTGGGCCACGAGCCCCCGTACACAGCCTACGGTGCAGAACGCTGGAGAACCGTAGACACGTCCAAGGATCCGACAGGCTTCTGCCTGCCCCCCGGTCCTTCGCGCGTGCTGACTTCTCCGTTTCCTTTTGTGATCGTGCAGCAGGAGGATCGAATCGCTCTTCTGTTCGAATATCAGACGCTCTGGCGGATGGTTTACATGGACGGCCGCGGGCACCCTGCGGACATTGCAGACTACCCAGAATTCATGGGGCACTCCATCGGCCGCTGGGAAGGCGAGACGCTGGTTGTCGATACGGTAGGTTTAAACGAGCGCTCGTGGCTCGATACGGCAGGTCACGAGCACAGCAGCAAGCTGCATCTCACAGAACGATTCCGCAAGATCGCCGAAGACAAGATCGAGTGGACCGCAACCTTCGAAGACCCGGTCTTCTATTCAAAGCCGTGGTCCATCACGCGCACCTTCACGAGGTTTGATGACGATAAAGACCGCATCATGCCGTACACGTGCACGGAGAATAACCGCGACGTCGACCACCTGAAACCGAACCAACCGAATCTGAACTATAAATACCAGCCGGAGAAGAATTAGAGGGCGTGCTGCAACCCGCGTAATTCCTGGCGAACCGTGCCCGGGCTGATTCCCTCTCCCACCGGGAGAGGGTGGCCCGAAGGGCCGGGTGAGGGATCCTCAGGCTGACTCGTCTCGCTACTTCGCGGCAGGCGCGGGCGTCGCAGGAGTCGCGGGGGCTTTCTTCAGCATCAATTCAAACGGCATGCCGGCGGCATCACCCGTGAGCTTGATTTCGGCTGGAGAAACGACGCCCTTGTAATTCAGGACGAATGGCATCCCACCAAAGTCAAAAGTTACCTTGAAGGTAATATTCTTGCCCCCATCAGTGACCTTGCCATCGCTGATGGCGACGTCAGACCCATCGAATCCCGTAGTTGTGCCGGTTAGTTTTTCACCATCTGCTTTGAACGTGAAAGCTACCGCCAGATCACCGGTAGGGGTTGCCACATTGCCGGTCCACTTTCCATCGACATCAGCAGCAAACAGCGGTACAGCCAAAACCAGAACCATTGTGACGAGAGCAAGAAGCCTCATTTCGATTCCCCCTCATTAGTCTAGATACGAACGCAGAAGACGCCAATTTCAAAAAAATCCCGAGCCCGCCTTCATCCAAACAAGGCGGGCTGAGCTTCCTGGAGGTTTCGAGCGGTGAGGATTTCAATCGTGTGGTTGCGCAGTTCCAGTGCTCCATTATGCACGGGCGTCACGGCACGGGTGAAGCCCAGCATCAGAGCTTCCTTCAGCCGGAGTTCGGTGAACATTGTGGGACGAATCTCTCCTCCAAGTCCGACCTCTCCGAACACCACCGTCGAGCCCATAATCGGTTTGTTGAACAAGCTGGAAAGAATCGCCGCGACGATCGCAAGGTCGGCGGCCGGCTCGGCCACTTCCAGACCGCCGACAACGTTGAGATAGATGTCCTGATCCCACAGGTTGACGCCAAGCCGCTTCTCCAGCACAGCAGACAGCAGGGCCAGCCGTTGTGGATCCACTCCGGTCGCCAGCCGTCGCGGAGCGCCGAAGTGGGTCCTGGAGACCAGCGCCTGAATTTCAACAAGCAGCGGGCGCGATCCTTCCACGCAGGAGACCACCGCAGAGCCCGGCTTCATCGTTTCCGACTGGGAAAGGAACAGCGCCGATGGCTTCTCGACGGGACGCAAGCCCGACCCTGCCATCTCAAAAATGCCGAGCTCGTTTGCAGGGCCAAATCGATTCTTGATCGTCCGTACAATCCGGTGCGGATGCTGTCGTGGTCCTTCGAAGTAGAGAACGGTGTCTACGATATGTTCAAGCGCTTTCGGGCCGGCGATCGCGCCATCCTTGGTGACGTGCCCGATAAGGAACACGGGAATGTGTGTCTTCTTCGCCCAGAACAACAACTGCGACGCAACTTCCCTCACCTGGCCAATGCTGCCGGGCGCCATCTCGAGCTTCTCACTGAATGTTGTCTGGACAGAATCGATGATGACAACGGCGGCCTTGAGCGCTTCCGCAGCCGCGAGAATCTTCTCGATGCTCATCTCGGCGTAGATCTGCAGATTGCCTGCGGCGATTGCCATTCGGTTGCCTCGCAGTTTGATCTGTTGAGCCGACTCTTCACCGGAGGCGTAGAGCACCCGCGTTTTAGCCGCGAGCTTCGAGGCGACGTCCAGCATCAGCGTGGACTTGCCGACTCCGGGATCGCCGCCAAGCAGGATCAGCGCTCCGGCGACAACGCCACCACCGAGCACACGATCGAATTCGGCTATGCCTGTCGGTGTGCGCGGCGCCTCGGCACCGGTGATTTCTTCGAATGCAACGGGCGTTGAGTCCCACGAACGCGGGCGGTCGTCCGACGGCGAAGGTGTCGCGCGTTCCTCAACGAAGGAACTCCACTCCTGACACGACGGACAACGTCCGATCCACTTCGTGGAGATGTAGCCGCATTGCTGGCAGGCGTATTGGGTTCTGGTCTTCAAGCTTTAAACCTTTGATCCAGGTCGGGGCTGACTGGAGGTGGGGTCATTGTAATCAGGCAAGAGGCCAAATCAGGGGACAGTCCGCGCGCTAGTATCCTTCGAGCAAATTCTCAAACTTCGTGTACTGTTTCAGGAACGCAAGCTTGACGGTTCCGATCGGTCCGTTCCTCTGCTTGGAGATAATCAGATCGGCCTTGCCTTCGGTCTCCTCATTCCTGTTGTAGACCTCTTCGCGATAGATGAAGAGCACCACGTCCGCGTCCTGCTCGATCGAGCCGGATTCGCGAAGATCGGACAATTGCGGCCGGTGATCTCCCTGACGCTGCTCCGGGGCGCGGCTCAACTGCGACAGCGCGATAATCGGCACCTCGAGCTCCTTAGCCAGCGCCTTCAACCCGCGCGAAATCCCCGAGATTTCCTGCACGCGGTTTTCGACGCGACCATAGCCCGACATAAGCTGCAAATAGTCCACGATCAAAAGACTCAATCCATGCTCGGCCTTCAGACGCCGCGACTTCGCCCGCATTTCCATAATCGTGAGCGATGACGAGTCATCAATGAACATTGGCGCGCGCGTCACGTTCGCGAGGGCATCGATCAATTGCCGAAAGTCGTCTTTCCCGATGTACCCGGTTCGGACCTTGTGCGCATCGACCAGAGACTCCGCGCACAGGAAGCGCATCAGCAATTGCTGTTTCGACATTTCCAGGCTGAAGATTCCCACGGGCAGCGATCGCTTGAGCCCAACATACTCCGCGACATTCAGGGCCAGGGCAGTCTTTCCCATCGAGGGTCGCGCCGCGAGAATGACGAGATCACCCGGCTGGAAGCCCGAGGTCATGCGGTCGAGGTCCGTGAACCCCGTCGGCACGCCAGTGATCATCTCCTTGTCTTCGTACAGCTTCGTCAGGAGTTTCTGGGTGTCCTCATGCATGTCACGGACGGCAACAAAGCCCGACTTGGTTCGATGTTCGGAAAGATTGAAGAGCGACTGTTCCGCCTGATCGAGGATGGCATCGGCGGGTTCCGCCTGATCGAAGCAGTCCGCGATGGTCTTGCTGGACGTACTGATCATCTGACGCAGCAGTGCCTTGTCGCGGACGATCTCGATGTAGTGGTCGATATTGACGAGGTGAGGAATCCCTTCGAGCAAGCTGGACAAATATCCAATACCGCCGGAGCTCTCGAGAGAGGAGCCGCGCAGCAGCTCGTCCTGGATGGTGATCAGGTCAATAGCCCGCGAATTCTCCATCAATGCCGTCATATGGCGGAAAATCACGCGATGCGAGTCCAGATAGAAGTCTTCCGGACGCAGAAACTCTACGACACGATAGTAGTTTTCGTTATTGACGAGTATGGAGCCGAGGAGCGAACGCTCGGCATCAACGCTACTGGGAAGGGAACGTTCGAGAACCTGACGCGACATAGTAAGAAGCCGACACTCTACACCCACTTTTCAAAACGGGGAATCGTGTCGGCTCTATCTCAGACTACGCTTCGGTTTCCGGTTCCACTTTCAGCTTGACGGCTGCCGTGACGTCCTTAAACAGACGGATGGGAACTTCGAACTCGCCGAGCTGCTTGATGTGGTCATCCATGTGGATCTTGCGCTTTTCGACCTGGAAACCTTTCTTCTCGAGCTCATCGGCAACGTCGGAGTTCGTCACCGAACCATACAGCGTGTTCTGCTCGCCGACCTTGCGGCGAATCGTGATCTCGACGGCATCAAGCAGCGCCTTGAGCTGTTCCGCCTCGCCCTTCTGCTTGGTTTCCTTGCGGATGAGCGACTGACGCTCGAACTCGATCACCTTCAGGTTGCCCGGAGTTGCGAGGTATGCCAGCTTGCGGGGCAGCAGGTAGTTTCGCGCATAGCCGGACTTCACTTTAACGACCTGGCCTGCCCGGCCAAGTGTGTCTATCGTTTCACGCAGAATAACTTCCATAACTTCGTCCTTTTACTCCGATGCGAATGGTAGGAGTGCGATATTCCGGGCCTTCTTGATCGCGTCGCTCAGCAATCTTTGATGGGGAGTGCACACGCCGGAAATCCGCCGGGGCATGATCTTCGAACGTTCCGGAACGAACTGCGAGAGCAGCTTAACGTCCTTGTAATTGATATTGTCGATACGCTCGACACAGAACTTGCAGACTTTTTTCCGCCGGTAGTATTGCTTTTGAATCGCCATCTTTACTCCTCAGGCATCTGTTCCACGGGGCTTGCCCCGCGGCGCTCGGCACTTTCGCCTCGCGCTCGGCCACGGTGGGCCGCCCGCTTTTGGCGATGCGCCTTGATCTTGTCCAGCCGCTTCATGTCATCGTCCATGCGAACGGTCAGATATTTGATGACCAGATCCATGACGCGAAGCCGCCGCTCGACCTCACGGATGATCGCGCCATCGGCCTGGATTGTGAACAGAACGTAGGAGCCCTCGCGGAACTTGTTGACGATGTACGCAAGTCTGCGTTTACCGAGCTTTTCGATCTTCTCGGCCTTGCCACCGCCAGCAGTAATAACTCCTTCGATCTGGCTGTTGATCTTGTCGATGTCTTCTTCAGCCGCGTTCGGGCTGACGATGAACATGATTTCGTAATTACGCATCTCTACTCTTCCTTTGATTCCCGCAAATCCAATCTGTTGAACGTTGCCATGGCCTTCTCCGGACCTTCTTTCAGCAACGCTTCGACCGCGTCGGCGGCTGCTGCTTCCGCGCGCCCCATTAAATCGCGATCCCGTTTCGCCACTCTCGAAAGAACAAAATCGTGAAGACTTTCGACAGGCCGTTCCGGCAAGATTCCAACGCGCACTCTCAAGAACTCGTCAGAGCCGCTGGACGAAATCAGGGATTTTACCCCATTGTGCCCGCCCGCCGAACCTTTTTGCCGAATCCTGAGCTTTCCGAGGGGCAGCGCGATATCGTCGTAAACCGCGATAACGTCACTGGCCGTAGCCTCAAATCGCTCGAACAGCTTCGGAAGAACTGACCCCGACAGGTTCATGAACGTCTGGGGCAGAACCAGCACCGCGTCTTCACTTCCCGCACGGTTTGAGATCAATGCCGGGCCGCACGTGATGTTGACGCGCACCCCGAAGCGTCCCGCCAGCAAGTCCACAACACGAAACCCGACATTGTGATACGTGCCTGCATAGTCCGGACCGGGATTGCCGAGGCCGACAATCAGCCGCATCCCGCTTATTCCGCCGGCTCTTCTTCCTTCTTGCCCTTCTTCATCACTTCGGGCTCGGCAGGAGCAGCAGGAGCGGCGGCTTCGCCTTCTGCCGGTGTCGCAGCGGCGGCCGGTGCAGCTTCTTCCTTCACCGACACAACGTGCACGACAATCTGATCCGCCTCATCGAGAATCTTCACCTTGTCGCTGATCTTCAGATCAGAAACGCGGACGGCGCCGTGAATACCGAGGTCGGAGACATCGACATCGATGCGCTCCGGGATATCTCCAGGGAGACACTCCACTTCGACCTCGCGCATGATGATCTCGAGGATACCGGCATCGACTTTCACGCCGCGTGCCTCACCGACCGTGTGGATGGGAACCTTGACCTTGAGGGCGACGTCCATCGCGATGCGATAGAAATCCGCATGGATGAACCTCTCGTTGACCGGATCGACCTGCCAGCTCTTGAGGATCGCCGAAGTCTTCCCGCCATCGCCGAGATCGAGACTCAGGATCGTGTTTCTCCCGGCTTCGGAGCGAAGGACCCTCAGAAGCGTCTTGGGATCTACCGTTACCGCAACGGCGTCGCTCTTGCCGCCATAGACCACGGCAGGAATCATTCCCTTTGCGCGCAACCGTCGCGCTTCATTCTTGCCGCGAGAGGAGCGGCTCTGAGCACTGACTACAATCTCTGCTGCCATAAAACGAAACTCCTAAATGAATAAACCACTCACGGAAGTCTCATCGTGGATTGCCTTGACTGCTTCTCCAAGAAGCTTCGCCACGCTGAGAGTCCGAATCTTTTTGCACTTACGCTTCTCGGGCGCCAGTGGAATCGTGTTGGTCACGATCACTTCCTCGAGTTGCGACTTTTCGATGCGCTCCACTGCCGGCCCGGAAAGCACCGGGTGTGTTGCGCATGCGTAAACTTTGACGGCGCCATTTTCCTTCAGGGCTTCAACCGTCTTCACCAGAGTCCCTGCAGTGTCGATCATGTCGTCCACGACCAGGCAAGTCTTGCCTTTCACGTCGCCAATGACGTTCATGACCTGAGCCACATTGGCTTCCAGCCGGCGCTTGTTGACCATTGCCAGATCGGCATTTAACCGTTTCGCAAATGCGCGTGCACGCTCCACGCCTCCGGCATCCGGAGAGACAACCGTCAGGTTCGGCAAATTGAGTTTCTGAAAGTACTCCACGAGAACCGGCGCGGCGAACAGATGATCGACAGGGATGCTGAAGAATCCCTGAATCTGCGGCGCGTGCAAGTCCATCGTCAGCAGACGGTGCGTACCTGATGCGACGAGCAGGTCTGAAACCAGCTTGGAGGAGATTGGAACACGCGGCTTGTCCTTGCGATCCTGCCGGGCATATCCGAAGTAAGGAAGGACCGCCGTGATGCGATGCGCCGAGGACCGCTTGAACGCGTCGATCATGAGGAACAGTTCCATCAGATTCGAATCCACCGGCGTGCAACTCGGCTGAACAATGAAGACGTCGGCGCCCCGGACATTCTCTTCGATCTGAAAATAGATTTCGCCGTCGCTGAAACGGGTAATAGACGCCTTGCCCATGCTGCACCGCAGGTACTCACAGATCTCGTGAGTCAGATCGGTATTCGCACTGCCGGTAAATATTTTCAGCGAATTAGTCACACTCAAGCCTCGTAACTGGGGCGGAAGGATTCGAACCTTCGAATACAGGTTCCAAAGACCTGTGCCTTACCACTTGGCCACGCCCCAAATCCTTCGCAAGTACTCCGGCCGCGATAAGGGTCGAGTGAGTTTTGCTTCACCCAACGACGCCACGCGCGGAACCGCCCGCGCGGCTTCTTCCACGCTGCCGAAGATTCCGAAGATCGCACTTCCGGTGCCTGAAAGCGCCGCCCTGCGCGCACCTGCCCCGAGGAGTTCGTTCTTGATTTCGCTCAGGAGAGGGTGACGCGGAAACACCACGCTCTCAAAGTCGTTTCCCGGTTCTGCTTCCGCACTACCGGAAACCTCCTGCTGCCCGCAGAAACGCTTAATGGTATTGGATTTACCTGACGCGGTCAACCATGAATAGGCCTCACGCGTCGCAATCGCAATCGAGGGAACGACGACGACCAGGGCGTAGTCCGTGTCGTCCTCCATGGGGTTGATCTCGCTTCCGCGGCCAGTACCCAGGGCTCGCCCGCCATGTATAAAGAAAGGTATGTCAGAACCCAGTTCGCCGAGCGTCTGAGCCATTTCGGATTGGGCTATCTGCTTGTTGTAAAAGCGCTGCAGGCCGAGCATCGTTACCGCGGCATCGACGCTGCCGCCGCCCAGGCCAGCGCCGGAAGGCAGGTGCTTGAAGAGTTCGATGCGCGCTCGGACAGTCTGCCCGGTCAGTTCTTCGAAGGCTCTTACAGCTTTGACCACAAGGTTATCTTCACCGGCCTCGATCCCGTGCTCGACGAATAGGAACTGCTCGGCTTGCTCGATCCGAATCTCGTCCGCCCAGTCAATCGTCTGCAGGATCGTTCGCACTTCGTGGTAGCCGTCCTCACGACGACCGAGGACGCGCAGGTCGAGATTGATCTTGGCGAATGCATGGACAGCAATCATGGTCGCGGCTTTCCCAAAGGTTCGTGCGTCAATGAACATCAGCAACAGCGTAGAGACGCGAAAAAAATCGTGGCTTCACAAGCCCGGAACGATACAGCACGCGCAGCGCATAATATCCACTCGAGCGACTCAGGAACCAATACGGGTAGATCGGGTCGCCGCGTTCAACGCGAATGTCTCCCCCAAAACTACGCAGGAGTTTGGACAGGCTCTCCGGATCAAAGAAGTGCACGTGGTCCGACGACAGCATGTGCGCATACGTCACGTCATTGCCCTTTAAAAGATCGAGATCCTCCGCATTCGGCACCGTCACCAGTACGTTCTTTCGCGCGATGCGAAAGGCCTCCTTCAGGATCGCCTCGATCGGCGGAACATGTTCGATGACTTCGAAAAGCAGAACCGTATCGAAGCTCTTGTCGGGAAAAGGGAGCGGATGCAAAGCAACCACGGCGGGTAAACCCGACGCCGCAGCGGTCTTCACGTACTGGAGGTTGACGTCGCACCCCACGCACGATCGTCCCTCCTTGAGAAGCGCGAGACTGTAGGCGCCATACCCGCATCCGAGATCGAGAATTCTCTGCCCTGCATGTCTTGCAGCGAAGCGGACGAAAGCCCCATAGTGTTCACCGGCCTTTGCGGGCAGGCCAGGCTGGTAGACGTCGTCGCGCGTGCGCAGCATTGGACCTGCTATTATCAACGCCCGAATTGCTATGCGAC
>Ga0068859_100006552_pt1 | contig 11819 bp, 8 predicted proteins | sample KBSSwiS22_FD_66585 | JGI IMG/M metagenome (GOLD analysis project Ga0068859, IMG submission 66585) | Switchgrass rhizosphere microbial communities from Kellogg Biological Station, Michigan, USA - KBS Switchgrass S2-2 | ecosystem: Host-associated > Plants > Roots > Rhizosphere > Soil ... | reverse complement strand
CGACGCCAACGCCAAGTCGAACTATGTGGCAGCGGCGAACGGCCGCGGCTTCGAAGGACGGACTTCGGCTCGCTGCGGTTCGCCACCGGTGTCCGTCCTTCGAAGCCGCGCCCGTTCGCCGCTGCCACATAGTTCGACTTGGCGTTGGCGTCGGCGCCAGCAGCGATGAGCATGCGCACCGCGTCGGCGTGTCCCTCGGAGACGGCCCACATCAACGCCGTCGTACCACCCCAGGTCTCCTTCGCGTTGACGTCGGCGCCGGCCTCGATCAGCACGCGAATCGCAGCGGCCGTACCGGTTCGCGCCGCCATCATCAGCGCCGTGTCGCGCCCCGGGGTCAACGGGTCGTTGACCTTGACACCGGCCTTGAGCAGCCGGTCGATCATCGCCACGCTGCCGTTGGTGGCGGCGAGCTGCAGCGGCGTCACGCCTTCCCTGGTCGTCGCCGTGACGCGCGCGCCACCGCGAATCAGTAGATCCACCATCTCGACGTCGTCTCGTTCGACCGCCCAGTGCAATGCCGTGGTGCCGTCGACCTGGGGAACGTTGACGTTGGCCTTTTTCGCCACCGCGGCGCGGATCGCCGCATGGTCGCCACGCATCGCCGCGTCCGCGATGTCGGCCGGAGCGGCACCGGCCGCTGACGCGGCGACTAGACTCCCCACTACCAACGCTGACACACGTCCAACCACCAACCTCCACCTCCCACCGGAGCATCGTCGGGAGGGTTTGGGAGTCGGGAATTGGAAGTCGGACGATGTCGTCATCGTGTCACTCTCAGCAGCACCGGTGCCGCTTCATAACCATCGAGCGCGAGCGTCTTCGCAGCGGCATCGAGTGCAATAGTCGTCGTCAGCGACGCCTTGCCCTCGCCCATACCTTTCGCATCGACCCGCATTTCCACCAGCGTGAACTCCGCGTCGGCATTTGCCGCTGGCGCCGGTGTCCAGTCCGGCGCATGCGCGCCAAGACGACGTTCGGTCACAAGCACGATGCGGTCGCGGCCGCCCTCAGCAGACGCGTGCCAGGCGTATTTGATCGAATAGCCGGTCACGCCGTTGCCCCAGATGAATCCCAGCGTCGGCGCCGCCTTGACGGCCGTCGCCAGCCTGGCGAGCGGATTCGGAGGCGCCGCAGCGCCACCGCCACGCCCGCCTCGTCCCGCGCGTCCACCACGCGCGGCAGCGCCGCGGGCGCCGCCTTCAGGCGCGGGCGCGGGCAGCGGTGCGGGCGCAGGCGGTGCCAGCGCCGCCAGCATCGGCGCGCGCTCGGCGTCGCTTGACCAGCGGAACAGCTCGATCGTCAGCGGCATGTCGGCTCCGGCAGCGTTCGCGTGCAGCGTCAGCATCGGCCCTTCAGTGGCAATCGCAGGGAGAGAGAGCAGTGACAGGAAGAGCACAATGCCGGGTCCACCCGCGTGAATTCGCGCGGCTCGCGGGAGCCGGCCCACAGACCTATTGCCGGTCACTGTCGTTCGTTCCCTTGGTGCGGCCCAGCCACTCGACGAGGCGCTCCAGTTCATCGTCTGCGAGCCTGGCGCCGCGCTCCCGCATGTCCAGCGTCACCACGCGCCAGCGATCTGGAGCAAAGCGCGCGGCGTTGACGCGATCGGCTCCGTGGCACGCCGTGCTGCAGGCACGGTTCAGCAGCGCCTCGGCGTCGCTGTCGGAGAGGAAGTTCGTCACTTCCTGCGCGACGTACGCGCGCGGGAACGGTTTCGTCGTCGGACCGAACCGTTCCACCAGCCAATCGAGCAGGACCGCCCGGTCCGTGTCGGCAAGCGTCACCTTCTGATCGCGGTGCTTGGCGGTGATCACCGCGTCCCATCCCGCGCGGTCGAGCGCGTAATAGGCATAGTCATCAATGCCATGGCATGACGTGCAGCTCTTGAAGATGACTTTCCGCGGTGCGCCCTGCGGCGGCACCACTTGCGGCCGCGTCGGGCGGCCCGCCAGTTGTGCCGACAGAGGCGTGGTCGTCGCCCACAGGATCGCAACGGCGCACACCCACGCTGACACACCGAGGCAGTGAGACACCGAGAGTGAATTGGTTTCCTTAGTGCCTCGGTGTCTCGGTGTCTCGTGATCCGCGCAGTGGTCCATTCTCGCTACACCATCTCGAGCGGCTGCAGCCGGCCCGTGCTCGTGCCGATCTTGTCCGTCATGCCCTTGCCGTCCGGCGTCGCCCACTGCTCGATGCCGTAGAGGTGCAGGAGGCTGACGAGCATGTTCGACGTGCGCTGCGTGTTGTCGGGGAACACCAGATGACGGTTGCCCTTGAACGTGCCGTCGATGCCGCCGACCAGGATCACCGGAACCTTCTCGTGCGCGTGGCGGTGCGAGTTGCCCATGTTGCTGCCCTTGTAGATCAGCACGTGGTCCAGCAGCGAGCCATCGCCATCGGGAATCTTGCTTAGCTTCTCCACGAAGTACGCGAGGTTCTGGACGTGATACCGGTTGACCTTCGCGTAGTTGGCGATGTTCTCCGGCTTGTCGCCGTGGTGCGACGTGCCGTGCCATCCGCCGGTGAACCCTGATTCCGGGAAGCTGGCACCGCTCAGATCGCGCCCGAGCATGAACGTCATCGAGCGCGTGATGTCGCCCTCGAACGCGAGCGCCATCAGGTCGTACATCAATCGGAAGTGCTCATGCTTGCTTTGTGGCAGGCCGAACGGCACATCACTGTCCGGCTCCTTCACCGAGTTCTCCATCGCGATCTTGATGCGTCGCTCGATCTCTCGAATGTTGTCGACGTAGGTATCGACGCGTGCCTTATCGCCGGCGCCAAGGCTCGTCTTGAACGCACCGAGCTGTCCGACCACGGCGTCGAGGATACTGGCGTTGCGCTTGCGGTCGCGCAAGCGCTCTTCCGTGCTGGTGCCGTCGCCAAACAGGCGCTCAAACACCACGCGGGGGTTGACCTGCGTGGGCAGCGGGCTCGTTGCCGACGACCAGGAAATCGAATTCGTGTACGCGCAACTGTAGCCCCAGTTGCAGTTGCCGAAGTTGCCCATGTCTTCGACGCCGAGCTGCAGCGACGAGAGGATGGTGTCCTGGCCGTATTTGTTGGCGATGAGCTGATCGACGGTCACGCCGAGGAACGGGCTGACGGCGTTCCGCCGCGGCCGCGCGCCCGACAGCAGCACGGCGCCGCGCGCATGATCGCCACCGGGCTCATCGGTTGTCGCCATTGCTTCCGGCATGTCGAGCCCGCTGATCAGCACCACACGGTTGCGAAACGTCTCCAACGGCTTGGTGATGTACGAGAACTCGAAGTCCCTGCCCTCCTTCAGCGGACTCCAATAGCCGGGCGAGGCGCCATGCGGATGCCAGATGCCCACAAACCGGCGCACCGGCGTCGCGGCCGTCAGGCGCGCGGGCGTCAGCGCCGGGACCATCGATTCGAGCAGCGGCAGCGCCAGCGTCACCCCCGCGCCGCGGAGGAAGGTCCGACGATGGATGAATTTCTTGGCGACAAACATATTTACCTCTGTGGCTCCTAGTGCGTGGCGACGAGTGTGTCTTCGGCCTTCACGCGCATCTGGAACTGCGGGCTCTTCACCACCGCGGTGACGATCGCTGAGAACCGGTTGTTGTCCGTTGCGGTACCGCGCACGATCGCCCGAATCGTCGGCATGTCCGTGTACTCCATGCCGCGGCCGACCGCGTAGGTCATCAATTTCTCGACGAACATCCGTTGGAACTGCGGCGAATAGCGCAGCAGCGCCGTGCGCAGTCCGACCGGGCCGTTCACATCCTGTCCGTCGAACAGCTTCACCTTCGTGTCGATCGGCATGCCGCCGTCGCCGCCCTGCTTCGTGCGCCACCTCGCGTCGGCGTCGAAGCTTTCGAGGGCAAATCCGATCGGGTCCATGATCTTGTGACACCCGGCGCACGTCGGCGCGCCACGGTGCAGCGTCATCTGCTCACGCAGCGTGAGCGTCTTGCCGCCCTCCGCCTTCGTCTCCTCGAGCGCCGGCACATTGGGCGGTGGCTCCGGCGGCGGCGTGCCGAGAATGTTTTCCAGCACCCAGACGCCGCGCTTCACCGGCGATGAGCGGAAGTTCTGCGTCCAGGTGACGGAGAGGAACGCGCCCTTACCAAGGAGTCCGCGCCGATAGTCGAGCTCCGGCGGCAGCGTGACCCGGCGGAATCGCGCGCCGTAGACGTTCGGGATGCCGTAATGCTTCGCCAGCCGCTCATTGACGAACGTGTAGTCCGCGGTCAGCAAATCGAGAACATTGCGGTCTTCCCGCAGGATGCTCTCGAAGAACAATTCGGATTCGCGTTTGAACGCCTGCCGCAGCTCGTCGTCCCAGTTCGGATAGAAGATGCCGTCCGGTGACGTGGCTGGCAGGTTCCGCAGATAGAGAAGCTGCTGCGCGAAGTTTGTGACGAGCGCATCCGACCGCGAGTCGCGAAGCATCCGTCGAACCTGCTGGGCGAGCACCGTCGGCTGACTGAGCCGTCCTTGCGCCGCAATCGTGACCAGCTCGTCGTCCGGGATGCTGCTCCAGAGGAAGAACGAGAGTCGAGACGCGAGCTCGAGATCGGACACCCGATACGTCTGACCAGTCCGGACGGTGGCGGGCTCGCGTTCGGCCCGCACCAGAAATTGCGGGCTGGCCAGCACCAATCGCAGCGCGTACTCAATTCCATCCTCGAACGACGCGCTTTTTCTCCCCTCGCCGAAGAAGGTCATCAGCGTGGTGATCTCCTTGGCGGTGGGCGGTCGGCGGTACGCGCGCCGCGCGAGTGTGGTCAGGATCTGTTGTGCGCAGGCAGATTCGGGTGTCGCCGCCACCGGCTTGCACGTGAAGATCCGGCGGCGGCTCGACGAGTCCGCAGGGCGTTGCGCATTGAACGGCCCCTGAATGCGGACGAACCCGATCGCCGGGTAGTACTGCAGCTGCGGAATGCTGTTGTTCTCGAGCGACTGCCGGTCGTAGTGGCGGATGATGTCGAGACTCGGGCGATAGTTCGTCGCCAGGAATGTCGCACCGACGAGGCGCGAGCCGGCGCGGACCGGCACCGTCACTTCCAGCGTGCCGTCAGTGTCGGCCGTCATGCCGACCGCAAGACCGACACCGCGATACGGCCAGACATGGGCGCGTTCACCGTCGATGACCAGCGCGAGCTGCTCGTTCGGAACGAAACTGCCGATGCCGAAGTTCTGAATCGAGAACTTGTACTCGCCGTCCGCCGGGAAGTTGTGCCGCGCGACGATGCCACCGCGAGTGCCGAACGGCATGCCGTCGAGACGCTGGTTCTGCGAGGCGTCGCTCGACGCGAGATACGTCGCTTCCGTCGGCGACTTCCAATAGCCTACGGCCATTCGAGAGACGCGCGCCGCCGCCGTCGCGTACGACTCGAGGAGCGTCGGCGAGATCGTCAACGAGCCAGCGATGTTGTCGAAACCGTTCGCGGAATCATCAGGCGGCAGCAGCGACGCCACGTCGATCTGCAGGTCGAGCAGGTCGCGAATGGCATTCGCGTACTCGGTGCGGTTCAACCGATGGAGGACGACAGTGCCCGGAGTCACGCGTCCGGCACTGGAGCGATCGATCTCGCCCTCGAGCCAGTCACGGAGTCCCTCGTATTCCGCGAGCGATGGTCGCGGCATGTCCGGCGGCGGCATCACGCCGGCCCGCAGTTTGCGGACCACCTTTTCCCAGAGGTCTGCATGCTCCCCCACCTTCGTCAAGTCGAGTCCCTGCAGCGAGAGGTTCGCCGTCTTCAGGCGGTCGCTGTGGCAGGTGACGCAGTACTTGTCGAGGAGTGCGCGCGGCTGCTCGATCGAGACTGGTACCGGCGCGGTTCTGGCATTCGTAGTGTCCGGCTTGAGCCGGACCGGCGAGGGCGCAGCGGTCTGACCGCTCGGGGACGCGATCGACACCGCGACCAGCACCCCGAGGGCACAAGACAGACCAAACCCGTATCCGCGCGAGTGCCGCGGCATGCTGCGTCGCAATGTCTCACTTCGGGCATGGCACTGCAAGAGGCATAGTGCATATGCTCAGGAAGAATGGCTGGCATGGTGTCACGGTGGTTTGCGCCAGGAACATTAGGAAAATGGTCCAAACTGGTGTCTGACAAGCGGTCGAAGTGGGAGTTCCGCACCCTCGCCACTCTCCTTCTGATCGTCGCGCTGGCACTGATCTTCGGCGTCGTCGCCAACGAAATGCGGGAGGGCGAGACGCGCGCGTTCGACAACGCGGTGCTTCTGGCGATGCGGAACCCCGACAACCACGCTGACCCGATCGGCCCGGCGTGGTTCGAGGCCGCGGTCCGCGACGTAACCAGTCTCGGCAGTACGACGGTCATCTTCATCATCGTGCTGGGGACGGTCGGCTTTCTGGTGTTGTCGCGGGCGCGTGCGGCCGCGCTGCTCGTCCTCGTCTCCGTGGGCGGAGGCGCGTCCCTGATGGGGATACTCAAGGGGATTTTCGGTCGCGTCCGGCCGGACGTCGTCTCGCACTCGGTGTACGAGTTGACGCGCAGCTTTCCGAGCGGGCACACCACGCTCGCCGCGGTCGCCTACCTGACGCTCGGCGCACTCGTGGCACGCGTGCAGACCACGCGTGCGCTCAAGATGTACGTGCTGTCCGTCGCTATCCTGTTGACGGTGCTCGTCGGCGTGAGCCGGGTCTACCTCGGTCTGCACTGGCCGACCGATGTCCTCGCCGGATGGTGCCTTGGCGCCGCGTGGGCGCTCTTGTGCTGGAGCGTGGCTGCGCGGCTGCAGCGCGCAGGTCGTGTCGAGCGGCAGATCAAGTCCTGATCCCTGCCGCCCGACCAGCCGACTCCTTTAGTTCGTTCCAACTGACGGAGGTGAGCCGCCGCCGACCACCGCCTGCATGACCATGTTTTCGAAATCGCGCAGGAAATCCTGGTTCGAGGTCTGAGTCATGACGACGGCCACGAGCTTTTCCTTGCGATCGACCCAGAAGTGCGTCCCGTATGCCCCGCTCCAGCCGAATGAGCCCTCCGTCAGGAACGAGTTGCGCGCGACCGGATCGTTTACGACGCGGACGCTCAGACCGTAGCTCTCACCCTTCGGGCGCCCGGGCAGCGTGTCGGGCGCGAAGACCGATCCCATCAACTCCACGAGGCGCGGGCTCAGGAGCCGCTTGCCGTTCAACTCGCCGCCGTTCGCCAGCATCAGGGCGAACTGCGCGTAATCGGACGCCGTGCTGAAGAGTCCACCGCCGCCGGAGAAGTAGATGCCGTTCATGAAGTTCGGGTACTGCTGCGGACGGAGGCCATCGGCGGTGCGCGAATACAACTTCACAAGCCGGGCGTTACCCGTGGGCACGATGTACGTCGTGTCCTTCATCTCGAGCGGATCGAAGATGCGCTGCTTGACGAAGCGATCGATCGGCATGCCAGAGGCCACTTCCACCACGCGCGAGAGCACGTCGAAACCGGCCTGCGCGCTGTACGCCCAGCGCGTGCCTGGCTGGAACTCGAGCGGCACCTTGCCGAGCCGCGGAATGTAGTCCGCCAGTGCATCCTTCGGCCCGGCGGCAACCGCGCGATTCGCGAAGTTACTGTTCGTACCACTGACGACGCCGGACGTGTGCGTGAGGATGTCGCGGATCTGCACCTCGCGCTCCACCGGCACGGTGTAATAGCGCGGGTCCGGCGCGCCGCCTCTCCCGCCCGCTCCCGCGGCCGGTGCGGGTCCAGCGCCGCGCGCACCAGGCGCCGCCGGTACCGAGACGGCGACCGTCATATCCTTCCATTCGGGAATGAACTTCGAGATCGGATCCTGCAGGTGGACCTTGCCCTCTTCCATCATCATCAGCGTCGCAACGCCGATGATCGGCTTGGTCATCGACATGATCGAAAAGATGCCGTCCTTCACCATCGGCTTCTTCGCTTCGATGTCCATCTGACCGAAGGCTTCGTGGTAGCCCACTTTCCCGTTGCGCGCGACGAGCGCGACGGCACCCGAGAAGCTGCCGGCCGCAATGTGCCGCTGCACGAGTTCGGCGACCCGCTTCAGCCGTTCCGTGGAGAGGCCAACGTCCTCCGGCTTTGCCGACGGCGCCGCGGCGGTGATCGGCCACGCCAGCGTCAGGCTGTAGACGACGAGGAGACCCGCGAGGGCGGTTCGAAGTGTCTTAAGCATGGCGGGATGCTAGCGTAAGAGGCCTCCCGGATGAAAATGGACACCATCGCATGAAGGACCATCGCCTCCTGGACGGTCGCCCCGTCCGCGACCAGATCCTCACGGACGTTGCCGAGCGCGTGCGTCAGGCGTCACATAGCCGTCAGCTCGGACGACTCGTGTCCGTCAGCCTCGGCACGCATAGCGCCGCTTCGGTTTACACGCGCAGTCAGGCGAACGCTGCGACGAAGGTCGGCCTTCGCTTCGAAGAACAGACCTGGCCCAGCGACCTTACGCAGGAAGAATGCAAGGCGCGCTTGCTGGCGATGAACGACGACAACGACGTGCTCGGCGTCATCCTGCAGCGCCCGGTGCCGCGGCACATCAACGGCCGTTCACTCGCCTCCGCGATCCATCCGCTCAAAGACATCGAAGGCATGAATCCCGCCTCTATCGGCGACATCGTGTACAACGACCTGGCGCTGGCGCCGTGCACGGCGGCCGCCACGGTGGAACTGATCAAGGCCACGGGCCTTCAGCTGCACGGGCTCGAGGTCGTGATGGTGGGTCACTCAGAGATCGTCGGCAAGCCGGCGGCGTTCATGCTGATGGCCGAGGGGGCAACGGTGACCGTGTGCCATCACCTGACGCGATCCGTCGCCGCGCACTCGCGCCGGGCGGATGCGGTCCTCGTGGCCGTCGGCAAGCCGCGATTCCTGAGTGCCGACATGGTGAAACCGGGCGCGGCCGTCATCGACATTGGCATCAATCAGATTACCGACGCCACCGGGGAGACGCGCATCGTCGGAGATGTCGACACGGACGCCGTGAAGGAGGTGGCCAGCTGGGTCACTCCGGTGCCTGGCGGCGTCGGGCCTGTCACCGTTGCGATGTTCATGCGCAACGCCATCACGGCGCACACGAAACAAGTGGCTGCGGGGTGGATCTGACTAGTTCGTAGTTCGTAGTTAGCTAGTTCGTAGTTAGGCTAGCCAACTAACTATCCAACTAGCCAACTATCTAACTAGCGAACTAGCTGAGATCGCCCTCTGCGGGGGCCGCGGGCGTCGCCTCGGACAGCGCCCTGACCTTGGTTTGGCTCTCACGCATCATCTCGATGAAGGCCTTCACCATCGCCTGATCGAACTCGACGCCGGCGCGATCCATCAAATAGGCAAACACCGCGTCGGCCTCCCAGGCTTCACGATACGGACGTTCCGTGCGCAGCGCGTCGAACACGTCGCAGACGTGCACCAGCCGGCTGGCGAGCGCGGTGTCGCGACCGTAGTGCGGAGTGGGATATCCGCCGCCATCGAGCATCATGTGATGCTCGTACGCCACCACCGCCGGCAGATCGAGATCGTCATCGCTCTGCAGAATCATCCGGGCGCCGTCAACCGGGTGCTTGTTGATGATCAGGCGCTCCTCGGCTGAGAGCTTGCCAGGCTTGGTGAGGATCTGAATCGGAATGCGGATCTTGCCGAGGTCGTGAAGCAGGCCGGCCATTCCGAGCGCACGGACTTCCTTCTTGCGGCAGCCGATGCTCTCGGCGAGGCCCATCGCAAGCACGGACACGTTGAGCGAATGCGTGGTCGTGTACTGGTCGAACTCCTTGAGCTGCAGCAGCGGCAGCACCATCCCGCGCTCGGAGTGCATGGCGACCGACAGCGATCGCACGATCGCTTCGACTTCGATCAGCGGGACGTCGCGGTCGGACTGCACCTCGCTCTGCAGCCAGCGGAGCGTGTCGAGTTCTTCCGCGAGCGACGTCGCGTCGAGAGTCCCCGTCGCAGCCGGCCGGAGCACTTCGATCGACGATTGCCCCTGCACGCCGACCGAGCCGAAGCGAATGCCCAGCGATCGCATCTGCCTGTTCTCGCTGGTACTCGCCGATGACATCAACAGCCTGGCGCCGAGCTCCTGGAGGAAGCCCTCGAATTCGTCGCGGCTGACGGAACGTTCGATCTGCAGCCGTTCGATGCCGGCACCGGCCAGCTTGCTGCCCCAGTCCCAGTCCTTGAAATCGCGCAGCGGGTCGCGCCCGTACACGACCTCGCCATCGAGAAAGGTGAACGTGGGCTTGCCATCGGCGCCGGTCAGTTCGTGCAACGCGCCGTGGGCGGCATCGATGGCGCGCTCGCGCGACGGATGGCCCTCGGGATACAGCGACAGCACCGACAGCGCCTGCGCAAACGAATGGAGGAAGGTGGACGGATCGTTCATGCCACTCCTGCCTGCACGGCCTGACGGAACTCAGGATCCGAGGACTGCCGCGCCAGATCCAGCAATCGCGTCGCCTCGGCCTCTGACGCCCAGGCGCCGGACAGCGCGCGCAGGCTGGCAAGCACCACGGGGGAGCGCGCCGCCAGCTTCGGCTTGCCAAGCCAGGTGGTCCCTCCGTTGACAAGTGAGAGTAGCGTCGCGAGCGCCTGCCGCTCCCGGCATGTGCCGAGGACCTTGACCGCCAGCATCCGCAGCTCCGGGCCGACCTGGGCATTCGCGGCAAGGCCGGCGACGAGCGGAATCATCGGACGTGGGCATTCGGACTGACAGGCGACCAACCCGAGGCGCCGGACACGCTCGTCGCTGTCGAGGAGCGCGGCGTGAATTCCCGACTCGCGCTGATCCTGCAGGTTCAGCTGCAGCGAGAGGCCGTGATACCGCACACGCGGGTCTTCATGCTGCGTCCATCGAGCCACGTCGAATCCCGGCGGCACGCGGCGCAGCCGTTCCAGCAGCAGCAACAGGTTTCGCTGCACGTACCAGCGTTCGTCATCGAGTCGAGCCACGATGAGCGGGCCGACGTCGAGATCCGTCGGCGCCAGCCGTTCCAGCAGCCTCCGCCTCGTGCTTCTGTTGTTCGTCGTAATCAGCGCATCGAGCAGCACCTCGTAGCCGTCGATACTGAGAAACGGTGCCAGCGCGTCCAGCATCTTGAGGTCGACCGGTTCCCGCGACATCAGGACCTGCATCGCGCGCGCGCTGCCGAGCCGCGCGCGAATAAGATCCGCGGTCATCGCGGCTCCCGGCGGAAGAAACGTCAACACGGTATAGAGGGAATGCAGATGTCCGGCGTCGAGCGCCCGATCGATTCCACGCTCGATGACGGGACCCGTGCCGCCGACTTCGAGAGCGATCTGCACGACGTGCATCGGGCTCATCTCGTACCCGGGTTCGCCATCGCCATCGGTCGTCGTGTCGGGTGCCGACACGCTCGTGGCGAGGTGCTGCAGCGTTTTGGCATAGGCGCTTGGACTGGGATCGTCCAGGTCCCAGCCGGACAGCAGGGAGTCGACCTGCTCGCGCAGCTCGCTCTCGGCGACCGGCCGCAGCGACTCTTCCCCGCGTTCGGCGTGGCTCGCCATCTTCGAGAGCATGCGCACCATCCCGTGTGAGATGGTCTGGTTGCTCGCCTCCGCCGCGGCCTTCAGAATCTTGACGACCGAGTCCATCGCCATGCCGGTGGTCGCGCCGAGCACGAACGCCTTGCGCTGGGTGGTGTTGCCGCCCATCGTGACGAGCCGCTGCAGCGTCTCTGGACGGAGAGCGCGGATCAGTTTCGCCGTTCGCCGGCGGAGGGCCCCGTGGTCGGCCGATGGCGAGTTCTTCAACTCCTCGGTAATCTGCAGCAGATAACCGACCACGACCTGGTCGTACGCCGCGGCGCCGGCGCGGTCGTCAATCGCCTTCGCGACATCGTCCGCATC
>Ga0068859_100006549_pt1 | contig 11822 bp, 12 predicted proteins | sample KBSSwiS22_FD_66585 | JGI IMG/M metagenome (GOLD analysis project Ga0068859, IMG submission 66585) | Switchgrass rhizosphere microbial communities from Kellogg Biological Station, Michigan, USA - KBS Switchgrass S2-2 | ecosystem: Host-associated > Plants > Roots > Rhizosphere > Soil ... | reverse complement strand
TTCGCAGCAGTCGCTATCCATCGCACGTAACAATTCCGGCGATCCGGTAATAGTCGTTGATGGCTATTTTTGTCGGGGAATTGTGGGAACCGGTATCATTGTCCTGGGTGCAGAATCCGATCCAGTTTTCGCGCCTCAGCCTCATTGCGGATGAGGCTGACTCCGCTCGCACTAAGCGCGCCAATCCGTCACCTCAACTCTTTCATCGATTCCATGAGCCGTTCCGGCCGCTTTTGACGCGTAGTAGAGTGAGCCCAACAAAGACTCAACCGTTGGGGCATGGACCCGTTATGATTTGCCATTAATTTAGGACTCTTTTGGAGAAAACTATGAACCTACGTTTGAAACGCCTCGCACTGCTATTGATAGGTGTTTCCTGCTTTTTCGCACAACTACCCGCGCGAGCAGAGGTCACCGATGAGGAAGTTAAGCATATTCTTCAGGATCGAATTGACCGTGCGAAACGTGGCGTCGGCATAGTCATCGGCCTGGTCGATGAAAAAAGCGCGCGCGTAATCACCTATGGCAAAGCAAACCAGAACAGCAACCTCGCGCTTGATGGCAACACCGTTTTTGAAATCGGTTCAGTCACCAAGGTATTCACGGCGACGCTGCTCGCCGATATGGTCGAGCGCGGCGAGGTCAGTCTTAACGATCCAATTTCAAAATACCTTCCCAAAACAGTGAAGACGCCGACGCGCGACGGCAAGGAGATTACGCTCTTCGACCTGGCAACGCAGACCTCGGGACTTCCGCGCCTGCCGGCTAATTTTGCGCCGAAGGATCCGCGGAATCCTTATGCCGATTACTCACTTGATCAGATGTACGCGTTCTTATCCGGCTACAGCTTGACTCGTGGGATCGGAGAGAAGTACGAGTATTCAAACTTCGGAGTCGGTTTGCTTGGGCACATCCTCGCTTTGCGTGCCAAAACGGATTACGAAACGCTGGTTCGCAAGCGTATCGGCGAACCGCTGGGGATGTCGGACACGAAAATAAAGCTCACGCCTGAGATGCTTACGCGACTGGCAACCGGTCACAATCCAGCGCTGATGCCCGTGGCTAATTGGGACTTGCCCACCCTGGCCGGCGCCGGCGCGCTGCGATCGACAGTCAACGATATGATCAAGTTTGTCGCGGCAAACCTCGGGCTGAAGAAGTCACCTTTGCTCGTCGCGATGCAGAAGGCCCAGCAATCCCAGCGCGCAACCGGCCAGGCGGATCTGTCGATTGGTCTTAATTGGCACATCCTGAAGAAGTTCGACAGTGAAATGATCTGGCACAACGGCGGCACCGGCGGTTATCACTCGTTCATTGGTCTTGATCAGAAGAACCGCAGAGGTGTAGTCGTGCTCTCGAACTCGGCCAATGACGTCGACGATATTGGCCGCCATCTGCTGGTGAGCCAGTACCCGCTCGCCAAGCTTGAACCACCGAAAGATCACAAAGCCATCCAGCTTGATCCAAAGATCCTTGATGCTTACGCAGGTGAATATCAGCTCGTTCCTGGCTTCAGTCTGGTCTTCACTCGCGAGGGCGACAAATTGTTCATGCAACCAACCGGACAGAGCAAGGTTGAGATCTTCGCGGAATCCGAAACTGACTTCTTTCTGGCCGTTGCCGACGTCCAGGTGACTTTCGGCAAAGACGATAAGGGTCAGGTTAACCAGGCGATTCTTCATCAGAACGGCCGGAATATGACTGCAAAGAAAATCAAGTAGTTAACACTTTGTGGCGAAAGTCGGTCGCCGCCTGATCGGAAACCGTTTAAACGGTTTCCAGCGTTGCGGGTTAGAGCGACTCCGCCCAGGCACCGGGCTAAAGCCGCGGTGTGAATAAGAAAAGAGCAAACTGAACCAGGGCCAGCTGCTACATTCAAGACTCAGCCGTCAGCTCGCGCTCTAACAGGGTGCTGAAAAACTCTGCGCGAGACAGACGCATCGCCAATTTGGAGTGCGGCGACTTGTCGCCGCTATGGACGCACGATGAGTTCTCCTCGGGTTTTTGGAATTCGCTTTGGCCAGATTTAAAAGCGGCGACAAGTCGCCGCACTCCAAAATAGTTTTTCAGCAGCCTGCTAAGTGCAGGGATGCGCACGGGTTTCCGATCGGTCCGGTGGACCATTGTCATTCGCCCGGTTCGCGGACTTTTTGCAACAAGCCGTCGAGTGCCGAATTGGAAGGAGTAATCTCTTTGTTACCTATCTTGCGATCCGCGATTGCCCTTTTCTTCCTGAGCTTGATTTGGGCCGCACTTTGCGCTGCCCAAACGCGCAGCCACACTTCACTCAAGACTATTACCATCCGAGCCAGGGAAGGCACGACGCTCAGCTTTGACATCTCTCCGGATGGCCGAGCAATCGTTTTTGATCTGCTGGGTCAACTTTGGCTGGTTCCGGCAGCGGGTGGTTCGGCTCGAATGCTTACCAACGCGGTCCGGGATGTCGCGGAAGATCTCGACCCCTCGTTTTCGCCTGACGGCAGTCGAGTGGTGTTTCGTGGCGAGCGGAACGGGCGAACCGGTTTGTGGTTGTTGAGTCTGGATTCAGATCGGCCGCAGCAGCTGACACAGTTGCCGAATCCGGATGGGTTTGATGGACACGCGTCATGGTCGCCGGATGGTCGGTTGATCGCGTTCGCTCGCGCCGTGCCTCCCGATTCGGCTAACCCCCGAGGACGTTTCGTTATTATGTCGCTTCATGTTGGTTCCCGGACTCTGCGCGAGCTTTCGATCACCGGTATCCCGGGCCGGTTCGTTAGCGACCCCGTCTGGCAACCCGGCGGCAAAGAGATAGCCTTTGTGACGCGCATGCCGCTGGGCGAACAAGGCGGCCGCGTCTGGATGGTTGCGGCCAGCGGCGGTCAGGCGCGCCCGATTACGGACGAGTCGGTCCGCGCGCTCTTTCCCAACTTTAGTGCTGACGGCCGGCGCCTGGCGTATTTCGCCGTCGACTCGGCCGGCAAGATGCAGATTTGGGTGCAGGAAATCGCGAACGGGAAAGTCGCCGCGCAAGCGCCAATCCGGGTAACAAACCATGCGGACGTCACGCCCACCCGCATCCGCTGGACCCCGGACGGAAGCGCGTTGCTGTATTCGGCTGATGGCCGCCTGTGGAAGGCGAATATTTCAGGCGGCGAGCCCAAAGAGATTCCGTTCACTGCCCAACTTTCGATAAAGCAGCGGCGGCCAACACTCCCGCAGGCGCGGCTGCCTGAACCAGGGCAGCAGGCATCTGCCAGAGGATTCATGGGAATAGCTCTCGCCCCTGACGGACGCCGTATCGGAATGCTCGCGCTCGGTAAGTTTTGGATCATTCCGGTAGACGGAGGGAGCCCACGTGCAGTCGCGGACGTACCTTTTGAGGCGTCTTCACTTGCGTGGTCGCCCGATGCAAGTGAGGTCGCCTGGTCCGCTGGGGTCGCGGATCAGGAAGACCTCTTCGCGACCAATGTCGCAACGGGCGCTACTCGCCGGGTCACCGCCCTGGCCGGTCGAGAAGGAAACCCCACGTATTCTCCTGATGGTCGCCATCTCGCTTTCGTTCACGCGAAGGATGACGGCGTCCTGCGAGTAGTAGACGCGCGGGCCAGCGACGTTGCAGACCTGGCCCAGACCCGAGACCTCGGCTCCATTGGTTTGAATTGGACGAGCGCTCCCCAATGGAGTCCTGAGTCTGACGGGCTACTCGTGTCCGGTACCGCCACGACGGGTCCGGCGTCGCGCGCAATCTTTGTATCGCTATCTGGTCAGCGACAAACTTTGCCGCGATTTCCCAACGCGCCAATCTTTCTTCAGTGGACACCGCAGCACTCCATAATCTTCGTGCGGCACGATCGGCTTTGGGAAGCGCCTTTCGATCACAACGGCCTACGGTCTGAGCCACGAGCGATGGGAACTGACGCGGCGCTCTACGCCTCAACCTCGCGCGACGGCGAGGTGCTATTCGTCTCAAGCGGAGGATTACGTCTGCGGTCACCACAAGGCACGGAACGCAGGATCGGCTGGCCTCTCTCTTACACACCTCGAATCGCGGAACCGACACTTATCCGGAACGTCCGTGTCATCGATGGAAAGGGAGGACCCGCCACTGACCCGCGTGACATTCTGATTGAAGGAGGAAGAATCAAGCAGATTACTCCTGCGGGCAGGCTTTCAGGCGATGGAGTTCGAGTCATCGATGCGGCCGGTCGCTTTGTGATTCCCGGCCTGATCGATCTTCATGCACATCTCGATTGGCCGTATCTGTTGCCCGGTTGGCCTTATTTCGGAATCACCACCGTGCGCGACCAGGGAGCCTCGATGGCGCGGATGGTCGCCTACTCGGACGCAATCGTAGCGGGGATTTTTCCGGGGCCGCGCATCGGGTATGGTGGCTTTCAGTTCTACAGTGATTGGGGTTTTGATGGGGACCAGTGGCGCGGAATCGAGCCGGAGTACGACCTCAGCCACATCAGGCGCGCCGTGGATCTGGCTGAGGCATTTGGCGCACAGCACATTAAAACCCGGACCTTCCGGCGCTGGGACATCAATGCTCGCATGATCACTGAAGCGCATCGTCGTGGGATGCGTGTAACGGGCCATTGTTCTCACCTGCTACCGCTGGTGGCGGCCGGCATGGACGCCAAGGAACACATTGGCATGTGCGAAGCGCGTGGCAACACCTACATGTACGACGATTTGATCCAGTTATTCCGGGCCGCCAATATCGGCGTAGTGCCGACGATCACTTATCTTGATTTCGCCGTTCGTTTGAACGAGCAGCCCGAGATGCTGAATCAGGATGCCGAGCTTGCACCATTCGTTCCTTCGCGGGAGAGCTTCGGATGGATGCTCGAGCTGAGTGTCGAACGACGGAAAGAGTGGCGCGACGAAGCACAGCGTGCGCGCGAAACGACAAACAAATTGTCACGTGCCGGGGTGACGATTGGCACCGGAACCGACATCTGGCAGATTCCTACCGGTATTCACATGGAACTGGAACAGTTAGTCGCCGCCGGATTATCTGCGACTCAGGCAATTCAAGCAGGTACGGCCGGCGCGGCTCGCATCCTCGGAGCAGAAAAGGACCTGGGTACTATCGAAGTGGGAAAGTGGGCAGACCTGGTCTTACTCGACGCCGATCCGCTCGCAGACATTCGCAACACGCGGCGGATCTGGAATGTGATGCAGAACGGCCGCCTCGTTGATCGAGCGGGAGTACTCAAGGTCATGCGACCGCGCCAGGCGGAACGCAAGGAGTTACAGAACAGATAGCGAGCGGTCACTGGCTCTCAAAAGTTTAGGTGGCATCCGGTCGTTACCGCTTCGGGTTTGACCAGACGTTTGCCGGAAATCTGGGCGGGCGCTTTTCGAGCTCGCGGATGATCTGCCGAACGAGATCCTCCTGATGCGCCGGACGAAGCATAGTTGTCACCCAACGATAAACCTGACCCTCTTCAAGTTCGTTATGATCAATTAGTCGCTGTTCGATCTCATCGACCATGTCGCTTACGTCACCTACTTGTTCGTTGATTATTTCAGTTTCGGAAACTTTCAATAGCTCGCGCATCGTTTTCATCAGCCGGGCCAACCCGACCATGAAGTAATCGTGATCCGCTACCAGCCGCGCTATCAAGCTTTGCGCTGCAGAAAGATCTGGAGCAGAGACGCACTCACCCTTGACACTTTCCAGGTGCCTTAAGACGGCCGGAAAAAGATGAAGATGCTCCGCTCGTATGTGCACAGCGAGACGTGCCCAGAAAAGATCCAATTTAGCGTGACCGGCGATGACATCTCGGCCCGCAAGCGCGGCCTTGAGTTCCTTTAGGATCTTATCGAGGGCAACGTGATCTTCGATCAGTTGGTCACTTGCTGCTGGCGACATCGTTCGACTGCTTCGGACAGGAAAGTTTCAACAGTAATCAGGTCCACACTTCGCTTCACTGCGATTTGAGTGTGGTGAGTGGCAGTGGGGTAAGCTGGTGCAGATTACCCCTCTGCCCAAACATTGATCAGTCGGTCCTTCCCAAGCTTTTGCCGCGCTCTTGGAAAAGCTCAAACCGGCTTTGGTCAGGCCCAGTTGCTCGTCGAATGAACCCGGGACCGTGCGGAAACTGATGTTCAGGCGATTAAATTCTACCGTCAAAGAATTTTCTTAACCAGCTCCAGCTTGCACATCAAGTCTACGCCGGGAATGAAACGGAAGTTGTGACAGCCGCGTGCAATTCTTGTGAAATTCAAATTGCGGTGGGAAAATCAGGACGACAAAACTAATCACGAGGATTTAGACCCGTAAACTCCCTCGGCAGGGTCATGAAGCCGTTCTAGGATTCCGGTTGAGGTCAGAGAATAAGAATGAACACAGAGCAACTAAGAGAGCAATTGGAGCACTTGCGCGCGGAGCTAAAACAGGCCGATGCCCTTGACCCACAACAACGCGCACTGTTGCTGACTCGCGCAAATGATATTGAGCACTTGCTCAAACAGGAGGCGATCGAACCGCATCATTACCGCAGTCTGAGCGAGCGACTCAACGAGGATCTGGCTCAGCTTGAAGCTTCACATCCGCAAATCACTCTGCTCATGCGACAGGCGATCGATTCTTTGTCTTACCTGGGAATCTGAAGTACCGGCGAACCCGGGACTCAGTGAGCAGCTTTTAATGCCTGAGGAATCAGTTCACACGGAACATTCTCCATAGTCATTTCAATCAAGTGGTCCACGACGGACTTAACGTCGCCGGTCTCTCGCCACACGCGAAGCTGCTGGTCGGCTGAAGTCCCGCGCTCGAGAATCGTGTGGATATGTTCGATCTCTTTACGCGACCCAAGGTCGTCAACAACTTTATCAACGAAGTGTAGAAGTTCACGAATAAGGTCACGAATTGGCACTTCCTTACCTTTGCCGAAATCGATCATCTTGCCATCAAGCCCATAACGCACGGCGCGCCACTTGTTCTCCTCGATCAACATTTTGTGATGGAGTCGGAAGGTCAGATTCTGATCAAGAAGTCTATCGACCTTCGCGACCAATGCCTGGAAGAGTGCGGCGATCGCGATTGTGTCATCAACTCTGGTGGGAATATCGCAGATGCGAAACTCCAGCGTCGGGAAAAAAGGGTGGGGACGCACATCCCAGTAGATCTTCTTAGCGTCGTCAATGCACCCGGTCTTGATCAGCAGTTGCACGTAGCGTTGAAAGGCACTGTCGGACTCGAAGTGGTCAGGAATGCCGGTCCGTGGCATCCTCGTGAACACTTCCGAGCGGTAAGATTGCAACCCGGTGTGGACCCCGAGCCAAAAAGGGGATGATGTTGAAAGCGCGAGCACATGAGGCAGCATGTAGCGTACAGCATTCATAATTTGGATTGCCCGCTCAGGATCCGGGATGCCGACATGTACATGGAGGCCGAAGGTAAGCAACGAGCGGGCGATCATCTGATTCTCTTCGACGATCAACTCATATCTGGCATTCTCGAAAATCTTCTGGTCCTGCCAATGTGAGAATGGATGAGTGCCGGCAGCGACAATCTCCAGGCCCTGCTTGCGTACCAGGCCGGAGAGAATGCTGCGAAGATTTGTGATGTCGGCGCGAGCTTCTTGTATGTTGTTACAGATCCCCGTGCCCACTTCGATCATCGACTGGATCATTTCCGGTTTGACTTGCTCGCCGAGCAGCGTTTTGCCTTCCTCGAGAATTTCACATACATGCGAACGCAACTCGCCGGTCTGAGGATCGACAATCTGAAATTCTTCTTCAATGCCGAGCGTGAATTGATTAGACATGTCGGCCTTAGGATTCATCGATGCTTTAGGGCGAGCCGTGCAGGTACCGCTGGACGAAGAACAACGCTGGAGGAAGAATCAGAAAAGCTGCGACGAATAGGACGTAGGCTTTTCTGTCGAACGCTTTGTTTTCTGCGTCTGCCTTGACTGCGAGCGAGCCGGGCTGGAAGTCTTTTCCGCAATGCGGGCACGAGAGCGCATTAGTAAGGCATAGACGATGACAGCATAGACTTTTTGTAATGTTCATATTCTCTCCAGGTTTTCATAGCCACTCAGCCGCCGCTGATCTGGCTTCGTTCCAGACCAGTACGGCTAGTCGTGTCTGGTTCGCGACCATTTTTTAAACATCAACTGATGAGTTCGCCGAGCGAATGCGCGTTGTCCTGATGAGGTTTCACCGCTGGCTTTGACGGAGCCGTCCATTGGTATCCGGTCATCGGGCTGACCCTCTGAAAGCCAGTGATTGGCGAGCGCCCAACGTTTGGTATCAAATCGAAGCAGTGCAGGCGGGTTGATGAATGCGTTGCCACCGAGAGCAGCAATTAGTGGCCCAGTGGGAGTCAATTCGACTTTGGACCACTTATTCTTTTCGTGAAGACCAAAAAAGCGAAACATCAGAATGCCGGCTATGCCTGCTGAGATGCACGCACCAAGGGCCAACCACAAATGGGTTCTTCCTGCCACCGTGCTCAGGCCCGATGGCTCTCTCGCGACGACCGACAGGAATACCTGCCGGCTGGCGATGATGGCCATTGCCAGGAGAGCAACCAGGGCCGCCACAAACTTGGACATATAACTCATACATTAAACCGAGACTGTCTCGGGTACGTTGGGACCATTCATGAGCGAAGCAACCTGAGCGAGTGCCAGATGGGAACCACGGGTCAGACTGGCGAATGGATCGTTTACGAGGCAAAAGTCCACGTCACCCCCCGGACCTGCGGGCACGACTTCCTTGAGCAACTTGGCATCAAGCGCCACCGGATCGAAAAGCAGCATTCCGAAATTACGCAAACGCGACATCAGGGCATCGTGGCTGCTGAGAAACAGCGGTACGCAAAACCGTCCGTGACCCTCAAGCGCAAACCAGTCGCCGTTCGCGCGTCGCATGGCATAAATTTCTTTCACAAAATCTTTCATCGGCGTTCTTTCAATCTCTAAGGCGAGACTCACTTACAACTCCTTTGCCGAGATTGCCACAAAGTGAACTTCACCTTGCCCGCTTCTTCGTTCAGAGCGAGCGTCACTTAGTTGTTGGGCCGATTTAGTAAGTAGAAGTTAACTTACGCAGGCTGGGCCGTCTGTGCGTTAGACCACTTATGGGCTTCTCTATTCCAGCGATGATCCGCGGTTCAAGAGACGCGCGAATCGATTGCGAAGTTCCTGTGCGTGAATGCGAATGTCCCGCAACTTCGCAAATGTGAGACGAGATATTTCCTCAGCGGTTGGCGGACCAAAGACGGCTTTCGAGCCGGTATCTCTTGCGCGGGCCAAATTCGCCACCTCAACACCGTAGGGGTTAGAGGCTTTCACGACGCGTCTCTTTGCTCAAATCTTTGCTCAAAACTTTGTTGGTTTAGCGCGGGACTACTCAGATTAACGTCCCTGAAGGAACGCGCCAGGACGCCGTCCACGTCGAGGTGTCGCCCCTTGCGGACAAGAATCTGTTTCGAACTACTCAGTTCAGCGGATTTGTTGGGATACGCCTCTATCGCGGCGCGCACGCGTTCCTGACGCGTCTGCTCATCTTTGTCTTTCGAATTTGCCAAGGCCATGTTGCTTTCTTTCTCCGCTTCAATTCTCAGTTTGTGCCGAAGCGTGGCAGATCCGTCCTGAACAAACTGTGGAAGAATCGGGAAAGAACTTGAAAAGGGTGAGGCTCTTCAAGACCTTCCGGGGTCTAATCTGCCGGGTGTGAGAGAAGAGCTGATTCAGGACCAGGGCATAGCCCGAAGCTTCTTCAACGGCAGACCTGACGCCGGAATCTGAATTTCTAGTAACCGTTGAGGCCATCGCTGTATCCGTTATCATAGGCCTCACGAAAATATCGCTGATAGGCACCGCGGTCGCCGAGACGCGAGTTGTAATCCCTGGTGGCGTTCTGGTAGGCAGACTGGTTCTGGTAGCCGTAGTTGTTGCGCTTACCGCGATCTTTTTTGGCTTGCTTGTTCCCTTCGTTGTAACCCGCGTTTAGAGCGGTTTGACGAAGTTCAGCGGAGCCGCCGAAGTTGCCATAACCATCCCAGTTGCGCCCGCGCCGCGCCCGATTGCCGTTGTTATCACGGTTCGGGTATTGATAGCGATTGTCTTGTCCGTAATTGCCCTGATTATTTCCGTAAGAGTTGTATCCGTTCTCGAATGCTTCGCGAAAATATCGGCGGTAGAGTTCACGGTCGCCGAGACGTGAGCTGTAATCCTGCATGGCTCTTCGGTAGACATCAGAGTTCCTGTAGTTAGACTGCTGCCCGCCGTTCTGGCGATCATAAGTGGCTTGCCTGAGACCCTGGTTATAACCGGCGTTCAGGGCGGTTTGGCGTAACTCTGCAGAGCCGCCATAGTTGGGGTGTTGATTCCAATTGCCGTCGCGGCGACTTTGATCATTATTAGGATAACGATCCTGCGCCTGGGCTGCCGGGCTTGAAACGATTGCCGCAACAAACAGCAGCGCGAACGCCAGTACTGTACTTTTAATTCTGCTTTGCCATTGACTTGTCTTCATAAATAACTCCCTGCACTTTTCGTGCAACCTCGATTTAGAAGTGTAGGTTTTAATCTCGCTGAAACCTGCGCCTCCTCTACCTGTGTCTCTTGCGAAAGGCGGGTTGGCCATTCGCAGCAGAGCGCAATCAAAAATCAGTAACTGGAACTCGAGACTGCCCGGTATGCTTTCACAGTAAACTGCGGGATAGCCAATATAGACCAGCCGGAGTTGTCCGTCTGTGGGCTAGCACACATATGAGATTTGGGTGAGGAGATGCTTAGGGTGTCAGGTCCAGCGAGGCTTTGCCGCTCTCAACTTCGAAGGGCACGGAGTTATGTTCGTGCGTAACCGTCCACCGATCGGCAATCTTGCGGAAGCAAATGGTGGTGCGCCACCACATATCGAGTTGTCCACCACCAGGCTTCCGTCGCGCTAACATGGCTAAGGCCGTGAGAGAAAGCCACGTCATCTCCCGCAGTCTGATCCCTTCCGAACTGCCGACCGAAGCGATTCGCCGTGACAATGCTGTTGAAATCCCCAAACCCACGTCAAGCAGCGAATGGTTCAAGGGTGAAAGGCGGGGGGAAACTCACCTTTGGTCTAAATGGAATGACTTTCGCCGTGACGCTTTCCTCATGAGACACAAACTGCTTAATACTTTCGAGCAGGCCATCCAGGTCGGGCTTAATCAGGTAAGCATTCGCTCCCGCTTCAATCCCGCGCTTCTTGTCAGCTTCATAGGCCGCGCCGGAAAAGAAGAGAATCGGTGTCTCCGGATCGAAGTCACGTATTCGGCGACACAAAGCAAAGCCATCGAGATTAGGTGGTCGTGAGTCCAGCAAGTACAGGTCGAAGTGTTCTGTTTGAATCGACGACATGGCCTGGACCGCAGTCCCCACCGCTTTGGCCTCGATCAGCTCGTGCCTCAGTAGCATGGTTAACATCACGCGAGAGTCTTCGTCATCGTCGACGCAGAGAACACGGGGTAAAATATCGGGTGCCATCGTGCTTCCTCGATTCGGGGGCGAGCAAAGATTCGGGGGCGAGCAAATTGTGTGAGTGCTCTAAGCTAGATCAGGCAGAAGCGCTGGTCTGTGCGCTAACACACATATAAAAAAAATCAGACCATCTTCTGTCAGATGGGCGCTCACACTACTGTGGCCTCTGTGTGCTGCCGCACAGACCACGTCGCCCTTGAGTTGTATAAGTTCTCGCAGTCATTTCCAGGCAAGCCGCTTCAACCTTGAGACCAGGCCAGAAACCTCTTTCCGCGCCGTTTTGTGCTGGCCAGGAAGCGGCCGAAAACTGCTAAACCAAAGGAGAAATGTAATGTCAGTCATCAATCAAGCTTTTCGTGT
>Ga0068859_100006548_pt1 | contig 11823 bp, 8 predicted proteins | sample KBSSwiS22_FD_66585 | JGI IMG/M metagenome (GOLD analysis project Ga0068859, IMG submission 66585) | Switchgrass rhizosphere microbial communities from Kellogg Biological Station, Michigan, USA - KBS Switchgrass S2-2 | ecosystem: Host-associated > Plants > Roots > Rhizosphere > Soil ... | reverse complement strand
GCGAACTTCGTGATCATCCGCGGCTCGTCGCCGGCCGACTCCGAGGTGCAGCTCGAGGGCGCCCCGGTGTTTCGCCTGTATCACTTCGGCGGCCTCACCAGCTTCGTTCAGCCGCGGCTGGTGGATCGCATCGACCTGTACCCGGGCAACTTCTCGGCCCGCTACGGTCGCAAGATGGGCGGCATCATCGACGTCGGCGTGCGCGATCCCAAGACCGACGGCCTCCACGGTCTGGTCGACGTGAACCTGATCGACAGCTCGTTCCTGGTGGAGGGGCCTCTGACCAAGCACCTGTCGTTCGCGGTGGCCGCCAAGCGCAGCTACATCGACTTCTTCATCGACAAGCTGATCCCCAAGGACGAGATCCAGATCTTGGCCGCCCCCGTCTACTGGGACTACCAGGCCATGGTCGTCTACAAGCCGACCGAGAACGACCGCTTCCGCGCCATGGTCTACGGCTCGTACGACGACTTCAAGCTGATCCTGGCCAACCCCGACGACGCCGACCCGGCGGTGCGCGGCAACCTCAGCCAGTACAGCGGCTTTCACCGCGGCCAGCTCTACTGGCAGCACAAGTACTCGGCCGCCGTCGAGCACGAGATCACGGTGACCGGCGGACCCTATTCGTTCGGCCAGAGCGTGGGCGGGCTGACCTTCGACGTGCCGGGGTGGGACGCGTTCCTCCGCTCGGAGTGGCGCGCGCGCCTCACCGACAACTTCCGCCTGATCGCCGGGCTCGACCTGGCCGAGCTGTGGTTCGACGGCAAGTACAACGGGCCGCGCGTCACGCAGTTCGACGGCGATCCCGAGACGTTCGGGCCGCTGACCGGGCAGACCTACTACCAGCTCGAGCGCAGGTACAACTTCTTCCACCCGGCGGCGTACCTCGAGGCCATCTGGCAGGTGACCGAGCGCCTGACGCTGGTGCCCGGCGCTCGTGTCGACTACTTCGACGAGATCTCGCGCTGGGCCTTCGATCCGCGCCTGACGTCGCGCTTTCAGCTCGCGCCGGGCACCACGTTGAAGGCGGGCGTGGGCCTGTTCTCTCAGGTGCCCGACTTCGCCGAGGTGTTGCCCGTCATCGGGAACCCGCACCTCAAGACGCCCCGCGCCCAGCATTACAGCCTGGGCGCCGAGCAGAACGTGGGCGAGCGCCTGCTGGTCACCGTCGAGGGTTTCTACAAGCGCCTGTCGCAGCTGACCGTGAACAGCCCGGTGCCCGGCGAGAACCTGAACAACGACGGGATCGGCCGCATCTACGGCGCCGAGGTGTCCGCCCGCCTGCGCCCGACGTCCAAGTCGAACGGCTTCCTGTCGTACACGCTCTCGCGCAGCGAGCGGAAGGACCACGCCGACGCCGACTGGCGCTTGTTCAACTGGGACCAGACGCACATCCTGACCCTGGCAGGATCGTATCGCCTCGGCGCGAGCTGGAACCTGTCGGGGACGTTCCGCTACGTCACGGGCAACCCGGTGACGCCGGTGGTGGGCAGCGTCTACAACGCCAACACCGACACCTACAAGGCGATCTACGGCGCCGTGAACAGCGACCGCAGCAACGCGTTCCACCGCGCCGACCTTCGAGTCGAGAAAGTTTGGAGCATCAAGTCGGGGAGCCTTGCCGCCTACCTCGATCTGCAGAACGCCTACAACCACAAGAGCGACGAGGGCCGCATCTACAACTTCGACTTCACGAAGTCGGGGACCATCCCGGGCCTGCCTGTGATTCCCAGCATCGGCCTGCGCGGTGAGCTCTAGGAGCGACCGCCATGACGACCACCCGCCCGCTGCCTCAGGTCGGAAGGCCCGACGTCACATTCACCCCCTCTGCCGAGAGAACGATCATGACGAACCGCAAAGACATCCTTGACCGATCCGCTGACAAGAAGACCACGCGCCTGGTCCTGGCCGGCGCCGCCCTCGCGCTGACCGCCCTGACGTTGGCCGGCTGCGGGCCGACCTTCGACCCGGCGTCGCTCATCAAGACCACGCGCGTCCTCGGCGCTCGAGTCGTGGCGGGGGACGGCAGTGACCCGACCCGGGCCGCGCCGCAGCCCGGCGAGTCCGCCACGGTGACCTGGCTGGTGGAGTCTCCGGCCGAGACGCCACCCCTCGGTTGGGCGTTCGCGCTTTGCGCGCCAGCGGCCGCCTCGACGCGGCTCGACTGCGGCAGCGCGCCGTTCGCGCTGTTCCAGGGGACGGAGGATCCGCCGCGCATGACCATCACCGCTCCGGACGCCGCCGAGCTGGGCGCCGCCCAGAACCTGCTGCTCTACGGGCGGGTGTGCGTCGACTCGCAGCCGGCCTTCGATCCGACGAGCGGTCTTCCGAGCTGTTCGGGCGGCAAGCCGGGGACGACCGCCACCGCCACCATCCTGGTGGGCGGTCCGACCGTCGCGAACCACAACCCCACGGCCGAGCGCGCCTTCACGTTCGACGGCACGTCCTGGCCAGCCACCGCACCCGGCGACGATCCGTGCGCGGCCGGCGCGGCCGTCCCTCGCGTGCAGGCCGGCACCGAGAAGCACATCATCGGCATCGCCACTGCCGGCGCCGATCGCGAGACCTACACGATCCTGTACGGCGATCCGCCCGTCGAGACCATGAAGCGCGAGAGCCTGCAGGTCTCGCAGTTCGCGACCGCCGGCAAGTTCAAGAGCGCCTACACCTTCATCGAGGCCGACGACGCGACCGCCGATCCGGTGGGGGAGGCCCGCTGGGACGCGCCGAAGGTCGCCGACATCGGTGCCGCGACGCCGGTGCAGTTCACGTTCGTGGTTCACGACGGACGCGGCGGCACCGACTGGACCACGCGCGCGGCCTGCGTGGTCCCTTGAGCCCCTGCGGTAAGACGCGGTCGGGGCGGCGCGCATGAACGTGACGCGCGCCCCCCGCCGCGGTAGCTTGTACGACCGAGGAATCATCGCCATGTCCATCGAAGCCCAGATCGCCGACCTGCTGAAGGAGTCCATCCGTTCCCGCGACATGCGCACCGCCGACTGCGTGCGCATGATCAAGACCAAGCACATGGAGCGGCGCACGGCCGCCGGCTTCAAGGGGCCCCTCGACGATGCGCTGTGGCTGGACGTCATCGCGAGCTACCAGAAGCAGCTCCGCAAGACGCGCGAGGAGTACGTGGCGGTCGGCGAGCGGGGCGCGGCCGCGCTCCCTCAGATCGACTTCGAGATCGAGCTGTGCGGCCGCTTCCTTCCGAAGGCCGCCGGTGAGGACGAGGTGCGCGCGGCCGTCCGCGAGGCCATCGCCAAGACGGGCGTCGCCGACCCCAAGCAGGCCGGCCGCCTGGTCGGCGAGATCATGAAGGCCAACAAGGGCCGCTTCGAGCCAGCGATGGTCAAGCGCATCGCCGAGGAAGAGCTCACGCCTAGGGCGTAGGGGACTAGGGATCCAGGAAGCTGTGCGTTTCCGTGACGGCGCGGATGGTGGCGCGCAGGTTCAAGCCACCCTTGACGGTCGCGCGCTTGACGACGTAGTCGACTTCGCTGGCGGTGGCCGCGTCGTCGGCCATCAGGTACACGTCGTCGGCGTTGGAAGGCGTACCGCGGGCGAAGGCCAGCCATTTCAGCGCGAAGCACGTGGTCACGGCCGGCGAGTCAGCGAGGATGCGGGCGAGGTCCGAAGCGCCGCTGAAGCCTTGGCCGCCGGCGGCTCTCAGCTCTCCCGTCGTGTCGACCGAGAGACCTCCCTCGGTCAGCTGAAAGGACCCGACGGCGTCGAAATGCCCGAACGCGAAGCCGACCGGGTCGATGAAGCTGTGGCACGCGGCGCAAGGCCCGGACCCTGTCGCCTCCGACGCCCACTCCCGGATCGTCATCCCCGCGGGTATTTCGCCCGGCCTGAGCATGGAGTCGGGGGGCTCGAGGGGAATTGGCTGACAGAGAAAGCGCGTCAGCACGTCGTGGCCCCGTCGGCTCGGCTCGGGGCGCTTGGGGAAGGGGCCGCTCGCGACCAGCGGAGGTTGGGTGACGAGGCCGGCGTAATAGGCAGCGTCCAACGTCACGCGCGTCATCTCGGCCCCCGTCACCAGGGCGGCGGTCCCCGGGAACCACGGGGCGGTCGCGGCCGACACGTACGCGGCGGGCTCGGTGAGCAAGGTCGCGAGATCGCCGTCGGTTCGCCAGGTGACGTCCTCGACGAAGGCCAGGGTCTGGTCGAGGAAAGCCTGACGAACGGCATCCGTCAGCAGCGGAAACAGCGTGGGATCGCGCGTGACCGTCGCGAATGAGTCGAAATTCAGCCACCAGCGATAGAAGGCCGCGCGCCCGGCGGCGCTTCCGTCCTGAAGCAACAGGCCGTCGGCCAGCTGACCGACGTCCTGGTTCGTCCGTGGAGCCGCCGCGACGATGGCCGTCGTGAGCGCGGCGCTGGGCGGCTGGCGCAGGACGAATTGCGCGAGGCGCTGGGCCACCTCTTGCGGCGAGATGGCGAGGGGCCAGCCCGCGGCAGGCTCGTCGCCGAGGCCGATGACGTCGACGGTGGAGGCGTCTGGAGACGGTCCGCCGTCAGGGGAGCCTGGGCTCGCATCGGGCGTGGGCGCGCTCGCGTCGGAGCCGCCGGCGCTGGCGTCGGAAATGGTGCCGCCGCTGCCGGCACCACCGCCGCCACCGGAACCGCTGCCGCCCATGCCGGTCGGCGGGCCCTCGCCAATCAGGTGCCGCTCGTTCACGCATCCGGACAGCAGCGCGAGGCACGCAGCTCCTGCCGGGATCAGGCGCGCGATCGGCCATGCGCTGCTGGTCGCGCTCTTCGTCATCATGAATGCTTCGTGCTCCGGTCCGAGCGATCCTGACACGTACCGCGGTCGCCTGACACGCGCGTTGGGCGGCCCGATTCAGTAGCGGCGAGCCCGGGCCGCGGCCGCGTGCGGTCCGTCCGGAAAACGGGCGAGGTAGAGCTCCAGCGCGGCGCGCGTCCGCGGCTCGTCACCGAGACGGGCATGGCAAGCCGCCATTCCCCAGAGGCTGCGCTCTCCGGTGGACCCCGCCGGGTGCGCAGCCCACACCGCCCGAAAGTCTTCGAGGGCGTGGGCGGGCGCGCTCTCGGCCGCCAGCTCGGCTCGAATCAGGCGGAGCTCGCGATCGCGCGCGTCCCCGCCCAAGGTGAGCTGCTCGAGCACGCGTCGCGCGTCGGCGGGCCGTCTGGCCAGGAGGAGCGCATCCACGCGCGCCGCCTGCGCCTCGCGGTGGAGCACGCCCGACGGGAACCGGGCAGCGTAGCGATCCAGCTCGGCGATCGCCCCTGTCGGATCGTGGGCCTGGCGGAGCCGCGCGACGGCACGGCCCAGCAGCTCTCCCTCTTCGGCCAGCGCCCGATCACCGGGGCGTGCCGCCAGGTCAGCCGCAGGAAGCGCGCCCGGAGAGGGCGCCGGAGACGCTGCCGTGAAGGGCGCCGGTGTCACCCCGGCGGGAACGGAAGCCGCGGCGCTGAGCGCAGCGATCGAAGGATGAGAGAGGGGCGCCGCGGCGGACGAGCGGGACGGACCCCCGAGCGCGCCGGGTGAACGCGTGGCCGTGGTGGGGCGCGGACGCTCCGGCGGCGATAACGCCGGCGAGGACGTGGCCTGCCCGACCGCCGGAGGAAGCGGCGCCTCTGCCATGGCGGCGGGGGGCACCGCCGGCGGGTCCCCGGCCGAGGCGGGTTGGCTGGCGGCGAGACCGCGCGCCGCGGCCGCGCGTGGACGGGCCCGCGGTGCACCCGAGGCCGTGGTCCGAGAGGTCGGCGAGGACCGTGATCCGTCGACCTGGTGCCACGCGACGCGCGGCCACGTCCAGGCGCCCGTCACGGCCGCCACCGCCGCGCCGGAGACGCCGAGCACCGCCATCGCCACGCTCCACCGCGTCCACGTCCAGGGTCCGAGGACGCGCGGCGCGGCCGAACGGCGCGCTCGTGCCAGCCGTCTCCAGACCTGCTCCAGCTCTCCGTCAGCCAGGCCCTCCGGCGGAGCGGACCGCCGAATCAACGCTCCGGCGCGCTCTTCATAGCTCGGCGAGCGGGCCGCCGCGCCGCCAGGCGGGGGCAACGCCCCCAGGCGGACGAGCGGCTCCGGCGTGATGCCGTCGTCCTCTCGAGGTGGGGCCCTCACCGCGATCGTCCTTTCGTTCCCTGGTTCGCCCCCCGCGGGAAGCGGGACGGAGCCGCTCCGGAGGCAACGCCGCTCTCCCACGTCGCAAAGGCCTGAATGAGTTGCTCGCGGCCGCGCGAGACGCGCGCCCAGACGTTGGCGACCGACGTGCCCGTCAACGAGGCGATCTCCTGGCAAGGGAGGCCCTCGATCTCGAACAGCACCACCGCGGTCCGATACTTCTCCGACAGCTGCTCGAGGAAGTGATAGAGCAACGCCGTCGCCTCGCGGCGCTCCGCCGACTCGAGCGGCGACAAACGCTCGTCGGCGAGGTGCTCTTCCAGGTCGCGGGAGTCGGCGCGGGCAAAGTCGCGGCCGGCCACGGGCGCGGGCTCGCCGTCGGGCGTGCGCGCGAACGGCCACAGCCATGTGCGCAGCCGGCGCTTGCGACGATGCGCCTGCACGACGCGGATGGTGATCTCGTGCAACCAAGTCGACAGCCGCGCGTCCCAGCGGAACTCGGCGAGGCGCCGCAAGACCACCAGGAAGACGTCGTGCACGATGTCTTCGAGGTCCAGCCCAGGACCCGCGAGGCGGGCCGCCCACCGCGACACCCGGGCGCCGTAGCGCCGGTAGACGGCCTCCACGTCCCCAGCGGCGACCGCGTCCCGCAGATCACGATCCCGTTCGTCATCGGGGGCGGCCGGGCGAAGCAGGGTCAGGCCAGGCGCGGGCTTCGACCCGACCATCCCCATCCCCCTAGGGACCGGGCGAGGGGCATTCTGCGGGGGCGGGCGCACGGCGCGTGATACCTCCTCGGTGAGTGCCGGTAGGGCTCTGCGCCTGACAAACCCTTTTCCCGCCCGGCCCCCGATCCGACCGCCGGGCCGGTCGCCCGTCATTGGCCGGCCCCCCATCCCCAACCCACCCGGGCGAAGGCTTCGAAGACGGGCAAGCGGCGGCTGCTGGTCGCCGCCGCGGTCACCAGCAGCTCCTGGCCGATGGGCCACAGGGTCGCGGCCAGCTCGATCCACGACGCCCAGTGGCCCTGCGCGCGGACCGCGCGCAGCCCCAGGCTGGCGCCCACGTCCGTCACGCGTTCCCCGTGATTGACCGCGAAGCCGTCTCCGCGAAGCTGAAGCAGCGCCACCCGCCCGGTCGCGAACGCGCGCAGCCACCCCGCCCCCGACGGGTCGGTCCCGCGCGCGAGCGTGCGCTCGACGCCCAGGCCGAGCGCGAACCGCCGCCATGCGCCGTGGCCTGCCTGCACGGTCAGGTCGCGCTCCGATTGGGCCTCGAGCTCGGCGCGCAGCGCGGTCGAGGCGAGAGGCGGCCGCCACCAGCCGATGGCCAGCAGATCACCGGCGGCCGCCGGTACGTCGATCGAGCCACCCACGCCCAGGGCGAGGCCGGCGCCCCAGCGCCAGCGCTCGGAGGCCGGGGGCGGGGAGGGCGCCGTGGCCGGGCCTGGCCGGGCCGACAGCCTCACCGGGTCCGTCACGTCGGGCGCCGCCGTCAGGCGGGCGGCCGCGTAATCGGGGTGGACGTCGCTGGCCCACACGGCGACGGACACGGCGATCGCCGAAGCCAGGCCGTCGCAGGTATAGCTGCGCGGGAAACGTCGCGTGCCCACGATCCCCTCGCTCGGGCGGGTGAGGACGACGACCACGTCGGCACCCTCGTCGGTGAGTCGGGCTCGATCGGCCGACTCGTCCTGCGCGCCGGCGCCGGCGCTCTCTGGGCCGGCGGCCGCCACCGACGCTCCGGGCAGGAGCGGCGCCAGGTACGACGCTACCCGCGCCGCTGTGGGACAAGTGGCGCTGCCCTCGATCCGAACGCCAGCCGCCAGAAAGATCAGGCCGGGCAGCGCGCCGACGAGCATTCGATGCTCATACCACACGTGTGAGCGCGCCTTTGGCGCGCGCGGGTATCGTTAGATTGGGCGCACGCGCCGGCCACGCGGTGCCCGTGTCATTGGGTGGCATCGTGGCAACGCGCAATTGCGGCGACGATGTCGCGCGCGATGTTGCGCGCGATGTTGCGCGCGATGTTGCGCAACCACCCGCGCCGCATTTCTCCGTCGGAAACGCGCGCGGGCTCGCGGCGGGCACCGACCGGAGACTACATGTCTCCGTTAATTTTATGACGGTGGCTTTTGCGTGCTTCATTGAGTGATCGCGCTGTTAATATTTTTCTTCTCCCGCTCGAATCGAACCCGATTTTTCGTTCGAGCGTCTCCCCCTTCGCGCTTCCCGTTTCGCGTCACGTCGGCCGCGCGCCGGCGCCGTCGGGATGCGAGGAGGACGTCACCGGAGGTGAAGATGGCGACAATCAACTCGTTCAGGAGGGCCACCGCGTGCCTGTGGGCTGGCGCGATGCTGGCCGAGCTCTCGTGCACCGGCGTGGTGATGTCCCCCGGGCGGTCGGGGACGGGCGGGGACGGAGGCCCGACGGGGATGACGGCGCCGCTGTGCCAGGCGGGCGCCGGCCCGAGTCCGGGGCCATCGTACGTCCGGCGCCTGACGCGCCTCGAGTACAGCAACACCGTACGTGACCTGCTCGGCGACACGAGCGGGGTGGCCGATCGTTTCCCGGCCGAGGAGCTCCGACTCGGCTTCGACAACAACGCGCAGGCCCTGACGGTCTCGCCCGTGCTGGCCGAGCAGTATCTGCTGGCGGCCGAGGCGATCGCGACGAACGCCGTCGAAGCGAACTGGTCCCGCTTGCTCCCCTGCGATCCCGCCGGCCCGGCGGGCGCCGACGTTTGCGCCAAGCAATTCATCGCCACCTTCGGCGAAGGCGCCTACCGGCGCCCGCTCGACGCGGACGATACGGCGGCCTTGCAGGCGGCGTTCGCCGCCGGAGCGGCGACCGATTTCAAGACGGGGATCCGGCTGGTCATCGAAACGGCGCTGCAGTCTCCGCGCTTTCTCTACCGCGTGGAGCTGGGCGCCGCCCCGGTCGCGCCGTCGGTCGTGAAGCTGGACGACTGGGAGATGGCGTCGCGCCTCTCGTACCTGTTGTGGCACACCATGCCCGACGCCGAGCTGATCGCGGCCGCTCGGGGCGGCTTGCTGAGCTCACCGGAGAGCATCGCCGCCGAGGCCCGGAGGATGATCATGGATCCCCGCGCACACGCCGTCGTGGCGGACTTCAACGCGCAGTGGCTGCACCTGGGGGAGATCGGCGCGATCGAAAAGGACGCCAAGATCTTCCCCAAGTTCTCGCCGGCCATCGCGGGCCTCATGCGCGAGGAGATCGATCGATTCCTCGAGGACGCGACGTGGGATCCCGACGGCGGCGATCTGGCCACGCTCTTCACGGCGCCCTACACCTTCGTGAACGGAGCGCTGGCCAGCTACTACGGCCTGACCGGGGTGACCGGCACCGCGTTCGTGAAGACGCCGGTCGCCGGCGCGTTCCGGGGGGGCCTGTTGACGCAGGGGGGGCTGCTCAGCCTGCTGGGGAAGGCGAACCAGACCTCGCCGGTTCATCGCGGCAAGTTCGTGCGCGAGCAGATCCTGTGCATGGAGCTGCCGCCGCCGCCCGCCGACTTGATGATCAAGCCGCCCGACCTGAGCGCGACCTTGACCACGCGCCAGCGCTTCGAGCAGCACGCGGCGGACGGGGCATGCTCGGGCTGTCACCACCTCATGGATCCCATAGGGCTCGGCTTCGAGAAGTTCGACGGGGCGGGCCTTTACCGCGACACCGAGAACGGCCAGCCCGTCGACGACGGTGGTCAGCTGACGGAGAGCGACGTCGACGGTCCCTTCCACGGTGTGCTGGAGCTCGGCGCCAAGCTGGCGTCGAGCGGCCAGGTGCGCTCGTGCATGGCCACCAAGTGGTTCCGTTACGGCTACGGTCGGGGTGAGACCGACGCCGACGGGTGCAGCCTGGCGACGATCCAGGCGCGCTTCGCGGGCGGCGGCTACAAGGTTCGCGATCTGCTCTCGGCGCTGGTCGAGACGGACGCTTTTCTGTACCGCCAGGTCACGCTCGTCGGAGATGCGCCATGAAGCCGTTCCGGATCGACCGCCGCGCCTTGCTGCGCGGGGCAGGGGGCATCGCCATCGGGCTGCCGTTCCTCGAGGTCATGACGCCTCTCGAACGAAGGGCGCGCGCGGCCGCGTCGCCTCCCCGGCGTTTCCTGGTGTTCTTCAGCCCGGACGGCGGCATTCACGAGAACTGGATCCCGACCGGGACGGAGACCAGCTTCACGTTGTCGCGCATCCTCGCGCCGCTCGAGGCGCACAAGCAGCGCCTGGTGATCCTCGACGGAGTGGAGAACAAGGTGGGGGGCTACAGCGCGCGGCCCGGCGACGATCACATGAAGGGGATGGGGACCGCGCTGACCGGCATCGGCCTGCTGGAAGGGACCACCCAGGGGGGGGCGGGCGATCCGGCCGGCCTGGCCGGCGGGATCTCCGTCGATCAGGCCATCGCGAGCTCGATCGGCACGTCGACGAAGTTCAAGTCGCTGGAGCTGGGCGTCCAGGCGGGCAGCTCGGGCACGGTGTGGGGCTACACCGCCTACGCCGGCGCGAACCAGCCGCTGCCGCCGGACAACAACCCGTCGTCGGTCTTCACCCGCGTCTTCGCCTCGGTCGGCGCCGACGCCGGCGCGATCGCGCGCAAGCAGGCCGAGCGGAAGTCGGTGCTCGACGCCGTCCAGCAGAGCTACACCAAGCTCAATCCGCGCCTCGGCGCCGCCGATCGGGCCAAGCTCGACGAGCACCTGACGAACATCCGCGACCTCGAGACGCGACTCACGGCCGTCGGAGCCGGTGGCGCCACGTGCTCGAAGCCCGCCGACCCCGGGAAGCTGGACTACAAGTCGAACGCGAGCTTCCCGATGGTGGGCAAGCTGCAGACCGACCTCCTGATGATGGCGCTGGCCTGCGATCTGACGCGGGTGGGGACGCTGCAATGGGAACAGTCGGTGGGCAATGTCCGGTTCACTTGGGTCGATCCGGCCATCACGCGCGGGCACCACGACCTGTCTCACGACGGCGATGGCGTGGCCGACACGATCGAGCAGCTCACCAAGATCAACGTCTGGTTCTCGCAGCAGCTCGCTTACCTGCTCGATTCCCTGCAAAAGGCGAAGGAAGCCGACGGGACCAGCATGCTCGACAACACGCTGGTCATCTGGATCAACGAGCTCGCGCGCGGCAACGCGCACTCGCACGACAAGATGCCCTACGTCCTGGCGGGCGGCGCGGGCGGCGCTCTGCGCACGGGACGCTTCCTGACCTACAAGAGGGCATCGCACAATGATCTGCTGGTGTCGTGCCTGAACCTGATGGGCGTGGCCGGGACCACCTTCGGTGATCCGGCGTTCTGCACCGGGCCGCTGGCGAACCTCTGAGGGCGTGAGCCAGTGGGCGGGCTATTCTCGGAGGCCTCATGACCCGACATGTGGCCGGACCGTTCGATCTCACCATGGGCCCCGACCCTCACTACGAGGCGGCAGAAGGGGGCATCGTTCTGGGGCGCGTCTCGTTCAGCAAGCGATTTCACGGCGCCTTGGACGCGACCAGCGTCGTGCAGATGCTCAGCGCCGGCACGGCCGTCAAAGGCTCCGCCGGCTACGTGGCGATCGAGCTGGTCACGGGCCGCCTCGACGGCCGCGCGGGAAGCTTCGTGCTGCAGCACAGCGGCTCGATGGCGCGCGGCCAGGCGTCCTTGACCGTCTCGGTCGTCCCGGATTCGGGTACCGGTGAGCTGTCCGGGCTCTCCGG
>Ga0068859_100006547_pt1 | contig 11823 bp, 6 predicted proteins | sample KBSSwiS22_FD_66585 | JGI IMG/M metagenome (GOLD analysis project Ga0068859, IMG submission 66585) | Switchgrass rhizosphere microbial communities from Kellogg Biological Station, Michigan, USA - KBS Switchgrass S2-2 | ecosystem: Host-associated > Plants > Roots > Rhizosphere > Soil ... | reverse complement strand
TTCCGAGCCGCCACCCGCGCCTGACCCGCCTCTGGCTCGACACCTACCACCGCATGATGCGAGACGGCGAGGTCTTCGACCGCGTCGTGCGAGGCTACGTGATGCCCGCGGGGAGCCGGTCGTCGGCGGCCGTCGACCTCGTCCCCTATTTCTACGACGCGGACGCCTACCTCAACGACCTGCTGCGCTTGGTGCCGGACTCGCTCGCCCGCCACCTCGCGCCGCTGCCGGAGACGCGCGGGGCCAGCACGATCCGCGATCTGCTCAAGGCGACGTTCGCCGGCTCGTACACGCGCTCGCGCTACGAAGCGCAGCGCAAGCTGTACCTCGCCAAGCTCCTGTTCGACATCGACCACTCCCGCTCGGTCAGGGACGGGCCGAAGCACCGCGCCCGCTTCGAGCACATCGTCAAGGACGCCGTCTTGTCGGAGGTCGTACCGGGCGAAGAGGTCGAGATCTTCGGGATCCTCGACCGCCGCCCCGACGGCGAGCTCGGGCTCAGCATGGAGCGGAAGGCGCGCCCCGGCTCACGGTCGTTCCGCTTCCGTCCGAGGCGTCTCCCCGCCGACGGGCGCGACCCGGCAATCGAGATCTTCCATTACAAATCCCGGTTCAAGCGGGAATCCGATCCGGCGACCGACAGCATCGCCGACGAGGGCTGGATCCGGATCGCGGAAGCGCCGCGGTGGCCCGGCCTGGGGCGGTACAGCGGGTCGATCCTCTCGAAGATGATCCGGAGGGCGATCCCCGACCCCCGCATGGTGCAGGACCTGCTGGGCGCGATGTTCATCGTCCGGGACCGCACTCAGGCCTATGCCCTCGAGCGCAAGCTGGTCGCGGCGTTCGGCGGGCCGCTACGCAGCCGCGACCGGGTGGACACCCTGGCCGGAGGGCGCGATCGCGCGCGACTGGATCCCCAGTCCGGCAGCGGCTTTCTCGTCCTGAAGCAGATCGTCGACATCCTGATGGACGACCCGTCGTCCGACGTGCCCTACCTGTTTTCCGTGGAGATCCAGATCTTTCCGCTCGAGGCTTACCTGAGCACGCTGTACGACGCGCACTTTGCGAGCCATACCGCCTACAAGCGACGGCAGTTCCTCCACGAGCTGTTGCCGATCCTCTTTCCCGCGGCGATCTACGGCGGATCGACCGTGGTCGGCTCCGAAGACACCGCGGCGCGCTCCGGCGTCGTCCTTCCGTAGCGCTCGGGCGTAGTACGTTGCGACCCGTCATCGAGGAGGCCCTTCCATGCGATTTGGTCCGCTTGCACTCGTGGCCTGCGCCGCCCTGTCCGCCGCGCTGGCCGGGACCGACCCGAAGCCCGCTCCCGCCGAAAAGCCCGTAGCCGTCGCCGCGAAACCGGCCCCCGCAAAGCCCGAAGCGCCCAAGACCCTGTCCGGGAAGATCACGACACCGGACGGAAAGCCGGCGCAAGGCGCCACCGTGCGCGCGCTTCCCATGCAAAAGGGCGACATGCCGATGCGCGGCGGCGTCAAGATCGACATGCCCAAGCCGACGATCGCAAAGACCGACGCCCTGGGGTCGTTCCGGATCGAGGGTCTGCCCGCCGGGCCGTTCGCGCTGCGCGTCGAGGGGGCCGGGTTCGCCCCGGCGTTCGCCTCCGACGTCCCCGCCGGAGCCACGGTGAACCTGCGGCTGAAGCCCGGGGTTCCCGTCGTGGGGCGCGTGCTCGACCTCCTGTCGCAAAAGCCGGTCGCGGGCGCGACGGTCACCGCGCTCGAGCGGGACGCGGCGCGGTTCGGCCGCGATGCAGCCCAGGTCGCCACCAGCGGTGACGACGGAACCTTTCGGTTCGGAAGCTGTGCGCCCGGCCTCGTGGCCCTCGAGGCGATCGCGCCGGCCAAGGCGAAAGCCCGGCTCGACCGCGTGATCGCCAAAGCGCCCGTCGAAGGCGCGGAGCCGAAGCCGGAGGTCAACACGCTCTTCCTGCAGCCGGGAGGCCGCATCGCGGGGCGCGCGATCGGGCCTGACGGCAAACCGCTCGCGGACGCGGTGGTCACCGCCACCGCGTCGGACGGGGCGCTCTTTTCCATGCTGCGCGAGAGCCGGGGCGCTCTGCGCACCGACGCCGACGGGAAGTTCGCCTTCGAGGGAGTCGTCGCGGGGAACAAGTACACCGTCCGCGCGACCAAGGACGGACTGTCGTCCCGCGAGGAAGGGCCGATCGCCATCGAAGCCGGAACCGATCGCTCCGACGTCGAGTTGAAGCTCGAATCCGGGGCCACGCTCACGTTCCGTCTCGTCACCGCCCAGGACGTGCCGGTGAAAGACGTCGAGGCGCGGGTGCAGCCGGCGGCCCGGAAGCGCGGGATCAGCTTCGGCTCCGGCGACGTCGATCGCGACAAGATCGTCGCCCAGGGCGACGGGAAGTTCCAGATCAAGGCGCTCGACGCGGGCACATTCGACGTCGTCCTCCAGCCCCCCGACTTCGCCGACGTCGCGCGCGAAGGCGTGAAGCTCAAAAGCGGCGAGACCACCGACCTCGGAACGATCCGCGTGAAGGAGTCCAAGAGCATCTCCGGGCGGATCACGGACACGTCCGGCCAGCCGGTCGTCGGGGCTTCGGTCTCGGGCATGTGGATGGACTCGGAGTTCAGGCTCTCGCGCGAGGCGAAAAGCGGCGCCGACGGCCGCTACCGGCTCGCGGGGCTGGGCGACAGCCCTCTGCGCAACCTGAACGTGCGCGCCATGGGGTTCGCCAACGCCACCCGGGAAGGGGCGACCGTCGGGGACACCGCGGTGGACTTCACGCTCGAGCGCACGGGCACGATCGTCGGGCGCGTGCTCCTTCCCGGCGGAGGGGCTCCCGCGGCATTTCGCGTCCAGCCTTTCGCCGAGGCGAACGACAAGCAGGCGCAGCCCGGCTTCCGCGTGGTGATGAATAGGTCCGGCGAAGAAGAGCAGACCTTCACCGACCCGTCGGGGAATTTCCGTCTGGAAAACGTCGATCCCGGTCCGACGACGATCGTCGCCACCGCCGACGGCAAGGCTCCGGCGCGCAAGCAGGGCTTGACGGTCGCCGCCGATCAGATCGTGGACGTCGGCACCCTCACGCTCGAGGACGGGCGCGTGCTCCGCGGACGCATCGTGGCCGCGAAGGACGAGGCCCCGGTCCCCGGGGCGACCGTGTCGCTGTCGCAGCCCCAGGGATTCATGACGTCGATCGGACGCGACGGCGCGACCGGCATCGCGATCTCCGCGCTCGACGGCCGGTTCGAGATCGCGGGCCTCGAGCCGCACGCCTACGCGATCGACGTCAGCCAGCCCGACTTCTCCCCGAATTCGGGGCGCGTCGAGATCGCCCCCGACGCCGACACCGACGACTTCGTCGTCAAGCTGTCGCGAGGGGGCACGCTGACGGGCCTCGTCCGCGATGCGGGCAAGCAGATCGTGTCGAACGCCGGCGTGCTCTTGCTGAAGATCCCGATGGCGGGCGGCCCGCAGACGGTGACGACCGGCCCCGACGGACGGTACACGTTCGAGAAGGTCACCCCCGGGGAGTACCGGGTCATGCGCGCGCCGACCGGCGGCGGCCCCTTGATGTTGATGGGGGGCATGAAGATGGTCGCCGTCCGTGAGGGCGAGACCACCACCTTCGATCTCGACGAGGCCGCGAAGATCAACCTGAGCGGGCGCATCTTGAAGGCCGGTCAGCCGGTCGCGAACTCGATGCTGATCTTTTCGATCGGCGAGCACGGCAGTCCCGGAGCCGACATGAAGCAGTCGCGCTCCGATGCCGACGGCCGCTATCAGGTCGGGCTCGACGCCCCGGGGACGTACACGGTGATGGTCGCGACGGGCGGCACGATGATGCGCGGAGCGCGCTCCGGGGTCGCGGTCGAGGTTCCGGACCAGCCGAATCCCGTGCTCGACATCACCATGCGGGCGTCCGGCATCTCCGGCCGCGTGCTGAACCTCGAAGGCAAGCCGGTCGCGGGCGCCATGGTCATGGCGTCCACGACGGATGTCCCGCCCGGTCAAGAGGCTCAACGCCGCGGCAGCATGAGCGACCAATCCGATCCCGATGGCTCGTTTTCGATCGAGGGTGTCGATCCCGGCACCTACCAGGTGTCCGTGTCGGCGAGCGGCTACAGAACCTTCACGTCCCCGCAGGTGAAGATCGCCGATGACGGCGACGTCGCGACGGTGGACGTCCGTCTGGAGACGGGGCGCACGGTGCGCGGCCGCGTCGTCGACGCGAACGGTAACGGCATCGCGGGCGCCTACGTGATGGCGGCCGCGACCGGCGCGCCGCCCATGGGGCGGGAGTTCACGCCGACGAGCTCCGACGTCAACGGCAGCTTCCTCGTGACCGCGCCGGCGGACGGCCCCATCGACATCACAGCGCTCGCCGCCGGGTTCCCCGCGGCCCGCGCCCTCGGGGTGGAGCCGCGCGAAGGCGACGCGATCACGGTGCGGGCCCCGCGTCCCGGCCTGGTCAAGGTCAGCGTGCTCGACGGCCAGGGCCACGCGCTGGCCGGCGCCCACGTCGCCTGCCGCGCGGTCCCCGAGTACCTCGGATCGAACTATCAATTCATGCTCGGAGCCGTCCCGCCCTCCGCGGCGGACGGCACCGCGACCGTCTCCTCGCTCGCACCCGGCAACTACGAGCTGACCGTGACGGCCGGCGCGAAACGCGCGACCCAGGCGGTGTCTTTGACCGAAGGCGCGGAGGTCGCGACCACCGTCACCCTGAACTAGAAAAGGGGACACTCCCATTTTCTCAATAAGAGGACAGTTCTTCTTTCTTGTTTGAATGTCTTTCGCCGCAGCCCTCTGGATCGCTCGCGTTTATTCCCTGAACGCGAGCGATCCGGCGGAGCGAGCGCGCGGGACGGTCCGCGCGCTCGCGTGCTGCGCCGAGAGACATTCAAACAAGAAAGAAGAACTGTCCTCTTATTGAGAAAACGGGAGTGTCCCCTTTTTGTCTACAATGCGCGGCTATGTCAAACCTTGCCGCCCCATCCCCTCTCACCGTGCTGTCGGAAGACGAAGCGCTCTTCCGGGACTCGGTGCACGACTTTGCCCAGGCCGAGATCGCGCCGATCGCGCATCAGATGGACGCGTCGGGGCGCTACGAGCCGGCGCTGATCGGGAAGCTGTTCGAGATGGGGCTGATGGGCATCGACGTGCCGGAGCAGTACGGCGGCGCGGCCGGGTCGTTTTTTCTCGCGTGCCTTGCGGTCGAAGAGCTCTCGCGCGCCGACGCCGCCGTCGGCGTGCTCGTCGACGTGCAGAACACCCTCGTCAACAACGCGATCGACCGGAACGGAACGGCGGAGCAGAAGCAGAATTACCTGACGCGCACCGCGAAGGACACCGTGGCGTCGTACTGCCTCTCCGAGGCGGGCTCGGGCTCGGACGCCTTCGCCCTTCAATGTCGCGCGGTGAAAGACGGCGCCCACTACGTTCTCGACGGCCACAAGCTGTGGATCACGAACGCAGGCGAGGCGGAGATCTTCCTCGTCTTCGCCAACGTCGACCCGCAGGCGGGCTACAAGGGGATCACCGCCTTTCTCGTCGAAAAGACCGACCCCGGCTTCGCGCTCGGAAAGCGCGAGAGCAAGCTCGGGATCCGCGCGAGCTCGACGTGCGAGATCCTCTTTTCAGGTTGCCGCATCCCCGCCGATCGCGTGCTCGGACCGGTCGGCAAGGGGTACAAGATCGCCATCGAGACCTTGAACGAAGGGCGCATCGGCATCGGCGCGCAGATGCTCGGCGTCGGCCAGGCCGCCCTCGACGCCGCGATCGGCTACGCCAAGGAGCGGGTGCAGTTCGGAAAGAAGCTCTCCGAGTTCCAGGCGATGCGCTTCCAGCTCGCGGACGGCGCCACGCGGCTGGCCGCGGCGCGCTTGCTCGTCTACAACGCCGCCCGTCTGCGCGATGCGGGCCTGCCGTTCGTGAAGGAGGCCGCCATGGCCAAGCTCTACGCCTCCGACGCGGCCGACCGGATCTGCGCGATGGCCGTCGAGGTATTCGGCGGCAACGGCTATTCCACCGAGTATCCCGTCGAGAAGTACTACCGCGACGTCAAGATCGGAAAGATCTACGAAGGCACGTCCTTCATGCAGCTCTCCACGATCGCCAAGTCGATCCTGGACGAGTAGCGCATGACCGGGACCGAAGATCTGTTCCTCCGCGCCTGCCGCGGTGAGCGCGGCCCCCGCCCTCCCGTCTGGCTCATGCGCCAGGCCGGCCGCTACCTCCCCGAATACCGCGCCGTCCGCGAGCGGGTCGACTTCGTGACGCTCTGCCGGACGCCGGAGCTAGCCGCGCAGGTGACGATCCAGCCCATCGACAGGCTCGGGGTCGACGCCGCGATCCTCTTTTCCGACATCCTGGTCCCCGCGATGGCGATGGGGCTCGAGGTCGCTTTCAATCCCGGCCCGGTCCTCGCAAACCCGGTGCGTACGCTCGCCGACGTCGAGCGCCTCGCGGTCGACGGCGCGGCGGCGAATGCGCCCTACGTCTACGAGACGATTCGCATCGTGCGCCGCGAGCTTCACGGTCGCGTCCCGTTGATCGGCTTCGCCGGCGCGCCCTTCACCTTGGCGGCGTACCTCGTCGAGGGCAAAGGGTCGAAGACGTTCTCCGCCTGGAAGCGGATGCTGTTCGCCGCCCCCGAGATCGCCGAGGCGTTGCTGGACCGCATCACCCGCGTGACGATCGGCTACTTGACGGCGCAGGTCGAAGCCGGCGCGCAGGCGATCCAGCTGTTCGACAGCTGGGCGGGCCTCGTCGCGAAAGACGACTACGCCCGGTTCTCGCTCCCCTACGTCCAGCGCGTTCTCGACGCCGTGCGCGCCGCCGGTGTCCCGACGATCTACTTCGCGCTCGACGCGGCGCACTCCGCCGAAGCCGTGGGCCGGTGCGGCGCAAACGTCCTCGGCGTCGATTGGCGGACGAGCCTCTCCGACGCGTCCCGGTCCTTCGGCGGCGGAGCCGTGCTGCAGGGCAACCTCGACCCGTGCGTCCTGCTGTCCGATCCGTCGACGATCAAGCGCCGCACGCAGCTCATGCTGGCGGACGGAGCGGGCTTACCCGCCCACATCGTCAACCTCGGCCACGGCATTCTTCCCGACACGCCGGTAGAAAACGCCGCCGCATTCGTCGAGACCGTCAAGAGCTGACTAGGGGACAGTCCCCTTTTTCTTATAACTCTGCACGGTTTCGAAGAGATGTAAGAAAAAGGGGACTGTCCCTACTACGCCGAGCCGATCAGGATTCCGCTCAGGAAGACGAGGACGCCGCCGACGACGACCTGGAACGCTGCCGACAGGAACGGCGTGTCCATGTAGCGGTTCCGGATCCACGCGATGGTGAAGAGCTCGATCGCGACGATCACCGTCGCGACCACGGTGGCCGTGGCGAAGTTGGGGATCAGGAACGGGAGCGCGTGACCGAATCCACCGAGGAAGGTCATCGCGCCGCAGATCAGCCCGCGCAGAAGAGGGCGCCCGCGGCCGGTGAGGCTGCCGTCGTCCGACAGCGCCTCCGCGAAACCCATGCTGATCCCGGCGCCGACCGCCGCCGCCATCCCGACGAGAAAGGTCTTCCAGGTGCTGTGCGTGGCAAACGCGGTGGCGAACAGCGGCGCCAACGTCGACACCGAGCCGTCCATCAGACCGGCGAGCCCCGGCTGGACGACCTGCAAGACGAACAGCTGCCGGGAGGTCCGCGCCTCCTCCTCGCGCTCGGATTCCGGCTGGTGCGCCGGATCGAACATCGCGGAGGCTTCCTCGTGCTTGCGCTCTTCCTCGGCGAGATCGCCCAGGAGCTGACGCAGCTCGGCGTCTTTCGTGTGCCGCGCCGCCCGCTCGTAGTAGCGCGCGATCTCGAGCTCCATGAGCGCGACGCGCCGCCGGATGCCGTCGACGCTGCTGACGCGAAGCGACTGCACCGGGTCGCGGCGCACGAAGCCGCGGACGTCCTGGCGGCGAACGAGCGGGATCTCCTCGCCGAACTTCTTCCGGAACATGTCGATGAGACGATGGCGGTGACCGTCTTCCTGCGCGCACATCTCGTCGAGCGCGGACGCCGCCTTGGGGAAGTTCGCGCGCAGCATGCGCGCGAACTCCCGGAAGATCCTTGCATCTTCTTCCTCGAGCGAGATCGCCAGCGCCAGGACCTCGGGCGCCGTCAAGTCCTTGAAGTTGCGTCGCATCCGCCGGGAGGTTATCACCACGCCGGCGTTGCGCGGGCGTCTAGCGGTCTCCGTCCAGCAGCCGCCCCAAGCCTCCCAGGATCGAGCCTTCCTCGCGCCCGCCGCGGCCGGTCTGCGGCGCGGCGGCGTAGATCCGCTGGGCCATCCGCGACAGCGGCAAGGACTGCAGCCAGATTTTCCCCGGCCCCCGCAACGTCGCGAAGAACATCCCTTCGCCGCCGAACAGGATCGACTTCACGCCGCTGACGACCTCGATGTCGTACGTCACGCTCGGCACGAAGGCGACGATGCAGCCCGTGTCCACCCGCAGCAGCTCGCCAGGCGCCAGCGTGCGCTCGACGATCGTTCCGCCGGCGTTCACGAAGCACCAGCCGTCGCCCTGGAGGCGCTGCATGATGAACCCTTCCCCGCCGAAGAACCCGACCCCGAGCCTCTTCTGGAACGCGATCCCGAGGCTCACGCCCTTCGCGGCGGCGAGAAAAGAATCCTTCTGCGCGATCAGCTCGCCGCCCATCTCGGCGAGATGGATCGCCATGATCTTGCCGGGGTAGGGAGCCGCGAACGCCAGCTTCTTCTTGCCGGACCCCTGGTTCATGAAGGCGGTCATGAAGAGGGACTCACCGGTCAACAGGCGCTTCCCCGCGCCGACGAGCGCGTCGAGAAACCCTCCGGCTTTTTTCGAGCCGTCGCCGAAGATGGTCTCCATCGCGATGCCGTCTTCCATGAACATCAGGCCACCCGCCTCCGCGATGGCCGCCTCACCCGGATCGAGCTCGACTTCGACGTACTGCATGTCGTCGCCGAAGATCTCGTAATCGACTTCGTGCATCTGGGTCATGGGCGCGATCTCCTTTTGGGACGCGCGATCTCCCGCGCGCCGCAACATGGTACGCGGAGGCTCCCCTCCTAGTTGCAGATGCTTTGGCGCCGCTCGATCTCGACCGGCCCGCTGGCAGTGCCCGACGGAGATTCGACCCCGTCGACGTGCGCGGTGACGAGCACGTAGGCATCTTCGCCGGGCTGCTGGCCGAGCGGCACTCCAACCGCCAGCCGCCCGCCGCCGAGATCCGTCGTCGCCGCCGCGCACACCGGCGCGACGGGCGAGGCCACACCGTGGTCGTAGCCGCCGCCTCGCAGCGTCGCCAGACGTCCGAAGTAGACGTTGTACCGCTGCGCCGCGGCCAGTGCATCGAAGCTGAGCGCGAGCGTCCCATCCGCCTGCTGGCCGACGAGCAAGCCGGTGACCTCACCGGGACGGGGCTTCTGCCAGCCGTAGAGGTCGAGCCAGGCCACGTCGAGCTCGACCTGATAGAGATCGTTTCCGGCCGTGCCGGCAACCGGGGCCGCGGCGACGCGAAAGGTCGTCGTCGCAAGATCAGCACGGGTCACGGCTGGCCAGTCGTATTCCCCCGCTCCCCCGGCAAGCACCGGGTTCTTGGTCAAGGTCGCCGAGACGTCACGGAGCGATGCGACGTTCGGCAGCGCGAGCAGCTTTTCGGTCGGATAGTCGGCGTTGCTGGCGGGCGCGTTGGGCCCACCGCCTCCGACGAGCGGCGTGTAGAAGTTCCAGTTGGTGGTTGTGTAGCTGTAACCCGGCGGAGGCCGGAAGGTTCCCGTTGGCGACGCTTCGATGCGGTAGAAGTCGTCGGTGACGGCACCGGATGTTCGATATCGAACGCCGGCGACGACCTTCACGATCTGATCCTCGTCGTAGTAGTCGGGGAAACCGGAAAGGCGGACTTCCTGTTGCCCGAGTCCGAGTTGGATGGAGGCGCTGGCGCCCGCGTCGGTCTCGTTGAAGGCCGCGCCATCGTTCGCCACCGTGGCGCCGTTCGCGGCCTGCGCGATCGAAGGGAAGATCCTCCGCACCCGCTTCAAGTAACCGTAGTCGGTCCCGGCAATCGACGTCCGCCCGAGCGCATCGGCCGGCCCCAGGTTGATGCCACCCGCGGCTTCCCAGACTTTCTCGCGCAAGATCGTGTACCCCTGCTCGACCGGATGGATGTTGTCGAGGAAGAACCGGCAGATCATTCCGTCGAAACCCGTGCACTGAACGTTCTGATCCTCGTGGGCGAACTCGGCGGCGACCTCGTTGATCGACGCCCGCCGCATCTGCCCCCAGGCAAGCTCGCGCAGAATCCTGTTCACGATCGGCAGCCACTGCCTGTGGAACGCCGACGAGTCGGCCGTGTAGCAGTTGTAGGCCAGGTTGTCATACAGCGAGTTCAACGCGATGTCGACCCCGGGAATCTGCGACGTGAACACGGAAAGCACTTCCTGCAGGTTCTGCCGCGAGTCCAGCACCTCGTCGACCGCCTTGTTGATCTGTGCTTGCGTCGGCGTGCCGGACGGATCGACGCCGCGCAGGTCGTTTCCGATCATCGAGATGGAGATCAGCCGGGGCGGCGGCGACAGCTGCATCACCCTGAAGACGTTGTTGTTGTCGCTCGTGTCGTCGACCAACAGGTCGTCGGTGTGCTGGCCCACGACGCCGGCCTGATCGAGCGTGACCGATGCTCCCGGATTGGTGCAGGCGAGCCGCTCGCGAATCCGCTTGCTGTAACCGAACGTCTCGGAGGCATCGCAGAAGTTGAAATTGGTCGAGATGCTGTCGCCCATCGCGGTGTAACGCAACGAGCCGGCCTTGAGCCCCGTGATCGCCTGATCGAACTTGGCGTAGCGGCCAAAGCCGACGGGAACCGTGTACCCCGGCGTGTTGTCGGGAACGCTGTCCGTTCGCGCCATCGATTGCCGGTACCCCGGCGGATCGTCCGCATGCAACAGGTAGCAGCCGTTCCCGGGAGCCAGCGAAAACGTCCCGTCGGCAGCGGCGGTGGCGGTCTGGTCGTACGCGCCGCCGACGGTGGCGGTGCCGTAAAGCTCCACCGAAACACCTGGAAGCGCGGGCTCACCGGCATCCCGGATGCCGTTGGCGTTGCGATCCTCGTACGCCTGGCCCGAAACGGTCTGCGCGAACGCGGACGCGGAAGCGACGCTCGAAAGCGCGCACACGAAAACGATCCACCTCGTGAACAATCGACCTCCTTAGCGCGTAAGACTCATATACGCCGGCTGGGCTAGACTGGCTGAACGAGTTCGGGAGAAATGATGACATCGATTCTCGCCGGCGAGGTCGTTCTGATCACGGGTGCGAGCACGGGAATCGGACGCGCGTGCGCTCGCGCGTTCGCCCCCTTGGGCGCGAAGCTCCTGCTCGTCGCCCGCCGGAGCGCGCTGCTCGAATCGCAGACGGCGGAGCTGGCCGCCGCGGGCGCCGCCGGCGTCTTGAACGTGGCCGTCGACGTGCGCGACGCCCGCGCGGTGAGCGCGGCCGTCGACTCCCTTCCGGCCGCGTGGCGCGACGTCCAGGTTCTGGTCAACAACGCGGGGCTGTCGCGCGGGCTCGACAAGCTGCACGAAGGGGCGACCTCGGACTGGGACGAGATGATCGACACCAACGTCAAGGGCGTCCTCCACGTCAACCGCGCCGTCGTGCCGCTGATGGTCGCGCGCGGACGCGGCATCGTGATCCACCTCGGCTCGATCGCGGGGCGCCAGGTCTACACCGGCGGAGCCGTCTACTGCGCCTCGAAGTTCGCGCTGCGCGCGCTGAACGAAGGGCTTCGACTCGACCTTCT
>Ga0068859_100006545_pt1 | contig 11828 bp, 8 predicted proteins | sample KBSSwiS22_FD_66585 | JGI IMG/M metagenome (GOLD analysis project Ga0068859, IMG submission 66585) | Switchgrass rhizosphere microbial communities from Kellogg Biological Station, Michigan, USA - KBS Switchgrass S2-2 | ecosystem: Host-associated > Plants > Roots > Rhizosphere > Soil ... | reverse complement strand
TCCACGGGCTACGGCCGGCAACAGGGCTGGCCGCTTCAAGTAGTAGGTCGTGGAAAACGTCGACCGTGAGCATGACTTACCGCATTCCCGACACAAGAACCTGGGAATCTTTCTGATCGAACTGGGCTTTCGATACCAACCATTGCGCTTGAACCCTTTTCCACGCTGTCGATGGGCGAGGCAAACGGTCCGGGGACAAAACGGCGGCGAGAAGCGAGACGGGCGCACCGAATCGATGGGCAGCCGCGGCCAGTGCATGCCTGGGCGGAGAGCAAAGGGAACGCCGAGGTGGAAGGATTGAAGGTAGGCGGTTTCAGCGTCCGCGCGGTGTCCAAAGTGTCCGCGGTGTACGGGGCGAACTCAAACGGGGATCAACAAGCTTGCGGCCACCGTGGGCTAGAGGTGCTGAATCAGGACGATGAAGCCCCCGGTCGCCACGAGCGCCAGGGTCGGAACCAAGATCGACCGCCACAGGGCGCGCTGAACCGCGGGGCTCAGGTCGTACGTCGGAGGCGGCAGGTTCACTGCCTGATAGCGCGTGCAGTCCTGAGAGGGGACCAAGGGGGCGCGCGTCAACGTGCGCTGGGCCGTGCCCAAGCGGCGAAATGGCTGATGCGAAATGGCGGGGTACGCCATGACTTCCTCCTTACGCAGCCGGGTCCCGTTGCCGCGTGGCGGTCACCCCGTGAACGATCGCGAGTCCGATCAGACAGAGGGCGCCGATCCCGATCCATTTGGGTGCCACGTGGAGCAGGTAGGCGGCAAGGGCGAGGCCGATGATCAAGATGATGTAGCCGACGAGATAAAGGCCAAAGGACATGGAGCTCCTCCGATCAACGACTCGATGGTGCGCTGCCGGGGGGGCGGCCGCGATGGGGTATTGACCTTACTCGTCCTTCAGCGCGGCACCGTCTTCGGGGGAATGGCCGTAGGTTAAGACGCGGCGTACCAAGTCGGACTGGCGCTGGGCCCCCGTCTTGGCGAAGACGTGCTTCAAATGGCTCCGGGCCGTGTTGTCGCGAATCCCCAGTGCGGCCGCCGCTTGGCGGAGCGACATGCCGCCGACCAGGCGCGCGGTGAGTCCCGTTTCCGCGGGGCTCAACCCGTAGGTTCTTGAAAACGCCGCGAACGGGACTTGCGACTTGCGCTCGGGCTCCTCGATCAGAACCACGACACGCGCCGACCTCGACCCGGGGAACAGCCCGGTGACCCCGGTGGGCGCGACCATCGCGGAGAGCGGGTGCCGTCCTTCCGGCCGCGGAAGCGAGAGCGCGCCGCCGTGCTGGAGGAAGCGGCCGGTCTCCATCGCGGCGGCGCCGAAGATCATCTGCTGGAGCTGCACTTCGGCGCGGGTGTCGAGCGCGACGAGCACGCCGCGCTCGAGCTTCAATCCGTCCCCCGCGTCGACGATCTTTCGCGCCGTCGAGTTCATCTCGAGGACGCGGCAGCGGCGGTCGAGAAAGATGACGGCCAGCGGCAGGCGCTCGATGGCGCACGAGAACGCGTGTCGGCTCGACTGGATCCCCTCGAGCCGCGATTGGATCCGGATCGCCTGGACGAGATGCGGCGTGACCGCGGCGAGGATGCGGCGATCCCGGTCGCCGAACGCGGACGATGCGTGCGGTCGGCCGGCGGAGAAGAACGACAGAGGCTCGGGATCCCCGGAGAGGACCGCACGGATCGAGTACCTGATGTCCATCGGGCGCAAGAAATCGAGATAGAACTCCGAGCGCAGCAAGATCTCGTCGGGACAGAGCTCTTCACCCGTCAGGATCGCGCCCGCCTTCAGCAGGTGCGCGCCGTGCATGACCCAGACGTTCTTCGCGGCGTAGTAGGTCTCGTAGGGACGCAGCGCGGGCGGAGGCTTTTTCGCCCACGCGCCGACCGTCGTCGCGGGCTCGATGTCGCCGGGATGCGCGTGCACGTGCACCGCGGCGATGCTCGCTCCGAGACGTCGCCCGATCCGCTCGAGGACCAAGCCCCACGTCTCGTGCTCGGTGGTCGCCCTGTAGATCGCAGCGGTGACGTCGTCGAGTTCCGTCCGTGGCCAAACGCCGGGCACGGTGTCCTCCTGACACGACTCTACGCGCAGGCGAGACAATGAAAAGTGTTTTGTGGAAAGGGGTGCGTATGAACTGTATAAACTCGACATGATGCGCATCGGGGGAAACGCGGCAACCTGGGCTTTGACCGCCGGGTTGGCGGTGATGCTCGCGGGAGGTCCCTCCTGGGGCGCCGGGCGCGGGGAGCCGGGCCCCGTGCTGCCGATGAAGATCGAGCTTCGTGACCGCCTCGCCGATCTCAAGCTGTTGCACGACCTGGACATCGACATCGATGGCGTCTTCGGGACGTGGGCACGGATCTACGTCGTTCCGGAAGAGATGGAAAAGCTCCGCGGCCTCGGATTCGGGTTTTCGTCGCTTCCGACGGAGAGCAGCTCCCCGGTCGAAGCCCCGTTCACTCCGGCGACCCCTTTCGCGGTCCCGACGACCTATCACACCTACGAGTCGCTGACCGCCGAGCTGCAGCAGATCGCGGCCGCGCACCCCACGATCGTCCGGCTGTACTCCCTCGGATCGTCGGTGCAGGGTCGAACCCTCTGGATGGTGAAGATCACGAAGAACCCCGACGTCGAAGAAGACGAGCCCGAGGTGCGCTTCATCGCGGCGATGCACGGCGACGAGGTCGTCGGCAAGGAGATGTGCGTCAACCTCGTCAACCTGCTCGTCGCCGGGTACGGCACCGACCCACGGCTCACGGCGCTCGTTGACGAGACCGAGATCTGGATCCTGCCGTCGATGAACCCGGACGGGACGGCGCTCGCTCAGCGCTACAACGCGAACAACGTCGACCTCAATCGCAACTTCCCCGATCAGTTCAACGACCCCGTCGACGCTCCGGCCGGTCGCGCGATCGAGACACAGCACGTCATGAATTGGGGTTACGCCCACAGCGTGAACCTCTCCGCCAACATGCACGGCGGCGCGCTCGTCGCGAACTTCCCGTACGACGGCACCGCGAGCGGCGCGTCCGTGTACAGCCTCGCGCCGGACGACGCGTTGTGGGAATCGCTCGCGCGCACCTACGCCGACCGCAATCCTCCGATGAAGACGTCGAACTCCGATCCGTCGTTCATGAACGGCGTGTGCAACGGCGCCGACTGGTACCACATCAACGGCGGCATGCAGGACTGGAACTACGTCTGGCGGGGCGGGAAGGAGCTGACTCTCGAGATCTCGAACGTGAAGTGGCCGGCGGGAAGTCAGCTCCCGCAATTCTGGGAGGACAACCGCGAGGCGATGCTCACCTACCTCGAGCGCGCTCGCGAAGGGCTCCACGGCATCGTGCGCGACGCGACGACCGGGGCCCCGCTGGCGGCGACGATTCACATCGCCGGAAACGCGAGGGACACGCTCACCGATCCCGACGTGGGCGACTACCACCGTTTGCTGCTCCCCGGGGCCTACACCGTCGACGTGACGGCGCCGGGCTACTCGAAGGCCCGCTTCGACGACGTGCTCGTGGGCGCGAGCGAGCTTGCGACGCGGCTCGACGTCGACCTGACGCCGCTCGCGACCAACCTGCAGCCTGCGAGCTACGCGGTGCTCGACGGGGGCAACGGAGCGCTGGATCCGGGGGAGACCTCCGACCTGTCCGTCAGCCTCGAAACGCTCGGAAGCGCCGCGAGCGGAATCTCGGCGGAGCTTCTGCCGACCGGGTGGACGGCGGCGGTCGTCCGGTCTCAAGCGACCCACCAGAACGTCGCGGTGGGAGGGCTCGGGCCCTCGAACGCGCCCCACTACGCCGTCTCCCTTTCACCCCTTGCGCCGCCCGGCTCGCTCGCGGGATTTGCGGTGCGATGGACGGCGAACGAAGGGTCGGGGACGAGCGAGCCGTTTTTCATCCCGGTCGGACCTCCGACGTGCTCCACGACCGCGTCGACCAACGTCCCCAAGCCGATCGCGGACCGCCAGACCGCGACGAGCACGCTGACGGTGACGGGAGACCGGCAGATCGACGACGTCAACGTCTTCGTCAACATCGCGCACCCGTACATCGGCGACCTGCACGTGCGCGTGATCTCGCCGGACGGCGTTCCCGTGGCGCTTCACGCGCGGACGGGTGGGAGCGCGGACAACATCCAGGGTTGGTACGACACCGCGCTGGCGCCGAGCGAGCCGCTTTCGCGGCTGCGCGGGGGCCATGCGGCCGGGACGTGGACGCTCGAGGTCGAAGACGGCGTCCCGCTCAACACGGGGAACATCGTGGGATGGTCGGTCCAGGTGTGCGGCCGCCCTTTCGAGACGACGCTGCCCCCGATGAAGATCCGCGACGTCGCCAAGCACGCCGGCGGCGGCATCGACCTCCGCTTCTGGCCCTATCCGTCGGCGACGTCGTACCGCATCGACCGCTCAGCCGACCCGCGCGCGGCGGGATCGTTCGCCGACGTCACCGCCGAAGACGACGACGCGACCGACACGTCCTTCCTCGACACCTCCGCCGGTGACGCCTACTGGCTCGTCTCCGGCGTCAAATAGGGGACAGTCCGGACAGTCCCCTATTTCTTAGTCCAGCGGTCGAGCCAATCGAGGACGGTGTCGTGCCAGAGCACGCTGTTTTGCGGCTTGAGCACCCAGTGGTTCTCGTCGGGGAAATAGAGGAAGCGGCTCGGGATGCCCATCCGTTGGAGGGCGGTGAAGGTCGCAAAGCCGCCGGTTTCGACGACGCGGTAGTCCTTGCCGCCGTGGATGACGAGTGTGGGCGTCTTCCAGTTCTTCACGTAGTCGACCGGGTTGTGCTTGGCGTACCCCTGCGGGTTGTCCCAAGGCGTCCCGCCGTGCTCCCACTCGGGAAACCACAGCTCTTCGGTGGCGAAGTAGGCGAAGCGCTCGTCGAGATTGCCGTCGTGCGCGACCAGGCAGCGGAAGCGGTCGGGCCAGTTGCCCGCGATCCAGTTGATCATGTAGCCGCCGTAGCTGGCGCCGAGAGCCGCGACGCGGTCTTTGTCCATCCACGGGTAGCGTGCGAGCGCCGCGTCCAATCCCTTCTTCAAGTCCTCGAAGGGCTTGCCGCCCCAATCGTGGTTGATCGCGTCGGTGAAGGCCTGGCCGTACCCGGTCGACCCGTGGAAGTCGACCATGACGGCGGCGTAGCCGCGCGCCGCGTAGGTCTGGGGGTTCCAGCGGTAATGGAAGTCATTGCCGAACGATCCCTGCGGCCCGCCGTGAATGAGGAACGCGACCGGGTACTTCTTGGCGGGGTCGAAGTCGACGGGCTTCACGACGTATGTGTAGACCGTGTCTCCGCCGGCCCCCTTGAAGCTGTACTGCTCGGGCTCCCCCAGTTTCACGGCGGCGAGCCTCTCGTCGTTGATGGCCGTCAGCTTCTGGACGTCGCTCCCGTCGTGCCGGCAGGAGTACAGCTCCGCCGGTCCCTTCAGGCTGTCCATCTGGTAGACGACGCGGTCGGCGGTGGGCTGCGGCGACTGCACGTGCCCCTTCCCCACGACCGTCCGCACTTTCCCGGTCGAAACGTCCACCGCAGCGAGCGTCGTCTGGCCGAGATCCTCGACGACGACGAATAGCTCCCGCCCCGACGGTGACCATGCGATGGACGACGGCGATCGATCCCAGTCTTCCGTCAGCACGCGATCGGGCCCCGACGGCCACGGCTTGATCACGATGCGGAACCGGTCGGCTTCGTAGCCGGGCCGCTTCATGGCGAGGTAGGCGAGCGTCTTGCCGTCGGGCGAGAAAGCCGGATACGAATCCCAGGCCGGGTTCCCCTTCGTGAGGTTCACGGGCTTGCTCTTGCCGTCGACGGGCGCGACGAACAGGTCGAAGTTGGTCGACCAGGCCTCGCTCTTGCCCACGTCGCGCGCGGCGAAGACGACGGAGCCCCCGTCAGGCGTGAAGGCGAACTCCTCGGTGCCGCCGAACGGCTTGGACGGCGCGTCGGCGTTCATCCCCGCCATGAGATCGACCGGATCGCCGCCGGCGACCGGAACGACGAACAGGTGCGAGCGCCGGCCGTCCCCCCACGTGTCCCAGTGTCTGAAGAAGAGGGAGTCGAAGATCTTCCCCGAGGTCTTCTTCGCGCCGTCTTCGTCGAGGCGCTTCTTGGTCTGCGCGATCGTCGCCTCGGGAAAGACCTCGAGCGCGATCAGGAGCTTGGCGCCGTCGGACGAGACGAGGAAGCTGCCCACGTCCAAGGGCAGCGCGGTCACCGCCTGCGGCTCTCCGGCGTCCAACGGGAGCCGCCAGACCTGCGACGAGCCGCTGCGCGTCGACAGGAAGAAGATCGACTTGCCATCGGGCGCCCAGACGGCGCTCGTGTCGGAGGCCTCGTGCCGCGTCAGCGGCCGGACGCCGGTGCCGTCGGTGCTTGCGATCCAGAGGTCCGTGCGCCGCTTGTTGGCGTCCCAGTCCAGGACCGACACCGTGAAGACGACCCGGCGCCCGTCCGGCGAGACCTTCGGCTCCGAGACACGGTCGAAACCGACGAGATCCTTGACGCTGAAAGGGTGGGTGTCCCGTGCGGCCGCCAGGGCGAGCGGCGCAAGCGCCAGGGCCAGGCTGAACGTAATCAGAACGAAGCGCATCGAGGGAATCCTCCGAATTTGCCGAGCGGAGCGCGAAGTGTACAACCTCTCCGGGCCGGGTCCGGGTGTACGATTCCGGAACATGTCCGAGCACCGCAGTGATGGTCGCAGGCGAAGCGACGACCTGCTCCGGCAGAGCGAAGACCGCTACCGCCGCCTGGTCGACTTGTCGCCCGACGCGGTGTTCATCGTGCAGGGCGGCGAGATCATCTTCGTGAATCCCGCCGGGGTGCAGCTGCTGGGGGCGGCGGAAGCCAAGTCGATCATCGGGCTGGCGCCGGCGGAGGTCATTCACCCCGACGACCGCCGCGTCGTCCAAGCGCGGATCCAAGAAGCGATGGACGGCGCGCGCTCCACGGTCTTCCAGGAGCGGACGTACCGGCGCATCGACGGCACGCCGATCGACGTCGAGGTGGCGGCGACCCCGTACCCCGACCCCTCCGGGCCCGCGGTGCAGATCATCGTGCGCGACATCAGTGAGCGGAAGCGGACCGAAGCGGCGAGCCGCGAGAGCGAGCAGCGGTTCCGCCAGATCGCTGAGTCGATCGACGAGGTCTTCTGGATCACCTCTCCCGACAAGAACCAGATGATCTACGTCAGCCCGGCCTACGAAAAAATCTGGGGCCGCCCGTGCGACGAGCTGTACGGCAACCCGCGCAACTGGCTCGCGGCGATCCACGTCGAGGACCGCGATCGCGTGATCCACGCGGCGCTCACCAAGCAGGGCGACGGAACCTACGACGTGGAATACCGCATCCTCCGCCCCGACGGCGGGGAGCGGTGGATCCGGGATCGCGCCTTCCCGCTGCGCGACGAGAGCGGCGAGATCCACAGGATCGTCGGCCTGGCGGAAGACATCACCGACCGGAAGATCGTCGAGTCGGAGATCCGCGCGCTGTCCGAGCAGCTCGAGGGGCGGGTGGTCGAGCGGACCGTGCAGCTTCGCGACGCCAACGAGGCGCTGCGGAAAGCCGACTCCCGCCAGCGCGCGCTCTTGAACGCGATCCCCGACGTCGTGTTCCGCATCCATCGTGACGGGACGTTCCTCGACTTTTCCGCGCCGCACGGCGACACGTTCCTGTCGCCGGACCGGATCATCGGGGCCAACCTGATGACGGCGGCGATCCCGGCCGACGTGCGGTCGGCTCTGAAGTCCGCGATCGACCGCGCGATCGACGCAGGAACCGTCGTGCCGCTGGAATATGCGCTCCCCTCCGGCGGAGGCTTGCGCCAGTTCGAGGCGCGGATCGTCCGAAGCGGCGCCGACGAGGTCGTCGCGACGATCCGCGACATCACCGAGCGCAAGAACGCGGAGACGCATCGCCAGCGCCTCGAGCAGCAGCTCCGGCAGTCCCAGAAGATGGAAGCGATCGGCACGCTGGCCGGCGGGATCGCCCACGACTTCAACAACATCTTGACCGCGATCCTGGGCCACGCCGAGCTGATGCGCGGTCAGGTGGCCGGCCAACCGGCGCTTCAAGAGCGGGTCTTGGAGATCTCCAAGGCCGGCGCGCGCGCGAAGGACCTCGTCGCGCAGATCCTGACGTTCAGCCGGCGCCGCGAACAGACGCACATACCGATCTCCCTGGGCCCTCCGATCGAAGAAGCCTTGAGGCTGCTCCGCGCCGCCATCCCGGCTTCGATCGAGATCGACGCCGAGGTCGACCCGGCGCTCCCGCCCGTCTCGGCCGACGCGACCCAGATCCACCAGGTCGTCATGAATCTCTGCGGGAACGCGTCGGCGGCGATGGCCGGCCGCCCCGGACGGCTTCGTGTCCGATGCACCGAGACCGAGCTCGACCCGGCTGCCGCCGGCGACCTCGGGGTGCGCCCCGGAAAATTCGTGCGGCTGACCGTCGAAGACACCGGCTGCGGGATGCCGCCCGAGGTCCTGGATCGGATCTTCGACCCCTTCTTCACGACGAAGGGGCCCGGAGAAGGGACGGGGCTCGGCCTTTCGGTCGTGCACGGAATCGTCAAGGCCCACGACGGCGCGATCCACGTCGAAAGTCGCGTCGGCGAGGGCACGTCATTCCGGATCTACTTCCCCGCCCTCTCGGAGGGCGCGATCGCGCGACCCCGCGCGAGGACCGAGCCGCACGAGGGCCAAGGCCAGCACGTGCTCTGCGTCGACGACGAGCCGGCGCTCGTGGAGCTGCTGCGCGAGCAGATGGTGTCGCTCGGATACCGGGTGAGCGCGCACGTGTCGCCGATTTCGGCGCTCTCCGAGTTCCTGGCCCACCCGCTCGATTACGACGTGCTCCTGACCGACCTGACGATGCCGGGGATGAGCGGCGTCGACCTGGCGGAGCGCATCCTGAAGGTGCGGCCGGACTTGCCGGTGCTGATCGCCACCGGGTACGGGAACGTGATGACCGAGGAGCGGGCACGGGAGCTGGGGGTCCGGCCGCTCTTGTACAAGCCGTTCACGCTCACCGTGCTGGGCGACGCGCTCGCCGACGCGCTGGCGTCCGCCCGGGCGCAGGGAACGCGCAAGACCTGAGCGGGCGCGGGAGGGCTGGCCGGCCGCTCCCGAAAATGGAAGAATCTCCCGGATGCGACGACGCTGGTACGCACTGGGGCTCGCTTTGGCCGCCCTGCTCGCAACCGGCCGCCTGCGCGCGGGCGTCGCCGGCGCCGAACCGCGGCAGATCATCGACGCGATGGCCGCAGCGATCGAAAACGTCCACGACTACACGATGACCCTCGTCATCCAGGAATGGGACGGCGAAACGCTCGGCCGGGCCGACACGCTCGTCACCAAGTGGGCCAGGCCCTTCAGGGTTTACTACAAGCGCCTGAGCGAGCCGCACCTCGGCCGCGAGGTCCTTTACGCGCAGGGCTGGAACGACGGCAAGCTCAAGGTCAGCGTTCGGGCGTGGCCCGTCAACATCGGCTTGGACCTGAACCCGCACGGCACGCTGGCGATGGCAGAAGCCAAGCATCCGGTGGACGAGACCTCGCTGATCTACCTGGTCCAGATGGTCTTGGACAACGTCCGCCTCGCATCCGAGCGCGGCGAGCTCCTTCTCGAAGACGGGGGAAGCGAGAAGATCTTGGGACGGGAGTGCCGCCGCATTCGCGTGTACAGCGCTCAGACCCTCACCGACTACAAGATCGCCAAGGACGAAACGCTCTGGGACGTCGAAAAGAAGTTCTCTTCCGCCATCGCCCCTCTGCTCCGTGAGAACCGCGCGCTCGGCTGGGAGACACCCGCCGACGCCAAGCCCGGACAGACGATCCGCATCCCCCGCTACTACGCCTCGCGCACCGACCTTTGGATCGACACCGAGACCGCGCTCCCGCTGCGCACCGAGCTGTACGACTCCCACGGCGAGATCTTCGAGCGCTTCGAGCACCGCGATCTGCGCGTCAACGTCGGCCTCACCGCCAACGATTTCTCCCCCCACAACCCCGAATACAAGTTCTAAATCCGGGACGTTCTGTTCTTAGGGGACAGTCCCCTTTTTCTTACAAAAACAGAGTAGGGACATGGTTTCTTTTTCTTGAAGGCTCCCCGGATTACCGCCTTCAAGAAAAAGAAACCATGTCCCTACTCTGTTTTTGTAAGAAAAAGGGGACTGTCCCCTAAGAACAGAATGTCCCGGATTCAGAGCTGGTGCTCGGGGCGGAGGAGGTCGGAGATCGTCTTGACGGGTGTGAAGGTCGAGATGGGGACTTCGACGAAGACGGTGATCCAGCCGGCCATCGCGCCGTTCCAGAGGCCAGGGCGCTCGAGCGCGAGCAGGTCGCGGCCTTGGTGGCTCTTCTTCGAGACGAGCACGGCGTGCGGATCGACGAACTGACGCAAGTCGAAGGGGTGACCTTCGACGTCCAGGACGCCGCACACGAGATCGACGGGGTTGAAGTGCGTCGCCTCCCGAAGCTGCGCGCAATGCGCCTCCGAGGCGGGATCGATCTGCGCCGGCTCGACGATCTGCCGCGTGACCCGTCCGTCGCGCATGCGAACCCAGAACGGCCCGCCGCCGGGCTCCCCGGTGTTGCGCACCACGCCGCACACGCGGATCGGGCGCGACAGCGCGGCCAGCAGGGCGTCTCCCGTGGCTTCGACCCCCAGCTCCGCACGCGCGAAGGCGGCGGCTTCGTCGGCGAACGCGGGGTCGACCGGCCGGCTTCGAAGTCGCGCGACGTGGAGGAACACGGCGCGCTGGAGCTCGACCAAGCGACCTCCGAGGATCTGCTTGAACCGCAGCGTGTCCGCCCGCGTGGCGTCGGTTTGCACGTTGTCGATGTTCTTGATGAAGACGATGTCCATCCCCGGATCGGAGAGATTCGCGATCAACGCCCCGTGACCTGACGGGCGAAGCACCAGCTCGCCCTCGTCCGAGACGAACGCCCCTCCGGAGGCGGACCCGGCGAGGGTGTCGGTCGACCCCTTCTGAACCGAAAACGACACGTCGAAGCGCACCGACAACGAGCGCTCGTAGGCCGGCATCGTGCGCTCCGCCAGGAGCCGGAAGGCGTGAAGGTGCTCCGGCGCGACGGTGAACCGCACGCGCACGACCCCCTGCGCGTCGCGCAGAAAACCAGCCGCCTCGACGAGCTGCTCCTCGAAGGCGGTCCGCGCCGCATCGCCGTACCGGTGAAAGGGAATCAGCGCCTTCGGGACCGTCGCATACGCGAGACCGGAGTCGCCCACCAGCGCGTCGACCAGCTCGGCGCCGCTTCCGGCGCCGCGCAGCACGTCGAGGTCGTACCCACGGAACGCCAACTCCGCGCGGGCTGCATCCGCGAACGCGAACCGCTCGATGTTCGCAAGCAGCGCAGGCACGCCGCGCCCGGTGAGCACGTCCTGGAACATGCGCGTGGCCGCGCCCGAGGCGGGAACGAACTTCAGACAGCGTCCCTGACCGGCCGCCTCGCGGTGCAGGAGGATCAGCTCCTCGTGCCGGTCCTCGGGGATCGTCTCGATCCCGTCCGACAAGCGGCACGGCCGGACGACGTCCGCGTAGGCCGGCCGGCCGGCGAGCAACGCAAGCTGACGATGCGCTTCATCCTCGGAAATGCCGCGCTCGCGGAGCTGAGCCTTCTGCGCTTCGCTGAACAGCGCCATGCGCCGATCTTAGCGCACTCAAAAACTCTTCGAGAGGCCGAGGACCAAACCGGCGCGCGGTGCCAGCTGCGCTTCGTTCACGTCCTGGTAGGCCGGAACCTGCACGTAGCCGTACAGCTCGAACCGGTCCCCCGTGCGGAAGCGCACCCCCGG
>Ga0068859_100006541_pt1 | contig 11833 bp, 9 predicted proteins | sample KBSSwiS22_FD_66585 | JGI IMG/M metagenome (GOLD analysis project Ga0068859, IMG submission 66585) | Switchgrass rhizosphere microbial communities from Kellogg Biological Station, Michigan, USA - KBS Switchgrass S2-2 | ecosystem: Host-associated > Plants > Roots > Rhizosphere > Soil ... | reverse complement strand
CGAGCAGCTCGATCGATCGCTGGAGGGCATCGAGTGGAGGCGCCTCGAACCACTCCAGCGTTCTGGGATCGCCACCCCACGCGAAGACGTCCATGACCGGCCCCGCCAGATCGACCCGCGCGATATCGGGCTCGCGGTGGGGCCGCAGGCGATCGCGAAGGTCCCAGAGCCGAATCGCGCGTCCAGGCCCCAGTCGGCCGGCTCGACCCGCGCGCTGGTCTGCTGCGTCCATGGAGATGCGCTCGGTCTCGAGACTCTCGAGGCCGCGTTCGGCGTCATACCGCGCCACCTTCTGGAAGCCGGCGTCGACGACGATACGGACGTCGGGAACGGTGAGGGTCGTTTCGGCGATGTTGGTCGCAAGAATGACGCGACGTTCTGTCGATGGCGCGAGCGCCGCGTCCTGCGCCTCGGGCGTCAGGCTGCCGTGCAGCTCGTGGATTGACGCGCGGCCAGCCAGCCGTGGCGAGAGCCGCTCGGCCGCGCGACGGATTTCGCCGGCACCGGGCAAGAAACACAGCACGGCGCCGGACGCGCGGTCGATCTCGTCGGCCACGGCGGACTCGAGCGCCACGCCGGGGCGATAGACGGTCTCGACCGCGAACAGCCGTCCGGGTACGGCGACGATGGGACAGTCCCCAAGAAACGCGGCAACCCTCGCGGCATCCAGCGTTGCGGACATGACGACGATTCGAAGATCGTCGCGCGCCAGCCATGCCTGTCGGGCAAACGCAAGACCCAAGTCCGCGTGGATGCTGCGCTCATGAAATTCGTCGATGACAACGGTTCGGAAATCGGAGAGCAGCGGGTCTTGCTGGATGCGCGCGGTGAGGATGCCTTCGGTCGCGACGAGGAGCTTCGTGGCGGCTGACTCACGCCGGTCGAACCGGACGTGCCACCCGATTTCGCCACCGACCGTCCAGCCTCGCTCCTCGGCGATTCGTCGCGCAATGGCGCGCGCGGCCACGCGACGCGGCTGAAGGAGCAGCAGACGCCCGTCGTCGGCCAGCATGGGCGGCACCCGCGTCGTCTTCCCCGCGCCTGGAGCGGCGGTGACGACGACCGCCCTACTGCGGCGTGCAATCGCGACGATGTCGGGCAGATAGGCGTCGATTGGCAGAGGCTCGAGTCGACCGGGCACCGCCGACAGGATCCCACGAGTAGCCCACCCCCAGAAATTGTGTCCTCCGCTGTCGCCACCACAATCGAAACCGGGTCTCTTAAGACTCCCGGTTTCATAGGACACCGGGTCTCCTAAGAAACCCGGTATCCTTTAGCCGACCGTTAGACAGGAGATACCACTCATGATTCGAACACTCGTCGCCTCATCCGCGCTCGTCCTGGCCTTCTCGGCCGTTCCAACCGTTTCGGTGCTTGCACGACAGGCCGCTCCAGCGGCGCCGGCGGCGGAAACGCCCGCCACACCAGCCGACGTGGCATCGCTCACGGGCGAGTGGGCCCTGAACATGGAGAGCCCGATGGGCCCCTCCACCTCGAATCTCACCCTGACGGCAGCCGACGGAAAGGTCTCGGCGGAAATCAGCTCCGAGATGATCCCGAAAACGGCGATCACGCAGATCTTCAAGAGCGGATCGAAACTCGTCCTCAAGTACTCGGTCGACTTCCAAGGTCAAGCGCTTCCGGTCATCCTCACTCTCACCCCCAAGGGTGACGGTGTCGCCGCCAACTTCGACTTTGCCGGCGGGCAGTTTCAGATGGACGGCGTCGGGATCAAGAAGAAGGCATAGATGTTTCTGTCTGCCCTTCCTGGCGCCGTAATCATGGCGCCGATGACGAAGGGCTCGAATCTGCCCTACCGGCGCCTGTGCATCGAGCTCGGCGCCCGGATTCTCGTCAGCGAAATGGTGGTCGCCAGGCGGCTGAAACAGCGCCGCCGTGGCGAGTTCGCGCTGATTCGTCGCGCGCCCGATGAGCCATGCTTCGGCGTGCAACTCGCCGGAAACAAGCCAGACGAGATCGCCTGGGCGGCGGCGCTCGTCGAGGCCCGCGGTGCGGACTTCGTCGATCTGAATCTCGGCTGTCCAATCGATCACTTCACGCGGATGGGACTCGGCGCGGCCCTCGGCCGCCAGCCGACCCGCGTTCGGCGCATCGTCGAGGCGATGCGCCAGGCGGTAAAGGTCCCGGTGACCGTGAAGATTCGCCTCGGTTGGAATGCATCGCATCTGAACTACCTCGACCTTGCCAAAGCCATCGTCGATGGCGGGGCTGACGCCATTACGGTGCACGGGCGCACGCGGGAGGCCCGCTACCGCACTGCGGCAGACTGGAATGCGATTCGCGAAATCGCCGCCGCCATACCCGTGCCGGTCATCGGCAACGGTGATCTGCTATTTCCACACGAAGTCGCGGACCATCTGCGCGACTCGGGCTGCGCGGCCACGATGACCGCACGCGGCGTCCTGATCAAACCGTGGCTCTTCCGCGAATTGACGACGGGCTATTGGGACATCACGGCCCAGGAGCGCGTGACGATCTATCGCCGGTACGTCGAGTTGGCGACCTCTCACTGGGGCCGGCGACCGCCGGTCGCCGCAGAGGTGGTCGACGACACCGAACCGAACCTTGCGCCGACCGAGCCGCCAGGCGAGGCAGCTCTCGACGCGCACGGTCACGAACGGCTGCGCGAGTTCCTGCGTTGGCACGTCGGCTTCTGGGTGCGGTACGCGCCACAGCGGCCCGACGGCTCGTGGCCGACCATGCAGCAGCGCGAGTCGGCGTTCATCCCGCGTTCTCCTCTGGAAGCGCTGCTCGCGCGGAATGACGATGCGGCGCTGGACTACATCACGGATGAGCTGATTGCCGGCGGCGACCTCGCCAGCCCGCCGGCAGAAGGCACGGAACGCGTCGAGGCGGACGAGATCCAGGCGGGTTAGATGCTGACCGCCTGGGTGGTCGCCGCGATCTGGGCGCTGGCTCCGCAGACTGGCGCGCCGAGCCAGTTCGCCGCAGTGCGGGGTGTGGTGGTCGACGCCAAGACGGGGAATCCGTTAAGCGACGCGCACGTCGAAATCGTGGAACTTCATCTCGACGTCCAGACCAACGCCGCCGGCCGATTTGAATTCCCTCGCGTGACGCCGGGGCCGTTCACCCTCACCATCTCGACCGTCGGCTACATCTTCGTGCGCCGGCGGCTTGATCTGCCACTCGCAGGATTGGAGGTCACGGTACCGCTTGCGTCAGGCACGGGCACCTACGAAGAATCGGTGACGGTCAACTCCGAGGCATCGCCGCAGCCGGTCGGTGCGACGCGAGAGCTCGGGTCAGGCGACCTCCAGGACTTGCGCGGCGTCGTCGCCGACGACCCCGTACGAGCGGTTCAGGCGCTGCCAGGCGTCGCGACCGGTGACGATTTTCAGGCAGAGTTCTCCGTCCGCGGATCGGCGTTCCATCACTTGGGCCTGGTCGTCGACGGCGTCGCGACACCACTGCTCTTTCACGCGGTGCGCGGCGCGCAGGACACGGGATCGATCGCGATGATCAACACGGACGTGCTGTCGCGTGCGTCGCTGGCCACCGGGGCGCGCGCCAACCGTGACGGCGACTGGCTCGGCGCAACGTTGTCGTTCGACGTGCGCGAAGGTTCCCGCGATCGGCCGGCTGTCCGGGTGGCGGTGAGCGGCACGAACGCCTCGTCGGTCGCCGAGGGCCCGATCGGCCGACGTAAGCGCGGGTCCTGGCTGGCGTCGCTGCGCAAGAGTTACGTCGGGTGGCTCGTGAAGAAGCTCGATCCCGAGGTCGAGAGCACGCTGGGATTCATCGACGCACAAACCAAGGTCGGCTACGACCTCACCACGCGCCACCACGTGGAACTGCTGGTCCTCGGCGGCAACATGGTCTACAGCAAGCCATCGGCGTCCGGTCCCAACGACATTCAACGGGCCACATCGACGAGCGTGCTGACATCAGCCGCGTGGCGCTACGTATCGCCGCGCGTCTGGCTGCGGCAACGCCTATCGGTGGTCGACAACCGTTACCGCAACCGCGGTGTGTTCCTTCAGGAGCAAGCCCGAGGCGACACCCGTGACATCGTCTGGCGCGCCGACGTCACGCTCCCACTGGGGGCATGGACGCTCGAGAGTGGCGTCCAGACGGAGCATGAGCGCTCGAGTGTCGTCTTTCGGAACTTCTCGAGCGTCACGGGCAGTTCGTCGCGCATCCGGGCGGAGCGCTCCCTCACTGAAGTACGAACCATTGCCGGAGGCTGGGCTCAGATTGGGGGCCGCGCCAAGGGGTTTGGCATCACTGCCGGCACGCGCGTCACCGGAGACTCGCTGACGAAGTTGACGACGACGTTGCCGTGGGTGATGGCTGAACGTCGCATCGGCGTAGTCGACATCACCGCCGCCGCGAGTCGGGCGGTGCAGTTCCCGACGATCGACCGCGTCGCGCAGGCGTCCGCCGGCTCGGCGCTCCTCCCGGAGCGCGCCTGGCTATTGGACTCCGGCGCCCGGTGGCCGTTATCGAAGGCCCTGTTCGCGTCCGCCACGGTGTTTCGTCGCGGCGAATCCGACATCCTTCGCCTGATCGATGAGAATCGCCTGGTGAACGGCCTGCGCCTCACGGAGTCCACATTCCCAACGCTCGCGTCGAACCTCGGGGGCACGTCGCACGGCATGGACGTCGCCTTTGAACGCCGAAGCGAGAGAGGGCCGACGGGCTGGGTCGCTTATACGTGGGCACACACGCGATTTCTCGACCACGTGACGGGCGAAGAGTTCGACGGTGACTTCGATCAACGGCACACGGTGAACGTGTTCGTCCAGCAGCGGCTGTCGTACCGGCTCAAGGTCAGCGCCAAGTTCCGATACGGGTCGAACTTCCCGATTGTGGGGTACTACAGCGGTTCGAACGACGACCTGCGGCTGGCTGCCACGCGCAACGACGTCCGTCTTCCGCCCTACGCGCGGCTCGATGTGAGCGGAAGTCGGACCTTCACGTTTGCGCGGAGCCGGTTGACCCTCTTCATCGAGGTCGTGAATGCCACGGGCCGCCGCAACTTTGGGCCCGCGGATGGATTCATTCGAAGTACCGGCCAGGCCGTTGGGTTTTCGGAGCGGATGATCCCGTTTCTGCCGTCCGCGGGCATGCTCGTGGAGTTTTGAGATGCCAGTGGTCAGTCCTGTCCGGCGCTCGGCCGGGCTATTTGCCTCTCTAACGCACTGTCAGCTATCGTTTTAGGGCTGTGGCATCCTCTTCCTCCCTTCCTGCTCAACGACGATTTGGCGAAACAACCAGGCGAGACTCGTGGTGGCTGCCATCGGCGGTCACGTTCTTCGGGTTCACGGCCTTCATCATTTACTCGACGTGGGCCGGATTCTCGAACGCCAACTACGAGTTCGGGCCGTACTTGTCGCCCATGTATTCGCCGCTGCTGTTCGGCACATCGCCGCACGCATGGTTTGGCGGGCCCGACATCCCGACCTGGTGGCCGTCATTCCTGCACTACTCGGCTGCGGCCCTGATTCTCTGGGGGCCCGTCGGGTTCCGGTTGACGTGCTACTACTATCGCGGCGCGTACTACAAGGCGTTCTGGGCCGACCCTCCGGGATGTGCGGTCGGCGAGCCCCGCAAGAAGTATCTCGGCGAGCGCTGGTTTCCGCTCATCATCCAGAACATCCATCGCTACTTCTTGTACGTGGCGATCTGCTTCATCGCCCTGCTTGCGTTCGACGCGTGGAAGGCGATGTGGTTTCCCGCGGACGGCTCCATGGTGTTGCAAGCCGGCGCGCCGCTGAAGTTCGGCATGGGCATCGGCACCATCGTGATGATGCTGAACGTCGTGTTCCTCGGTAGCTACACGTTCGGGTGCCATTCGCTCCGGCACCTGGTCGGCGGCGTGCTCGACGTGATGTCCGGGAAGCCGATGCGCAAGAAGGCATATCAGTGCGTCAGTTGCCTGAACCGCTGGCACATGAAGTGGGCCTGGACGAGCCTGATCTGGGTGGGATTCACCGATCTCTACGTGCGCCTGTGCGCGATGGGGATCTGGTCGGACTATCGCTTGTTCTAGGGTTCTAAGAGACCGGGTCTCGAGAGACCCGGTCTTCGCGAGTATCAAGCATGACCGACAGCCCGGATTTCCTAGGAAAACAGCGGACCAAGGTCTCTGGACGGACTCAAACGGGCTCTAGAGACCGGGTCTCTTAAGAGACCCGGTCTCATTAGTGGTCACTGACAGACATATGTCCCAATTCCCCATCATCGACACAGACGTTCTCGTGATTGGCGCCGGCGGCGCGGGGCTGCGAGCTGCGATTGAAGCGTCGGCGCTCGGCAGCAAGGTCGCCGTCATCACGAAGTCCCTGCTTGGCAAGGCCCACACGGTCATGGCCGAGGGCGGCATGGCCGCAGCGATGGGGAACGTGGACGATCGCGACAACTGGCGGGTGCACTTCGCCGACACGATGCGCGGCGGCCAGTACCTGAACAACTGGCGCATGGCCGAGCTACACGCCAAGGAAGCGCCGGCGCGCGTGCAGGAACTCGAGGGCTGGGGCGCGGTTTTCGATCGCACCAAGGACGGCCGCATCCTTCAGCGCAACTTCGGCGGCCACCGCTACCCGCGGCTGGCGCACGTCGGCGACCGCACGGGTCTCGAGCTGATTCGCACCCTCCAAGACCACGGTGTGCACCAAGGCCTCGACGTGTACATGGAGCACACGGTCGTCGGACTGCTTACCGACAGCGGCCGGGTCTCGGGTGCCGTCGCGTACGATCGCGAGCGCGGCCGCTTCAAGGTCTTCCACTGCAAGGCCATCGTCATCGCCACGGGCGGCCTCGGCCGCGCGTTCAAGATCTCGAGCAACAGCTGGGAATACACCGGCGATGGCTACGCGTTGGCCTACGATGCAGGCGCGGCGCTGCAGGACCTGGAGTTCATCCAGTTTCACCCAACCGGCATGGTGTGGCCGCCGAGCGTCAAGGGCATCCTGGTGACGGAAGGCGTGCGCGGCGAAGGCGGCGTCCTCAAGAACAAGGACGGGCGCCGGTTCATGTTCGACGACATCCCGGACAACTACAAGAATCAGACGGCGAAGGACGAGGAAGAAGGCTGGCGCTACACCCAGGGCGACAAGACCGCCAATCGCCCACCCGAGCTGCTCACTCGCGACCACGTCGCGCGCTGCATCAACCGCGAGGTCAAGGCCGGCCGTGGATCTCCACACGGGGGCGTGTTCCTCGACATCGCCTGGATCAAGGACAAGCTGCCGAACGCCGGCGACCACATCAAGCGCAAGCTGCCGAGCATGTACCACCAGTTCAAGCAGCTCGCGAACCTCGACATCACGACCACGCCGATGGAAGTGGGCCCCACGACGCACTACACGATGGGCGGTATTCGCGTGAACGGCGACACGCAGATGTCCACGCTGCCGGGGCTGTTCGCCGCGGGCGAGGCGGCCGCCGGACTGCACGGCGCCAATCGCCTCGGCGGCAACTCCCTCTCGGACCTGATCGTCTTCGGCAAGCGCGCCGGTGAGTTCGCGGCCAACTTCGCCAAGGAACACGGCGCCGCTTCGATCGACGACCGTCAGGTGGACGCCGCAGCGGCCAAAGCGCTCGCCCCGTTCGAGCGCGGTTCTTCAGGCGAAAATCCCTACGCGGTGCAGCGTGACCTGCAGGACATGATGCAGGAGCTGGTCGGCATCGTGCGCCAGGAATCCGAGATGCGCGACGCACAGGAGAGGCTGAAGGCACTGCGCGTGCGGGCAGAGAAGGCCGGCATCGACGGCAACCGTGAGTACAACAACGGATGGCACACGGCCATCGACCTGCACAATCTGCTGACGGTTTCCGAAGCCATCGCCATGGCCGCAGCCGAACGCAAAGAGAGTCGCGGTGCGCACTTCCGCGAGGACTACCCGAACAAATCAGACGAGTTCGCGGCGTTCAATTTCGTGATTCAAAAGGGCGCGACCGGCGAGATGACCATGCAGCGAGTGCCGATTCCCGAAATGCCGGCGGAGCTGAAGCAGGTCGTCGAGGAGAACAAGTAGCCATGGCCATGCTGACATTCCGACTCTGGCGCGGGCAGAGCGGCCAGGGACAGTTCCAGGACTACAAGACCGACGCCGGCGAAGGGATGGTCGTGCTGGACGCGGTCCACGCGATTCAGGCCGAACAGGCGCCCGATCTCGCCTGTCGCTGGAACTGCAAGGCGGGCAAATGCGGCTCGTGTTCGGCCGAAATCAACGGCCAGCCGAAGCTCATGTGCATGACGCGCATCGACGCGCTGCCCATGGACAAGCCCATCACCGTCGAGCCGATGCGAACCTTCCCGCACATCCGTGATTTGGTCACGGACGTCTCGTGGAACTTCGAGCAGAAGAAACGCATCAAGCCGCTGAAACCGCGCAAGCCGGACGCGGCCGACGGCACGTGGCGGATGCAGCAAGAAGACATCGATCGCGTGCAGGAATTCCGTAAGTGTATCGAGTGCTACTTGTGCCAGGACGTGTGCCACGTCCTGCGCGACCACCACAAGCACGAAGAGTTCATCGGGCCGCGCTTCCTGGTGCACGCGGCCGCCCTCGAGATGCACCCGCTCGACACCGAGGATCGGGTCGAGGAACTCAAGGACGCCTTCGGCATCGGCTACTGCAACATCACGAAGTGCTGCACGAAGGTGTGCCCGGAGCACATCACGATCACCGACAACGCCATCATCCCGCTCAAAGAGCGCGTCGTCGATCGGTTCTACGATCCGATCAGCAGGCTATTGCGGGTGTTCAAAAGCTGAGGGTAGGAGGGTTCGAAGGTTCGAGGGTTCGAAGGTTCGAGGGTTCCAGGGGTTCAAGGGTTCCAGGGCGAGATCGATCGGAGCCCTACGGCCCAGCTTTCTCCTCAACCGCGACATTGAACTTGCGAAAACTGTCGTATACAGCGCTTCCCTGAATCGACCCAACCACGTCATTGCGCTGCCTGGCGATATAAGAATCTTCCATCGTCTTCGGCAGCCATAGCTTCAGCGAAGACACGAATCCGTAGTCCACAAGGATCGCCGCCTCCGCCGCCGATCCACCGGATCGCGTCTCGAGCCGGAGCCTCGTCCTGAGGATTCGTCCGGACGCCGGGTCGATCCAGAACGCACCATTCGCCGCCGCCTCGTCGGCCGTAACGATGAGTCGCGGTTTGGACGTTTCGACAAACGTCACGATCGTGGCCCGCGTCCCAGAGACGTTCTCGACGCCGTTGCGAGCGAATGTCGAACGTTTCTGATTGACCGCGCGCAAGAACGTCAACGCGGCCATCGGCAAATTGATCGTGCGATTGATTTGAAAGCCGACGCCGCTGATGTTGAAGCGTGCGCCTTCCCGCACAACCCGGCGAGCCTGCTCCAGGGCATTCGGACTTGGATGCGCGAAAATGTCGGTGATGCGCGTCTGACGATCGACGACAGGTTTGCCGTCGACGCTGGTCGTATCGCGGAACTCGACCCAACCGGCGGCGCTATCCGACAGGACGGCCATGTCGGACTTCAAGCGACGCGCCAGTAAGGCCTGCCCGACGGATTGCTGGAAATAGTCCTCCTCGAACACGACGCCGTCTAGATCGCGGCCCAACTGTTCAAGGTACACACCGGCGGCGGACAGCAGCGAGTCGATTGCCGTCTGCGTCTGCGCCTGAAGCGCGGCAGGCGGCGCAGCGAGGCACCAGAACGCGGCCGCCAGTACAGCGGCCATACCGGCGCGATCAAGAGGCGATCGCATGACCGCCGTCAGGAACGGGGCGCAGACGCCGCGCGGGTCAGGTAGCCTTCGATGACTCCGCGATCGGCGGCCGAGAGTGTCGGCGCGGTCTTGTCCACGAGTCCCATGAAGGCGGCGATCTCCTCAGGCGCGGCTGGAAATCCGAGGTTGTCACCCTTCGGCATCACGTTGGAGTCAGCCACCTTCTTTCCGTTCTGGTCGACGAAGACATAGAACGGCAAACCCGAATTAGCGCCGCCCCACGAGTCCATCAGGGCGTTACCACCAGGATTCTCGAGCGCTTCCTTCCCGTCATGCTCATGGACGGTGAGGTTCACGACGATGTAGTTGGCCGCAATGATGGGACTCGTGTCGGGAGCTTTCACGAATGCCTCGAAGCGGCGACACCATTGACACCACGACGCGCCGAACTCGATGAGGACGACCTTGTGCTCCGCGGAAGCGCGCTTCACGGCCGCGGCGACAACGTCCGCGGCTGGAGGAATCCCATCAGGCGTTGGAACGGCTTTGCGGCAGTCCGTCGCCACGAGCGCCACCACAGCAACGGCTGCGAGAAAGGAGAATCTGCTCATCGCCAAGTCCCTTGGGAGCAGGATACACCGCTCAGTCGTGGCGGAGGGCCTCGATCGGATCCATGCGGGCCGCACGCAGGGCAGGCACGAACGAACTGATCAATCCGACGACCATGAGGATGCCGGTGCAGATGCCGATGAGCTGCAGCGACAGGACCAGGTGGATGTCGGCGGTGCCGGTCGAGTCATCGAGGAGTTCAGAGAGAAACGGTCTGGGGCTGAGCAGCCATACCAGGGCCCAGGACAGCAGCACGCCCGCAATGCCCCCTGCGCACGTCGTCACGAGTCCCTCGAGCAGAAACTGCGACAGGATCGCGCTGCGTCGCGCGCCAAGGGCCTTGCGAAGCCCGATTTCCTGGGTGCGCTCGTTGACCGACACGAACATGATGTTCATCACGCCGATGCCGCCGATCGCGAGGGTGAGCACGCCGATGAACGACAGCACCAGCTTGAGCCCGAGGACAATGCCGCCTGTGATTTCCTGGGTTTGCGCGGATCCAAACACACGCACGGCGCGTTCGTCGCGGGGACTGAATCGCAGCCGCCTCGACAGCAGCTCACGCACCTGACCCTCGGCTCTGGCGTCGAGCGTGGGATCCACGGCCTGGTAGACGAGGTTGCTCAGAAACTCCGTATTCCACAGCTGTCCCGCCGTCGTGTACGGGATGAACACGCTTTCCTTGTCCGGACGGCCATAGTTGGAGAGCTGCACCTTCTCCTTCTGCACGCCAATGACCGTGAAGGACATGCCCTGCAGACGGACCGTCTCTCCCACAGGGCGGATTTGGCCGAACAACTTCCGTGTGACCTCGCTGCCCAGAAACACGACGCGCCGCTGCAACCGCACGTCCTCCGCATCGATGAAGCGGCCCGACGACGCATATTGCGCACGCATGTTTCCGTAATCCGGTGCCACGCCGCGTGCGCGATAGCTTGCCTGCTTGGTCCCCCACATCACGGTGAGGTCGCGCATGAACTCCGGACTCCACGCTTTCACGAGCGGCAGTTCCCCGACGGCCTGCGCGTCCTCGATACGAAAGCGCACGACGTGACCGGCGCGCTCGCCACCGGCTTGCATGCTGGTCTGTCCGCCGAAGAGCAACGACACTCCGTCGCCAAATGCGCCCTGAAACCCACGGATCAGCGCTTGATTGAAGCCCTCGCCGTAGGCGAGCAGCATGACGACCGAGACGATGCCCCACGAGATTCCGAGCATCGACAGGAGCGCGCGCGAGCGATTGCGCATGAGGCCCACCAGTGCCTCGCGTACAATCTCGCCGGCAAGCGAGCCCCTGCCCCGTCGCCTCGCGTACTCGGGATGCGGCGCCTCAATCGCGACGTCGTTGGCCATCAGCCTTCGTACCGGAGGGCCTCGACGGGAGGCAGCATCGCGGCACGCCGAGCGGGGTAAGTCGAGGTGACGACGCCCACCAGAACCAGCGCGCCCACGGCGCCGAGCCCGGCCGGCCACGTCACCGTCATTCCCTGAAAGCGCTGCGGCATGGGCAACGTGTTCACGGCCGCACA